>Ga0265323_10000198_pt1 | contig 36139 bp, 25 predicted proteins | sample 41225metaG_FD_193580 | JGI IMG/M metagenome (GOLD analysis project Ga0265323, IMG submission 193580) | Rhizosphere microbial communities from Carex aquatilis grown in University of Washington, Seatle, WA, United States - 4-12-25 metaG | ecosystem: Host-associated > Plants > Roots > Rhizosphere...
ACCCGAGCGCGTTCATCCTGCGCGTGAGTGACCATGTCGATGTCGCCGTCCACACGGTGGCTGCTGCCAAAAGCGGAGACTGACAGTACGGCGACCGCCAGATCCGGTGCTCTTCCGAGAGCACTCCCTTACCGCCGCGGCTCCGAAGGGAACCGCGAGCGGCGCGCGGCAGCGCGGGATCTCGCAGTCGCGGCACTAAGCTCGCTCGCCAGCCTCCTGCAAAACGGCGCGCACCTTGGCGGCGACCGCGTCCCAGGTGAATTGACGGGCGCGCTCGATGCCCTTGGCGCGCATGGCAACCCGGCGCTCCGGGGCGGCGAGCACGGACTCTATCACGCGTTGAATGGCGTCGGGTTCGAGCGCGTCAACTAGAACGCCCGCATCTCCCACCACCTCGGGCAGCGAACCCGCACGCGAGACAATCACCGGCGTTCCGCAGGCCATGGCTTCCAGAGCCGGAAGTCCGAAGCCCTCCATCAGGCTGGGCAGAACCAGCACCAGCGCGCCGCGGTACAGGCAGGCGAGTTCGTGGTCGGTGGGTGAGTCGACAATCTCCGTGCGATGCCCGACCCCCAGGCACTGAACGGACCGGGCGGTTTCGGCGCCCAGTTGGCCAGCCAGCACGAGCCGGAGGTCGGAATCGGGCAGTCCGCGAAATGCCTGCAGCAGAGTAGGCAGACCCTTGTGGGGCCTGGGATTGCCGACAAAGAGGGCATAGGGGCCGCCGGCCTGGCGCCGCGGGCCGTCGGGAGAGAACGGCGGGCCGACGCCGTTTCCCACGTTGACCACGCGATCCGGCGGCACCCCCGACCAGCGGAGTATCTGCGCGCGGGAGTATTCCGACACCGTGAGCACACGGCGGGCGCGGCGGCAGGCGGGTTTGACGATCGTGCGGTAGTAGATGTGCTTGGCAATCGACGCTTCAGCCGGGAGCTGGATGTGGATCAGGTCGTGAATGGTGAACACGAAAGGCAGGGAACCGAACGGGGGAGGGTTGAAGCCGGGAGAGAAGTAAAGACTCGGGCGCGCGGCGGCCAGCTTCCAGGCGAGCCACAGCGGGTCGGCCGCCGACAGAGGCTTCGGCCCGCGCGTGAGTTGCCGGTGCTCCGGGAGCCGCCGCAGCACTTCGGTGGCGAATCGCCCGATGCCATGGGCGCCGGCCCAGCGGGCGTCCGAGAGCAAGCCGTGTGTCACGGCGTCACCGTGTCGGCCTGCTGCGACGCCAGCGCCAGCGCGGTCACCAGCCACGGGTAGAAGAAATTCAGGTTGACGCCCAGAAGAAACGAGAGCGGCTGAAACGCGGCGGCCAGGGCGATGACCGATGCCGCCTTTCTCTTGCGCGCCATGCGTAGGGGCCGCAGCAGGGTTGCGAACAGGCAAAGGGCCAGCGGTATCCCCAACTCCGCCATGGCGCCCACCAGGCCCATGCCGGTGAGGTCCCATTCGTCTACCGGGGGGAGGCCCTGGAGATACTCCGGGTCGTTCCTCATCAACGAGTAGTTGCCCAGGCCGATGCCGCCGATGGGATGCGCCGCTATCATGCGCGGCACGATCAGAGCTCCGGTGACGCGGCCCATCACGAAATTCGGGTCGGCGGGGTGATAGGCCGCGGCCTCGTCGATGTCCTGGTAGAGAAGCCAGTAAGTGACTAACTGCCGCTGGAACATGGCCAGCAACCCCAGAAACAGAACAGCCGCGGCCAGCAGAGTCAGCCTATGGCGGCGGCTGCCGGAAATCAGCACGCCGGCAGCGGCAAGCCCGGCGGCCGCCAGAAGGCCCGCCTTCGAGCCGCTGAGCAGGAGCGTCACCCCGAACAGCCCGAGCGTGGCGGGAACCTGGAAGCGATAGCGGTAGGGCTGTAAATGCGCGCGCAACAGGACGGACAGCGATGCGGCCACCAGGAACATGCCATACGGGCCGCCCTCGTTGAAGAACCCGCGCACGCGGTCGTTGAAATCGTAAACCACGGGGGTCCAGATGCCCGCCCCTTCCAGCAGCAGCCAGCCGAGGATGGAAGCGCCGGCGCTCACCATGGCGACGCCCGCGAACGCGTCCAGCACCCCCCGGCGCCACCTCGGGTTGCGCCCCAGGGCTCCGGCCACGAACAGCAGCGAAACCATTGCCAGGAACAGCTCCGCGAGGCGCGCTGCCGATATCGCCATCGGCTGTTTCAGCGCGGAAATGCCGGGCGGCGGGTAGAACGGCAGCCGCAGGGAGAACGCCGAAACGGCGGCACAGGCGCACAACAGCGCCAGGTAGCGGCCTCCGTATTCGCGCCAGATCGCCGGCAGCCGCACCCGGAAACGGGCGTGAATCGCCACCACCGCGGCCGCGCACAGGGCCAGCGCCTGCGCCACTTCGAGAATCTGCACGTCGCCGATGCGCACCGCGGGCGCCGCGCTGAGGGCCGCGAAGAAGGCCAGGAGCCGACCGCCCGGGATAGCGGCATCTTCAGAAGCGCGCATAAACCCCGCCGGCGCGGCGCGCCTGAAACAGGGCGATGGCGGAGGCCGCGAGGGCCGCCAGCGTGGCGGCCAGGATGACGAAGAACGCGCGAGGCGGCCAGCTCTTCTTATCCGGCGGCTCGGCCCGGTCCACCACCTGCACCAGCGGCGACTCCCGGGCTTCGTCCAGGCGGGCGGCTTCGGCCTGTTGGGAAAGCAGCCCGAAGAGCGTTTCGTGGTACTTCAGATCGCGCGCCTTGCGGAGGTAATCGAGGGCCGCCTGGGGAATCCCGCGGGCCGGGAGCAGCGAGTCTCCCGCGCCGTCACCGGTCTTCTCCAGCTTCTCGAGTTGCGCGTGAAGTGCGGAGACCTCCTCCTGGTTCGCGCGCAGTTGCGGGTTCTGGGGCGCGGCGTAGAGACGCATGGCCTGCGCAGCTACTTCGCGGCTGGCGATCTCCGCGCGGATCTGGGCGATGGAACGCAGCAGCGCCTCGGACTGCCCGGCCGGGTAGACCAGGCCGCTCGCCTGCTGCATATTCCGCATCGCCGCTTCGGCTTCGGTCAGCGCTTCGGTCTCCTTGTGCACGCGCTCTTCGAAGAACAGCCTGCGCTGTCCGGCGCTGGTGAGTGCCAGACGGGAATTCTGGCGGTGCAACTCGTCCACATAGGCGTTCGCCATGGCGGCGGCGCGCGCCGGTTCGCGGTCCTCCACGCGGACGTAGATCAGCAGGTCCTTGCCGGTCTCGATGGTGGTGAGCCGGGCCAGGCTCTTCCGCGTGTCTACCATGGTCTCCTTCCGGTACAGGCTCTTGAGCTGGAACTGCGCTATGACCGTATCGGCGATGGTGCGGCTCTTGAGCAGACCCACGTACAACTCGCCCGGATTGCGAAACAGCGCCGAGCCGCCGCCCCCTCCCATCGCCCCGAGGCCGCCGAGCCCGCCGAGGCCGGAGAGGCTCCCCATGAGCATCGATTGCATGGGCTGCTCCGGCTGCGGCGGCATGATCACCGTTTCGGCCGAGTAGTACACGGGCAGAAGCATGACCACCGCCGCGCTGATGCCGGCAGCCGCAAGGGTGACGGAGGCGATCATGCGCACGCGCCGCGCCACCGCGCTTACGGCGCCGGCCAGCGAGATTTCCATGTCAACCGTGTCTACCGGCATGATCCCTCACTTGAGCACATTGATTGCGGCCGCGCCCAGCCCAAACTGCGCGAACACCTGCGCCCAGTCCTTCAGACCCTTCAAGAACGTGGTCTTGTTGATTTGTTCCGGGACCACGATGGTATCGCCGGGATGGAGGCGCAGGTCATCGAACTTCTGGCCCAGCAGGCCGGCGGAAAAAGGTCTGCTCGCCACCGAGCCGTCCGCGCGGATCAGGAATGTGTGGCGTGTATCGCCCGTGCGGGTGGCGCCTCCGGCCTCGCGCAGGTACTCCCCAACCCGCCTGCTATCGGAGTACGCGAAGGAGGTCCCGTTGTAGACGGCGCCAATCACGTTGACAAACGCCGGCTTGCTGGGGACGATGAAGACGTCGCCGTCTTCCAGTTGCAGGTCTGGCAGCTTCTCCGCCCGCGGGTCGCGCGGGTCCATGTCGAGAACGATGCGTCCGCTGGCGCGCACCTGGCGGAGCTTTTCGACCAGGTCGCGCTGTCCCGCGATTTCGCTGGTGGCCGAGGCAGCCTCCTCTGGCGAGATCACCGAGCCCCGCAGGTTGGCCGAGGAAGAGGCTACTTCGCGCTCGAGCGAATTCACCGCGTCGTCGAGCCGCTGCTGCTGTTCCATCTTGGCGGATGGGCGCGTAAACTGGGAACCGAACAGGTACGCCTGGGCGGTGAGCCCCCCGGCGCGCTGCACCAGTTGCCGCAGGGTCTCGCCGGGCCGGGCGCTGTAGACGCCCGCCGACAGGAATTCGCCCTCCAGGCGGACGTACCTGGATTGCAGGTTCTGCGGGAGCTTCACATCCGACGTGGAGAAAATGGTGACCACGTCCCCCGCCTCGAGCGGCAGGTTCTCGGCTTCGTCGCCATCGATGACGACTTTGCCGAGACGAAACGGAATCAGCGTGGTGGACAGGTCCTTGGGATCGCGGCGCTCGATGACGGCGTAGCTCCAGTTGGTCTCAAGGGCGTTGCGTTCCACGCGGTTTTTGGCGGGCTGATCCTGTTCCCGCGCAACGCCGATGGACCCCGGCCCAGTCCTGGTCCGGGCGGCCGCCGAGCTTTTCGTGCTGTCCAGGGCGTTCTCCGGGCTGCCTATGGACGGCGGGTAAGCCGCCGGTTCAGTGGAGGCGATCAGATCGCGGGGCCGATTCGCGGATGGTTCTTCGGGTTTCACGGAAGGGACCAGGCGATTGCGCGTCCGCCAGTAATCGCGGGTGAGAAGCGCCTCGCGGTCGGGGATCAAGTCGCGGATTCTCATGCCCGGTGTCCAGGGCATACGAACCGCGTCGGCCACGTTTCCGCGAAGCGTGACGGCGTTCTCGAATCGCGGTGCCACCGCCAGCACGCTGACCACGTCGCCGTTTTGCAGCCTGACCGCGGCGCCGGGGCCCTTCAGCGGCGCCTCGACCACGCGCCTGGTGGAGTCCTCGATCCGTTCGATGATTGCCGTGCGCTTCGCCGCCACCGGAGTCAGGCCGCCGGCAAGCAGCAATCCGTCTTCCAGCGTGACGCCTTCCTTTAGCTCGTAAATCGCCGGTGCGATCACGCTTCCGGTCATGGCTACCTGCGCTCCCACCGGCGGAATGTAGATCATGTCGTCCGGCAGCAGGCGCTGGTCCTTCGATTTGTCGCCGTGTTGCAGCAGGTCGTACAGGTCGAACTCGCACACGGCGCGGTTCTGCCGCATCAGCGCGATCCGCCGCATGCTCCCGTTCGCGCCGGGGCCGCCGGAGGCGAAAATGGCGTTCACGAGCGTGCTGAGAGAACTGATGGTGTACACGCCCGGCCGGCGCGCCTGCCCCAGAACGAATACCTGGATGGAGCGCAGTTGGCCCATGTTGACGCTCAGGTCGAAGTTGCGGTAGATGCGGCCGATCGCCGTCTTGAGAAACTCCCGGACCTGCGCGAACTGGAGGCCGGCGACCACCTCCGAGCCCACCTGCGGGATGTAGATGGCGCCGGCGCGATCCACAACCGGAGAAACGCTGAGGTCGATCTGCCCCCACGCGCGAATCAGAAGTTGATCGCCCGGACCAACCACGTAGTCGGGAGTCACCGGAACGCGGTCCGCGGGTGCGAAGGTGCTGGGAACGTCGCGGAACAGTTCGGCGCCGAAAACCGGCAGCAGCTTACCGGCCGATTGCTCGACGAACTTCTGGAAAGCGGTCGGCTCTTCGGTTGGGTATGGAACACGCGACTCGGCCGCGCTCGGGCCGGGGGGCTCGGTGCGCTGGGGCTGGTTGGTTTGGTACTGCTGTGAACTCTGGTCGCGTATCACCGGGATGCGCGGCAGCATCGTCTCCCTGGCGCCCGCCTGGCCGGCGCTCCTCTGATCGGCGAGGCACCGCGGGTCGATTGAGCCGGCCGGCGAACTGCAATCGGGCGCCTGCTGTGCCAGGGCAGCTTGGACCAGCAACGGCAAAGCGGCGAGCACCGTGACGGCCAGATGCCGAGCCTTTGCCACGGGCAGCTCGGGACTCCAAGTGGGTACCCCACTCGCGGTTCCGAACAGAAACGCGAGCGTGAGCGAGCGGCCCGGCGGTCTGGAAGCATGCATACGCACTCTCACCCCCTCACCTCTCGCGGCGCCAGTGGGACAATCGTCTCCGCCTCGGGGGCACGCGCACTTCCGCCGATCAAATCGAGCATTCGTTCGCTGAACCGGGTCTCCGAAAAGCGCTCCGCCCAGGCTTGCAACTCCCCTGGCCGGACCAGCGATTCCAGTTCCTCGAACCGCCTCAGCGCTTCCTCCAACGATTCGTCGCCGGGGTCCTCGTAGAACACGCCGCCGGAGGGCGGAACGGCCTCCAGGACTCCACCGCGGCCCAGGGCCACTACCGGCTTCCCGCTGGCCATGGCCTCCACCGCGACAATCCCGAAGTCCTCCTCGCCCGGCATGAGCAGCGCCCGGCAGCGCGAGTAGAGGTCCCGCAGTTCGCCGGCCGTTACGCGCCCGCAGAACTCCACGTTCGGCCCGGCCTGTTTCTTCAATAAGGCGTATTCCGGGCCGTCACCAACTATCCGGAGACGCCGCCCGGTCCTCGAGAAACACCGGACGGCGTCCCCGGCCCGCTTGTAAGCCACCAACTCCGACACCATGAGGTAACTGTCTCCCGGCGGCATCCAGCGAAATGCCTCGACGTCGACGGGGGGATAGACCACCTCCGACTCGCGCCGGTAGGCCTTCCAGATGCGTTTCTGAACGTTGCGGCTGTTGGCGGCGAACTCGTCCACGCGCGCGGCCGTCGAGTAATCCCAGACTCGAAGCGGGCAGCCGAACGCCGCCATCGCCACCTTCTTCCAGAGGGAATGCGTCCAATCGTGCAAGTAAGTGGAATACAAGTCCCACAGATAGCGCATGGGCGAGTGGCAGTAGCAGATATGGCGGGTATCCGCCGAGGTCAGCACGCCTTTGGCCGGTCCGCTCTCGCTGCTGATTACCAGGTCGTAGCCACGAAGGTCCAGGGATTCCAGGGCCATGGGGAACAATGGCAGCAGCGAACGGTAATGGCGGCGCAGGGGATTCAGAAAAGACGCCGTTACCTTGTGGGACCGGATCGCCGGAGATACCTTGTTGGGGTCGTAAAAGAGCGTGAACACATCGGCATCGGGCAGGAGGCGGCACAGCGCTTCCACCACTGTTTCTCCGCCCCGCATGTTGAGCAGCCAGTAATGAACGATTGCCGATCGCATGGGTACCTCGCCCTTTCGCTACACCAGCCAGTGTAAGGCCGCGAGGGCGCGGTGCCGCCAGGTGAAACGGAAAAAGCACAATCCTTTTACAGGCGCCGGGGTAAGTCGTTGGGCCTGGGCGGGGAGGCTGCCGGAATGCGGCGGTATTTACCATTCCTTTACACAGTGCGGATTACTCCCAGCCTGCCTCCCGGATATCCTCATCGAAGATGAGCACGACACTAGTTAGTGCCGGCGTCATGCCGGAAACCGATCCTCTCCTGGCATCGATGCCCCTGCCGCACCGGGCGGAATTCTACCCGTATGGGTTCGCCGCGGCGGTGCGGTCGAACTCTCCGCTGGTGGTGGATGCGGCCCGGGAGAGTTGGGCCGGGCTGGCGGGGCGATTCAAGGCCCCGCCCCTCGATCTGCGCTGCGTGGTCACCCAGGGCGCCGCGGAGGGGTGCCCGCCTCCTCCGGTGGTTCGCGCGCAACGCAACCTGACCGTTTTCGCCGCGGACGCGGAGAACTTCTGGTGCTGCGACCTGGCCACGGGCCTTGGCTCAGCCTGGGTCACCGAGCGGGTAGCGGCGAACACCCCCTACCTCCGCTACCACGTTCTGGAAGCGATGGCCTACTGCCTGTTGGGGTCGCTCCACATGGTGACTCTACACGCCGCGTGCGTCGCATGGAACGGCCGCGGCGTGCTGCTTGCCGGGGACTCCGGCGCCGGCAAGTCATCGCTGGCCTACGCCTGCGCGCGGCGCGGCTGGACCTACATCTCGGACGATTCCAGCAGCCTGGTGCGGCTAAGCCGCACGCGCACCGTGTTGGGTGACCCGCGCCTGTTCCGGTTTCGGGCGGCCGCCGGTTCGCTGTTCCCCGAGTTCCAGGGCATGGAGGAGAGCCCGCACGCCCATGGAAAGCCCACTATCGAGGTGGGGAGCGGTTCTCTACCGGCCATCCGCACGGCCTTCGAGAGCCGCGTGGAGGCGGTCGTCTTCCTGAACCGGCGCGATGGCCGAGCCGGACAGGCCGAACTTACGCGCGTCTCCGGGGACGACGCGGTGAAGCGACTGTCCGGCTCGCCATGGCCCGCCGACCTGCCCACGGAGGGCCAACGGACGGCGGTGCTGGAGCGGCTGGCCCAGGCCAGAGCCTACGAGATGCGCTACCGCGATCTGGACGCGGCGGCAGACCAACTGGAACGGATTGTTCGAGGAGAGATGTGATGATGAGAAGCGCTCTGCTGCTTTGCGTAGCCGCGTCGCTCGCGCACGGTCAAGTCGCGACAGGCTCGCTGTTCGGAGAGATCCGCGACGAATCCGGAGCCCTGGTGGCTTCCGCGCGGGTGATCGCGCAACAGGAAGCCGCGGGATTCACGCGCACGGTGTTGACGGATGAATCCGGAGCGTACCGCATCGAGCCTCTGGCTCCCGGCGTGTACTCGGTCCGAGCGCAACGCCCGGGGTTCCAAACCGTCGTCGTACAGCATGTCACTTTGGAGGTCAATCGGCAGGCCAGGGTCGATGTCCGGCTCAGGATCGGCGAATTCAAGGATTCGGTCGCCGTAACCGCGGCCGCGTCGCCCCTCCAGACCGAAGACTCGACGGCCGGCTATCGCGTGGATTTCCAAACCCTCACCCAGTTACCCCTGGATGAACGCAACGTGATTGCACTCGTCACGCTCGGCCCCGGGGCGATTCCACGGCAGCTTTCGGGTTTCGTTCACGACTCCGGCAACGACCTCCAACAGGGGTCGCGCGGTTCCGTGGCCCTCAACGCGCCCATCAACGGCGGCCGCCCGTACATGAACTCCTATTTCGTGGACGGGGCCTACGATACCGACCAGAACATGTACGCCATCGCGGTCGTGCCGCCAATGGAATCGGTGCAGGAATTCCGGATTCAATCGTCGATGGCTTCGGCGGCGTTCCCGCAGACCGGCGGCGGCGTGGTGGACCTGGTGACGAAATCCGGCGGCCGCGAGTTCCATGGCGCCGCGTTCGAGTATCTTCGAAACCAGGTCACCGACGCCCGCAATTACTTCGACGATCCCACGCTGTCCCGGCCGGTCTTCCGCCGCAACCAGTTCGGAGGCTCGCTCGGCGGACGCCTGCCACTGCCAGCGTCCTTCTTCTTCGTCGCCTATGAAGGAGTGCGCGGCCAGTCGGCTTCGCCCGCGGTGCAGATTGTCCCCGACGCCACGGTGCGCGCCGGCAACTTCCAGGGCGGCGGCGTTATCTACGACCCGCTCAGCGGCCTCACCGATGCCGCGCGAATCCCGTTCCCCAATAATGCGATTCCCGGCCCGCAAATCGACCCCATTGCGCGGCAATACCTGGCCCGGTTCGAGCCGCTGCCGAACCGCTCGGGCGCCTCCGGCGGCAACTATCTCGATTCGTCTCCCAGCACCGGCGGCCACGACACGGTCTCGGCGCGCTTCGATCGCCAACTGAAGAGCGGCAGAATGCTGTTCGCCCGCTACACGGTGAACGACGACCGGGGCGGCGTGGGCGGGAACTTCCCCCTGCGCCCCACCACCGAGAACCTGCGCGCGCAGCAGTTCACGCTCGGGCACACCATGTCGGGCGCGTCCTGGAGCAACGAACTGCGCGCGTCCTTCACCCGTCTGCGCCTGTTCGACATGCCGCTCAGTGCGTCACAGGGACAAAACGTGGCGGCCGAGCTCGGGATCGCGAATCCCCCGTCCGATCCGTTCTCTTTCGGCCTACCCTACTTCTACCTTCCGAATTACTCCACCGTCACCGACGATCCCACCCTGCCACAAATTCAGCGGGACAACACCTGGGGCGTGTCGGAGACGTTTTCCCGCGTGCGCGGCCGCCGGACTTACAAGTTTGGCTTCAACTCGACGCACTTCCAGCTCAATTACCGCCAGAGCAATACCATTCGCGGGCAGTACGTGTACAGCGGCGCCTTCACCGGCAACGGCTCCGGCGGAACGGGCGACGCGCTCGCCGACTTTCTGCTGGGCTATCCGCAGAGCACACAGCGTAGCGCCGGAGACTCGCAGGCCTACCTGCGGCAAAACACCTTCGGCGGCTTTGCGCAGCAGGACTGGCAGGTCACCAGCCGCCTGACCCTGATCCTGGGCCTACGCTACGACTACTTCGCGCCCTTCACCGAAGCCCGCAACAAGCTCCTGAATCTCGACTACTCCACCCTCCCGAACGCGCCGCTGCTGGTGGGCGTGGCCCAGGCGCACAGCCCGAACCGGGCCGACTTCGCCCCGCGAGTTGGCCTCGCCTGGCGGGTACCGGGCGTGCTGGCCTCTCGCGGCGGCGCCGTGATCCGCGCCGGATGGGGCATCTACTTCAGCCCGGAAATTTCGGCCGAGAGCTACGACCTGGTGCTGAACAACATCCAAACCGAATCCAACAGCGCGAATGCGTCGGCAATGCCGGTGCTCACCACGAGGAACGGATTCTCCCCGGCCGCGGGCGGCGGGTTGCCCGGTTACTACGGCCTGGACCGCCGCCTTCCCACGCCGTATGTGCAGCAGTGGAACGCGGGCGTTCAGCACGAACTTCCGGGAGCGGTGCTCCTGGACGTCTCCTACATCGGCAGCAAGGGCGTCCATCTGGGCCGCTTCCGGCGATTCAACACGGCGTTGCAGACGGAAACCGGCGCGAACCTGAATCCGCGCCCGGGCGATCTGCAATCGCTGCGCACGTTCCCCAGCCTGGGCGGGATCTACCAGTACGAGAACATCGCCAACTCCTCCTACCATTCGCTGCAAGTCAAAGCCGAGAAGCGCCTGCGCCGGTCGGTTACGTTCCTGGCCAGCTTCGTGTGGTCCAAGTCTATCGACGATTCCTCCACCGTCATCCCCAGTCTGTTCGACAGCGGCGGCGCGCAGGACGAGCGAAACCTGAACCTCGAAAGAGGGCTCTCCGCGTCCAACGTCGGCAGGCGGATCAGCGCCGGCTTCGTGTACAATCTGCCTGGCGCGGGCGGCCACCTGGCGCTGCTGCGGGGCTGGCAACTGAGCGGCACCGTCACGGTGCAGGATGGCACGCCGCTCGATCCGCTGTACATCTCGGCGGACACCTCTAACGCGGGCACGTTTACCCGCCCCAACATCGTGCCGGGGCAATCCATCAGCCTGCCCGCCAGCCAGCGCACGCCCGAACACTGGTTCAACACGGGCGCCTTCAGCGCCCCCGCGCCATTCACGTTCGGCGATGCTGGGCGCGACATCATTCCGGGGCCGGGGAACCGGGTGATCGATCTCGCCCTGCACAAGCGCTTCTCGCTGGGCGAGCGCTCGGGCATCGAAGTGCGGGCGGAGGCATTCAACTCGCTGAACAATCCGAATCTCGGCTACCCGGATCCGTACGCCGACAACGGGCCGTTCTTCGGCAGGATACTGCTGGCGGGCCAGCCCAGGCGGATCCAGTTCGCGACGCGAATCGAATTCTGATGGCGCTCGCTTACCCCGAAATCGAATCCGCCCGGCGCGGGGCAACCTCGGGCCTTTCGACAGCGCGGGTTCCCCGCTATGCGCGGGCGGCCCTGGAGGCGCTGAGTTTCAACGGCTCCGGCGCCGGCCTGCTGCGGGATCTGGACGAGGCCGAGTACCGCCAGCTTCTGCGGTTTTGCGACAGGGCCAACCTTGCCCTGACGCTGCACCGGTACCACGGCGACGCCATGCCCGAGTGGGTGCGCAACCGCCTGGAGCGGAACCTCCGCGATACCTCGCAGCGGTTCGCCCGCCTCAAGGCGTCGCTCTTCGAAATCGCGGACACGCTCGAACGCCGCGGCATCGACTTCATCGTGCTGAAGGGCCTGACGCATTCGCCGGAATACACGCCCGATCCGCTGCTCCGCGCGCAGGGTGACATCGATCTGCTGTGCCGGCCGGAATCCGTTCTTGCAGCGCGCGATGAATTGCTGGCTCTCGGCTACGTTGCCGTCGGGCACTCCGAGGGCCGCCACCTGCCGCCGATGGTTCGCCCTTCGGAATGGAGATGGCGCGGCAATTACTACGCTCCCGATCTTCCGATCCCAGTCGAACTGCACCACAGACTTTGGGACGGGCGGATGGAATCGATCCCGGCGCCCGGGGAGGAGGATTTCTGGCTGCGCCGCGCCGCGAAGCGTGTTGAAGGCCGCTCACTTCCCACCCTTTCCGCGCCGGACACCCTGGCTTTCGCCGCGCTGCATCTGCTGATGCACGTGTTTCACGGCGATCTGCGCATGCAGCGCGCCTGGGAGATCGCGCACTTCCTCGATACGCGCGTCTCTGCCGATGCCTTCTGGCGCTCCTGGCACGAATGCCACGCCGAACCCCTGCGCCGGCTCGAAGCCGTCGCCTTCCGTTTGGTTGCGGAATGGTTCGGTTGCGGTCTCTCCGCCATCGCGGCCGAAGAAGCCGGCCGGCTGCCCGGCGATGTCCGGCTGTGGATGGAAAACTACGGGTGGTCCCCGGTTGGCGCGCTGTTTCGTCCGAACAAGGACGAACTCTGGCTGCAACTCAGTCTGGTGGAATCGGCTCGCGAGAGGCTCGCTGTTTTCAGCCGGCGCGCCTTCCCGGTGCGTGCTCTGATGAATGCCCAGCCCTCGGCGGCCGGGATCCGGCGCGCGTTGCCCCGCGGCGTCCATCATGCGCTCGCCCTGCTTCCCACCCTGTATGGAGGTGCGCGATGGTACTGGAGGCGTACCGGACTCGGCGGCGGCTTCCTGTGGTTCCTGGGGACTTCGGCTGTCTTCACGCTCGGCGTGCTGGTCTTCCTGCTGATCTACAACCTGTACCTCGTGGGGCTCGGATATCACGAGGCGTTCCTGGGGCGCATTGCCGGCGCCATGCGCCTGGGGTCCCTGCTGGCGACCGTACCAGCGGCGGCGCTGGCTCACCGCGCGGGACTGCGAGCCACGCTCCTGGCGGCGGTGCTTGGCAGCGCGGCCACCGCGTTGCTCCGCACGGGGAACCTGGGCGATGCCTGGCTGATAGCGGGCGCATTCTGCAACGGGGGCTTCCTGGCTTTGTGGGCGGTGTCGTTCTGTCCGGCGATCGCGGGGCTCACCACCGAAGGCAACCGCCGGCTCGCGCTCAGCGTGTCCTGCGCGGGGGGGATCGCTTTCGGAATCCCCGGCGGGCTGGTGGCCGGCCGCTTGCCGGGCGCCATGCGGCACCTGCTGCATTCGGCGGGCACCCTCGAACCCATGCGCTGGGCGCTGGTGGTGGCCTCGGCCGTGGCGGCGCTCGCCGCTGTGCCGGCCTTGAGGCTGCGTTTCCAAAGTGTCTCCCGTGGGGCGGCGAATGCATATCCGCGAGCGCGCGCTGTCGCGGGGTTCTTGATCGCCCTGGCGGTCTGGAGCGGGGCCACCGGCGCCTTTAACCCGTTTTTCAATACGTTTTTCGCCGGGCGCCTTCACATGGCAGTGCCGCGGATCGGCGCCGTCTTTTCGTATTCGCAAGTGGCCCAGGTGCTGGCGTTGCTCTCGGCCTCCGTAATTCTCAACAAGCTTGGCGACGTCAAGGGCATCGCCTGGTGTCAACTGGCCACCGGGGCCGCGCTGGCCCTGCTGGCGTTCAGTTCCACCGGCACGGGCGCCGCGGCGGTCTACATTGCCTACATGTCTTTTCAGTACATGAGCGAGCCAGGGCTTTTCAACCTGCTGATGAACCGCGTTGCACCCGGAGAGCGCGGCGGGGCGTCCGCGCTCTATTTCCTGGTGACATCGCTAGCCGGCAGTCTCGCTGCCTTCGCGGGCGGGGCGGCCATTTTCCGGTTCGGGTATCCGCCGGTCCTGGTGGCTTCGGGTTGTGTCGCCATGGTGGCCGCGTTCCTGTTCCGGACGCTGGTTCGCGACCGCGCCTGAACGGCCGCTCTACCAGGCATCCTTGCCGGTCACCACGCTCGAAATGGTGGCCAGAAGTATGCCCGCGTACAGCCGAAGCGACCAGTTCCGAACCAGGAACAGATCCAGCCGGCGGCGCTGCGCATAAGTCAGGCCGCTTCTGCCCCGAACCTGCCAAAGGCCGGTAAGACCCGGTTTCACGCGAAGCACTTCGCCCGCCGCGGCGCCATAGTGCTCGATGAGTTCGTCGATGGTCAGAGGCCGCGGACCCACCAGGGCCATCTCGCCGCGCACCACGTGCCATAGCTGCGGCAGTTCGTCGATGGAGTACTTCCGGCAGAACGCCGCGAACCCGCTCGTGACCCTCGGATCGTTCTTCTTGACCTCGGGCACCGGTTCCGGCCGCAGGTGCTCTATGAAGTACGGACGTGGGCCGGGCTTCACTGCCGCGCCGGACCACATCGACCTCAGTTTCAGCACCCGGATCGGCTCGCCGTTGCGTCCCACCCTGGCATGCGCCACCAGCGGACATCGGCGCGAAAGCAGCACCACAACGGCGCCAGCCACCATTAGAAGAGGCAGCAGCGCGGCGAGCGCCAGCATGGCGAAAGCGCGTTCCGCGGTCGCCACCGCATCCCACGCCGCTGCCCGCCCGGTTGCCGCGGCCTGCAAGTCCAGCAGTACAATCTGAAACTTGGGATCGATCTCGGAGTAACCACCCACGCAGCTTGCCCTCCTGGAGCCAGAGTAAAGCGGAAGACGCCCTTCATTGGTGCGGCTGGGGTAAAAGTCCTGTAAATGACGCGCACGCGGGAATTTGCAGAGTTTCGACAAGTCCTCGACAACGCCGGGCCGGAATCGCAGATACCATGGAGACAAATGCCAATGCCAGGGTCTACCGAATTGGAAGGGGCGAACCGCCGGAACTTCTTCGTCGGCGCGATTTACGGAATCTGGGCCGTCATCGCCGCCGCGCTGGGGCTGCCGGCCCTGGTCTACCTGTTCGTTCCTCCCAAAGCCCGCAAGGAGGAAGAGTGGACGCCGGCTGGCGACGTTTCCCGGCTGGCGCCCGATTCTCCGTTGCAGATGGTCTTCCGCCGCAACCGCGTGGACGGCTGGAAGATCGCGAGCGAAATGGAAACGGCCTGGGTGGTGAAACGCGCCGGCAACGGCGTGGTGGCGTTTGGCCCGCAATGCACCCACCTCGGCTGCGCCTATCATTGGGACGAGAGACGGAGCCAGTTCCTCTGCCCCTGCCACAATTCGCTATTCTCCGTGGATGGCACGGTGCTTTCCGGACCTGCGCCGCGCCCGCTCGACAAGTATGAGACCAAAATCGAAGGGACGCAACTGCTGCTCGGCCGTTTGCGCCGCTCCACGGGGCACACGTCATGAAGCACCGATGGAACGACTTGCAGGCCTGGCTGGACAGCCGCACCGGGATTCAGTCCGCCGTCCGCCAGTTCCTCTATGAGGAGATTCCGGCGTCGAGCGGCTGGCGGCAGGTGCTCGGCAGCGTGGCCGTGTTTCTGTTTCTGACGCAGGCCTTCACCGGCGTGCTGCTGGCGTTCAACTACGCGCCTACCCCCGGCGACGCCTACAACAGCCTCCGCTACATCCTGACCGAACTGACCGCCGGGCGCCTGATCCGCGGGCTGCACCATTGGGGCGCCAGTATGATGATTGTGGTGGTGGCGCTCCACATGGTGCAGGTCTTCTTGTATGGCTCATACAAGAAGCCGCGCGAGACCACCTGGATGGTGGGCGTCGTTCTGATGCTCGTGACCCTGGCCTACGGGCTCACCGGCTACCTGTTTCCCTGGGACAACCGCGCGTACTGGGGCACGGTGGTGTCCACGCAGATTGCCGGCCAGGCGCCGGTCCTGGGGCCATATCTTTCGCGGTTGCTGGGTGGACAGGGCGCGGTCGGGGTAGTTACCTTCGCCCGGTTCTACGGGATGCACGTGCTGTTGTTGCCCCCGGCAACGCTCCTGCTGATCGCGCTGCACGTCTTCCTGGTGCGCAAACACGGCGTGGCGCCCATTCCCGGTGACGAGGGCCGTCCCTCGAAACGGTTCTATCCCGTACAGGTGTTCAAGGACACCCTCGCCATCTTCAGCGCCTTCGCCATTTTGTTCACCCTGGCCGTGGCCGTGCGTGTGCCCTTGGAACAACTGGCCGATCCCTCCGATACGTCGTACATTCCGCGCCCGGAATGGTATTTTCTGTTTCTGTTCCAGACCCTGAAATTGTTCAACGGCCCGCTGGAGTTGATTGGCACGATGGTACTGCCGGGCCTGGCGATTTTGGCGTTGGTTCTTGTGCCGTTCATAGACCGCGGGAAAGCGGTTAAGGTGGCGCGCCGTATCGGGGCATTTCTGTTCGTAGGGCTGGCGGCGCTCGGGTGGGCCGGCCTGACCGCCGCGGCGGTTCTCTCCACTCCCCGCCCCGCCCCTGAAGTGGCGGTTGATTACTCCGCCCCCACGGATTGGATGCGACTCTCGCCCGAAGAACTGGCCGGTGTAGCCTATTTCCGCCAGGAGCGTTGCGCAAGTTGCCATGCCAGTGGTGCGAGCGGTGCGTCAATCGGGCCGGACCTGACGCGCACTCCGATCCGCCGGGACGCGGCCTGGATGCTCCGTCACTTCAGGCACCCGTCGCAGGTGCGTCCCGGAACCTCCATGCCGGCGATTCAATTGAGCGACGCCCAACTGAATTCCCTGGCGGCATTCCTGCTGAAACTCAACGCAAGCAACGTCACGGCTATCGATAACGCGCCCGAATTCGCTACCGCCGGCGCACTGGTATTCCAGGCGAACAACTGCGGCGACTGCCACATGGTCAACGAAGCCGGCATGAAGGTCGGCCCGCCGTTGAATGGTCTGGCCAAGCGGCAGACGCGCAGTTGGGTGGAGCAGCACTTTGCCGATCCCGCGAAGCTCTCTCCGGATTCCATCATGCCCCCATACCGGTTCTCGCAAAAAGACTTGGAGAACCTGACTTCCTACTTGTTTGCTTTGCCGGAATGACCGCGCGCTGCAACGATGGCCTGCGTCGCGTTAGTTTGGCCCCGGCGACAGGCTCAGCGCGAACGCCTGGGACAGATTCACTGTGGCCGGCGCCGTCATGCTGGTATCGGCGGTGCTTGTCGCCGTCACGGTCACGGTCTGGCTGCCGGCGATGCTGGCGGGCGCGGTGAAGAGCCCCGAGGGCATGAGCGTGCCGGCAGTGGACGGACTCAGCGTCCAGGTGACCGGAGCGGAGCAGTTTCCGCTGAGGCCGTACTGCACCGGGGTGACGCCCGGAATCTGGTAAATGGCATAACCGGCCGGGCCGGCTGTGACATGCAACAGGTTCCTGGAAACGGTCATGCCCGTCACAGTGGCCGGCACGATGTAGGGGGTCACCACGGGGAAAAGTGAGTTAGTCGTATCGACTAGCAGGAGCACGCTGTTGCCGAAGCCGTCGAGGACACCTGCAAAGAGAGTTGTGCTTGCGGAAGTGGCGGGATGGCCGTTCGGGCCACCTTCTACAGTGTGCCGGCCCGCGCGTACCGCAAAAACGTCGTCGCCTTCTCCAATAGCCCGGGGGAGCGATTGCACATCGAGGCGCAAGGCCGCTGGCACCCCTGAATCGCGCGACGTACCGCGCAGGCCCGTTCGCTTCTCCACACTTGCCGAACGGGACCGTCGTCTACATGCCCGAACGCCGTGTGCTTGACATCGCACATATAGAGGATGCCCGAGGGATCGATCTGCAGGTCCGTCTGCCCCAGCATGCAGTGGCCCCGCCTGATTTGAAACGATTCCGGCCGGACGAAGTACTCCCGCATCTCCCGCAGCGGGCGCAACGGCACCTCCACCTGCGCCGGGCGTCGGCCCCGTCGATTCAACGCATCAATCGAGTGTTCGAGCGTCTCCAGGTCGCGGACGAACAGGTCGCTTTCGCGATGCCAGTCTGCCCGCTTCTCCGGCCGTCCCAGATTCTCAGCCAAGGGCTGAAACAGAATGCGGTCTACGCCGAGCTTCTCGGCCCACGACACATATTCGGCCAACTGCGGCACGGTTTCCCGCATCAGAATACAGATCAGCGAGATGCACATTGCGGGCCGCTCGCGTTTCATCCGGCGAATCACTTCGCTTACCACGTTGTGGAGCCCGCAAGTTCCGCGATTACGGTCGTGAATGACCGCATCCCTGCCGTCCAGCGAGAAGGTAATGTTTCTCAGGCCCGTGTTCATCAGGTCGCGATAGCCAGGTTCAGACTGAAGGGCCAGACCATTCGAGATGAGATTGACTGTGAACCCGAGATGAACGGCCCTGCGGATAATGTCGTAGACTCCAGCCTTCAACAAGACCTCTCCGCCGACAAACCGCACGCGGAGCGTTCGCGTCCACGAGTGCAATTCATCGAGCAGTGCCATCCAGCGCTCGGCGGGGAGTTCATTGCCGGCGTCTCCTGTCCGCCAGAGGTCGCACATCGCGCAACGGCAATTACAGCGATGCGTCAGGACCATGGCTACCTTGTCCGGAGCAGCCAGTCCACGCAGGAGGTGGTAATCGAAGCTGTGCAGGAAGTGGCGAAAGCCATAGACGGCAGCCTTCCTGCCTGCTTCTACCAGGGTCGTTCCGGCTCCGCCGCTTCCGCGGCTGTGATCGGCGGGATTGCCATCACGCGGTTCATCGTTCGGGCTCTCAAGCGAGTCCACTGGGTTTACGTCGCTCACGGTGTTGCCTGACCTTTCTACCCGCCGCGCAGTCGAAAAACTGGAACAGCAAGAAAAGCTCAAACGGAGCCATGAGTTCTAAACCCATGGCCCATTGTACTCGCCGCCTCGTTTCGCGCCTCGCCCACAGAGCATTCTTAACAGGAGAACATCAGTTGACCCGACCAAGCGGCAGAAATCCCGATCCACTTTCAAAGACCCAGAATCGCCGAAAACAACTACAGTCCGAGATGTTTTCTGATCACCACCTCTTCGGGAAAACGGCGTTGTTTCCGATAACCGGCGCCATGCGGCTCCTCACCGGCCGGTTGGGACTGCGAGGCTCCACCCGGTCCATACCCCTACTGATACCTCAGCTCCTCCACCGGGTCCAGCCGCGACGCTCGCAAAGGTATGGAACGGACAGCCGGATGGGCGATAATGGAGCCATGGCGACCGCCGATGGAGCCGATCTTTCCAGAATCACCGTGGTACCAGGACAGCGCTCTGGGCAGGCCTGCATCCGTGGACTGCGGGTAACGGTGTGGGACGTTTTGGATATGCTCGCCTCCGGCATGACCGAGGAGGAGATCCTGCTCGACTATCCGTATCTTGAAAAGGCTGACTTTCCCGCGGTTTACGCCTACGCCTCGCAGGCCGGGCGCGAGCGGGCGACGCGGTGAAACTTCTATTCGACGCGAATCTATCGCCCCGGCTGGTGGGCCGTTAGGCGGAACTGTCCCCCGGCTCCGCCCATGTCTTTAAGATTGGGCTGGCGCGGTTCACACCGGACGAAGCGATCTGGGAGTACGCGAGGGCACAGGGGTTCACCATCGTTACCGCCGATTCCGATTTTCTCGACCTCGCTGGAAACCGTGGCGCTCCGCCCAGGGTGGTTCACCTGGAGAACTGCAACTACCGGACGGCGAGGGTCGAGGCTCTGCTGCGCCGTCACGCTATCTTGATCGCGGAGATGGAGCAGTCTTCGCGAGCGGTGCTCGCTGTACGCGACACGGAGTGAAGGGACACTGCTCCCCAAATCGGCACGCACGCCCCTGCGGCATGGATCCAGGACTCTCAGCAGGCGACAGTCGGGCAACAGTCGAGACGGCGAGATGCCGGCCATCAGCCGTGAGACACTGTCATTTGAGTCAGATCATGGGCGAGATCGGATCAATCGCCGGCCTGCTTGACCTTGCGTCCCGGAGCTACTTCACCGAGCCACGCGGACGATGGGTGTTCCGAGGGCTTTCTTCCATTGAATACTCTTTGGTCCCGACGGTGGGACGGAATCCGCCCGCGCCGAGCTCACGAAGCGGATTCGAGCGCAGCGTTTTTAACACCTTTCAAAGGAAAGCGTACGGGCTATTGCCAACGCTACCGGTCAACGATTGGGAGTTGCTGGCTTTGGCGCGTCACCATGGACTGCTAACACGACTGCTCGACTGGACGCACAACTTGCTTGTGGCTGTCTACTTTGCCGTGGCCGACAACACTGGCATGGACGGCCAGGTTTTTGCCCTTGCAGCTCGTGCAGCGGCAAAGGAGGACATCGAGAGGATGGCGCCGTTCGGCATCAGTCAGCCAGTCAAGTACTACCCCAAAACCGTGACTCCACGAATACGGGCTCAGGAAGGGCTCTTCGTCGCGTGTGCGGATCTGGAGGTGCCTCTGGAGCATGCGCTCCCAGCGGACTGGCACATTGAGCGGCTGACGATCCCGGCCGCGCGCAAAGAGCATCTGCGGTATGAGTTGTATCGAATCGGGGTTCACGAATCCTCCCTGTTTCCCGGTCTCGATGGCCTCGCAGCGCGAATTCGATGGCAGCACGCGGTATCCCCGCCGTTTACCCCCAAAACGGAGCGTTGAAACCAAACGCCCCACGGGCGAGGACCAAGAGCCCGTTACTCAAGGCTTGGTTCCTAGAAACCACAGACGGACTCCGACGCGAGGTCCTGCCACGTCGCGGGCCCGCAGCTCTCACGAACCCACGAGCCGGTCATATTCCGTGTGCGTGCCGATCCAGACCCACGTCATCGTATCCCCGGCCAGTTTGCCAAGGACACAGTAATGCTCCCCAACCCGAACGCTGAAGCGATCCGCGCTTCCCTGCAGTCGGCGGAAACGGAGCGAGGGGTGACGGGGATTGTGGCGCCAAAGCTGATAGTTTTTGACCGCCAGTTGTCGAACGTCAACGGGCAACCCGAAGAACAGGTCCCAGAAACGGCGGGTGGCAACGGATCTCACGTTCGCGGCGGCCAGTCCCGGAGAGGCCCCTGCGCCGCTTCGCTCTCGGCTTCCTCAAACAGGAAATCCAGTTTGCCCGAGGCGGAATCCCGATCCATCTGCTCGTCCCAGCGGGTCTGATCGAGTGCCCGGAACCACTGCGCGATGCGCCCAAACTCCTCCGGGGGCAAACCTTCGATTGCGGCTTCGATTTCCTCAACCCGGTCCATGCTTGGAGTCTAGCACCACTCCGGGTTCGGACTGCTGCGTGCCCCTACTGATACCTCAGCGCCTCCACCGGGTCCAGTCGCGCCGCGCGCGAGGCGGGGTACCAGCCGGCCAGCAGGCTCACCGCCAGCGAGAAGCCGATCGCGCCGGCCACCAGCCACCACGAGACGTACCAAACCTCCACGCTCGACGCGCCCTGGCGCGCCAGATAAATGTTCGTGCCGAAACTGATCGCGCGCCCGATCAGCCAGCCCAGCGCCACGCCCATCACCCCCCCCACCACACCCATCGCGCCGGCTTCGGCGAAGAACACGCGCTTCACGTCCGAATCGCTGGCGCCAATCGCCTTCATGATGCCGATCTCGCGGCGCCGCTCCAGTATCGCCATCACCAGCGTGTTCACAATGCCGATCGAGGCCACCGCCAGCGCCAGGCTCCCGAACACGCCCAGGAAAATGTCGAACACCGCGAACCCCTGCCGCAGGCTGCGCATCGCATCCTGAATCGACATGGCGCCGAAGCCCATCTTCTTAACCGCTTCCTCCACCTTCTGCACCTGCCCGGAGTCCTTCATCCGCACGATCAGCATGCTATACGCCGGCCTGGAACCGGCGCGCAGGTCGCTGCCCTGCATGGCGTGCAACCCCACGGCGAACTTCATCGGCAGAAACACCCCGGTGCGGGCATACCGGCTTTGCATGTCGATGTCCGCCACGCCGGCAATCTTCACGGTGGCCTGGCGCGGCACCACCGAGTAACCGTCCGCCTTGTCCGCCCCGGCCACGCGCTCGGAGTAGTTCAGCACCAGTTCCTTGCCTGCCAGATCGCGGGCCAGCGCAGGCACATCCAGGGAAGGGGACGTGGGCGTGGACATCTTCTTCAACACCCCGCGTCCGCCGCGCGGCACGGAGATCCCCAGCAACTCGGCGGCGAAGCCCTTCTCGACGATGGCCTCGGCGGCGTCGGGCGAGGAGAAGAAACGGCCGCGCACGTTATTGAAATCGTCGGTGGTCTTGACGGAAGCGGGCAAGCCGGCCACCAGAGTGCGGCGGGTCAGATCCCGGAACGAGAACTCGCCCGGAAACCGCAGCTCGGGATACGCCTCCACCACGCCGGGCAGGCGCTCGATCTCCAGGCGGGCGGCTTCGTCCAGGGCGCGCTCCTCGGCCGCGCCGCTCTGCGCGAAGTCCCCGCCCATGCCGCCCATGCGCATGCCGCCGCGGTTCATCACCGTGAGCAGGTTGAACCCCACCTTCTCCAAGCGCACGCTGATCATGCGCTGCAATCCCACGCCCAGCGACATCATCGATACCAGCGACGCCACCCCGACCGAGATCCCGATGGTGGTCAGCGAATTGCGCAGCATGGATTCGCGCAGGTTGCGCGTGGCGAGACCGATCAGGTCCGGGGTCTTCATCGGGCAGCTCCATTCTCCACGTCGCCCTCCAGCTTGCCGTCGGCCAGAAACAGCATGCGCCGCGCGTAGCGCTCCGCCAGGGCCCGCTCGTGCGTCACCATGATGACGGTCATACCGAGCGAGGCGCGGCATTCCGCGATCAGGCCCATGATCTCCGAGCCGGTGCGGCTGTCCAGGTTGCCGGTGGGCTCGTCGGCCAGCAGCAGCCGCGGATGGTTGATGAGCGCCCGCGCAATCGCCGCGCGCTGCTGCTCGCCGCCGCTCAACTCGGAGGGCCGGTGCTCCAGTCGCGGCGTCAGCCCCACCCGGGCCAGCGCCTCGCGCGCCAGCCTCAGCCGCTCCCCGCGCTCCACTTCCGCGAATCGCATGGGCAGCTCCACGTTCTCCAGCACGGTCATCGTGGGGATCAGGTTGAAGGACTGGAAGACCATACCAGCCGTGCGCAGCCGGTAGCCTGCCAACTCGTCGCGGGAGAGCCCCGCCAGGTTCTTCCCGTGGATTTCCACCGCGCCGGCGGTGGGGCGGTCCAGCCCGGCAATCAGGTTCAGCAGCGACGATTTGCCCGATCCCGAAGGCCCCAGCAGGGCCACGAAGTCCCCGGCGGCGACTTCCAGAGAGATGCCGTCGACGGCGCGCACCACGCTCGTCCCCATGTGGAAATGGCGGCAGAGGGCATCGGTTCGGACGGCGGGCGAAACGCTTGGAGCGGGTGTCATCGTGTATCCTTCATGCGGGTTGGGCGCCGCGCCGTGTCACGAAGAGCGACACCAGAGCGGAAACCAACATGGCCGCGGCCATCGCTATCAGGGCCCACATCATGTTGTTGTGCGTGGCGTCCCGTATGGCGCCCACCGCTTGCGGACTGGCCCAGCCGGCCAGGTTGCCCACGGAGTTGATGCAGGCGATTCCGGCGGCCGCCGCCGCGCCCGACAGCAGCTTGGTCGGCAGCGACCAGAAGACCGCGAACGCACACAGCACGCCCACGTACGCCACCGTCAGAGCCGCAAAACCCGCCCACCCCGGAATCCCCGGAATGGCACTGGCCGCGAAGGCGCTCGCGGCCACCATGGCCGGCAGCGCGAAATGCCAGCGCCGCTCGCCGGTCGCATCGGAATGCCGCCCCACCAGGAACATTCCGATCGCCGTCACCGCCGAGGCGAATGCGAACAGGCAGCCAATCGCCACCGGGTCTTTCGTCAGCGTATCCTTGATGACCTTGGGCAGCCAGAAACCGATGAAGTAATTGCCCGCGATGACTCCGAAGAACACCAGGCCCAGCAGCCACACCGCCAGGCTGCCGAACGCGTCCGACAGCTTGTGGCTCCCCTTGCCCTTCCTCCTGCCCTCTTCCTCGCTGAGGCGCGTCAGCACCAGGCTCTTTTCGTCCGCCCGCAGCCAGTCGGCCTGGGCCGGCTCGTCTGTGAGGAAGAACAGCGTCACCACGCCCGCAATCGAGGAAGGAATGCCCGTCAGCAGGAACAGCCACTGCCAGCCGGCCAGGTGGCCCACCCCGTTGAGATCCCTCAAAATCCAGGTGCAGAGCGGACCCGCCACCACGCCCGACAGCGGAATTGCGCTGGAGAAAATAGCCACCATCCCGGCGCGGTACTTCTCCGTATACCAGAAGGTGAGGTACAGAATCACGCCCGGAAAAAACCCCGATTCCACCGCGCCCAGCAGGAAGCGGAGCACGCAATAACTGGTAGTCCCGGTGGCGAACATCGTGGCCGCCGATACCAGGCCCCACACAATCATGATGGGCCCCAGCAGGCGCCGCGCGCCCACCCGCCGCAGCGCCATGTTGCTGGGAACCTGAAAGAACAAATAGCCGATAAAGAAAATGCCCGCACCCAGACCGTACATCTGGTCGGACATTCGCAGGCTCACCCGCAACTCGTCGTGAGCGAATCCCACGTTGACGCGGTTGACGTAGGCCAGGATGTAGCAGACGAAAAGGTACGGCATCAGCCGCCAGGTAATCCTGCTGTACGTGGCGGTTTCGCTGGCGGGCGAACTGGGAGCGCTCATCGGTGCCTCATTGACGGGGAGTGGCGAATCTTGAGTCTAGCAACGCACCCCGTGGGCGACAAGTGCCAGGCGCCCCTCAGAACTTGTACGTCAGCCCGAACTCCACCACCCGCGCTCCGAAGAACATGCCGCCCACGATGCCGAATGGCACCGAGTTGATGTTCTGGTCGCCCGACCAGAACGTCGAGTGGTTCAGCGCGTTGATCGCCATCATCCGCAACTCCACCGAATGATGGCCGGAGATCTCGATCTCGCGCAGCAGGTTCAAATCCAGATCGAACGTCCAGGGACCGTCGAACATGCGCTTTTGCAGCGATCCCAGCGTCCCCGCCGGCGGATTGTAGAAGAGCTCGCCCGTGAAGGGCGTGGCGTCGATGCTGGAAATCGCCCCGGTCTGGTCCGCCGGGTTCACCGCGGAGGTGGGCAGCATCATTGGCCCGTTCGGGGTCATGTGGAACTTGACGGCGCTGAACAAGGCCTGGCCCGCCAGCGTCGTATCGGCGGTGTTGTAATAGGACCGCCCGGCGCGGTTGAGCGTGCCGTATCCCGAGGTGATGGAGAACGGCGCACCGGATTGCCAGGTCATCACCGCCCCCACGGTCCAGCCGCCGATCGCGCGGTCCAGCGGCTTGTAGTGCAGCTTGTGGTCCTTGCCAAACGGCAGCTCGATGAAGCCGCTGGCCTTGATCATGTGCGTCAAATCGAAGTTGGCGCGCGAGCGTTCCAGCTTGGGATTGTTGATGTCCAGCAGGTTCTGGAAGCGCGTCTGCGAGTCGCCATCGGCGTCGCTGAGGACCTTCGAAAAACTGTAATTGGCCAGCAGGCTGAGGCCCGAGCGCATGCGGTGGCGCGCTTCCAGTTGCAGCGAGTTGTAGCTGGCGCTCGAGAAATTCGTCAGCATGTCGGCGGCGATGGCGTCGGGATTGGCGAAAAACGGCACGGCGTTGCGTGGATTGTAACCGTTCGTCTGGTAGTAGTACGCCAGTTCGCCCGGCTGCCCGGTCTGTATCAGGTTCACCACGTTCCCGTCGGCGCGGCTCATGTTGGAGTTCAGGCCGCCGTTGCTGGCCAGCGTGCTGATCGTCGAAAGCGGCTGGCTGCCCGGAACCGCGTTGCTATAGGCCGGATTGAAGGTCCCGTTGGTCTTCAGCGCCAGCAACCCGTTGGCCTGCGCCTTCCGGAAGTCCTGCAGAAATCCGCCGGCGTTGATGTTCACCTGGTTGAAATCGAAGGCGCGATACGCCCCCACGGTGTGGTTCCCCACGTAGCGCGCCTCGTAAACCGTGCCCCGGAACTCGTGCTGCACGCCCACCGAATACTGCTGCACGTAGGGCGTGCGCAGGTTCGGATCCACGGAGCCGACGATGTTGAACGGATTGCTCTGGTAGTTATACGCGGTGGTCAGCGGGACCTGGTACACCGGCGCGGGGATCGCGGGCAGCCCGCTTCCCACCCGGCCGCTCAGCCCGGTGGTGGCCGAGTACCCCTGCAGGCCGGCGTTGGCCTCCAGCATGTTTTCCGGTGCCAGAATCGACTGGTCGTTGACATAGAAAATGGAATAACTGGCGCGCACCGCGGTCTTGCCGTTTCCGTGCACGTCCCACGCCACGCCGATGTTGGGAGCGAAATCTTTCTTATCGCTGCGATACCACGGCCGCCCATACGATCCGCCGGTGAAATCCAGCGTGGTGTTGGGATTGAGCAGCGTGGCCACCGCGCCGCCCTGGAATACCGGCTGCAGCTCCAGCGAATTGGCCTCGTCCACCACGCCGGGCAGCGTGTAGCGCAAGCCCACCGTCACCGTCAGACGCGGCGACAGCTTCCACTTATCGGTGGCGTAGAGGGCGTATTCGTTCATGCGGAAGTGGCGCAGAAACGGCGCGCCGGGCACGAACCCGGAAGTGCGCGTGGTCACGTTGTACGTCTGCCCGTAGCCGTCCAGGTAGCCTCCCAGCGTGGCCAGCCATCCGTTGGCAACCCCGAGGGTGTCGGAGCTGACGCCCGGCAGGTTGCGCGAAGTCAGCGGCGTCTGCCCCGAGCCCATCGCCAGGCTGTAGACCGGCAGCACGCCCGAATCGTCGTAGGAGCGCACCTGGACCCGTTGCCCGTGGAAGCCGAACTGGATGTAGTGCCGGCCCTTCTGGTAGGCGGCGTCGTCGCTCAGAACGTAGGTGTCGGTGTTCCGTCCCTGCGGCATGAATTCGTTGACTGGATCCGAGAACGCCATCCCCGTGAGCAGATCGCTCCCGAATTGCTGCGAGGTCAGGAAATACGCGTAGGTCAGATTGAACCCCGCGCGGACCTCATTAGTCAGCCGCGCCGACGGCGTCCACCGCCAGGACATCGCCACCAGCGCCGCACGCGTGGGATTGGTCACCTTCGGAACCACGGCGTAGTCGTTCTCCGCGTCCGGCCGGAACGAGTTATCCCGATTCCACGAAAACGACGCGTTCACGGCCTGCTTCATATCGATGGTGTAATCCACCCGCCCGGTGACGTTATCGCGCGTCTCGTTGTCCACCTGGTTGAAGCGGTACCCGCCGCTGTTCAACCCGTCGCCCACCAGGTTGCTGTTGATATGGTCGGGCGTGGGCACCTGGTTGAGCAGCGCCTGCACCACCGGGTCGATCGAGATACTGCGCAGCCCCAGCAGGTTCACCGATTGCAGCGCGCCGGCGGCGTTGCGGTACTGGAAGATGCCGCTGCGCATGGACGCCGTCGGGATCAGCACGGTAGCGGGCGTCTGCTGGTGCGCCCGCACCACTTCGTAGGTGCCGTAGTAAAACAGCTTGTCCTTCTGGATGGGCCCGCCCACCGACACGCCCAACTGGTTCTGATTGAGGAACGGCAGCCCGACGCCCGACTGGTTATTGAACCAGTCGTTCGAGGAGAAGGCGTTGTTGCGGTTGTACCAGAAGGCCTCGCCGCGAACCTGGTTGGTGCCCGAAGGCGTGGAGAAGGCCGTCTCCGTGGCGCCGCCGGACAAGGCCGCGTTGCCGTTCGAAGTCACGACGGTCATCGCCCGCACCTGGCTCAGCAGCGGTTTGTTGGGCGAGTAATCCAGGGCGTTGTCGCGGATGTAGTTATCCTGGATGTTAATGCCGTCCAGCGTCATGTCCGAGTAAGACGTGCGCAACCCGTTGATCACCGTGGTGGAGTTGCCGTTGGAAACCACGCCCGCCTCGAGCTGCATGGCGCCCAGCGGATCGCGGTCCAGCAGCGGCAAGCTGCGGATCTCCTCCATGCTGACGGTTTGCGAGATCTCCGCGTTGCTGGTCGCCACGGTCTGGACGTCGCCGACCACTTCGACATCGGCCTTCTCGGCGCGAACGGCGAGTACGATCTGCGTGACCACCGTCTCGCGCGCGGCATCCACGGCAATGCCTTTGCGGACGAAGTCCCGGAATCCCGGCGCACTCACCGCCACATCGAAATCCCCGGGCCGCACGCCGATGAAGTGGAAGGATCCGTCCGTCGCCGTCTTCGTGGTCAACAGGGGCTTTGTCCCGCCTGCCAGAATCAGGGACACATCGGCGCCCGGAACCGAGCCGCCGGTGGAGTCCACCACCGTCCCGGTGACGCGGCCATTGATCTGGGAGTACACCGGCAATACCGAGGCGCCAAGCAGAAGCAAAATCCCAACCAGGAAACGCATGCTTCTATTGAACCTCAAATGCCGGTTCGAATGTCGCCGCCCGTTCCGGCCGGGTGCGCGACATAGAAGTGAGGGACTTGCCCAGATGCCGGCCAATCGAGAGAATTCGAGCGTAGGGAATACGCCTGTCGGAGCCCCGACCTATGTCGCCGCCCGTTCCGGCCCCTACGGTATGCGCGACCGGGAAATCGCCGGCGTTTCCGGCGTATCCAGCTGCATGGCGTAGGCCGTCAGGCCGGTTTTCAATAGTTCGAAGGCCGTGGCCGGATCGTCGGCGAACTGGAACAGGTTCAGATCCTCGGGAGAGATTACCCCGTGTTTCACCAGCGCCGGGAAGTTGATGATCTCGTTCCAGTAACTCGACCCGTACAGCACGGTGGTGATCTTCTTGGCCAGTTTCTGCGTCTGCGTCAAAGTGAGGATTTCCATCAGCTCGTCGAGCGTGCCGAAGCCTCCCGGAAACACCACCAGCGCCTTGGCCAGATAGGCGAACCAGAACTTGCGCATGAAGAAGTAGTGGAACTCGAAGCTCAGCTCCGGCGTGATGTACGGGTTGGGATACTGCTCAAAAGGCAGGCCGATGTTGAGGCCCACGGTTTTGCCCTTGGCGTCGAAGGCGCCGCGGTTGGCGGCTTCCATGATGCCCGGACCGCCTCCGGAGCACACCACGAAGCGGTAATTGTTGTTGGTGAACTGGTCGCTCCACTCGGTGAGCATGCGGGCCAGCGTGCGCGCGGCCCCGTAGTACTCGCTCAGGGGGCCGTCCTCGGTGATGCGGGCCGAGCCGAAGAAGACCACCGTGTCGCGCACCTTTTCGCGGCGGAAATGGGCCAGGGGCTCCAGGAACTCGGCCAGAATGCGCATGGCGCGGGCATCCGGACTGTTCAGAAACTTCTCGTTCAGGTACGCGACCGGCCTCCGGTCGCCATGGGGCGGCTTCTGATCTGTCATTTCTTCGTATCCATCTCTTCGGATTTCTTTTTCAATTCCCGAACGGTTTTGAGCAGCTCCGGCAGCTTTTGAAATGCCGTGATGGCGCGCAGCCACTGGTTTGCGGCGAACGCCGGGGAGCCGGAAATCCGCGCATGGGGCGCCACATCGCCGCCGATCCCGCTCTGCGCGTACACGATGGCGCCTTCGTGGACGGTGAGGTGTCCCGAGGAGCCCACCTGCCCGGCCAGCAGCACGTTGCGCTCCAGCACCGTACTGCCCGCCAGCCCGGTCTGCGCGCAGATGATATTGTCCTCGCCCACCACGCAGGCGTGCCCCACCTGCACCAGGCTGTCGATCTTGGCGCCCCGCCTGACGCGCGTTTCGCCCACCGTGGCGCGGTCCACCGAGGTCAGCGACTGCACCTCCACGTCGTCTTCGATCACGGTCCGTCCCGATTGCACAATCTTGAAGTGCGAGCCGTCCGCGCGCTTGGCGAATCCGAAGCCGTCGCCGCCCACCACCACGCCGTTCTGCAGCGTCACGCGGTCGCCAATCCGGCAGAACTCGCGCACCGCGGCATGGGAGTGCGCCAGAAAATCGTCGCCGATTTCGACGCCTTCGTAGATCGTCACGTGGGGATGAAGCACCCCGTTGCGGCCGATGCGCGCCCACTCGCCCACCACGGCGAAGGGGCCGATGGAGCAATTCTCCCCCACCGTGGCCGTGGGAGCCACCCAGGCCATCGGATGGATGCCGGCCGCCGGGCGCGGAGGAGAGTAGAACAGCGCCAGCGCGCGGGCGAAATCCAGGTACGGGTTTTCGGAAACCAGGCAGGCGATGTCCATGCCAGTGAGCGGCTCGGAAACCAGGATGGCGGACGCCCGCGTGTGCTTCACCTTGTGCGCGTACTGGGGATTGGCCAGGAACGTCAGTTGCCCCGGCGCGGCGTGCTCCATGCCGGCTACCCCGGCGATTTCCAGGCTGCCATCGCCTTCCAGGCGGCAGCCCAGCTTGTTGGCAATTTCGCGAAGTTCCATAATCCTACAGTCAAACTCTAGCAGGTTACGGAAAATCGGTGCCAACCCCCGGTGTCCGCAAAAAGCAAATCGGCCAGTATGCTTTTGCCGTCACCGCGCCCCGGCGCCCCGCAGATCCTCGATGTCCGCGTGCACCGGCTGCGCCTGCCGCAGCACGGCCCAACTCAGCCAGATCGCCCTCGGCCACGAATAGCTGCGGTACGGCAGCCCGTGCCGGCGGCAGTAATCCTGCACCACCGGGCTGATCTTCGGGTAGTACACGTGCGACGTGTTGGGGAACAGGTGATGCTCCACCTGGTACTCCAACCCCGAACACAGCCAGCGCCCGATGGGACCGGTGTGAAAATTGACCGTGCACGCCGTCTGCAGCAGCATGTAATCGGTCTGCTCCTGGCCGCGATCCACGCGCGCCGCCTCGGCGGGCAGATGCCCCGGCCCCACCACCGCGTAGAGCGCATAACCCGCCAGCACGATGCGCAGGGCGTAGAGCACCAGCACGTGGCTCACCGGAAAGAACAGGCACGGCAGCGCCACCCAGACCGCGTAGTGCGCCGTCATGGCCGCTAGATCGATCCAGTGCTCCCGCCGGCGCAGGCCGGGCCGCCGCAGCACGCCCAGCAGATAGATCCAGGAACTCAACTGCATCTGGAATCCGTTCCCCGCCAGCGCCACCGGAAAGATCCACCACTGCGCGTGCCGGAAATACCAGCGCTTCAGCCCGCGGCTGCCGGCCACGTCGCGCTCGGTCAGCGCGAACCACGGCAGCAGGTCGGCGTCCTCGTCCACGCCGATCACGTTGGGCGCGGAATGGTGCAGGTCCACGTGCTTGTGCCACCAGAACGTGGCGCTCAGCGCCAGGCAGAAGGGATAGCCGAAGAACGCCAGCGCCTGGTTGAGCCACCGCTTCCCGCTGGAAGCGTAGTGGGTGGAGGTATGGGTGTTGGTGGCCAGACCGATCAGCCCGAACGTGGACCCCAGTAACCCCGCCGCGCGCACGAAAACGTTGCTGGCCAGCGCCACCACCGCCAGACCAAGCATGGCAATCAGAAAGTGAATGGCCAGCTCGCAGGCGATTCGCGCCGTGGCTTTGCGATTCCACCCGCGCCGGGCGAACTCACGCTGGAGTTCACCCAGTCCCTCCATGGCCGTCGTCATGATCCAGCCGGCTCCCCGGCCTAACTTGCACTTAGACTGTTCCCATTGTCCCACCTTCGCGGAACCGGTTAGTCGTAGCTCCGTTGGGGGATTTGTGCGCGCGCACAAAAACTGATCGCTAAGTCCTTTGTTTCCGCTTGTTCCTGTCCATATTTTGTGCGATTCGCACAAAATCCAGTGTATTTTCCCGAACACCTCATCCTTGCCGCCGATGGAGCCGTTCCAATCGGGCGCACCGGTTGTGGCTTGAAAAGCACGAATGCCTCTTGCATTCCGTCTTAGTCTGGGGCAACATAATTCACCAAGTGACAATGAGGAACTAATACCTGGGCCGTCCGAAAGACGAGATCCATCAGGAGGATTCCGTATGCCAACTGATACGAAGTGCAAACTTCAGCCGACCCCCGAGAGCCCGATCTGCGCCTGGAAGGCGACCTCCGGCGCCACCGTCACCATCCAGATCAAGGAGCTCGACGGCGGCGGCTTCATCGATTTCGAGACCGCCAGTTATGCCGGAAATGCCATACCCGGCACGCCCGGAAAGACAATCTCATTCGCCGTCGCCGCCGGAAAGAACGACCTGATCCTGGTCTATACCTTCTCCAGGCCGGATGACGGCCACGGCGAACTCCGCGAGGTCTGCGACCAGAACACCTTTCTCGCGACGATTCGGGCAGCCAGTAAAGCGGTTGTTTTCACGATCTGCGCATGAGGTGGACGTATGCGGATACTCCTTTCAACGCCGATTCTCCTTGCGGCCTTGCATGCCCCGCTGTTCTCCCAGGGCGCCTCGCCCGCGCCGCCTGTCCCCGCGGAATGCCAGTCCGTTCTGGACGACATTCGGAAACACCCGCCCGAGCAGCGTAACCTCGACATCGCCGACGCTCTCAAGCTGAAGCAGAGCGGCACCTGCTTCGCCCGGCTCATCCTCGAACGGCCCTCGGTAACTTCCGCCGGTTTCACCAGCTTTCTCAATAAACTGGAGGCCGTGCGCACCGACAAGCAAGCCGGGGCAAGCTCCGGCTCCGGCGGCGGCACCAACCTGGCTTCCAAAGGAACCACGGCCGGCGTCCTCTCCCTGGCCGCCGAATCCGGCGCGCTCACGGAGTCGGTGAGCCAGCAGGCGGTCACCGTCCAAGGCAGCCTGGACGGTCCATTCGTCGTGCTGGAGCGTAAGAATCTCATCCCCTACTGTCCGGAATCGTCCACTGACTTAGCCTGCAAAAACAAGTCGTGGTACAGTGCGCTACGGCACTTCTCCTACGGGGTTACCTTCAATACCAATCAGAACAACCAGACTATTACCGGATCGGCGAGCGGACAGCCCGGCGGAACCGCGCAGCCGGTGACCTTCACGGCCAGCAGCAGGCAGATCTCCGCCTGGAACGCGCGCTATATCATCGTGAATCACCGGGACGATTCCTCCGGCGACTTCAAAAAAAGTTGGGAGAAGCTGCTGGGTCAAGCCGCTACCAAGGCGGCGGCCGCTCCAGGGGGAGCATCCACAACTCCCAGCGCGCAACCGGTCAGCGACGCCGCCAAGGCCCTGGTCCTCGCGCTGCAGAGTCTCATCGCCGCGGCCCAAATCTCCGATGACGACTATGCAGCCTGGTATACCGCGGCGTACGAGGCCATGCGCAGCGTCGACCTCCAGCAGAAAGGCGCTCTGGAATCCGAGTGGAAAGCGCGCATTGACAGGTATCTCGACATGGTCGAGAAGGCCAATCCGAAGTACGCCGGGGCCGCCTTGGCCTATATTCAGGCCGTGTCCCGTTACGATGCCGAGCAGCGGATTTTCGTCGAGACCATCGCCAGCAAACCCGTCCTCACCCTGGAATACGACAACAACCGGCCGCTGGGACAAGCCTCGACATCGACTGCGCGCCTCATTTTCGACAAGGCCGTGACGAAAACCGTTTCCCTCACCGCCAACGGTGCCTTCGCGCTGTATAACTCGACCCTGCCGCAAAACATCCCCGGCGTGAACCGCCTCCGCGACGCGCAATTCGCCGTACAGGTGCAGAAGGACCTCGGAACCAACTCCGTCCTGGGAGCCGCCGCCATCGCCGGGACTTACTACTTCCAGTATCAGAACAGTCCGGCCATCCTCAACGTCACCCCGGGCACACCGCTGCCGGGCATCACACTGACGGGGCTTCCGGCCACCGCCACCCAGGTCTTCGCCGCGAAGGGAAACCTGCACATAGGCCAGCTCCGCCTGGTGCTGGGCGCCGGCGGATCCAGCGTCCGGTTCCCGCTGGCGATCAGTTACTCCAATCGCACGGAGCTGATCGCGAAACCTGCGTGGAAAGCGCAGCTCGGCATCAGCTACGACTTCGACTCGCTGTTCGCCAGGAGTTCGCCCGCGCCCGCCGCCTCCGCCGCGCCCGCGCCCGCCGTGAAGTAGGCGCAATCGGGATGCTGGAACACCAGCGCGCTCACGCTGGCCTCCGGCTCCATCATCATGCCCTCGGTCAATTTCACGCCGATATCGCCGGGCGACAACAGCTCGAACAGCCCCTGCTGATCGTCCAGATTCGGACACGCCGGATAGCCGAAGCTGTACCGCTTGCCGCGATAGCGCGAGGTGAAGCGGTCCTTCATGGTGGTGGCGGGAGGATCGGGGAAGCCCCAGTCCTCGCGGATGCGCCGGTGCAGCCACTCCGAGGCGCCCTCGGCCGTTTCGATGGCCAGCGCCTGTATGGCGTGCGCCTTGACGAACTCGCCGGCCTGCTTCCACCGTTCGCCGCGCTCGACCACGCCCTCGCCGGCGGTCACCACGAACAGCGCCACGTGATCGCGGCGCCCCTCCTCCGGGCCCAGGACGAAATCGCTCAGGCACAGGCCGTCCTCGCGCGGCTGCCGCCCGAAGTGGAACGCGTGGATGGGCGAGGCGCCGCCGGGCGCGAACAGGCGGATCGAGTTTCCCTCGCGCTCGGCTTCGAAGAACTGCCACACCGCCCGCGGCTGCAGGAATCCGGCCGCTTCCCGCTTCAGCTCCTCCATCATGTGGAAGAGTTCCAGCGCCTTGGGCTCGCGCTCCGCCAGCGCCTTTTCGAAATTGCCCTTGTAGCCCAGGTGGCGGCCGAAGAGCATATATGGATTGATGTAACTCCACAGCTCCGCCAGGTGCCCCAGCGCGCGCACCTTGCGGTCCAGGTACGGCGCGGGCGGAATCGCCAGATCGGTGCGCACCTTGCGGCTCCGCCCGGTCCCCGCCGGCGCGGCCTCGATCGCAGGCTCCGCCGCGGGCGCCTCGGCCGATGCCGTGTGGCTGGCCAGCACCCCGGCGCGCCCGGCCGGGTCCATCAGCCCGTTCATCAGGGTCAGCCCCGTCATGGCGTCCTTGGCGTAACATACCGCCCCGCCATAGGCTGGCGCAATTCGGGTGCGCGTGAATTTGTCCGATAGCGCCGCCCCGCCCACCAGCATGGGAACGGCGATGCCCGCCGCCTTCAGATCCGCCGCCGTCACCGCCATCTGCTGCGTGCTTTTCACCAGCAGGCCCGACAGGCCGATGGCGTCGGGCGAGTGCTCGCGGCACGCCCGTATCAGAATGTCCGGCGGCACCTTGATGCCCAGGTTCACCACCTGGTACCCGTTGTTCGAGAGGATGATCTCCACCAGGTTCTTGCCGATGTCGTGCACGTCGCCCTTCACCGTGGCCAGGACTACCTTGCCGCGCGCCGCCGTGTCGGCCTTGGTCATGAACCGCTCCAGGTAGCTGACCGCCGCCTTCATCGCCTCGGCCGATTGCAGCACCTCCGCCACAATCAGCTCGTTGTTGTTGAACAGCCGGCCGACCTCGTTCATCCCCGCCATCAGCGGCCCGTTGACGATCTCCAGCGGCGCCGCGCCCTCGGCCAGCTTCCGGTCCAGGTCCGCCACCAGCCCGTCCTTGGTGCCTTCGATGATGTAGTTCGCCAGGCGCCGGTCCAGCGGCACGTCCTCGCCGCGCGCCTTCCCGCGCCCGGTCGATTGCCGGAAGTGCGCGGCCACGGCGGCGATGTGCCACTGGTTGATGGCGGCCTTTTGTTCGGGCGTCTGCTCGCGCCAGTCCTCCGGCGCCGTGCGCAGCGAATCGCCCGCGGCGTCCACGGGCGGCGAGTTGAACAGCAGGCCCTCGGCCAGCCGCCGCTCCTCCTCGGGGATCGAGGCGAACCGCTCCAGCTTCTCGGCGTTCACGATGGCCAGGTCCAGCCCGGCCTTGGCGCAGTAGTACAGGAAGACCGAGTTGACCACCTCGCGCGCCGCCGCCGGCAATCCGAAAGAGACGTTGGAGATGCCCAGCACCGTCCGGGCGTACGGCAGCGCCGCCTTCACCAGCCGTATCCCCTCGATGGTCTCCACCGCCGCGCCGATGTAATTGGCGTCGCCGGTGGCGCAGGGGAACACCAGCGGGTCGATGACGATGTCCTCGGCCGGGATGCCGTATTTCTCCGTCAAAAGCTTGTACGACCGCCCGGCCACCGCCAGCTTGCGCTCGCGCGTGAACGCCTGCGCCTGGAGTTTGTCCTCGTCGATGGCGCCCACCACCAGCGCCGCGCCGTACTGGCGCGCCAGCGGGCAGATGCGCTCGAATTTCTCCTCGCCGTCCTCCAGGTTGATGGAGTTGATGATGCTCTTGCCCTGGCAATACATTAGCGA
>Ga0265323_10000199_pt1 | contig 36122 bp, 33 predicted proteins | sample 41225metaG_FD_193580 | JGI IMG/M metagenome (GOLD analysis project Ga0265323, IMG submission 193580) | Rhizosphere microbial communities from Carex aquatilis grown in University of Washington, Seatle, WA, United States - 4-12-25 metaG | ecosystem: Host-associated > Plants > Roots > Rhizosphere...
GAAATATTCGATGTGTATTATAAAACAATTTTTAGTTATATTTTTCGACGGGTTGCCGATTATGATATTCCAAGGGATATAGCGGCTGATGTTTTTTTAAAAGCATATTTAAAAGTCGGTTCTATTGTTTGGAAAAATATTTCGATACTTACTTGGCTTTACCGGGTCGCTACCAATGAAGTAAATTATTATCATCGAAAAAATAAATCAAGCAAGTTGTCCTTTGAAATATTTGCATATCAATCTGAAAAATTATTTGAATTTGAGGATTATCAAACTGAAAAGCAACATCTGGAAAACGAATTTAAGTTAAATGAGGATTTTGTTAAGGTGCAGCGTTCATTGAAAAAGCTTAATGTAAAATACCAGGAAGTTATTTCATTAAGATACTTTGAAAAAAAAGCGATACTTGAAATAGCTGAAATACTTGATAAAAAAGAAGGAACAGTAAAATCACTTTTGTCTAGAGGATTGGAAAAATTAAAAATTGAGTTTAATAATGCAACCTAATTTGATTTTTGCATTATAGGGTTAAAATTAAAATTATGGAAAATGATTTTGAAAACAGAATGGAAAACCTTCAAACTCCGGATACCGATTTTGTAAAACACCAGGAGATCTTTAAGATTGGATTGATGAATGCCAGGAAATCATCACGGATTGGACTTGTTTTTATAATAATTCCGGCTATCGTCATACTTATCGCTTATATTAAGCTCCATTTCTTATTGAGCGTCGATTTCACTTCAACCATTCAAAGTATTACAAACAAAACCGAAGGTATGAGCTATATACGATGGCTATTCCCCACGGTTTTTTTGGTAATGCCTCTGTTGGCAGCTGTTATAAACATATTGGCCTTAAGTCATTTTTATGTAAATAAAAAAACAAAAGAATTAATTATTACAATTCAGTACAGGCTAAAAAATTTGATAGTTCTTATTGTTAGTTTGGCCATTATTGTTGCGTTCTGGAGTTTTATCATCATCGGATACGTTTATTTTAAGTAACCATTGAAAAATTTTTGTTATGAAGTTTTTTAAAATTTTATTCGTTGTTCTTGCTTTATCTGCACAAGCTTTTTCACAGCAACCTTCAGCAAAGGAAATAATTAAAAAAGCGAATGACCTCATGCAGGGCCAAACAAATGAAAGTTATATGCAAATGAGTATTGTAAGGCCAACCTGGCAGCGCACCATTGCCTTTCATTCATGGGCAAAAGGCAGTGAATTTAGTTTGGTTATTATTACCGATCCGGCCAAAGAAAAAGGACAAACTTTTCTGAAGCGAAAAAATGAAATATGGAACTGGGTTCCTAATATACAAAGAATGATAAAACTTCCGCCTTCCATGATGTCTCAAGGCTGGATGGGTTCCGATTTTACAAACGACGATTTGTTAAAAGCTGCATCAATAGTGGAAGATTACGACCATACTTTCCTGGGAAGCGAAGTTTGCAACGGCGAAGAATGTTATAAAATAAAATTAGTGCCAAAAGCCAATGCAGCTATTGTTTGGGGCTCACTTATTAAATGGGTGAGTAAAAAAGGATATTTTCAGATGAAAACCGAATTTTATGACGAAGACAATCAATTGGTAAAAACCGAATCGGCCTCTGCTATTAAAAACATGGGCGACAGGGATATTCCCACTCATTTCGAGATTATACCTGCCGATAAACCCGGCAACAAAACCATTGTGGATTTTGACAAAGCCATATTTAATAAACCAATGGAAGACGGGTTTTTCTCACAGCAAAATATGAAGAATGTGAGATAGTTGCTAGTTGTTGGATGTTAGTTGTTAGCAAAAAATAAATGGAAACATTAAAATCATATTTAGACCTTGAGGTTTGGAAGAAAACTAGAATTCTAGCTAAGGAAGTATATAATACAACAAAATTATTTCCTAAGGAGGAAATATACGGGCTTACAAATCAAATTAGAAGAAGTGCAGTTTCTGTTGTTTCAAATATCGCGGAGGGTATAGGAAGACAAACTGCGAAAGACACAATACAATTTCTGTATATTTCAAGAGGTTCATTATATGAGTTGGAAACCCAATTATTCATTGCTTTTGATTTAGAATATATAAAAATGAACAACTTGAAAAGCATTTAGAAATTATAACTGAATGTAAAAAGCTACTGAACGGCTTTATCAATTATTATAAAAATATAAAATCGATTTAATGACGTCCTATCAACTATCAACTAACAACTAGCATCTATGTTAAAGCTGGCTTGGCGAAATTTATGGCGCAACAGGCGCCGAACATTGATAACTGTGGCATCGGTATTTTTTGCTGTGTTTTTTGCCATAATTGCGCGTGGTTTCAAACACGGCGTATGGATTTACCTTATTGATAATGTGTTACATTCATATACAGGTTATGTACAAATTCACGAACAAGGATATTGGGATAACAAAACCTTCGATTATAGCATGGCCGCCAATGATTCGGTATTTGCAAAAGTGAAAGCTATAAAGCAAGTAAAAGGGATCATTCCTCGCCTCGAATCTTATTCATTGGCTTCATCGGGTGATAAAACAAAAGGTGTAATTACGGTTGGCATAGAACCCGATTTAGAAAATGAATTTACAGAACTTAATAAAAGGATTGTATCCGGTAGATATTTTACCAGTAAAGATTCCGGGGTAATTTTATCGGGACGCCTTTCAAAGTATCTGGATTTAAAGGTAAACGATTCAATTGTACTGATTAGTCAGGGATACCAGGGAATGGGGGCAAATGGAATTTATAGAATACTGGGGATTGTGAAACTTCCAGCCCCTGAATTCGACAATCAAATGGTGTTTATGCCATTGCCCCTGGCACAGGAATATTATTCTGCCCAGGGTCGCATCACTTCTGTGGTGGTTGATTTGAACAATCCGCAAGACATGGACAAAGCAATCAGAAAAATCCATAAAATTGTTAATTCCGAAGAATTTGAGGTAATGTCGTGGAAAGATATGCTCATTGAACTTTACCAGCAATATGTAAGCAATGAAGGAAGCGGAATGATTATTATTTCGCTGTTATACCTGATTGTTGGGTTTGGTGTATTTGGCACGGTTTTAATGATGATTGCCGAGCGCAGGCATGAATTTGGAATTATGATAACTGTTGGTATGCAGCGAAGACGATTGATGCAGTTAGTAGGCTTTGAACTGACATTTATCTGCCTGATGGGCTTGTTCTTCGGGTTTCTTGGAAGCGTACCTATTGTAGCTTATTTCCATTTTTATCCGATTCATATGAGCGCTGCAATGGCCAAATCGTATGCGGCATTTGGCATAGAAGCAATTTTGCCAACTGCCTGGCAGCTCGATTATATGCTCCAACAGGTTTATATTGTTTTTATAATTGTGCTTGTGGTCCTTATCTATCCTTTGTATTCAGTATATAAGCTGGATTTGACTAAGGCTATGAGAAGGTGAAGAATTACAAATTACTGATGACAAATTATAAATGAATAAGGTTGAAATCAAAAAACTAACATCTAACAACCAGCAACTATGCTAATATCATTATCGTGGAAAAATATTTGGCGGAATAAAACCCGCAGCCTCATTATCATTTTTGCTATTGTATTTGGGGTTATTGGAGGAGTTGGGATTATCGCCTTTATGAACGGGCTGATATTTCAGCGTCTTGATATGGCCATCGGGAATGAAGTCTCGAACATTCAAATCCACAATTCGCATTTTCAAAACAATAAGGAATTAAATGATACCATTTTTGATATTTCAAAAGTAACATCTGTTCTGGATACATCCAAGAAAATAAAGGCTTACAGCGTGAGGTTAAAATCAGTGACCATGATTAATTCTGCCAATAGCGGTGAAGGAATAATGCTCAATGGTATTGATCCTGAAAAGGAAAAAGAGGTTACGGGTATATATAAATATATTCAGGAAGGCACTTATTTCAAAGATAGCAGGAAAAATGGAATTCTGATAGGCGAAAAACTGGCCAGGAAACTTAAAATTAAAATACGTTCGAAAGTGGTGGTAACCATGCAATCAGCATCAGGCAATATCACCAATGCCGCTTTTAAAGTTATAGGTATTTATAAGACAGCCAATTCAACTTTCGATGGGCACAATGCTTATGTTCGAAAATCAGATCTGGCGGCAATTATAGGATTTGATAACCAGGCTGCCCACGAAATTGCCATTTCGGTTTATAACGACAAAGAAAGTGAAGCTTTGGTGGCTTCATTAAAAGGCAAATTCAATAATGATAAACTGAGTATTGAACGCTGGGATGAAATTATGCCTGAACTGGGCCTTTTAACTGGCGTTATGGATTATATGCTGTATATTTTTATGTTAATTATTTTCCTTGCGCTCAGCTTTGGTATTATTAATACAATGCTTATGGCAGTTATGGAGCGAGTGCGTGAAATTGGAATGCTTATGGCTATTGGGATGAACAAAACCAAAATATTTTTAATGATTATGCTCGAAACTATTTTGCTCATGCTTACAGGCTCTATTACTGGCCTTGTACTTTCGTACGGAATAGTAATTTTCTTCGGAAAACATGGCATCGACCTTTCAAATTTTGCTTCAGGTCTATCAGGATTTGGCTTCAGTTCAATGGTTTATCCATTTCTTGAAACCGGGGCATATATTAAAATTGTTATTATGGTAATAATTGCCGGAATTATTTCTTCCATTGTCCCGGCACGAAGGGCTTTGAAATTGAACCCATCGGAAGCGATAAGAAAACTATAAATTATGTGCAAATGTTTTGAACTTAAAATATATAGAATTAGTCATTGGTAATTTGTAATTAGAAATTTATATTATGAATATCATCGAAACAAAAGGGCTCACGAAAATTTATCGTGAAAATGGCAATGAAGTAGTTGCAATTGAGGATTTGAATATTACATTCGAACAAGGAGAATTTACTGCTGTTGTAGGGCCATCAGGTTCAGGAAAAACTACTTTTCTGAATATGGTTGGCGGAATAGATTATCCCACTTCAGGCGAAATTCAAATTGACAATGTAAACATTGGCGCTTTGAAAAGCTCGAAATTAATTGATTTCCGAATGCGCAACATTGGGTTTGTTTTTCAGTCTTATAACCTTATTCCGGTTTTGACGGCCCGTGAAAATGTTGAATTCATTATGTTTTTGCAAAAATGGCCGAAAAAGGAAAAGGAAGAACGCAGCGCTGAGTTGCTTCAAGCTGTTGGTTTAGGCGATAGGATGGATAGCCGGCCTGCAAAGCTTTCGGGCGGACAACAACAGCGTGTGGCGGTTGCACGGGCATTGGCATCGCGCCCGAAGTTTATCCTTGCTGACGAACCTACTGCCAACCTCGATTCAAAATCGGCCGAAAAACTTTTAGATATCATGGAAAAGTTAAACCATGACGAAAATATAACATTCATCTTTTCTACCCATGATCCACGTGTTGTGAAAAAAGCGCGTCGCGTGATTACATTGGTGGATGGCAAAGTTTCTACCGATGAGAAGAAAAACTGATGTGCCAATTATTCAATACGATAATTTGCCAATGAAATGCGTCAATTATTTAATGCATATTCAATCATGAAAAACAAAATTAATAGTACAATTAGCACATTGGATCATTGGCACATAATCACATTTCTTTTCATTCTAATTTATAGTGCAAATATTTCAGCCCAGGACGAAAATAAAAAATTCACAGTTGCTGGTTATATCAGCGATTTACAAAGTACCTTGTTCGACAGTATTAACAAAAAATGGACAATAGGCAACCTCATTCACAACCGTATTAATTTTAAATATTTTCCTCTTGAAGGACTGAGCATGGCTTTGGAGATGCGCAACAGGTTTTCATTTGAAGAAAATGAAGCTGACAATGCAACTACCGCATCTAGCTTTGCTACCGATAATGGTGTAATAAATTTAACAAAAAATTTAGCTGATGGAAATTCATACGTATTAAATTCTACTATCGACAGGCTTTGGATGGCTTATGAAAATGGAAAATTTCATGCCACTTTAGGCCGTCAGCGCATTAACTGGGGACAAACTTTGGTTTGGAACCCCAATGATATTTTCAATGCTTATTCTTTTTTCGATTTCGATTATGTAGAACGTCCCGGGAGCGATGCTTTGAGGATTCAATATTATAATTCCGAAGTATCCTCTACCGAACTTGCAGTGAAAATGAACAAAGACAAAAAAATCACAGCTGCTGCTTTATATAGATTCAATGCCTTCGAATACGATTTCCAGGTTTTGGGAGGTACGGTTAACCAAACCGATTATGTGGCTGGTTTTGGATGGAGCGGGGCAATTAAAAGTGTTTCATTCCGAGGTGAAGTAAGTTATTTTCAGCCCGAAAAAAAATTCAGCGACACAACTGGGGTTTTATTAGCTTCCATTTCATTCGACCATACCTTTGAAAATTCGGTAATGATTTTGGCCGAATATCTTTATGATGGTATGAAATTCAGCAATAATTTTTCTTTCCAAAGTTTATATAACGCCCCATTGACGGCGAAAAACTTGTCGTTCGTGAAGCATAACCTTATTTTGCAAATTAGCTATCCTATAACACCTTTGCTAACCGGAACGTTGGCCGGAATGATTTTGCCCGGAATTAGTGGGTATTATCTGGGGCCGTCAATTAGTTATTCGCTATCCCAAAACCTTGATGCTTCTATTTATCTTCAATCGTTTGGTGGAAAAATATCAGGAAAAGAACAGCATATTAATTTATCTTTTCTTAGGTTAAAATTTAGTTTTTAATATAAAATATTCTCTATTTAACAGTACTTTTTGCATTTATGCAATTGTTATGAAAGAAGATTAAACTTTGACGAATTATTTATTTTCTTCCACGAATTTTACTTTTTTCATGATGAATCTCATCCTTAAGAGGTAATGTAAATCACCCCGACTATATAATAATTTAACATGTGATAGAGGTATTTTTACGTTTAAGAAATAAAAAGTATGATTTCTCCGGAATTAAAAATAGAAGGTTCTAAGACTAAACCTGCCGTAACTTTTAAAAATGGCAAGTTAAGTATTGAAGGTCGTTCTATTCCTCATGATTCAAGGGAATTGTACGAACCTATTTTACAAACCCTTTTCTTTTATTCACAAAATCCTGAAGATATTACTGAAATAAACATTCATTTAGAATATCTCAATAGCGATTCAAACCGGGCATTAATGAATGTATTAATATTGGTAGAAAAAATTTATCGTAAAGGTAAAGATGTACTTATACGATGGTATTATAAAAATAATGACATTGTAATGTACGATCAGGGTAATATATTTAAATCATTAATCGAAGCTCCTTTTAAATTTGAACCAATGAGTTGAATTATTTTAAGAGTTTTTAAATTTGGCCGATAACATGTTATCTTGTTACCGGTTTCTTTTTTTAGTGATATGTTATACTTCAATATTTACTAAATAACCAGTATACTTCCGTACATTAATTACTATTCCGTTATCAAAAATCAGATATTGACCCTTGATGCCTTTTAAAATTCCATTAATAATTTTTTCTTTATCAAGGTCTATAGATTTTACATTATTTGGATACTGAGATACGGGGTATTGGATTGTGGTAGTTGTTTCATTTTTGATTAAGTACTCCTTCAAATCATCTGGAAAAACAGATATAATAAAATTAAAAGTAGATTCCAATTGTTGAAATGAACTTAACTTATTTGTTAGCATTAATCGCCAGTTGGTTTTGTCCGGAACATATTTTTTTAATGCCACTTCTATTAATCCGGATAAATACCGATTGGATGTTTTGGCTATTTTTATGGCAGAAATCGCACCCTGATCAATCCATCTTGTAGGAATCTGAGATGATCGTGTAACACCAACTTTTATATCAGACGATAAAGCAAGATAAACAAAATGGTCCTGAAGGCAATGTACCCTGGAATATTCCAAATCCCGCGCAATACCAATGTGTGCCCTGCATAGTTCAGGCCTAAAAACACACTCTTCGGTTTCTGGTGAGTTAGAAAAACACGAAAAACAATAACCCTGACCAAAAGTTTTTTTTATTGCCTTTCCGCAAAGTATACAATAAATATTTCCTGTAAATTCAATCTTTATTGAACAATCAAGATAATCATTCATCAACAGAGTTTCATTTTCAGTTTTTATATAATATTTTACTGGATTTTCAAAATTTGAACTCATTTTCGTTAACAGAGTGGTATGATTCATTTGTGAAAATTAAAATTATTTAAATCTTCTACTAATTTATAATTTATCATTGTTATTCCATAAGTGTTCATTTATAAATATAAAAAAATATAAATTTTACTACAATGTATTGCATAGTATTATAAAATGTATATATCTTTGCATAAAATTTAATATTGTTATAAAATGTATTATTAAATTTTAATTTTTAAAAATTAAGTTATGAAAAAGACCATTTCTGCTAACATTGCAGGAACAATGTTCCTGATAGATGAAGATGCATATAATGCATTAGAACATTATTTACACCGGATTGAAGCCGGTTATAACAATTCATCAGAAGGAAAGGAAATTGTAAATGATCTTGAATTGAGGCTTGGTGAACTTTTTGAAAATCGAACTCAATCACATAAAAAAACAATTACGATTGAAGATGTAAATTGGGCCATATCAATTCTTGGTAAACCTGAAGATTTAGGCACTTCGCAATCTTCCAGATCTGGATTCTCGGATGGTACGTACTACAAACCTGTCCACCGGCTTTATCGCGATCCGGATAACAGGGCAATTGGAGGCGTATGCGGAGGCCTTGGTGCCTATTTTGATATTGATCCGGTTTTGCTCAGAGTTCTATTTGTGGTTTTGCTGTTCTTTGGGTTTGGCCCATTAATTTATATTATTTTATGGATTGCCATTCCAAAGGCGAGGACTATGACTGAAAAACTTGAAATGCATGGTGAGCCTCCCACCCCTGAAAATATAAGAAAATACAGCTAAGAGCATTTAATTTTATTTAATTCATTTCCCTTTTAGAACAGGGAAATTGAATATATTTCTAATAATTTAAACAATTAAATATTATGAACACAGATAATGTAAAAGCCCAGATGAGAAAAGGCGTATTAGAGTATTGCATACTCCTTATTTTATCGAAAAATGATGTGTATGCTTCAGATATTATTAATATGTTGAAAGAATCGCAGATGATAGTTGTAGAAGGCACTTTATATCCTTTACTGACCCGACAGAAAAATGCAGGATTATTAAGCTATCGTTGGGAAGAATCGCCCCAGGGTCCACCAAGAAAATACTATACCATTACTGAACAAGGAAGTAAATTTCTTAAAGAACTTGATCAAAGCTGGGATGAACTTATTCAGGCTGTTCAGTCGATTCGTGATAAACATTTATAATTAAAATATTCAGTCACAATTAATAAATAATTAGCTATGAAAAAAGCAATAAAAATAAACCTTGGAGGTTTAATTTTTCATATTGATGAAGATGCTTATGATAAATTAAAGAATTATTTATCTTCATTAAATGCTCATTTCGGGAATAATGCAGAAGCGAAAGAAATTGTTTCAGATGTTGAAAACCGGATAGCTGAACTTCTTCAATCAAAGATTAATTCAACTAAACAAGTTATTAATATCAAAGATATTGATGATGTAATAGAAATTCTGGGAAACCCTACAGATTTCGATACAGAATCTCAGGAGATTTTGACTGATAATCCTGTAAATAATAGCCGATCATTTAAACGTCGTTTTTATCGGGACATTGATAATGCTGTACTCGGCGGTATTTGCTCCGGATTAGGTGCTTATTTCAATTTAGATCCGATTATTTTCAGAATACTTTTTGTTTTAGTTACTTTTATTGGAGGTTCAGGAGTACCTATTTACCTGATTCTTTGGATTGCATTACCGGCAGCACGGACAGCCGCCCAAAAATTAGAAATGAAAGGTGAAGATATTAATTTAATTAATATTGAAAAAACAATAAAACAAGAGTTCAACCAAGAAAGCCAAAACATTAAAAGTTTAAAAACAACAAATCGTTTCAGGGATTTTCTGGAAGAAATATTTTTTGCAATCGGGACCGTTTTAAGAATTACATTAAAAATAATTGCAATTATTTTGGGAATAATCCTGGTTTCTATAGGAATTTCATTAATAATAGCATTTATTATAGCCACATTTGGACCATCCTGGAAAATTGAAACCAGTGGTATTCAAATATATCATTTACCCGTGTTCCTGGAACAATTTCTTGACCCGGGAAAAATATTTTTTCTCGAAATAATTTCAGGTATATTATGTTTAATACCAATTTTTGCCATATTCTATTTCGGGTTAAAGTTAATTTTCAGGTTTAAAATAAACGATCGCTTTTTTTGGTTAGGAGCACTTGCAACCTGGATTATTAGTATCTTTTTATTTATAGGTTTTGTTATTTATGGACTAAATAATTTATCTGAAATAAGCACCCGGCCTTCTAATTTTTCTTTGACCATTAAGCCAAACAAAGTACTTTACCTTAAAGTCAATCCTGATTATATAAATATCAATCAACTAAGTAGGTTTATTAAAAAGTCGCAGGAAGCATCTTATTATATTTCAAATGACAATAAAGTTTATGGTCCCCCTATTTTAATCATTGAAAAAGCGAATGAAAATTATCCCGAATTGAATATCGAATATCAGGCACGTGGGTTTTCTTTTGAAAATGCATCTTATAATGCCCATCATATTCTATTTGATATTAAACAAAAAGATTCTGTATTACTTTTAGATCCATTTTTTGAGATTCCGAATAATGATAAATGGAGGGCTCAAAGAATAAATTTAATTTTGAAGCTGCCGGTTGGAACAATGATATTTGTCGACAGAAATATTGAACCATTAATTAAAGAAACAGAAAATTCTGAAAATCTATTTAATAAAGATATTTTTGATAAAGTTTCGATTATGACAATAAATGGACTTAACCCTTTGAAAAAGTAATTCTGTCCTTTTTTAGAACCAAATAATTTATAAATTTGCACTGCTTTTTAAAATAAGGATTGACCTATGGTGTAACGGCAGCACAGCAGATTTTGGTTCTGTTAGTCCAGGTTCGAATCCTAGTAGGTCAACAATTAAAACCCTGTAAAATGCGGGGTTTTATTTTTTTGTGCCTCTAAAACTAATATGCCATTTAAAATCATTTATTAACTTTGCGCTTTCATTTATTAAAATATCGTTATTATTGACTTCTAAGAAAAAGAATAAATTAAAAAATGGTGGATTTTATTAAAATTTTAATTGATTATGTTCTGCATATTGATAAAAACCTTGAAATTTTAGTTTGCAACTATAATACCTGGATTTACCTGATATTATTTGTTGTAATTTTTTGCGAAACCGGACTTGTAGTCACACCTTTCCTTCCCGGGGATTCATTGCTTTTTGCAGCAGGGATATTAGCTGCAAAGGGATCACAAAGTTGTCCTGAAATTGGAATAAGCATTGGAATGCTGGTACCCATCTTCCTGGCTGCTGCTATAATGGGTGACAATACAAACTATTTTATTGGACGCTTTCTGGGATTGAAAGTCTATGAAAAAAACTATAAATACATTCGTCGGGATTATCTTGATAACACGCACAAATTTTATGAAAAACATGGTGGTAAAACTCTTGTAATAGCACGTTTTATGCCAATATTCAGGACCTTTGCACCTTTTGTTGCAGGAGTGGGGACAATGAGTTATATTAGATTCATTACTTATTGTCTTTTAGGCAACTTCCTTTGGGTACTTACATTCAGTTTGGCCGGATATTTCTTTGCAAATAATTCTTTCGTTAAAAATAATTTTTCAATTGTAGTTTTAGGCATTATAATAATTTCCTTTATACCTTCAGTTTATACATTTTTAAAACACTGGATAATTGCTCACAGAAATAATAAATAATTTATATCAATGTTCTTTCTTTTATCTAAAATTTTATACTTCATAATAACGCCTGTTTTCTGGATTGTTTTGCTTTTAGTTTTAGCTCTTTTATTAAAAAAACCTAATCTAAGAAAAAGATTATTAATTGCCTGTTTGGCAGTTTCAATTTTATTTACAAATACTTATATTTTCAATATTATTGTTAATGCATGGGAATACCCGTTAATTTCTTTAAAAGATTCTGGTCCAATTTATGAATACGGCATTGTATTAGGAGGAATGGCGAGCGAAAATATTAAAACCGGGAAAATTAAATTTTCTTCAAGTATTGACAGATTGATGCAAGCAATTATATTATATAAACAGGGCAACCTGAAAAAAATTATATTCACGGGAGGATCAGGATTAGTCTTTAACCAGGAATCCAAAGAAGCATATACACTTCAGAATATTTGTTATAAATTAGGTATTCCTAAACAGGATATTATTATTGAACCTTATTCAAAAAACACACATGAAAATGCAGTTAATACGAAAAAAATAATAACTGAAAAGAATGTTAAAGTATTATTGATAACATCAGCATTTCACATGCGCAGATCTGCGGCGTGTTTTAAACATGAAGGCTATAATTTCGATGCATATCCTACAGATTCTTTGGAAGAACAGAACTTAGGTCTTGACGATTACTTCCTTCCAAAAGCAACACCCTTGTTGGATTGGGCGTATATAATTAAAGAATTGGTTGGATTTATGGCTTATAAATTTGCAGGTTATATCTGATTTTACTTTATGATAATCCCTTATTGTTGTATTGCCATTATCTGACTGATAAAATGAAAATGAGGCCCAAAACGTTCAAAGGCGCCTTTATCAAGAGTTTCCTGGTGTGCAGGATGAGCAATACTAATTATTAACTTGGCCCTTTCCTGCAACGATTTTCCATACAGGTTTACAGTTCCATATTCAGTAACCAGCCAATGTATATGATATCGGGTTGTAACTACACCTGCTCCGGGTAATAAAGTTGGAGAAATTTTACTTACCCCTTTATTTGTAACAGATGGCATTGCTATTATTGATTTACCACCTTTCGAACGTGATGCACCATAAACAAAGTCTATTTGTCCCCCAACACCGGAATAAAACTTGGTTCCTAAGGAATCGGCACAAACCTGTCCGGTCAAATCAATTTGCAAAGCGGAGTTAATAGCCGTAACTTTTGGATTTTGTGAAATAATAAATGGGTCATTCGTATAACCGACATCCATCATAAGAACTTGTGGATTATTGTGAATAAAATCATATACTTTTTGTGAGCCCATTAAAAAAGTAGCCACCATTTTGCCATGATCAATTGCTTTATTTGCACCGTTTATTACACCCTTTTCAACTAAGGGTAGTACGCCATCGGCAAACATTTCTGTATGAATACCCAGATTTTTATGGTTAACCAGTTGAGCTAAAACTGCGTTAGGAATTGCTCCAATTCCTAATTGTAAATTTGCGCCATCTTCTATAAGTTCGGCACAGTGGTTCCCAATTGCTGTTTCAACTTCATCAGGAATTGAAAAATGTGCAGGTTCAAGAGGTGTATCGTCTTCAACAAAAATATCAATGTAATCTAATGGAATAAGTGCATCGCCAAAAGACCTGGGTACGTTTTGATTGATCACAGCTATAACTGTTTTGGCAGTCTCCACTGCAGCCAATGTGGCATCAACAGAAGTCCCCATAGACACAAACCCGTGTTCATCAGGAGGGCAAACCTGAATCATTGCAACGTCGCAAGGTAAATAACCCTCACGATATAGCTTTTGAGTTTCACCCAGAAATACAGGTATATAATCGGCATAACCCGATTGAATTGCCGAACGAACATTTGCGCCGGCAAAAAATGCATAGTGCTGAAAAATACCTTCAAACTCCTTATTTACATAAGGAGCACAGCCTTCAGTATGCAAATGGTATATTTTTACATTATGCAATTCACCATTCCTTCCGCGATCGCACATTGCATTGATCAAACACTGAGGTGCACTTGCCACACTACTTAAATGAACATGATCGCCAGATTTAATTTTTTTTACTGCTTCAGATGCTGAAACTGCATTGTATTGTTTTATTTTCATTTTAAACCATTAACTATTAATTTTAAATTTTTCAGGTCGTCAAAAATAATAATAAATGAATAAAATATTTTTCTTTTGTTATTTTTTTCACTGAAAATATTTTCTTCTCTTTTGTAGTCGAAATGCTAAGTGCGTAAAATTGGTTTGAAGTTTATGACTTTTATAAAGTTTTAAAATGAAGTTAAAATAAAAAGATGTTTTTGTCTTAATTTTATATTAAGTAAATTACCTTGATATCAGAAAAAAAAATTGTAAAATTATTACTGAAATTGATTAACAAAAGAAATTAATATTGATTTTCGTTGAACAGAAAATTATGAAAATTTAATTTATAAAATCAGCATGGCATCACCATAAGTTCCGAAATGATATTTCTCCTTAATAGCTATTTTATACGCCTTAAAAAGAAAGTCATACCCTGAAAAAGCAGAAACCATCATCAAAAGAGTAGATAATGGTAAATGGAAATTGGAAACCATAGAAGTAGGAACATTAAATTCGTATGGTGGAAAAATAAATTTATTAGTCCATCCATCATATGATTTAAGATAACCCTGGGTTGTAACAGAACTCTCAAGGGTCCTAAGTACCGTGGTGCCAATAGCACAAACCTGGCTTTTTCTGTCTTTAGCTTTATTAACAATATCTGAGGCTTCTTCTGTAATTATTATTCTTTCCGAATCCATTTTATGCTTGGTAAGATCTTCTACATCAACTGTTCTAAAATTACCCAGACCTACATGGAGAGTAATAAAACCAAATTCTATACCTTTAATTTCAAGACGTTTCATTAATTCACGGCTATAATGTAAGCCGGCAGTTGGAGCTGCGACAGCACCTTCGTGCTGGGCAAAAACTGTTTGGTAGCGTTCGCGATCTTCAGGTTCTACATTTCGTTTAATAAATTTTGGAAGTGGCGTTTCCCCAAGCCGGTAAAGTGTTTCTTTAAAGGAATCATAATCGCCATCGTATAGAAAGCGTAAGGTACGACCTCTTGAAGTCGTATTATCAATCACTTCAGCAACCAAAACATCATCTTCACCAAAATAAAGTTTATTCCCAATCCTAATTTTACGGGCAGGATCAACAAGTACATCCCATAACCGTTGTTCACGGTTCAATTCCCTTAAAAGAAATACTTCAATTTCAGCTCCTGTTTTTTCCTTATTACCATAAAGCCTGGCTGGAAATACTTTAGTATTATTAAAAACCATCACATCGTTTTCTTCAAAATACTCGATAATATCCTTAAAAATTCGATGTTCAATTTCACCTGAGTCACGGTGCAAAACCATAAGTCTTGACTCATCGCGGTTTTGGGAAGGATATTTGGCAATTAATTCTGGTGGCAGATTGAATTTATATTGGGATAATTTCATTGTGAAATTTTTTGTCTTTAAAAATGGATTTAAAAATTTGGATTTTTCATACTAAAATTCAGGGTTGCAAAGAAAACAAATTTTCCTGAAATTCATCTATATTTAGTGCATCTTTTATTTGAAACATTCCTGAAATAGTTCTTCTTAAAGATTTAAGATAAGCTCCACTATTTAAAGCTTTACCAATATCATAAGCCAATGCTCTTATATAAGTACCTTTGCTGCATACAATACGAATTACCAACTCAGGAGGTGTAAATTCAATTATTTCTAATTCTTTAATGGTAACTTTATTTGGCTGAAGAACAATATTTGAACCTTTTCTGGCTAACTTATATGCTCTTCGGCCATCAATGAACTTTGCCGAATATAATGGTGGAACCTGACTTATTTCACCGATAAATTTTTTTAGTTTATCTTTTATTAAATCAATTTTAATATGATCAAAAGGAAATACACCATCGAATTTTGTTTCAAGATCATAAGAAGGTGTGGTTTTTCCAAATTCAATAGATGCAATATATTCTTTAATAGAATCCTGAAATGTTGATATTTCTTTTGTTTTTCGTCCGGTACATATAACGAGTAATCCGGTTGCGAGTGGATCCAGCGTTCCTGCATGACCAACTTTTAGTTTTTTAATATTATATCGTTTTTTTATTATATTGCCGACTCTTTTTACAACGTTGAAGGAGGTCCAGTATAATGGCTTATCTATTAAAATAATTTCTCCTTCAACAAATTTATTTTCCATTTCAGATTTCAATCAAATATCCCATCATAACCATGATAATGATTACCAGTCCTGCAAAAATTCTATAATATCCAAATAATTTAAATCCATGTTTGGTAAGAAAGTTAATAAATGATTTGATTGCAACCATTGCAACAATAAAAGAAACAATATTACCTATTACAAGAAGCATTATTTGATGTGTATCGAAAGAAATGCCATTTAAATGGTAAAAATCATAAATTTTTTTTAAAGTTGCTGCAAACATAGTTGGAACAGCAAGGAAAAATGAAAATTCTGCAGCTGCTTTTCTGGTAAGTTTTTGTGAAAGCCCACCTATAATTGTTGCAGCAGAACGGGAAACTCCCGGAATCATTGCGATGCATTGAAACAAACCAATTTTAAATGCTTTCCAATAGTTGGGTGTATCTTCAATTTTTGCATTTTCATTTTTGAACCACTCATCAATATACATAAAAACTATCCCCCCTAATAAAAGCATTATCCCAACGATTAATGGTTTTTCGAGAAATGAATCAATTTGTTTACTGAATAAATATCCGAATATTGCAGCAGGTATGAATGCTGTAAATAGTTTCAAATAGAAGTTGAACGATTGTACAAACCTTCTCCAGTAAAGCACAACAACTGAAACAATAGAGCCTAGTTGAATTACAACCTCGAAAAGTTTTGTAAAATCCTGATGCGAAATACCCATGAGAGTTGAAGTGATAATCATATGTCCTGTGGAAGATATCGGTAAAAACTCTGTTATACCCTGAATAATTGCTAAAATTAAAGCTTGAACTATGTTCATAAAAATATTAAGTTAGTATAAATCAAAACAAAATAATTTAAATATTAAATTCATGAAAGATAATTTCAAAATGAAATATTAATTTAATTAAATTAATATTCAGGTCTGAAATGAAAGAAAAGAATTATTCCTTTGGTTTTTTCATTATTGCATAAATTTCAAAAACAAAACCAAATAAAATAACTATTGGGGCTAAAGTTATCCGTCTGAAACTATAAATAACGTCTTTATTAAATACATTAGGGTCGCTTGAAGAGCCTCCAGCCATAAGAAAAAATCCAATTAATATTATCACAAAGCCAATAATAAGAAGTTGAAAATTAATTTTACCTAAAGCAAAATCAGCTTTTGGTTCATCTTGTTTTTTAACTTTAGTTGCCATAATTTTAGTATAAAAATTCTGTTTCTATGTTTAAATATTTTCTTAATGCAAAAAATGTACAGGTCAGATTAATTGTGATACCTGCCAAAATTAAACTCGAAAATAATATACCTGCTAATTTATAATCAATCATCAAATTTATATCCTGTAATTCTTTTTGTGAAAAATAAATTACAGAAACAATTATGCAAATTGAAATAAAAGAGGCTATGAATCCATGAAAAATACTTCTATATAAAAAGGGTTTTTGAATAAAATGTTTGGTGGCCCCAACAAGTTGCATAGTACGAATAATAAAACGTTTGGAAAAAACGAGTAAACGTACTGTATTATTGATTAATGCGAGTGCTATTAGGAATAACAATCCGCTAAATCCCAATATTATCAGGCTTATTTTGCGAATATTCTCATTCACGAGATGTATAAGTGATTTCTCATAAATTATTTCCTGAATCATAGGTTCGTTTTTAAATTGGGTTTCAATTTTCTTAATCCCATTTAAATTAGCATAAACTGCATGCAGCTTAACTTCAATACTTGATTGCAATGGATTGTCTCCGATAATACTTACAAAATCCTCACCTAATTTCTCAGTAAATTCTTTGGCAGCTTTTTCTCTTGTAATATACTCCGTGGATTTGACATAAGGAGAGGCATCCAGATCTTTTTGCAGTTTCATTATGTCTGCTTCTTTTATTTCGGGTTTTAATATTACGGTAAAATTGATGTTTTCTTTTACATAGTCTGAAAGTTTTTTCGCATTTAATAATAAAAGACCTACGAGCCCCAACATAAAAAGAACTAACGATAAACTTATTGTTGTGGTAACATATGAAGTTTTAAGACGTCTGTTATTAACTCTGTTTTCTTTTTTGTTCATTAGCAGGTTGCCCGACTTTTGGGTTTTCAAATATAAGCCTTGCATTGCAAAAATTGCAATGCTATTTAATAATTTTTAAACTTAATTGTGATTTAATAACAAATAAAATTCAGGGTTATTTAACAAACACTATATGATATTTTTTTGCAAATTGTTGACTTTGTGCAGCAACACTATGCATAAGTCCTTTCAACCCTGAAGTATATTTTGATAAACCTCCATAATCAGAATCTGAGGTATTCACAATAGTCATCCAGTTAAAAGTATCAGGTTCTTCGGCAAATTGAATTGCTGTAAGCCTGTTATAAAGGTCTTGGGAGATAGGGCCTGGTTTTCCATCTTTACAATATGTATAAGTCTTTTCCATTTCAGGATCTACAATAGATTTGATGGGGGTAATCACAGCAGCGGTTCCGCAGGCACCTGCTTCTTCGAACGTACTTAGTTCGTTAACAGATATAGGTCGGCGCTCAATAGTAATCCCGACATGTTTTGCCAGTTCCATCAAACTTTTATTTGTAATGGAAGGCAATATTGATTTAGAGTCGGGAGTAACGTAAGTGTTATTTTTAATACCAAAAAAATTAGCAGGGCCACTTTCATCAATAAACATTTTTTCTTTTGAATCCAGGTATATTGCACTGGAATAGCCTCTTTCCTGTGCTTGTTGAATAGAAATTAAACTGGCTGCATAATTTCCTCCTACTTTAACATGACCCGTACCTAAAGGTGCAGCCCTATCATAATCTCTGCAAATCATCATGTTTACTGGCTTAAAACCTTCTTTAAAATATGGGCCAACCGGAGTCACAAATACCATAAAAAGATATTCCTTCGATTTTTTTACCCCAACCTCCGGACCACTTCCAATTAACAGGGGTCTTATATACAACGTTGCACCAGTGCCATAAGGTGGAATAAATTTTTCATTAAGTTTAACCGTTTTAATAACCGCTTCTTTAAAAAGTTCTTCCGGTACTTCAGCCATAAGAATATATTTGGCAGAATCTATCATACGTTTAGCATTTTCTTCTAGTCTAAAAAGTCTCACTCTTCCATCTTTTCCCCGGTATGCTTTTAACCCTTCAAATGCTTCTTGTCCATAGTGCAGACAAGTAGCAGCCATGTGCATATTTATAAATTCTGAAGAAGAAATTTCTAATTTGCCCCAACTGCCATTCTTCCAGTAACACCTAACATTATAATCTGTTTTAATATAACTAAAAGAAAGATCTTTCCAATCAATATTTTCCATAAGTTCTGATAATCTTTTTAATAATAAAACTACCAAATATAGGTATTTTGGCTATGCTTTGTATTACGAAGTAGTCGATTTTTTAGAAGTTTCAATAATATTTTCAATTTGCTGGATTGGATTTACATCTCGTAAAACATTGGCAACATTGGAGTAAAATTTATGATTAGAAAGCAACACAATCTGCATTTTATCCCAATCTTCTCTTGAACTTATTTTACCTTTTTCAAATGATTCGTTATAATATAAATCATTTAAAGTTATAAAATCAGCCCTTGATAAATAATTCATATCCGCATCCAATAAAATTTCTTCTGACTTATTAAGTGGCTTTCGCATATGTTTTGTGACTTCAATTAATGCATTAATTTTATCAATTTGTCCTTGGGAATATTTGTAAATAGGTAAAATTTCCTTTGCATAATTAATACTAAATTCTTCATGGTTATCGTAGCCCCAAATATAACCAACATCATGCAATAAGGATGCTGTACGAAGCAGAAGTTTATCTTCATCGGTAATTTCTTCTGCTCTTCCAAATAAGTCAACCAGATTATATACTTCCTTAATTCTTGCCAGATTATGGAAGTAAAGATTACCAGGTAATTCTTTGGACAATTTTAAAAAAATATCTTCTTCCAAATCTTGTAACCGCAATAATTGTAATAAAACATAAAATTTATTATTAGGAATATGCCTCATATCCATAGCCAATTCAGGTCTGATTCCTTTTACAAAATACATATCTATTTCACCCTTATACTTAACTGGCATTTTTCCTCTATGCTCGCAAATAAAGAATTCTTTAACCAAATCATAAGTATGTCCTGAGATGTTAATTTTACCTGCCTCACCTGACGATTCCATGCGGCTTGCAGTATTAACTGTGTCGCCCCAAATATCGTATGACATTTTTTTATGGCCAACCACGCCGGCAATAACTGAACCAGTATGTATTCCAATTCGTAAATCCCAAATATCTACATTTTTAGATTTTAATTCGCCCATATATTCTTGCATTTCTAACGCAGCCAAAACGACTTCAACAGGGTTTGTAATATTTTTATTTGGAATACCTCCGGCACACATGTATGCATCGCCAATAGTTTTTATTTTTTCAATATTATATTTTTCAACTACCATGTCGAAATGAAAAAAGAAAGCATCTAATTGATCAATAAGCAACTCTGGGTTCATTTGTTCTGCAATTTTAGTGAAACCCTGGATGTCTGAAAAAAGTACTGTAACCATTGAAAATTTTTGAGATGTTGCTTTGCCTGTAGATTTAAGTTCATCGGCAGTACCTTTCGGTAATAAATTAGCAATTAATATTTCGCTTTTTTCCTTTTCTTTCAAAATCTCTTCAGTTCTTTCGTGAACAATTTTCTCTAATATTTCTTTGTTTTTAAAGAAAATCCATGTTCGCCAGCGCAATAATACGAAGGTTAAAAAAAGTAAAATGAATAAATACAAAAAATATGCTGGTAAAGTGAGATAGAATGGATGTAAAATATTGAATTTAAGTTCGGTAATATCCGATACAGTGCCATCGACGTTTAATGCCCTGATATTTAAAGCATATTCTCCAGGAGATAGTTTTGGAAACCGAATTATATTTTCGCGTGACCAATTAGTCCATTTCTGATTATATCCTATTAGTTTGTATTGATATCTTACATAGGGTTCACCTTCAAAACAAGTAGAAGATACTTCAAATTTAATATCGTTATATTTATATTTTATGTCAGGATCCTCAAGTCCAATTTGTAATAACGAATCTTTTCCAATAATCATTCTTTTAATAATAGCTGAGAAATTACGTGAAATATTAAATTGTTTATTATTGTCAAATTGCAATAATCTGTTGTCTCCACCAATCCAAACTATAAAAGAATCAATATAAATTGGGCTCATATTAGAACCTGTGTTGAAAAAGTAAGGGTTAATCGATTTTTTATCAATTGAAGCTTTATACATTAAAATACCTTGTAAGTTCTCTATTGAACTTGATATGTGAAACCATTTATTTTCAAATCGATCCGTGATTGTTTCCACAAGCCATGGAATTCCTTTTAAATATTTTTGGCTTGAAACTTCTTCAGGTTCGAATTTATGCAGGATATAATTAAATTTAAAAACAGAATCGGGAAAACAAAATTTTAAACCTTTAGAGGTGTGTAAAATATGAAAATTATTCATTTCTGTAGGTAACCCATCTGACTTATTGAATTCAGAATATTTTTCCTTGTTTATATCTCCTTTTTTGGAATTTACAAGCATTAATAATTTATTTGAGGCAGATTTTAGCCAAATAATACTATCATTTTCAGGAGATATTTCAACTATTATATTACCATTAAGTGAATTATTGCCAATTATTTCAAATTTATTTCCCGAAAATCTTACCATAGTCAACCCTTGTTCATTGCCTATATAAAAAAAGTCTTTTTTAAAAGGCGCTTTCGCAAAACAATAAATATTTTCTTTTAAAATCAGGGTTGGTAAACCTTCATCAAATTTATAAATTCCTGTTGGCGTAGCCACAAAAAGGGAGTTTTCTTGAAGCTGAAAACTCAGGCATTCGTTGAAAATTCCTTCAACTTTTGAAAAATAAAATTGACTAAAACCCTGCGTTCCTGAAATATTTTTAAAACCTGTTTTGTAAAGCCCATTTGAAGTAGCAAGATATATTGTACCTTTAAATTTTATGATGTCATTAACAACACCAGATAGTCCTGCATAATGACCATATTCTGTTACAGGCACATTCATTTCAATCCGACTTATGCCCTGATCGTGCAATATCCAGAGATTTCCAGCCTTATCTCGAAATAAATTGTTAACTGAATTGGCAAGTAATCCTTCATCCATTCCCAGGACCCTGAATATTTTCAAAGCATAATCGTAAATAATTACTCCTGCACTTTTTGTTCCTATTGCAAGCTTATTATCTGAAATAAAAATTGCATCAGAAAAGCCAACTTTATCTATAAAATCTTCAAAACCAAATTTAACCTGTGTCAATCCTTGAAAATCGAGTTTTTGAAAAAAAACATTCTCTGAATATTTGATTAATAGTGATTTTTCATAGGGTAAAATTGCTTCAATAGTTCTTTTTGCCAACATTTTACCATAAGGAACAGGAACAGGTTTTCCCATAAAGAATTTATAAAGTCCTGTCTCGTACTTATAAATATAGACTATATCGGCAACCCTAAAAAGTTGAAGTCTTACATTGCTGCTGTCAATTACAGAGAAGTTAGTTCCATCGAACTGAAATAATTTTTTATTATTGTTAAAAATAATTAGCCCATTTGCAATATATACATTGTTTATCTGACCAAAATCATTGTTGCTTTTAAGATTTTCACTTACAAGCGGGATTAATTGAGGTTGACTGTTTTTATAAAGCTTAATTAATCCAAGTGAATTGTATCCAGTATAAAATATTGACTTTTGGTCAGATAAAATATTGATTTGCCCCTTTAATTTTACAGAAATAAATTCATTACCATAAAATATTATAATTTTGTGTTTAGTTCCTAAAAGGAAAATACCGGAAGAATCTTCATAAACCGAAAATTTTCCTGAAGAGAGACTAAAATTAGGAAAAGGAAATTTTTGAATAAGGGGGATCCCTGATTCATCAAGTCTGGTTGAACTTAAATAACGGGCATGAATAGGAAAAGAAATAAAGATCCAAAAAAAAATAATAATAATTTTAATTGTTACCTTTACGAAATTCATAAATTATAGCTTATCAATAAAATAAATTTCTTATTCAAAAGTACTATATTTCTGAATCAGTTTATAAATTTGAATAAACAAAAACAATCCTATGGAGAGTAAAATTCGAACAATCTTGGTCCTTTGGGATTTTTCAATAAAGTCTGAATATGCGTTTGCTCATGCGGTTCACATTTCCAAAGTTACGGGTAATGAAATTGCATTATTGCATGTTGTAAAAAAGGAAAGCCAAATTGAAGATTTCCAAAAAAAGCTATCAGAAGTTGCTGATAAATTAAATGCCAATCACAACATTAAGCCAAAAATTGTGGTTATTAAGGGCAATATTTTTAAATCTGTTAGCAAATATGCCTCGGAAGGAGGAATTGAAATGGTTATTATGGGTACTCATGGCTTAAGAAAATTTCAGCGTTTTACTGGAAGCTGGGCACTTAAAGTAATTCGTGGTAGCAAAGTACCTTTCCTGGTAGTTCAGGACATACCTGTTTCTGAAAAAATAGACAATATTATTTTTCCAATTGATTTTAAACAAGAAAATAAAGAAAAAATAAGATGGGCGCATTACTTATGTAATATTTATCACTCACGTATACATATTATCCACCCTATTGTTAGTGATAAATTATTTAAGAGAAGAATTTATTCTAACATTGTTTTTACTAAGAAATATTTTGATAATACCGATATTGTTTTTGAAATTAAAACCATTGGGAAGAAAATTGATTTTGCAAAAGATACTATTGAATATGCTGAAAAAGTAAAGGCAAACCTAATACTTATTATGATTTCAAAAACATTATCTTTTGCCGATTATATAATGGGCCCTTCAGAACAATTAATAATTGCCAATAAAGCAAAGATTCCTGTAATGGTTATTAATCCTAAACCCAGGGCATTTGCAGGCGGGTTTAGCGCTACTGGTGGTTAATGAATTTTTTATAACTTATTAATATTTTTAACGCCTGGTATCGCCAGGCTTTTTTATTAAATAATTAAAAAATATATTTGAAAAAATCAAAATCAGAAATATTTGTAATGACTCAAGAATTAGTATTTGCCACTCATAACCTTCATAAATTAGAAGAAGTTGCTCAATTATTAGGCAATAATATAAAATTACTTTCGCTTGATGATATTGGTTGTCATGATGACATTCCTGAGGATATGGATACCTTGGAGGGAAACGCGTTGCAGAAAGCCCAATATATATATAATAAATTTCAATACAATTGTTTTGCTGACGATACAGGTCTTGAAGTTCAAGCACTTGATGGAAAACCCGGAGTTTATTCAGCTCGTTACAGTGAAGATGAAGCTCCTGAACTTTCTGCAAAAGAGCGTTCAGAAGCAAATATTAATAAACTTCTTTTTCAAATGAAAAACATAAAGAATCGAAAAGCTACATTTAGGACTATTATATGCCTTGTAAGAAAAACAGAGATTCTATTTTTTGAAGGAATAATAGATGGTAAAATTTCATATGAAAAAAGGGGCAATCTCGGGTTCGGTTATGATCCGGTTTTTATTCCCGATCAATATAATAAAACCTTTGCCGAAATAAACTTAAAAGAAAAAAATAAAGTTAGTCACAGGGCTAATGCTATTACAAAGCTTGTTAATTACCTTAATTCATAAATTCTTTCTTAATAAATTTAATAATATTAGATAATATTTATTTTTATAATATTGTTTCCTATCATAAATGCTTATTAATGTTTCACAAATTGCAATACAATAAATTAATTAACTGTTCGTTCATTAATTTTTGGTTTTTAATGAATTAAAAAAATCATTAAATGAATAAAGTCCTCTTATATTCGATCTTAATTATATTTATAAGTAAAACTATTATTGCTCAAATATCACCCGGACAATGGCGTGATTATCTTCCTTATTGGATGGCTGAAAAAGTCGTTGTTGGTGGGAACAAAATATTTTGTAATACCGGTTACAGTCTTTATTACCTTGATAAATCTGATGAAAGCATAAATACTTTATCAAAAGTTGAAGGTTTAAGTGAAGTCCAAATTTCGACCATTGGTTATGCCTCTAAAAAAGACATGTTAATCATTGCTTATGCAAGCTCCAATATTGATATCCTTCAAAAAAATAAAATATTTAATTTGCCCTATTTAAAAAATAAAATTTCAATTCAAGATAAAAAAATTAATGATATAATGGTATTTAATGACTTAGCTTATTTATCATGTAATTTTGGAATTGTTGTTATTGATCTTAATAAATTAGTAATTAAAGATACTTATTTCCCTTCTGTAAATGGCACTCCAAACAGGATAAATCATATATGTACTGATGGCCAAAATATTTACGCTGCAACACAAACCGGTATTTTCAAAGCATCTCTCGATGACCCTTTTCTTGTAGATTATAGCCGATGGGAACTATTAAAGAATTTTCAAAATTTTAATAATGAATGTAATAGTATTGAATATTTAAACGGAAAGCTATTTGGCCTTTATTTAAATAGCAACCCCTGGACTTATAGTGACAGGCTTTTTGTTTTACCAGATTCAAGCCATTATGGTACAATCCGTATAGATATAGATGGGGCATTTGGATTTCAATCTATAAATGTTTCAAATGGCAAATTATTTCTTACTTCATTCAATGGTACAACTTTAAATAACATTTACCAAATAGATGGCAACCTAAAAGTCACGCAAATTGGCGCGACCAACTATCCTACTTTTGCAACTTTAGATGAAAGTGGAAATATTTGGGTTTCAGACTTAAAACAATCTTTGGTTAAATTTGCTATTGATGGAAGTCAAAAAAATATTTTACCAAATGGGTTTAGTCCTTATTATCCCGAATTTGTTAAAATAGATTATCGTGATGGAAATTTATGGACTGTGACTGGTGGAAAAGCAGAAAGCAGCTGGTATCCGCAATTTAGCCATCATTGTGCACAAGCGTACTTCAATAGTGATAAAAAATGGCATAATTTTAACCCTGATAATATTCCGGAATTATCAATTGTAATGGATATGATCAATGTAAAAATAGATCCTTTTGATACCGGTAAAGTGTATATGGCTGCCTGGACTACTGGCGGATTAGTAGAATATAATCATGGATCGTTCAATTTTTATAATAAATTCAATAGTACTCTTCAACCACCCGTTGGATTAGATACTCCTTTGTATAAAATATTTGGCCTTTCATTTGACCAATCAGGAAACTTATGGGTAACGAATTCTGTAGTTAATAAACAATTATCAGTATTAGTAGCTCCATCTAATAAAAATCCACATGGAAAATGGTACAGCTTTTCGCTTGGAAAAATTGATATTAACAATACCTGGATAGGAGACGTTCTTGCTACTAGTTGGGGACACAAATGGGTTTATATTACAAAATCTTCAACTTCAAATATTGTAGTATTTGATGATAATGGTTCAATTGATAAAGGATCGGATGTTAGCAAGACAACAACGATAAGTTTATCAAATATTGAAGAACTTATCACATCCAATATTATTTATTGTATGGCAGAGGATAGAAATCAAAATATATGGATTGGAACCGATGCCGGGCCGATTGTTTTTAGCTCACCTCAGGATGTTTTTAATGGGCAGGGTTTAACTGGTTCGAAAATAAAAGTTCCGGTAGCTACCGGGAAAAATGATGCGGCTTTTCTTCTCGAAACAGAAAGAATTAATGTAATTGCTGTAGATGGGGCTAATAGAAAATGGTTAGGAACTCAAAATTCAGGTGTATATCTAATGTCTGATGACGGTCTGAAACAATTTAACCATTTTACTGCGGAAAACAGCCCTCTATTATCGAATTCAATTAATGATATTACCATTGACCCAAAAACCGGGGAGGTATATTTTGCGACTAGCAATGGCCTGATTTCATATAGAGGCATGGCAACTGAAGGAGGTCAGGATTTTGGCAGAGTTTATGTTTTTCCTGATCCAGTTCGGGAAAATTACAATGGCGATATTTTTATTACAGGATTAATCGAAGACGCTAATGTTAAAATTACAGATATTTCTGGAAATTTAGTTTTTGAAACAACTGCTTTGGGCGGTCAGGCTTCATGGAACGGTAAAAATTTACTAAATAAACGAGTACATACCGGCGTTTATCTCGTATTTTGTGCAAACAAAGATGGATCAAAAACCTATGTTACAAAACTCTTATTTATTCATTAGCCCCAATTATTTTTAATACTTTTCTATTATATTTTTCAAAATAATCAATAGTTATACCCCATAGAAGTATCATATTAAATGGTTTTCATACAAAATTTTTACATTTTTTCATTTTAGTTGAATTTTATTTGTCTGAAAATGAAGGAAATTTGTATATTTAATGCCTAAACCTGAAAAAAATACAGATATGTTTTTCATGTTTCCAAAATCGCGTGAAAATCATCTCATAAGATGGGCAAAAAATCTTAAAATTGATTTTCCTTCAAAACCAGATGATCTGGATAAAGTTGAAAAAATCGATATAAAACTAAAGGAGGTAATAAAAATTCCCAAGGAAATAGACTGTTTGATTAATTTAACTGAAATTCATGCTGAATATAATGAATTAAGTGAATTACCATGGGAATTTGGTAATCTGAAAAAGTTGAAAATATTAAATTTCAGTCATAATAATTTTAATGATATTCCAGGAGTAGTTTGTAAACTTACTAACCTTGAATATTTAAATATGGAATCCAATTCTATAAAAAAAATTGCAACAGTGATTGCCAATTTGGAAAATCTGATAGAATTAAATCTGTCTTTTAATATAATTGCAGATATTCCTGCTGAAATAGGTCATTTAAAACATCTTGTAAAATTAAACCTTGCTGCAAATAATATTTCTGAATTAAATTCGAGTATGCACAGGCTCTATAGTTTATCAGACCTGATATTGTGGAAAAACAACATAACTGAAATCCCTGATTTTATAAAAGAACTGCCCAATTTAAAAAATATTGAATTAGAAACAGACATTGGAAAGATTAACCAGCAATTAGTGGTTGCAACAATTAATGATGATCTTCTAAGAGTTGAAAAACTTGTTGCCTTAGGAGCTGATGTTAATTTCAAGTGGTTGAATTATGGAAATTTATCTTTTACTACCCCATTGTTTGAAGCCCATAGCGTTGAAATAATCAAATTCTTACTCGATCATGGAGCCGATACAAGCATTAAACGAGAATTGCCGGCAAAATCGAGTACAATTAAAGTTTGGGAAAGCGATAAATCTTCAGGACAATATGAAACTTTTTTAACAAAAAAGCATCCTCTTGAAGTAGTGAAATATTTAAAAAGTATTAATATTTTAAGTCGATAGTAAGAAAATAATTTAATAATTTTTATTTCATAAATAAATCTGTGTGGGTTGTACTGGATTCGAACCAGTGACCCCTACCCTGTCAAGGTAATGCTCTAAACCAACTGAGCTAACAACCCAATAAGGAAGAAACTAAATTTTATTATAATGTTGCATCGGCAAAAATATTAAAAGTTTTCGTTTCATTAAACTTTGCAAAATCTTTAAATTATTTAAGTCTAAAATTAATGAATAGAAAAATAATATCATACAATGTTAATGGTCTGCGAGCAGCCCTGAATAAGAGATTTATTGATTGGGTTCAATCAGAAAATCCTGATATTTTATGTTTACAGGAAACCAAGCTCCAGGAAGGGCAAATTGATACTTCTGTCTTTGAAAAGTTAGGTTATTATAATTTCTGGCATCACGCCAGGAAAAAAGGCTATAGCGGTATATCATTATTAACCAAACAAAAACCTTTTAATGTTAATTATGGAATTGGTATTGAGAAATATGATCAGGAAGGTCGGACGATAATAGCAGATTTTGATAATTTTATTCTTATTCCTGTCTATTTCCCCTCCGGCACAACAGGTGATGTAAGACAAGAATTTAAAATGCACTGGCTTAATGATTTTTTAATTTTTATCAATAATTTAAAAAAGGAAAAACCAAATATTATTATTTCGGGAGATTTCAATATTTGTCATAAACCAATTGATATTAATCATCCGGAAAAACATGAAACTTATTCAGGGTTTTTACCTGAAGAACGATTATGGATGGATAAGTTTGTTAATTCAGGGTTTGTTGATAGTTTTAGGGTTTTTAACCAGCAATCCGGTCAATATAGTTGGTGGAGTTACCGGGCAAATTCAAGAGCTAAAAATCTTGGCTGGCGTATTGATTATCATATGGTATCTGAACCTTTAAAAAAATTTATTATTGATGCCCGGATATTAAAAGACATAATTCATTCTGATCATTGTCCGGTAGTAGTAGAAATAGATATTTAAAACTTCGGCTTAATTATTAGTATAATATTTTTTTATATTTTCAATAAAATCGTCAAAAAGATATTCAGTATCTACCGGACCACCTGTCGCCTCAGGATGAAATTGGGATGAAAAAAATGGTTTATATTTATGTTTCATTCCTTCATTGGTGTCATCATTCAGGTTAATAAACAATGGTTGCCAATCTTTAGTCAGTGTACTATTATTTATGGCAAAACCATGATTTTGAGAGGTGATATAGGCCTTTTTGGTACCTGACATCAATACAGGCTGGTTGTGGCTTCGGTGTCCGTATTTAAGCTTATAGGTATCGGCTCCTGATGCGAGAGCCATTAATTGGTTGCCCAGGCATATTCCCATAATTGGCTTATCCTTATTAAAAGCTTTACTAAGAAAATGGATCGTTTCTTTACACATTTTAGGATCGCCGGGACCATTTGAAATAAACAGGCCATCATATTCTTCTTTAAAAAAATCATAATTCCATGGAACTCGGATCACAGTAGAATCTCTTTTTATCAAATTGCGGATTATATTATATTTCACCCCGCAATCTATTAGGACTATGCGAAATTTTCCCTTCCCATAAACTATTTTATTCTTAATGCTTACGAGTTCAACAAGATTATCTTTATTCGGATCGTAATATTCAATATTTTCATTATTGAATACTATTTTACCTAACATGGTTCCTTTTTCACGCAAACGTTTGGTGAGTTCCCTTGTATCAATTCCAAAAATACCCGGTATGTTGAATTTTTTAAGCCAATCGCCAAGGCTCATTTTTGCATTCCAATGATTATATTCAAAAGAATAATCAGAAATTATTAATCCTGAAATATGAAGCCTGTCCGATTCGAAATACTTGGGAAGCCCATCCTGAGTTTCGTCTCCCGGAACACCATAATTTCCAATTAAAGGATATGTAAGTACCAGAATCTGCCCTTTATAAGATGGATCGGTAAGGCTTTCCGGGTATCCGGTCATGGCAGTATTGAATACAACTTCACCTGAAACTGATGTTTCACTTCCAAATGATTTCCCATTCAGAACTGTACCATCCTCGAGGATTAATTGAATTGGAATAATTTCTCTCATTCTCCAGGATTTTATTTCAATTATTTTTTCTTACTTACCTCAATAAAATGATCAATAATTTCTTCACATTGTTCCGGACCTATTCGCTTTGCAATGATTTTACGGTCTCTGTCTAAAATATATATAGTTGGAGTACTTGAAACATCAAATAATTCTTTAAATTTATAATCGTAAGGGTTCCATGCATTAATCCAGTCATAAAGTTTATGTTCATTCACAAAATCAATCCATTTTACTTTCCCTTCTTCACCAGATAATAAATTGATGGCTATAACTGTTACATTTTTTGTTTTAAGCTTATTAAATACGTCATACATAATGGGTGTAGCTTTTTTACAGTGCCCACAATCAGCTTCCCAAAAATAAAGAATAATAAAGTCCTTTTTAATATCTGAAAGATTGAAGAAAGTGCCAACATAAGGATTTTTTTTCAATGGCAGACTATCTGCTGCTGCAATGAAATGGTCTGAAGAAACATAAACCAAACGGATATCTGGTGCAGTTTTCCCTAAAATTAAAGGAAGCTTTTTGGCAACCTGGTCTTTAAGTTTTTTAATATATGCAGTATCGCTCCATGTTGCTTCATTAATATAATACTTATCTGCAATATAAAGTGCAATCCCATCGAATCCCATAATCTGGCTTTGTCCGTAATGATTAAATAATGTTACCAACATGTATCTGAAAAGTTCCTGGTTAGAACGTGATTTTGCGATTAACATGTCGATTTCAGGATTTATAGAATCCGGGATCTGTGGAACAACTTTATCTATGTAAGTAAGTATTTTTTCTTCATATAAAGGTGTGCGTAACATTCGTGGATCGGAGATATCGAAATTATCGAAATAATGATATCGGTAATAATGATATTGAAATAAGGAATCAGTTACCTTGCCACTCGAATCTTTTGGTGGTTCCGGCACCTCAATATCCTGAGTAGCCTTAATGAATTTTCCAATAAACTTGTCAGGATTTTCCAAAATGGTCTTCTCTTTATAACTTTTTACTTCACTATCAATAGCTTTAATTTGTTGATTTATTTTAGACTTTTCAGCCTCTGTTTTTGTACTTTTTTTTAATTCCTGAAGTTTTTTTACTTCATCACGTTTACTGCTAAGCAAAAACTGATAATCGTAGAATATCTGGTTATCCTTAGAACCTGAAAATAAAATCTTTTTAAATAAATCGGTTGTGTCATTCTCAACACTGAATTTTTGATTTTCTGCTACAATAATATCAAAATATGACTTAGTGGGAAGAAAAACTATGTACATTCCCTGAGGTAGGATTTTTTCCCCTTTAAATATTCCAAATCCGTTCTTATCTACCCTTATGGTATCATCCGGATACATCGAGTTTGCAAAATGATGCCCTAAAATTAAAGTTGTATCTTTAATTCCATGCACTTTTACTTTAATCTCAAAACCACCTTTGTCAGAAAAAACAGGTAAAAAGGAAATATTTGCAATGATTAATAATAACAAGTATTTATTGATTGGCATATGATTAATATTTTATTAAAAAATTGAATAAATAATTGTTTCACATATATCAATTACATAAAGGATAAGATAAAGCCTAAAGATAAAGAATATCATATAAGTATGATTGTTAAATACATTTAAAAAATATTTATATTTTGTTACAAAACTAACTAAATGAAAGTAAAATTAAAAGTGAATCAGTGAAGTAAACCTTTATTAATATTTTATTTTATAATTTTTAGATTGTAATTTCACGACCTGTTAAATTCAACTCATTTTATATGATTTCTCTCAACCGGGCGCAACAAATTATTAATGATGAAATCAAAAAAATTGAATTTCCATTAACACCCAGCGAACTTTACGAACCGATAAAATATATCTTACGTATCGGGGGTAAACGTATTCGCCCTGCTTTGACCTTGCTTAGTTGCAGTTTATTTTCAGAAAATATTTCCCCTGCTATTAATCCCGCTTTGGCCCTTGAGATTTTTCATAATTTTACCCTTGTACATGATGATATTATGGATAATGCTTTTATGCGCAGAAACCAGCAAACAATACATAAAAAATGGAATAACAATATAGCAATTCTTTCCGGAGACACTATGTGTATAAAGGCATATGAATACATTAATAAATGCGATAAACATTTTTTAAAACAAGTCGTTGAAGAATTTAATAAAGTTGCAATAAAAGTGTGCGAAGGCCAACAATATGATATGAATTTTGAAATTCAGAAAAATGTAACTGAAGAAGAATATTTGAAAATGATTGAACTGAAAACTTCAGTTTTATTTGCCGCCTGTTTAAAAATAGGTGCCATAACCGGAGGAGCAGCAGACAAAGATGCCGGCTTTCTTTATAATTTTGGCCTTAATCTCGGGATGGCTTTTCAACTTCAGGACGATTTTCTCGATGTTTTTAGTGATGAGAATACTTTAGGAAAGGAAATTGGAAAAGATATTATTTCAAATAAAAAAACTTATCTTCTTATAAAAGCCATGGGAATGGCAAAAGGAGCCCAAATTGAAACCTTGAAAAAATGGATTACCGTCAAAAATTTTGATCAGGACGAAAAAATAAAATCGGTTAAGGCAATTTACCTTGATCTAGGAATTAATAAAATTACATTAAAAACTATTGAAAGCTATTTTAATTCTGCTTTAGAAGAATTAAATAAAGTAAATGTTAATGATGAGAGAAAATCGGAATTAAAAAAGTTCCTCTTCAATATTAAAAACAGGAAAAATTAAAAGTTTATCAATGAAAAAATTTCTTTTAGTATTGTCATCCTTTTTCTTATTATCTCTTTCACCAGAAACAGGTAATATAAGCCTACACATGGAATCAAAAAAGCTGCATAATGGAAAGGTATTTATAATTAAAGCCGATGTTTTTTATAATATTGACGGGAATATGACACTTCATTATACCTATCCGCAGGAATATATTTTTATTACCAATCCTAAAGGTGAAATAAAAGTTTATTATCCATCTACCAATAAAGTTTTGATTCAACAAAATGAAATTTTTTCCAGTGAAAATGATGTTTTATATAGTTTCTTTTCACAAAAAACAACTGATATGGGATTAAAAGAATATGGATTTGTAATTCAGAATTCAAGGTATCAGCAAGACATGATGATAACTACATGGCTTCCACCAATAAGTGCAATGGATAAAATATCAAAAATAGAAATGGCGCATGAAAATTATTTGCCTATTTATACAGCCATCTACAATACAAAATCAAAATTCAGCAAAAAAATATATTACGGCGATTATATGAATGTAAGTCAATATTCCTTTCCGTTGAAAATTACTGAAATTGAATACTTAGCCAATGGTGATTCAATTATTAGCAGAAAACAATACTCCGATATTAAAACAGGGATCAGGGCTAAAAGTGCATACTTCAATTATACAATCCCTTCAAATGCAACATTGATAAAATTACCTGATAATAATACTAAACCTTAATTTAAGATGATTAGAACTGAACATTATTTTAAAAAATATTTGTTATTCAAACCTTTAATTTTAACATCGGTAATAATCAATATTTTTGTTTCAGAAATAAAGGCACAAAATAATTTCGATCTTCAACTAATCATTGATCAGAAATTTGAAAATAATATATATTCCCAAACCAGACAAATAACATTCGGAATATCCGATTCAAAAAGCAAAATAATAAAATACAATCCTGTGACTATTACTTTCTCGGGATTATTATATATTTATCAGAAATGGCTTTCTCCTCAAATTTCAGCTGAATGTTTATTTTACCCTTCATGTTCAGAATATAGCAAACTTCTTTATAAGCGTTATGGAATAATAATAGGAAGTTTTGCAAGTGCAGACAGGCTTATGCGTTGCGACAGGATTTCCGCTACCACCATTAATGCTATAAGCGTCGATGATAAAGATGGAAAGATCTATGAACTACCCGAAAGATACTCCTTTAAAGAAAAATAATTATGAAGTACCTGTGCATTTTATGTTTTTTTTTAACAATAGGTAATGTTTATTCTCAGGATTTCTGTAATGATTTAATGTTCGTCAGCCACCTTATAAACACCGGTCAATATGATGAAGCTGCATTTTGTCTTCATAAAACGATAAACCAAAAAAACTTAAATCAATCTACTCTCGATTCTATAAATTATCTTTCTGGTTGGGCTGCTTATAATCAAAAAAAATTAGACACTTCAGCTTTTTATCTTCTAAATGTTTCCATTAATTCCCAATATTATTATAAGTCGCATTTTTTTGCTGGTTACGATTATTGTTATCTTGGCGATTATAAAAAAAGCACTGCTGTTTTAGATGAAATAAATGAAAAGGATAGTAATTATTTTCAATTAAAATTGTTAGAAAAAATGGGCATTTGTTTGCTTCAAAAAGATTATAAAAATTACAACCTGTATTCACAAAAATTGAAATACCCAAATTATTCCATTGCCAAAGAAAAAAATATTTTAAATGAAATATATAACCATTCGCAATGTTTTAATCCCAAATCTATAATTTTTGCCGGGTTTTTATCCACAATTATTCCTGGGTTGGGCAAAGTATATGCCGGTAAATTAGGGGAAGGAATTACAGCATTCACAACCGTAGGCATTCTGGCTGCCATAACAATGGAAAATTATATTAAAGCAGGGCCATATAATTACAAAACGTTGCTTTTTGGTAGTTTGTTCACTGTATTTTACATTGGAAATATTTATGGCAGTGCCATTTCAATTAAAGTATATAGAAATGAATTTTATAAAAATAATGAAAAAAGTATTTTGTTTAATATTCATATTCCTTTGCGTACGATGTTCAATTAATGCCAATTCTGTTATTGCTGACAGTTTAAATAATTCAGGAAATTTTTATGAAGCAGCAATTGGATATGACTATATCATTTATTCTGGCACCGACATTTCTGAGATAAATGAAATGCGGTTAAAGAAATCTGAATGTTATAAGCATCTTAGCCTTTTTAAAAAAGCTGCAGCAGAAATGGATAAGGTTAATTATGCTATGATAACTGATTCTTTGTTTTCAAAGTACCATTATCAGGCAACACTTTGTTCGTATTTATCTGGCGATTTTAATTCCTCTCTTTTTCATACCGATCAGATTATTTTAAATTCACCTGATAAAAAAATTTATCCAGTTGTATATTTAATCAGGGCTTTATGTTTTAATAATCTTTATTTATGGAACCAGGCGAAAGAAGCTGCTATGCTTTATTGTGATCTTAATTTTCCTCCAAAAGAATCGGTAATATTAAAAAAAAGTATTGATTCTATTTATAATCCTAAAAGAACCCCAAAAATTAAAACTGAAAATAGACTTAAATATTTTAAACTGATACCCGGTTTTGGTCAAGCTTATTGTGGATATTATAAGGAAGGAGCACTTAATTTTTTACTAAGTGCATTAGCTTTGACCGCTGGAAGTATTGAATTTTATTAT
>Ga0265323_10000200_pt1 | contig 36094 bp, 30 predicted proteins | sample 41225metaG_FD_193580 | JGI IMG/M metagenome (GOLD analysis project Ga0265323, IMG submission 193580) | Rhizosphere microbial communities from Carex aquatilis grown in University of Washington, Seatle, WA, United States - 4-12-25 metaG | ecosystem: Host-associated > Plants > Roots > Rhizosphere...
CGATCAGCGTTCCGAACTACGACCGTAAAACTGATCGGCATCAGCTCGGAACACTGATCGGCATCACTTCGGAATCGTGATCGACATCAGTTCGGAACGCTGATCGCCATCCCTCGGAATCCGCACTTTCGCGGTCAGTTACGTGGTCCTTGGAGGATATGTCCCATCTCAAGATGAGATCACATCCTTCGGCAGAGGGACAGCGGTGTTCAACTGCTGGCCATATGCCAGAGAATTCCTGCGCGACATAACGGCGAGAATGGGGCACCAGACACCGGCACTCCCACTCTTGCGGATTGTCCCTCGGGTAGGGGATCAGCCTGCCACACAGTCGGCGGTCGATGCCGTCCGGGATTCGCAAACGTCAGTATCTGAGCATGAAGAGAAATGGCCCCATAACCTGCTGACAATAAACGCTGTATAATCACTCGCTCCCCTCGGCACCGCACCGCGCGACACCAAAAATTTCCCCACCTGCCCTTGACCCACTCCGGCCGCTGTGTTATTATTCACTGAAGTGAATAATAATTCACGAGAGACGCCCATGCCAGCAGCCTTCGCGCCCAGCCGGATACTCAAAGCCAACGCCCCCGACCTGCTCCGCGATCTGGACCTCACCGACGACGAGCTTGCCTACCTCCTCGACCTCGCCGCCCAGGTCAAACTCACCCCACAGGATTACGCCCACTCTCTCGATGGCCGCTCCATCGCCCTCCTGTTCGAGAAGCCTTCCCTTCGCACCCGCCTCACCTTTGAGCTCGCCATCCGCGAACTCGGCGGCGCCTCCGTGTTCTGCGAAGGCCCCATTGGCGTCCGCGAGCCGCTCAAGGATATCGCCCGCAATCTGGACCGCTGGGTCCACGGCATCGTCGCCCGCGTATTCTCCCAGGCCACCGTCGAAGGCCTCGCCGAGTGGAGCCGCGTCCCGGTCATCAATGCCCTCACGGACGCCTACCACCCCTGCCAGGCCCTCGCCGACATGCAGACCCTGCGTGAGCATTTCGGCCGCCTCAAGGGCCTCAAGCTGGCCTTTGTCGGCGATGGCAACAACGTGGCTCACTCGCTGATGCATTCCGCCATTCGCCTCGGCATGGACTTTTCGCTCGCCTGTCCCCAGGGCTACCTGCCCAACCCCGACATCGTGGCCGAAGCCGAAGGCCTTGCCGCCATCTCCGGCGCCGCGCTCGTCATCACGCACGACCCAGCCGAAGCCCTCCAGGGCGCTTACGCCGTCTATACCGACGTGTGGGCCAGCATGGGCCAGGAACAGGAGGCCGTCAAACGCAAGAAGGCTTTCCACGCCTACCAGGTCAACGACGAGCTGTTCGCTCTGGCGCGCCGCGACGCCGTCTTCATGCACTGCCTCCCCGCCAAGCGCGGCGAGGAGTGTACCGATTCCGTGGTGGAATCGCCGCGTTCGGTGGTTTTCGATCAGGCCGAGAACCGCCTCCACGCGCAGAAGGCGCTGCTTCTGATGATGCTGACCTGATAGCCTGAAGAACGGACATCGGATTCATACGACTTATGAACAAACCTAAGAAAGTTGCGCTCGCCTACTCCGGCGGGCTGGATACCTCCGTCATCATCCCGTGGCTCAAGGAGAACTACGGCTGCCAGGTGGTCGCCGTATGCGGCGATATCGGCCAGGGCGGCGACGAACTCTCCGGGCTCGAGGATAAGGCCCGCCGCACGGGCGCCGCGGAAGTGTATGTCGAGGACATGCGCGAGGAGTTCGTCTCCCAGTACATCTGGAAACTGGTCCGCTCCGGCGGCGTCTACGAGCATAAGTACCTGCTCGGCACCTCCATCGCCCGCCCGCTGCTCGCCAGGAAGCAGGTCGAGGTCGCCCTCGCCACCGGCTGCGACGCTCTCGCGCACGGCTGCACGGGCAAGGGCAACGACCAGGTGCGCTTCGAGCTGACTTACAAGGCCCTCGCCCCTCACCTGCCGGTTATCGCCCCCTGGCGCGAGTGGTCCATCGTCTCCCGCGAGGATGCCATCGAGTACGCCCGGCAGCGCAACGTCCCCATCTCCGCCTCCACCACCAAGATCTACAGCCGCGACCGCAACATCTGGCACATCTCCCACGAGGGCGGCGCCCTCGAAGATCCCGCCAATGCCGCGCCCGACGAAATCTGGATGCTCACCAGCAGCCCCGCCCAGGCCCCCGACACGCCCGGGGAAGTCACCATCGGATTCGAAGCCGGCATCCCCGTTTCGGTTGACGGCGAAAAGATGAAGGCCTTCGAGTTGCTCGAAACCCTGAACGCCATCGGCGCCAAACACGGCATCGGCCGCATCGACCTGGTCGAGAACCGCTTCGTCGGCATGAAGTCGCGCGGCTGTTACGAAACCCCCGGCGGGAGCCTCATCATGTTCGCAATCCGCGAACTCGAAGCCCTCACCCTTGACAGGAACACGCTCCACTACAAGCAGCAGCGCGCCCTGGAATACGCCGAGATGGTCTATAACGGCCTCTGGTTCACGCCCCTGCGCGAATCCCTCGACGCCTTCTTCGAAAAGGTCTCCGAAAGCACCACCGGCGAGATCGCGCTCCAGCTCTACAAGGGCAACATCCAGCCCCTGTCGCGCCGCTCGCCCTTCTCGCTCTACTCGCTCGACATCGCCAGCTTCACCATGGGCGCCAGTTACGATCAGAAGGACGCGCTCGGCTTCATCAACCTGATCGGCCTCCCCATCAAGGTCCGGGCCGGCCTGGCAGGTAAGTCCAAATGAAACTCTGGGGCGGCCGCTTCGAATCCGGTCCTTCCGAAATCTTCGAGCGTTTCAGCGGCTCGCTGGATTTCGACCGTCGGCTGCTCGACGCCGATATTCGCGGTTCCCAGGCCTTTGCCCGGGCGCTCGAGCAGGTCGGCATTCTCTCCGCCGCCGAGCGCGCGCAAATCGTCGAAGCCTTCGACTCCCTGCTCTCCGATTCCCGTTCCCCGGCGTTCTATGAAGGCGCCACCGACGAAGACGTCCACACCCTCGTCATCCGCAAGCTCAAGGAAAAGGCCGGCCCGGTCGCCGACAAGATCCACACCGGCCGCAGCCGCAACGAGCAGGTCTCGCTGGATCTCCGCCTCTGGCTGCGCGAGGAGTGCGACGACCTGCGCGCGCTCCTCTGCGGCGTCATGGGCCGCCTCCTTGGCCTCGCCGAAATGTACCCCGGCGCGCTCATCCCCGGCTACACCCACATGCGCCGCGCCCAGGCGGTCCTGTGGCCGCATTACCTGCTGGCCTACTTCGAGATGTTCGCCCGCGACTGGGAACGCTTCGGCGACGCCCGCCGCCGCGTGAATCTCTCGCCCCTGGGTTCCGGCGCCCTCGCCGGCAGCGGCTTCCCCTTCGACCGCGAGGCCATCGCCCGCGACCTCGGCTTCGCCGGCATCACCCGCAACAGCATGGATGTCTCCGCCGACCGCGACTTCGCCCTCGACTTCCTCTACGCCTGCACCGTGGCTATGATCCACCTGAGCCGCCTCGCCGAAGACTGGATCCTCTATTCCAGCGAGGAGTTCGGCTGGCTCGAACTCGGCGACGGCGTCACCAGCGGCTCCAGCCTCATGCCGCAGAAGAAGAATCCCGATTCCCTCGAGCTGATCCGCGGCAAGAGCGGCCGCGTGGCCGGCTGCCTCACCTCGCTGTTAGTCACCATGAAAGGCCTGCCGCTGACTTACAACCGCGACATGCAGGAAGATAAGATGCCCATCTTCGATGCCGGGGACCAGTTAGCCGGATCCCTCGCCATGATGAGCGCCGTCATCGATTCCGCCCGGCTGAATCCCGCCCGCCCCGCCGCCGCCGCCGAGGAAAGCTGGGTGGTCGCCACCGATCTCGCCGAGGCCCTCGCCCGCGCCGGCACGCCCTTCCACCAGGCCCACCAGATCGTCGGCCGCTTCGTGCTGGAAAGCGTCCGCGCCGGCCGCAAGCCAGCCGATTGGACCGCCGCGGAGATGCAGGCCTTCGCTCCCGAATTCACGCCCGGCCTGGCCGCACTGCTCCATCCCGAGCAGGGCCTCAACTCGCGAAACCTGCCCGGGGGGACCGGCTGCCTGGCCGTCGCCCAGGCCGTAGCCGCCGCCAAATTGCGGCTCGGAGAAATGATCGTATGACCAAGTCTTATCGTCAGGGCCAGATACTCAAGCTGATCCGCGGCAAGCGCATCGGCACCCAGGAGGAACTGGCGCAGGAGTTGAAGAACCAGGGCATCGCCGCCACCCAGGTCACCCTCTCGCGCGACCTGCGCGACCTGCGCCTCGTCAAGACCCGCGAAGGCTACCAGGAGATGGCCCCCGAGGAGATCGGCCCGCAGTTCTCCATGCTCGCCGCCGAGTTCCTCAAGGACGTGCTCCGCGCCCAAAACCTGGTCATCCTCAAGACGTCCCCCGGCCACGCCAACTCCGTCGCCGTCGCCCTCGACAACCAGGGCTGGCCCGAGGTCATTGGAACCGTCGCCGGCGACGACACCATCCTGATCGTCACCCCCGACAACCCCACCGCCGAAGCCGTCCAGGAGAAACTCCTGGAGTTGCTCGAGCGCACGTGAGGGGCGTCACGAGCGCCGCGCGATGATCTGCCGCGCGCCGTTCACCACCACGCCGCCATCTTCGCCGCCGCTTGCGATGCGCTCCAGGGCGGCCTCCAGCCCGGCCATGTCGCACCCGCGTTTCCGCAGCGGCCGCGACTGGCTCTCCACCACCCGCCATCCCGATCCCGCCTGGCTGCCGTCCAGCAAGGCGCCCACATGGAGCGCCTGCCCACCCGGCCAGCACATCCCCGAGCGAGCGAAGGTGCGCCAGCAGGAACCGGCAGAACAGGAAGTCGGGAGCGCCCACCGGGAACGGCACGCCCGCTACATCGTGCAAATGGAACTCAAGCCCAGCCCCGTGCCCGGCCCGTACCCCAGCTCCACCGCCAGCGGCGGCCCGCTGATTGTCCCCAAATCCGCTACACTGTGCGTGGTGGCGCACGCACTGGTGCGCGGCGCGCCGTAGCTCTTCCCGGCGCCGGGCTGCCCACCTGCAAAGGCCCCGTACGTGCATCGCCCTTGACGCCATGTCGCTCTTACTACTTGCCCCGCTCCTCGTTTTTCCGCTGCTGTCCGCCCAGACCGGCGTCGCCGTCGAAGGCACCGTGGTCAATCGAGTAACCCGCCAGGGGATCCCGGGCGTCTCCGTAACCCTCGACCGCGGCACCGCCGGCCTGGCCTATCGCGCCGTCACCGATTCCTCCGGTGCCTTCCGCTTTCGCGATGTGGATCCGGGCGACTACCGCCCCGTGTTCGAGAAGCACGGACTCTCCACCGCCGATGACTCGTCCCGGCTCCTGCACCTCGCCGCCGATGCCTCCCCCATCCGCCTGCGCGCCGAGATGATCCCCTGGACGCGCATCGCCGGCCGCGTGCTCGACGCCGGCGGCCACCCGGTTCCCCGCGTCCGCGTGACGCTGGTGCCGCTGCGCGTGGCCCGCGGGACCGTCGGAACAATTGCCACCACCGGTGAGGACGGCGCCTTCACCCTCTCGACCGAGGCCGGCATGTACCGCCTGCTCGCCGATCCCTACCAGTCCGACGGTCTCCGCCGCGGCGAGTTGAGCGCCCCCGCGGCGCCGTCAACCGAGGCCGCGCCCCGCGCCTGGGCACCCACCTACTACCCCGCCGCCGCCGACCCGCAAGCCGCGCAGCCCATCACCGTCTCCACCGGCGCCGACCTCTCCGGCTTCGACGTCCACCTCCAGGCCGTTCCGCTTTTCCACGTCCGCGGCGTGGTTCTCGACACCCGCGGCTCCCCCGCCCGCGGCCTCTCCGTGAAGCTGGTTCCCCCGGTCGCCAACTGGTGGGAGCCCGAGGAGGCCGAAGTGATCTCCGGTGACGCCGGCGTCTTCGATTTCGCGCGCGTCCGCCCCGGCGAGTGGTACGTCACCGCCGAAATCGATCGCGGCGAATCGTCCCTCATGGGCTTCGCCGCCGCCCCGGTGAAGGATGCGGACGCTTCGCGCGTCTCCGTCCGCCTGGCGGAGCCCTTTACCCTGCCGGGCAGGGTCGAGGGCGCCAAGGCGCATGACGGTGAGGGCGCCTGCGAAGCTACCAGCGTCTCGCTGGTTTCCACCGAGACCTCCCACGACACCTCCGGCGAGGCCCAGGAGAACGGCTCCCTGCGTATCCCGGAAGTCTATCCCGGCCGCTACAAGGTGGAGATCTGCGGCGTTGCGGCGGGGCATTACCTGGCCGCCGTGCTCCTGGGCGACCGCGACGTGCTCGGGCAGGAGTTCGCGCTCGCTCCCGGCTCGCCGCTCCTGCATGTCGTTTTCAAAGCCGATGGCGGCGGCCTGCGCGGCGCCGTCGATCAGGGCGAAGGCGCCGCAGTGGCCCTGGTGCCCGCCGAGGAAGCCCTGCTCGATCCCTTGTTCATTGCCACTACCACCGCTGGCGAGGGCGGCCGCTACGAGCTCACCAATCTCCGCCCCGGCCAATACCAGGCCTTCGCCTTCGACCGCATCGGCGACGCCGACGCTCTCACCGACCCGGTCTTCATCCGCAGCCTCGCCGCCTGGGCCACGGCCGTGCGCATCGAACCGGGCCTGGCCGTGACCGTCGATCTGAAGACGGTGCGCTGGCCCGAGTGACCCTCAGGCACATCGGCAGGAGGCCGCGCGCGAAGCCTCTCTCCACGCCATCACCGCGCCGGCTTGAAGGCAAAGGCGCGGATGACCACCTCGGCCGGTTCGCCGCCCGAAGGCGCCTCGGCGCCGGCCAGCCATAAGTTGATCCGGGCATGTTCGCCGCCGGCCGGAGGAATGCCCGCCGTAAAGGTGTGCTGGTAAATCGTCTTCGACCCCGCTCGGGCGCTCCGGCAGGAAACCCTTCCAGGCTTCCACAGAAAGGTGTGAATCGCGGGGCCCGGCGGTATCTCGAATCGGACGATGTTCGCCGGCTCGGTATAGGGCTGAATCACGAACTGCCCGTTTTTGTTCTTCGGGTCGCGCCACCGGCTGACCTCGATATCGATCTCCCGGTTGTGATATGGCGTCGTCGCCTCGTCCCAGGTGAAGAGGCCCAGCACGGCCTCGGGCGGCAACTCCGGCGCGTCCACGGTGAACGTGTACCTGCCGTAGCCGAGGCTCTTCTCGTTGACCACCTCGGCGCACGTCCATTGGCCTCTCTGCCTGGCGATCTTCAGGTGCAGCATCCCCGCCGCGTCCACCCAGGCGTTTTCCCCGGCGAACACGTTTGGACCCGGGCCCACCGGACCGCTGCTGGTCTTCACGCTCCAGGAGAAGCCCGCAAAAAGCAAGGTCTTGCCCGAGCGTTCCATCGCCGCGGCGCCGCCGCTTGCCTGCTCCGCAGCCACGGCCAGCACGTCTCCCCCCACTGGCGGCAGCGCTGTCAGGCGGGACGGCGGCCGATAGGACCTGCGAACCAGCAGCGCGGCGTAGCCGGTTCCCAAGTGGATGCCGGCCGCCCATCGCCCATCCGGCCCGATTTCCGTATAGGGTGCGGCCTCAAACGGCTGTACGTACCAGGTGTCCCCTTTCGAAAACAGCACCACGGCGCAATCGGCGCAGGCTCCGGCGCTGGTGCCGGCGATCCGGCCCAACTTGTCCGGCCCGCCTGGGTCCCATGGCGGAAGCTCGACGATTGCGATGGAAGGCGTTGCCGGGCCGCTTTGCGCCTGCGTCTGGAATGGCAAGGCCAGAACACCGCCGAAAGCAACGAACAGGGCGAAGGTCGCTCGCAGCATCAGTTGTGGCCCTTGGCGATATCGACAGCCCACACGCAGCCGCCGGTTTGCGGTAGCTGCATCGGCTGCTTGGGAGGCGAGTAGTCCCGGTGGACCAGCAGGGCGGCGTACTCGAATCCTGAGTGGATCCGGCTGCTCCATGCGAGTTTCGATGTTATGGCGGTAAATGGGGCGTCCTCCAATGGCTGTATCCACCACCGGTCGCCAGCGTGCGCGTAGAGTACCACACGCGCTTCGGCGGGCTTCACGCCCTTCACGACGCCCGCAATTTCGTCCATCTCGCTGGGGCCGCCAGAACCAACCCGAGCCGGGGAAACTATGCTGATCGAGGCACCCGCCGGGGCTTCCGGACACTGGCCGCAGGCAGCCAGGGAAAGAGCCGAACCAGCCAGGGCAACACCAAGCAATGAAACCGGAATGCGCAATAACATGACGGCAAATCCTCCTGATTAGTGAAGCAACCGGACACCCAGCATCACAGCGGCTGCCAGAAGACCGCCAAGGCCTATGTAGAATACCGGTGTCCACTTCGATTTCGCTGCAACGTATGTCCACGCGATGGCGCCCGCCTGCGAAGGCGGAAACGAAAACAGCTTCTGGGGATAGTTACACCCGCCCGCCACCAGCGCGGCTCCCGCCGGGGTCCCGGATGGCGCCGGCACCCTGGCAACCAGAACCCCATACTCGGAACCGCGCCGCACAGCGGCTTGCCAGGTGTTTTCACTTCCTATCCTGGTATGGCAATCGATTTCATACGGCTGGACATACCAGTAACCCGCGCTCCTGTCCGGGTCCCACGCAAATGTATATACGATGACCGCGTACTCATCGCGACTGGCTGCCTCGATTCCCGGAACCGTCCCATAGAGCTTGGTCCATCCCGAGGACCAGCCGTAGATAGCCGGCTCCTCCCGCACCTGAAGACGAGTGGCTGAGGCCGGGGTTAGCGAGGGTGGAGGAGCCCCGGGTTCGAATTGTCCGGCTACCGCGCCGCCAATGGCCAGCAGCCCACTCACGATAGCAACGATCGGGTGGACAACGATCACGGTACGAAGCCACCTCGGCTCAGAGGCCAACTTACGGCGGGAGCGCGATCCAGCCAGCTCCATGGGGACTTACTCTATTACCTTTCTACCGGGAATACAAGCCCTGTTTCCCACTTATCTCAATTTGCCGCAAGACTCCCCCCAGGCGCCCGTGCGTTCCCGCACGTTAGAATAGACTATGGATGCCCGATATCCTCAATGGCAATCGCGTTCGCGATGAAATCCTCGCGGAGTTGAAGCCGCGCGTCGATCAGTTGGCCGCCCAGGCGCGTCCTCCAGGGCTGGCCGTCGTATTGGCGGGCCACGATCCCGGCTCCCAGATCTACGTCCGCAATAAGGTCAAGGCCTGCGCCGGCCTGGGTATCTACTCGGAGACCATCACCCCGCCCGACAGCGTCACCACCGAAGAGATGCTCGCCCTGGTGCGCCAGTTGAACGCGCGGCCGGAGATCGATGGCATCCTGGTGCAGCTTCCGCTGCCCGCGCAGGTGGACGCCAAGCGCATCCTGCTGGAGATTGCGCCTGAAAAGGACGTCGACGGCTTCCACCCCATCAACGTGGGCAACCTGGTTGCCGGGTTGCCAGGGCCGCGCGCGTGCACGCCCGCGGGCATCCTGGAGATGCTCCGCCGCTATCGCGTTCCCGTGGCCGGCAGCCGCGCCGTGGTGGTGGGCCGCAGCGACATCGTCGGCAAGCCCGTGGCCATGCTGCTGCTGCACCAGCACGCCACCGTCACTATCTGCCATTCCCGCACGCGCGATCTGCCGGCGGTCTGCCGCGAGGCCGACATCCTGGTAGCCGCCATCGGGCGCCCCGCCATGATCGCCGGCGAATTCCTGAAGCCGGGCGCCGTGGTGGTGGATGTGGGGATGAACCGCCTCGACCGGCGCGAGGATGTCGCACGCATCTTCCGCGGCTCGCCGGAGAAACTGGCTGCCTTCGACGCCAGGGGCAGCGTGCTGGTGGGCGACGTGCATCCACTCGACGTGATCGAAAAGGCCGCGGCTTTCAGCCCGGTGCCGGGGGGCGTCGGCCCGCTCACCATCGCCATGCTCATGGTCAATACCGTGGATGCCGCCGCGCGGCGGGCGGGCATATGCTGAAGGTGGGGCTGACCGGCGGCCTGGCCTGCGGGAAGAGTTTCGTGGGAGACAGGCTCGGCGAACTGGGCTGCACGATCATTCAGGCCGACGAGCTGGGGCACCAGGTGCTGGCTCCCGGCGGGGAGGCGCACGACGCCGTGATTCGGGAATTCGGGCCCGGCGTTGTGAACGGCGGCGGGCAGATCGACCGTAACCTGTTGGCCGCCGCCGTTTTCAACTCGCCCGAGCGGCTGGCGCGGCTGAACGCCCTGGTGCATCCCTCCGTGGTGCGCCGCGAAGAGGAATTGGCCGCCGAATGCGCGGCGCGGGAGCCGCACGGAATCTTCGTGGTGGAAGCCGCCATCCTGATCGAAACCGGCAGCTACAAGCGCTTCGACCGCATCGTCCTGGTCGCCTGCCGCGAGGACCAGCAGGTGGAGCGGGCGATGCGGCGCGAAGGCAGTACCGAGGCCGGCGCGCGCGCGCGCATCAGCCGCCAAATGCCCCTCGACGAGAAACGAAAATACGCACATTTCGTCATAGATACATCCGGGGAAAAGGAAGACACCGTGCGGCAGACCCGGGCCGTATACGACGCCTTACGGAGAATTGCATCATGAGATCTCTGCGACTGTTTCTGTTGGCCACTCTGCTGGCGACCGTCTACATTATTGGACGCTACAACCTGGGGCATCTTCTGCCCAACAACGGCCCCAGGGGCATCTGGACGGAGCCGGCTGCCGCGGCCGCTTCCGGTTATTCCCCCGATGAGCAGAACAACATCGACATCTACCGGGGCGCCCGCGAGGCCACCGTCAATATCACCACCCAGGTCAACGTCCAGAACTGGTTCTTCCAGGTCTACCCGCAAAAGGGCACCGGTTCGGGTTTCATCATCAACGAGGACGGCGAGATCCTCACCAACTATCACGTGGTGCGGGGCGCCGTGCAGTTGACCGTCACGCTCATGGACCAGAAGGTCTTCAAAGCGAAAGTGCTGGGGACGGATACCGGCCACGATCTGGCGCTGATCCGGATCGAGGCCGACCGCAAGCTGCCCACGCTCCGCCTGGTCGATTCCGACGCGCTGGTGGTGGGTCAGAAGGTGGAGGCCATCGGCAACCCCTTCGGATTTGACGGCACGCTGACCACCGGCATCGTCAGCTCGCTGGGCCGCACCATCCAGACCGAGGACGAGAAACTCGAGGGCATGATCCAGACCGACGCGGCCATCAATCCCGGCAATAGCGGCGGGCCGCTGCTGGATTCCCACGGCAACGTCATCGGCATCAACACGGCCATCTACGGGCAGGGCAACATGGGCATCGGCTTCGCCATGCCCATCAACCGCGCCAAGGTGATGCTGAGCGAGTTCCAGTCGCGCGGGCGGGTTGCCATGCCGTGGCTGGGAATCGGCGAGATCTGGGTTTCCGGCGATCTGGCCGAGATGCTGGACCTGCCGGCCAAGGGCGGTCTCCTGATCCAGGAGATGGAGAACGGATCGCCGGCCGCCGAAGCCGGCCTGCGCGGGCCGCGCCGCGTGGTGGTGGTCGGCAACACCTACCAGATCGGAATCGGCGGAGACCTGATCGTCGCCGTGGAAGGCCAACCGGTGGAGAGTGCCAACACACTGAAGCTGGCCATGAACAAGAAACGCAGTGGCGATATTTTGACGCTGACGGTCTACCGGAACGGCCGCAATGTGGATGTGAAGGTCAAGCTGGGCGAAGCGCCACAACAGATGTAACCGGCTGGCGGGCCGCCGGCCGATGTGGTCTCAGGCCACCGCCGAGTTGGTGACCCCGTCTTCGGGCGGCGAGCCGCTCCCGGCGGGTTGCGCCTTGCTCTTGCTCCCCGGCGGACGCCCCCGCCGCTTAGCCACCGGGGGAGCGGCCACGGCAGCCTGCAACGCCAGCCATGCAGGGGGCCTGCCACGGCGCTTGGCGCGGCCGTTTGCCAGCCGCTCCAACATGCCGATGGCATGCTCGATCTGCTCCCGCTCCGCCCTCAATTCGGCCAGAATCCTGGTAACATCCACTTACTTAGCCCTCCCCGGCGTTCGTCAAGAAATCCAGGAACGAATTCGACGGGAATCCATTTCCCTGGTTCCCGAATACTTTCGATTTTCGCCCCAATAGAACCGAGTTTCAATACCTGCAACCCTCTCACGCGCGCCAGCTGGCGCTTCACCGTGCGGTGCAGGAAACGCTAATCCCTAACGCCCTCTATTGTGTGGAATGGGCGTTGTGATTCTTCCAGTAGTAATAGAATGGGAGTCCTAGTACTATCATGCCGATGCCCATGATGGACTCGCGCGGCGAGTCGTGGAACGTGTAGACCACCAGCAGGAATGCCACCACTACGAAGAGGGTAGGGACCACGGGGTATCCGAACGTACGATAGGGGCGCGGCAGATCGGGCCGCTTTTTGCGCAGGATGATGACGGCCGCCGCGGTCATCCCGTAGATGATCCAACTGGCGAACATCACGTAAGTGAAGAGCTCTCGAAAGCCGCCGGTGATCGCCACCAGAAGCGCGCTCCACGCGCCCAGCATCAGGACGGACACGCCGGGGGTGCGGTATTGCGAATGGACGCGTGCCACCGCGCGGAAGAAGTATCCATCGCGCGCCGCCGCGTAGGGCACCCGCGATCCGGTCAGAATGGAGCCGTTGAGGGCGGCGAAGATGCTGATCATGGCGGCTATTGCCACCACCTGGGCGCCGGGCCCGTCCAGAATCCGGCGCATCATCTCGCCCGCCACCCGCGGGCTGGCGGCCACCTCGGCGGCGGTCAGCACGCGGAAATACGCGGCGTTGACGAGCAGGTAGATGACGATCACCGCGACCGTGCCGCCCACGATCGCACGCGGCAGATTGCGCTGCGGATCGCGCACTTCCGAAGCCACCATGGCCACGTTGTTCCAGCCGTCGTAGGCCCACAACGCGGCCACCAGAGCGGCAAAGAAGCCCGCCGCGGTCACCGGGCCGCTGGCGAGCGCCGCAGCCGGCGCATGGGCGTGGCCAAAGCCCAGCCCGATCGCGATCACGAAGCCGATCAGCCCCAGCTTGACGGCGGTCACCGCAACCTGCACGCCGCCGCCCAGCTTCACACCGTAATAGTTCAGCCAGGACAGCGACAGGATCAGCCCGATCGCCAGCAACTGGCCGTACCGGAACTGGAAGGGCCCGCCGTGGGGTCCAAGCGGCACCGGCAGGGAATAGAATACCGTGTCCAAGCCGGGAAAAAAGGTCGTCAAATAGTAAAAGAATCCCGTCGCCAGAGTCGCGATCGAGCCGCCCTTTCCCACCCAGGTCTGTGCCCAGCAGTACAGGAAACTCCACAGCGGTCCGTAAGCCTCGCGAAGGTAGGCATATTCGGCGCCGGCCTCGGGCATTGCGGCGGCCAGCTCGGCGTAGCTGAGCGCCCCGGCCAGCGACAGCAGCCCGCCGAAGACGAAGACGGCGAAGACCATGCCGGCCGAGCCCACGCGCGCCACCATATCGTGCGGCACAAGGAATATGCCGCTGCCGATCACCGTCCCCACCACGATCGACGCCGCGGCCCAGGGCCCCAGATCGCGCTTCAGTTCATTCCTGACGGGCTGTTTCATCCTGACTCCAACCTCCGCTTCCGGCCCCCGGCCGGCTTGCCGCCGCGAGTCTGGCGGTCGATCCGTCTACGGGACGGCGGGTCCAGGGGGACCCGCGCGGACCAGGGGGTCCGCCCTACACGATTCCGCTTCGAGAGGCCTTTCGAACAACGATCCTAGCAGCGCCGCCAGGAACGTCACAATGGTGCCGATCGGCACATACCAGGTCCAGGCAACCCGAGTCCACAGGGCCACGGCACCCACCGCCAGGAGTCCGGCGGCCATTCCACACATGGCCGCCCACTCGCGCGGTTTGCGCGTCAGCACGCCCAACAGGAAAACCCCCAGCAGCCCTCCCGCGGGTATGGAACCGATGGTCAGGCCGGTCTCCAGCACCGACTTCCTGGAATAGCGCGCCCCAATGGCGATCCCCAGCAGCACCACGCCCCAGAAGACCGTCGCCAGGCGCGCCAGGCGCAGCGACTGCCGCTCACTCATGCCTTTGGCGGGGGCGCGGAAGAAATCCACCACCACGGTCGAGGAGAGCGAATTGAGAGCGGCGCTGAGGTTGGCCATGGCCGCGGCCAGGATGGCGGCGATCAGCAAACCCGACAGGCCATGGGGCAGGCGGTTCCAGATGAACTCCGGGTAGAGACGGTCCAGCCGGAGCGGCGGCGCCAGATGGTTTTCGTTATGGAAGACATACAGGCCGAGGCCGATAAACAGGAAGAGCGTGAACTGGAACAGGATCGCCACCCAGCTTCCCAGCAGCGCGGCGCGGCTTTGGGCCTGGTCGCGCGCGCTCAGCAGGCGCTGCACCATGAGCTGATCGGTGCCGTGGCTGGCGGTGGTGAGGAAGCATCCGCCCACCAGGCCCGCCCAGAAGGTGTACGGGCGCGAAAAGAACTCCATGCCCACGGAGAATCGAAAATCGAAAACCGCAAGCTTGTGCGCCGCGCCGGCCACCGCCCACAGGTGTTCCCACCCGCCGGGAATGCGGCTCAGGATGGCGGCGAAGCTGAGGATGGCGCCGGAGACGTAGAGCGCCATCTGCGCCACGTCGGTCCAGATCACCGCCGTCATGCCGCCTTCGAAGGTATAGAAGAGGGTAAGGATTACGATCAGCGCAATGGACTGGATCTCGCCGGAGCCCAGCACAATGGAAATCACCAGCGAGACGGCGAACACCCGCACGCCTTCGGCCAGCGCGCGCGTCGCCAGGAATACGCCCGCGGTCAGCTTGCAGATCCGCTCGCCGAAGCGGCGCCGCATCAGCTCGTAGGCGGTGAACATCTCGCCGTGGAAATACTGCGGCAGGAAGACGAAGGAGATCACCACCCGGGCCGCCAGGTATCCCAGCACCAGTTGCAGGAAGCCCAGGTTGCCGCCGAAGGCCAGGGCGGGCGTGCCGACGATGGTCAGGGTGCTGGTTTCGGCCGAGACGATGGACAGCGCGATGGCCCACCAGGGCGCGTTGCGGCCGCCCAGGAAGTAGTCGCGGAGGCTCCGCTGGCCCTTGCGGAAATGCGCACCGAACCAGGTGATTCCGGCCAGGTAGCCGAGGATGACCGAAAGATCGAAATAGCGCATGGAAGCCAGGGAGCTTCCAGCATAGCGTTGATCTGCTATCATTTGTGATTCGGAACCTGGCGAACGCCGGCGGAGTCCAATGGTAGGGCGCGACTGGCGTGAGCGCCGGGGTTGCGAACTTCGGAAGAACCCAGTAACGACGACAAAATCATCGGAAACAGGCAGGAGGCATCGGTGCATACTTTTCGGACATGCTTAAGGACCATGGCGGGCGCCGCCATGTTGACCGCCGCCGTGGCGGGAGTGCCAGTTCTGGCGCTGGCACAGGGGGCGGCGCAGCCGGCCACTCAGACTGCCAAACCCGCGGCGCCGGAGAAGAAACTGGCGGAAGGCGAATATGACGCCTACAACGCCGTGGCGGTGGATCTTGGCAAGGGCGACTTCACCAAGGCGCTGGCGGATCTGGACACCTGGAAGCAGAAGTTTCCGAAATCCGACTATGCCACCGATGGAAAGGCTCTCTACGTCCAGGCTTATGCCGGCGCCAAGCAGTTCACCAAGGCGCTTGACGCGGCCGGCGACCTGTTGAGCGGCGATATCGATGCCCTGTTCCCCAACCCCAAGGACGGTCCGCTGGTGGTGCTGAAGGTTCTCCTGGCCGTGTCGCAGTCCACCCTCCAGGTTCAGGGCGCCACGCCCGAGGAACTGGCCACTGCCCGCAAGGGCGCCGAGTTGCTCCTTAAGTACACGCGCAAGGCCGAAGGGTACACCGACGCGCAGTGGACCCAGTTGCATGGCCAGGTGGATCCCCTCGCCAAACAGGCGATCTACATGTCCACCGTGTCTCCCGGCGTCGAGGCCCTCACCAAGACGAAGAACTACGACGTCGCCGAAGCCGCCTTCCGCAAGGCCCTGCAGGACTATCCGGAGAACGCCGCCGTGGCAGCCTACCTGGGCGCCGCCCTGGTGGGCCAGTATAAGGTCCACCCCGAGAAGTTCCCCGAGGGCCTCTACATGTATGCGCGCGCCGCATCCGTGGATCCGGTTGCGGGCAGCGTGACCAAGGAATGGCAGGCCGCTCCCGCCAAGTCCCTCGTCAACTACTACACCCAGTTCCACGGCAGCGAGGAAGGTCTTGCTGAACTGAAGGCCGAAGCGGTGAAGTCGCCCACGCCGCCGGTGGGATTCACGGTGAAGTCGAGCGCCGAGGTCGAAAAGGATAAGCAGGACGCCTTCGCCGCCGCGCATCCGGAGCTGGCCCAGTGGCTGGCGACCAAGAAGGCCCTCACCGAAGGTGGCGAAGCCTACTTCAAGGACAACATGGCGGACGCCCAGGTCCCGGTCAAGCTGAAGGGGAAGGTTTTGGAAGGCAAGCCCGCCTGCAACTCGAAGTCACTGACCCTGGCGCTCTCCGACGACAAGACACCCGAGGTCACTCTGGTGCTGGACACGCCCATCAAGGGTAAGCCGACCGCTGGCGTCGATATCACCTGGGAGGGCGCCGTCGCCAAGGCTTTCACGGCAACTCCGTTCAACCTGACCATGGAGATGGAACTGGCCAAGATCGACGGTTTCGAGAAGACCGCCTGCGTACCTGGCGCGCCCAGGCCGCCGGCCGCCAAGAAGGCTGTGCCACCCGCGGCCAAGAAGCAGTAGATCGAGTCAGTTTCCGTGTTTTCCGGGGCGGGCCGAAGTATCCCGCCAGCCCGCCCCGCCCCGCCGCATCGTGCATCACTCATTTTTCCCTCAACCCCCCCGCAAGAAAGCACTTGCATCCAAGAGTGAAAGGTGAACCATGAGCAAAATCTCTCCCTGTGGGGGAGAGGCGTGGGGCCTGAGTCGCACTATGTGATTCGGCCTGGCAGTTTCAACCAAGTTGCTTCTGGAGGTATTTAAATGAGAGTTTCTCGAATAGCGGCCGCGCTGCTGCTCTGCGCCGGCTTTTTGGCCGCACAGACGAACCGGGGCGGCATCACCGGCACGGTCATCGATGCCACCGGCGCCGCGGTTCCGGGCGCGACCGTCATCGTCAAGAATATCGGCACCAATCAGGAGACGCGCACCACGACGTCTTCGATCGGCTCCTTCGCTGTCTTCAACCTCGATCCCGTGACGTATAACGTCGCCGCCGAAGCCGCCGGCTTCAAGCGAGAGGTGGTGGACAACGTCAAGGTGGACACGGCGCAAGTTGCGAGCGTCACCCTGAAACTGGAGACCGGAACGATTTCCACCACGGTGGAAGTTCAGGCCAGCGCGGCCATGATCAACACCGAAAATGGAACCACCAACAGCGTGGTGAGCCGGCGCGAGATCCAGGATCTGCCCATGGTGAACCACAGCGTGCTCGATCTGACCCTGACGCAGGCCAATACGTCGGGCGACACGGGCAGCGAGTATGGAATCATCACCAGCGTCACCACCTGTCCGGGATGCGCCCTGAGCATCAACGGCGGCAGGCCGCTGACGACCCAGTACATGGCGGATGGCGTCAACAACACCGGCATCAGCCTGGCGCGCACGATGGTGAGCTTCTCGCCCGAAACGGTGCAGGAGTTCACGGTTCAATCCAGCGCCTTCTCGGCCGAGTTCGGATCGACCGGCGGCGGCATCATCAACGCCACCACGAGGTCTGGCACGAACCAGTTGAACGGCACGGCGGTGTGGCAGAACCGGAACCCCGATTTCGCCGCTGCCCCCTACACCCTCGCCACGGTCAACCGGTCGACGCCCACCCAGAAATTCAATTATGGCTCTTTCGCCATAGGCGGCCCGGTTTACATTCCGCACGTTTACAACGGCAAGAACAAGACGTTCTGGTTTGCCGCTTATGAACCCAACTGGCGCCGCGATTTCCTGGCCCAGGACGCGCTGATACAGAGCCCCCAGGAGCGCGCCGGGGACTGGAGCAATACCATCGTGACCGCGTCGGGCACCCTTCCGGTCAACGTCGCGAACCAGTTCAACCTGAAGAGCAACGGCGGCGACCCCACCATTTACGACCAGTACGCGCTGGTGAACAACAATCAGTTCACCGCCAATCCGGTGCCTGTCACGGGCCAGACCTACACGCCGTTCCCCGGCAACATCATTCCAGCGTCGATGATGGATACCACCTACCAGAAGTCGCTGAAGTACTATACGGCGGCCGGGAACTATTACATCGGCTCCAGTGGCAATGTGATGAACCTGTTCAACCCGCGGCTTCTGCGGGCGTTTGAAGGACGATGGACTTTCAGGATCGATGAACTGGCCACGGACAAGGACCGCTTCAGCTTCCGGTTCTCCTCCACGCCCATCGTCAAGACGCAGATGACGGCGAACACGCCCACCTCCAACCAGGCCGACTACAGCTATGCCAAGCAGGCCCTGTTCACCTACACCAGGACGCTTTCGGCGACCATGCTGAACGATCTTCGTCTGAATTTCACGCGAGGCAATTTCAGCAATACCGCGGCGCCCCAGTGGGATCCGCAGACCGGTGAGAACCTGAATACCGAGTTGGGGCTGCCGAGCCTGTTCCATGGGGGCTTGCCCTCACTGCCCGACCTGGGCGGCCAGGGATCCACCGAAAACCAGGACCACGAGAACCGCTACGCTCTGACGGACATCGTCAGCAAGACCAAAGGCAAGATGAACTTCAGGTTTGGCGGCGACGCTTCCAAGGCGCAGCAGAACGTAATTCCGATCTATGCGGCTATCGGCGGCGTGTACTCTTTTTCGGCCAACCAGACCAATTCGGCGGCCACCAGCGGGACGGGCGGCAATTCGTTCGCGTCCTTCGAGCTAGGCGTACCCAGCGGGATCACCATGCGGAGCGCGGTGGTTCCGTACTACTACCGGTGGAACCAGGGCGACCTGTTCCTTCAGGACGACTGGAGGGTTGCGCCCAGCCTGACACTGAACCTGGGTGTCCGCTGGAGTCTCTCCATGCCGCGAACCGAGAAGTACAACAACCAGGGAGTATTCCGCCCGGACCTGGCGCAGTCCTTCCCGCTCTCGACGCCCTATGCGCTGGCCGACGGCAACACGCTGAATTCCATCCTGGTGCCCCCGTTTGCATACTCCGGCCGCGGCGGCAATTCACCCTATCTGGTGCCTCCCGATTACAGGGACTTCGAGCCGCGTTTCGGTTTCGCGTGGAGCCCGAAATTCCTGGAGAGCCACCATGTCACGATCCGCGGCGGCTACGGCATGTCGCACGCACCTCTGGGCGGCTCGAACCGTCTGCCTTCGCCCGACTTCAGCAACACCACCAGTGCCTACAGCCCGACCTCCGGACAGACCAACACCAGCTACATCATGCGGCTGGGTGAAAACCCGCCGGTGCTGAACGCCATCACCCCGACCCAGGCGGTCGGTGCGCCGTCCAACGGCCTGTTGTACAACGCAGCCGCCAACAGCAGTCTGAACATCGGGGGCCTTGGCTACGCCGTGTCGAAGGGCTTCCATACCCCCTATATCCAGAACTGGAACTTTACGATCGGCTGGCAGGTCAGCACCACGACCTCGATCGAACTAGGGTATGTGGGCTTGAAAGGCACCCACATGTTCGAGCCGGGAGAGAATATCGATCCCCGCAATCTCAACCTGCTGAATATCGAGGAAGCGCAGAACGTGGCCACCGGCACGGCTTCCATAAGCGATCCGCTGGGCCGCGTCGGCACCAACGGGGCGGTCATCAAGGTCCAGCCGGGAACACTCGAAAGCCCGTTCGTCGGCTTCTCGAGTCTGTACATGAGGTATGACGCTTCCGCCAACAGCCACCGCGAGGCCGGTACGGTCACCCTCATTCATCGCAGCCGCCATGGCCTTACCTCGCAGCACAACTTCACGTATGGCAAGTCGATCGACGACGCTTCCAGTTCCGGCGGCGACAAAAACGTACTGACCAACGTGGGCGGCCAGGTCGACGGACTGGTCGCGTTCGGCGCATCTCGCAGCCTGGACCGGAGCGTATCGAGTTTCGACCAACGGTTCCTGTTCAACAACACGCTGCTCTACGACGTGCCGTTCGGGCGCGGCCGTGAATACTTTACCAACCTCTGGAAGCCCCTGGACTACGTGATTGGCGGATGGACCTGGTCCGGCGCCATCCGCATGAACGGCGGCTTCCCGGCATCGGCCACGATCTCCGACAACAACGGTCTGGGAGACCCGTCCGAAACGCATACCGCGCGGCCGAACCTAATCCCCGGCGTCCCCCTGGTGAATCCGCTATGGAACAGGAACTGCCCGACCGGGACCGGTTGCCAGCCCTATCTGAACCCGGCGGCTTTCGAACGGCCCGTCTGGGGCCAGTTCGGCACCGCGCCGCGCACTCTCGATGGCGCCCGTGGACCCTGGGCGAACTCCTACGACATGTCCCTTCAGAAGAGCTTCCGGATCGGGGAAAGCGGAAAGCGCAGGCTGCAACTCCGCATGGACGCCATCAACATTTTCAACCACCCCATCTTCCGCACCTACCCGAACAACGCGGGCGGCGTGGACTTCATGGGACAGCCCAGCACGGCTACGCTCACCACCGCCAACTACAACACCTGGGCGGCGGCCAACAACCAGCCGGCATACAGCTCGACGGTCGGATCGCCGGGATACACCCTGTACAACCAGATCGTCAGCAACGTCAATGCTTACCGCAATTCCGCCAGCGTGCTGCCGAACGGTTTCTACACCGTTCCGCTGCCCACTAATTTCTGGAGCGCGGCGGCCACGTCGTACGACATTACGACCATTCAGGGATACCAGTATTACCAGCTAAAAACTTCGTATAACGCCGGCTTTGGCGACTTGTACAACGCCCCCGGCTCTGGTGTCTCGCCGTCCCGTTACCTGCAATTCGGTCTGAAGCTGTTCTTCTGATCGCCAACCCTCCATGGGGCGGGGCTTCGGCCCTGCCCCACGGAAACTCCTCAGCCGTGCCGGATCTCCAGCACGTCCCCGTCCTTCACGATGTACTCCTTGCCTTCCAGCCGCAGCAGTCCCTTCTCGCGCACGCCGGCATAGCCTCCATGATCGATTAGCGTCTGCCAGTTCACCACCGCGGCGCGAATGAATTTCTTCTCGAAATCCGAGTGGATGGCGCCGGCGGCCTTCGCGGCCGGGCTGCCGGCGGGGATGGTCCAGGCGCGGCACTCGTCCTCTCCGGCGGTCAGGAAGCTCATTAGGCCCAGCAGGGTGTAAGTGGCCGAGATCAGACGCTCCAGGCCGGATTCCTTCATTCCGTAGCTGGCCAGGTAGTCGCGCTGCTCCTCGCGCGGCAATTCCGCCAGCTCGGCTTCGATCTTGCCGCAGATGGCGGTGGCCGCCGTGTTGTGCCGCCCGGCCAGGGCGCCTTCACGGAACTCGCGCTCCCGCTCGTGCAGCTTGCCGGCCTCCTCTTCGCCCAGGTTCAGCACGTAGAGCATGGGCTTCTGGGACAGGAACTGGAACCCCCGCAGGCGCTTCTCGTCCTCGCCTTCGAGCACCATCTGGCGGAGCGGCTGGTTGTCTTCGAGCATGGCTTTGGCGCGCACCAGCAGATCGAACTCGCGATCCAGCTCGGGGTTCCTGATCTTCTTGCGGTCCTTGTCGAGGCGCTCCAGCCGCTTCTCGATCACCAGCAGGTCGCTCAGGATGAGCTCGGTCTCGACATCCTCCAGATCGCGCGCCGGGTCCACCGAGCCCTTCTCGTGGGGCACGGTCTGGTCGCCGAACAGCCGCAGCACATGGGCGAAGGCGTCCACCACGCGCAGGCTGCCGAGGTAGCTGGCCTCGCGCAGGTTCTCCTTGGAGATGGCGGGCATGTCCACGTACTCGACGGTGGCATGGGTTACCTTGGGCGGCTCGAACAGGCGGCCGAGCGCTTCCACGCGCGCGTCGGGCACCTTGGCCACGCCGGTGCGGGCAGCGGTGGCGCCGATGCGCGCCTCCTGGTGCGCGCCGGTGAGGATCGTAAACAACGACGTCTTGCCCACCATGGGCAGACCGATAATGGCAGTCTTCATAAGAGGGGTATCCTACAGGGGAACTTCCACCTGGCTGAGAATTTCCGCGATGATGCGCTCGCCCATGTCGGCGCGGCGCTCGACCAGGGTGGTGCGCGTGTCGATCACCACGCGGTGCGCGAACAGGGGCCCGGCCAGCCGCTTGATGTCGTCCGGCGTGGCATAGTCGCGGCCCTCCAGCAGGGCCAGCGCCTGCACCGCCCGGAAGAGGGCCTGGGAACCGCGCGGGCTCACGCCCAGGGCCAGCGATGCGTGGTGGCGGGTGCGCTCCACGATCTCGAGCATGTAATCCACCAGGGACTCGTCCACGGTCACGGCGTGAACCGCGTCCTGAAGCCGCAGCACGTCTTCGGCCACCATCGGCTGCGACGCGGCGCGGGGCGCGACCGTCTGCGCGTTGCGCAGGATCTCCCGCTCGCTGGCTCCGTCCGGATAGCCGATGCGCAGGCGCATCAGAAACCGGTCGAGCTGCGATTCCGGCAGCGGATACGTCCCGTGATGCTCCAGCGGGTTCTGCGTGGCCACCACCATGAACGGCCGCGGCAGCGAGTGCGAGTGCCCGTCGATGGTGACCTGGGCTTCGTTCATGGCCTCCAGCAGGGCGGATTGCGTCTTGGGCGTGGTGCGGTTGATCTCGTCGGCCAGCAGAAAATTGGTGAAGACGGGTCCCGGTTTGAACTCGAAGGTCTCCGACTGGACGTTGTAAATGGTGACGCCCAGCACGTCGGAGGGGAGCATGTCGCTGGTGAACTGCAGCCGGTGGAAGCGGCCGCCGACGGAGCACGCCAGGGCATGGGCCAGCGTGGTCTTACCGACGCCCGGAACATCCTCGATGAGCAGGTGGCCGCGCGCCAGCAGACACACCACGGACAGGCGCACCACCTCCGTCTTGCCGCGAAGCGCCATCCCGAGAGCGGCCTCGAGCGCTGCCAGCTTGGGGAGGATTTCGGGCGAGAGACCGGCGTGCGGGGCTGTGGCGGATACCCGCTGGGACATTACAGTTCATGATACTAAAGATCGGCGCGGGAAGCCGCTCGGGGGCGGAAACCGGGTGCGCGGCGGCAGTGAGATGCCGGTTTTTGTGCGAGCGCACAAAAAACAGCACTTAAGTCCTTTGTTTCCGGTCGGAATTTGTGCGATGCGCACAAATTTCAGGCCGCGCTACGGCCAGCCAGGCTCTCCCGGGTGCCTGCTATGATAGGGGATACGGAGAGGAATTGGACGCCCCGTCTTTTTCGGTACGCTTTTCCATGCTGGCCGTCGTCAGAAGGGTAGAGGTATGCCAGTGAAGATGGAGCTACCGGGGTTGCTCTCCGGCGTCCGGCGGGAGGCATCATGAAGATGAAACAAGGCGTATGCGTGGCGGTGCTGGCCGCGGCCGGTGTGCTGCTGGCGCCGATCTACGGTCCGGCGGTCCGTGCCCAGGCGGCGACTCAGGGTACCGACGATCTGGAAGCCATCCAGCACTCCGTGACAAGTGCCTACGCGCTGGTGGAAAAAAACTACGCCGACCCGGTCTCCTCGGAAAAGCTCTTCTACCTGGGTGCCATACCGGGCATGCTGCGTACGCTCGATCCTCACTCCAGTTTCGTGGACCCGCAGGACTACGCCGAGATGCAGCGGAAGATGCACGCCGAGTATTTCGGCGTGGGCATGGAAATCATGATGGACAACGGCAGCGTGGCGGTTGTCCGGCCGTTTCCCGGCTCGCCCGCTTTGAAAGCCGATCTGCGGCGGGGCGACATCATCGCCGCCGTGGACGGCAAGGACACCAAGGGTATGGACACGGGAGCCGTCGCGGGCATGCTGCGCGGACCGCGCGGCACCACGGTGCGCGTCACCGTGAAGCGTGAAGGCGTCTCCGAACCCATCTCGGCCGATGTGACCCGCGGCCAGATCGAGACCAGCATCGTGGATGCCTTCTGGCTGCAGCCGGGGATCGCCTATCTCAAGATCGACAGCTTCGAGGCACAGAACGTGGCGCGCGACGTGGAAGCCAACATGAGCCGCCTCGGCGAGGCCGATGTGAAGGGGTTGATCCTGGATCTGCGCGAAAATCCGGGCGGTCTGGTGAGTGAAGCCGTCAACGTGGCCGGGCGGTTCCTCAAGGACGGAGTGATCGTGGTCTCGCACCACGGCCGGGCCGAAGCCGAGCAGGTGTTCCGTGCCAAGGCCGTTGCCGCGGCGCAGAAGTACCCCATCGTGGTTCTGGTGAACGAGCGGTCCGCTTCGGCCGCCGAAATCGTTTCCGGCGCCCTGCAGGATCACGACCGCGCCTGGATTATGGGCGCCACCACGTTCGGCAAGGGCCTGGTGCAGGCGCAGTTTCCGCTGCGCGAAGGCGCAGCCCTCCTGCTCACCATCGCGCACTACTACACTCCCAGCGGGCGCCTCATCCAGCGCGACTATTCGCATTCGTCTTTCTTCGACTACCTGTACACCCACCACGGCGACAACCCGAACACCCAGGACATCAAGGCCACCGACAGCGGCCGGAAGGTGTACGGCGGCGGCGGCATCACTCCCGACGAGAAGTATCCGTCTCACGTGTACAACCTCTTCGAGCGCCGCACCCTCGGCAACCTGGCCTTCATGCACTTCGCCAACTCGTACTGGGGCGGGGTGAAGCCGTCGCTGCCGGCCAACTGGCAGCCGGATGCCAATAGCGTGGAACGCTTCCGCGCCTACCTGAAGACCGCGTCGATTCCCTTCACGGACGAGGAGTTCAACGCGAATCTCGATTTCGTCAAGCGCGAACTGCGGTATGAACTTTCCTGGCGTGCCTTCGACAAGAACACGGCCGACCGCGGGCGCTGGAGCGAGGATGCGGAAGTCAAGAAGTCTCTCGACAGCCTGCCCAAGGCGCAGTCGCTGCTTCAGACCGTGCAGCGCGTGCTGGCCGGCCGCGGGGCCCGCGGATAATCCGTAGGGGCGCCCTCAGTCGACCTGGTAGGGAATTGAGATATCCGCCTTGGCCGGCGGGAAACACGTATTGGAGTTGCATGCCTGGTAGCTCAGCTTGCCCGTGGCCACCCCGGGGCCGCCGGGAGCGTCCGCCGCCACCTTGAAACTCGCGGCGATTTCGAAGCTGCCGCTGAACACGCTGAGCGGCTTGGGGGCACCCGCCAGTTTCTCCATGGTGGGCTTCGGATAGGCCACCTCGCCGCCATCCAGGGCGCCCCTGGCGGTCCAGACGATTTTGAGCGGGATCAGGTAGTCTTCCAGGGGTGCGTTACTGTTGACGTGGAAGCCCTCCGCCACCGTCACGGGAATGCGCGCTGCGACGGCGGCATTCCGTTTGCCCTCCACCTTCCGGATGGCGCCCACCGTCAGGTGGCCGCTACCTTGGGCGAAGAGAAAGGGCAGACACAGTATCGCGACCGGCGCCGGCACTCGCGCCGCCTTGCAGCAGTTGATCCACGCCATCCTGAATATCCTTCTTGCTCGTGAGCCCCACGTGGGCCACGGCGACTTTTCCATCCCGGTCGATCAGAAACGTCGTGGGGAGCGACTCCACACCGCCGTAATTCTGCGCGGTCCGGTCGTCTCCGATCATCACCCGGTAGTTGATCTTCATCTCCGCCAGAAACGGCTTGACGTCCTCCCAGCCGTTGTCGTCCATGGAGACTCCCAGCACCTCGAAGCCGCGGTCCTTGTTGTCGCGCTGCATCTCGATGAGCCAGGGGACCTCCATGCGGCAGGGGCCGCACCAGGTTGCCCAGAAGTTCAGCAGCACCACCTTGCCCCGGTAGTCGGAAAGACGAACTGTCCGGCCATCGGCATCCTTCAAGGCGAACTCGGGCGCCGGCTTGCGCTCGCCGGCCGGCCGGATTGAGGCAGCCTTCACCGTGCGGGTGTTGGAGGAGCAACCCACGAAAAAGGACCCCAGCGCCACGGCGCAGAAGAGGACCACGGAAACACTCGGTCGAGGCACAGGCGGATTTCCTGGTTCAATTATACCGACAATTGGCGCTGTCCCACGGCGCGCTGGAACCACTGGCGGCGCGCGGCGCGGAAGCGCGTCCCGAGCGTGAACTCGGGGTGCCGCCGGACGCCGGAATACAGCCAGGCGGCCGTATCGCAGAAGCTCTCGCAGCAGTACTCCCGCCACCTGCGGCGCCGCGCGGCCACGTCGCCCGGCCGCAATGCCAGCCCGCGCCATTCAGCCGACCAGCCCAGTTCTCCCAGGGCCCCAGCGTCCCGCTCGGCGCGCAGAAGAGCTTCCCAGGCGAGCCGCAAGGGGTTCCCGGCGCGCAGCCAGACGAAATGGAACACCTCGTGCGCGAAGATACGCGGGAACTCGGCCCAGGTGCAGTCGAAAGCAATTCGCCGCTGCCTCAGGAAGCTGCCGGCGTGGACCGCGCCGCGCCGGTCGCGGAGGCCGCGCGCCTTCCGAATCCGGATGGGCAGGCCGGAGAGCGGCGGCAAGCGGCGCTGGACGGCCAGGATGGAGCGGGCCAGAGACGGATCGCGAGCGGCAAAGAGCACCTTCCAGGATAAGCCTGCAACCCACCGCGCGGCGTGCCGCCGGCGACGATGCGCTAAAATGCGGGACATGAGCGATCCGGTTCCGGTTTCCGTCGTCGTGCCGGTCTTCAACAGTCAGGATTCGCTGCCGGTCCTCTTCACCAGGATCTCGGACGTGTTCGCGGCGGAGCACCGGGCCTTCGAGCTGGTCCTGGTGGACGACCGCAGCCGCGATGCCAGTTGGAGCGTCATCACAGGCCTCGCGGGGCTGCACGCAAATGTGCGGGGCTTGCGGATGCTGCGCAACTTCGGTCAGCATAACGCCCTGCTCTGCGGCATCCGCGCGGCCCGGCATCCGATTGTCGTGACCATCGACGACGACCTGCAGAATCCGCCGGAGGAGATCCCGAAGCTGCTGCAGAGGCTGGATGCGGACACCGACGTGGTCTATGGCACGCCGCAGGCGGAAAGCCACGGCCTGTGGCGCGATCTGGCATCGCAGATCACCAAGCTTGTCCTGCACACCGCGATGGGCGCGGAGACGGCCCGCAGCGTGAGCGCCTTCCGGGCATTCCGCCGCTACGTGACGCGGGCGTTCGACGAGTATCGCTCACCTTACGTTTCCATCGACGTCCTGCTCACCTGGGGAACGCAGCGCTTCTCGGCGGTCACCGTTCGCAACGATGCCAGGGCTTTTGGGGCCAGTAATTACACCGTCGGCAAACTCATCCGCCATGCGCTGAACATGATGACCGGCTTCAGCATTCTGCCGCTCCAGGCCGCCAGCATGATGGGCTTCGCCATGACCGCGGGGGGCGCGTGCGCCCTGGCGTGGGTGCTGGGGCGGTACCTGGTGTACGGATCGGTGGTGCCTGGGTTTGCTTTTCTGGGCTGCATGATCGCCATCTTTTCGGGCACGCAGATGTTCGCCCTCGGCATCATCGGCGAATACGTCGCGCGAATTCACCTGCGCACCATGGACCGGCCGAGCTACGCCCTGGAAACTACCACCGACGAAGAGTCGAATGCAGCCAATTGAAAGCCGGCGCCGCCACTGGCGAGAGGAGCCATCGTAGATGACCATCCGGATTCCGTTCAATAAGCCGTGCCTGACGGGCAAGGAGTTGAACTACGTCGCCGATGCCGTCATCCGGGGCCACTGCGCCGGTGACGGCACCTACACCAGGCGCTGCCACGAGTTCCTCGAAAAGGCGCTGGGAGTGCCTCGCGTGCTGCTGACCACATCCTGCACTCACGCGCTCGAAATGGCGGCCTTCCTGCTGAATTTCGGGCCGGGCGACGAGGTCATCCTCCCTTCCTTCACGTTCGTCTCCACCGTCAACGCGTTTGTGATCCGCGGCGCCCGCCCGGTATTCGCCGATATCCGCCCCGACACCCTCAACCTGGACGAGGGGCAACTGGCTTCGCTCATCACCGGGCGGACGCGCGCCATCGTGCCGGTGCATTATGCCGGCGTCGGTTGCGAGATGGGGCCGATCCTGGAACTGGCCGCGGCCCGCGGCATCCCGGTGGTTGAGGACAACGCGCACGGCCTGTTCGCCAAGCACGGCGGCCGGTTCCTGGGCACTTTCGGCTGCCTGGCAACGCAGAGCTTTCACGAAACCAAGAACGTCACCTGCGGGGAGGGCGGTGCGCTGGTCATCAACGATCCGGCGCTGATGGACCGGGCGGAGATCATCCGCGAAAAGGGAACCAACCGCAGCCGCTATTTCCGCGGCCAGGTGGACAAGTACACCTGGGTGGACATGGGATCGAGCTACCTGCCATCCGACATACTGGCGGGCTTCCTGCTGGCGCAACTCGAAGCCGCCGGTTGGATTCAGGAGCAGCGCTGCCGCATCTGGCACCGGTACCACGACGCGTTGGCCGGCTGGGCGGGCCAGCACGGCGTTCAAAGGCCGTTCGTGCCGGCCAGCAGCGAGCAGGCCTACCACATGTACTACCTGATCCTGCCGTCGCTCGATGCGCGGCAGCGGCTGATCGCGTTTTTGAAGAGCCACGGAATCCTGGCGGCGTTCCACTACGTGCCCCTGCACCTTTCCGACATGGGGCTGCAGTTCGGCGGGCGGCCGGGCCAGTGTCCGGTGACCGAAACGATCAGCGATCGCCTGGTGCGGCTTCCCTTCTATAACAGCCTCAGCGAGAGCGAGCAGTCCGAGGTCATCGAGACCATCCAGCGTTTCGACGACTGGCCCCGGTGAAACCCAGCTCCGGCCCTCACCCCCCCGGGGCTGGTCTGATAAGCTTGGAGTTCGCGGCGGCCCATCGAGCCCCGATCCAGCCGGAACCTATGCCGGAGCCTTCACTGAACACCCAACCCGCCGCCACCGGGCGCGCATCCCGCTGGCCGGTGCTGGCCTGCGGCGCTGTATGGCTGGCCTACGTCCTGGTGCGCATCCTGGCGATCCCGTCCGACGCGCTGGTCTCCGGCGGCTTCTGCCACGACTGCGCCTACCTGGCGAACGTCGCCGGGAACCTGCACGCCGGGAAGGGATACGTGCTGGACGCGCTGTGGCTGGTGTACCTCCAGCCGGCCAGTCTTCCGATGGCCTATCATAACGGTGCCCCGCTGTTCCCCACGCTGGTGGCGGGCCTGATGGCGCCGCTGGGCGTGGGCGGGGTGAAGGCGGGTCTGCTGGTGGCGGCACTGTCCAGCCCGGCCCTCATCCTGGCGCTCCTGTTCCTGGTTCGCCGCTGGGTCTCGAGTTTCCCCGCTGCCTTCGGCATTGCCTGCGCGGTAGCCCTGTTTCCCCCGGTCTGGGACTTGTCCTGGGTCGCGATCACCGACGAATTGTGGATCGCGCTGCTGATCGCCTTCCTGGCGGCGCTGGTGCGAAGCGAGCGTCTGTCGATGGCGGCATGGGCGGGCGTGTTCCTCGGACTGGCGTGGCTCACCCGCATTGCGGCCATCTCCCTGGTGCCGGGTCTGGGCCTCTGGCTGCTTCTCACGTTCGGCTGGCGCCGGGCGATCCCGCGGGGCATCCTGATCGGAGTTCTGGCGGCGGTGGTGAGCCTGCCGTGGATGATTCACACCTACAAAGTGTGGGGGGACCCGCTGCGCAGCGATACCCCGACCATCACGGCTTCGCACATCCGCGCCTGGGATTTGCCGGATCAGGAAGTGGTGCGCGTGTGGCATATGCCGGACGCGCCGGCGCCCGCCAGTGTGGTATTCCGGCGCGATCCGGTCCGCTATGTGAAGCACTACCTGATGCGCCTGCCGGCTTCAGTGCGTGAGCTGATTCGGTCCACCACAGACTCGAACTACCTGGCGCTGGCTTGTCTGGCCCTGCTGATGGCCGCCGCCATCCGCCTGAGGGGCCTGTCCCCGTGGAACCCGGCTTTGCTCGCCATCCTGCTCTATACCGGGGTGTTCACCTTTTTCCTTTCGGTGGACAAGTACCCTCCCGATGGGCGTTACTTCGTGCTGGTGCACGCGCTGGCAGCGGTGTGGCTGGCGGTTTCCGTGTATGAGGTGGCACGCGGCTGGGCGAAGGGGCGGGCGGGCCTCCTGCCGATGGCGGCGCTCGGCCTGGCGGCGCTGTATCTGGGCGTGGGCCTCCTGCCTTCGGATATCCGGATCGTGCGTTCCCGCCGCGGGGTGGACCCGTATCTCGACCGGTACACAAAAGCCGCCAGGGCGGCCAATAGCCAGATTGCCCACGGCGCGCCGGTCGTCGTGGGCTACCATCCCTACCTCTACACTATGGCTACCGGCGCGCAGGCCCTGGCGATTCCGGAAGCCGATGACGGCTACCTGCGGTCATACATGGCCCGGTATCATGCCCAGGCGGTCCTGCTCAGCGACGAGGAGCGCGCCTTCTGGCGTCCTGCCTGGGAAACCCAAGCCGGCGTGCCCACATGGCTGCATCCTCTGGGAGAAGTGGACGGATACTGGCGCTACCGGCTGGAGGACAGCGGGAGCCGCTGACGGCTGGGGTCAGCCCCACCGGCTCTCAGCCCGCCAGGCCAGAGAGCGTTTCGGCCAGCACCAGCGCAGCGGAGGCGGTTTGGCCGGCGCCGGCGGCGAGCAGCAGGGCAGCCGGCGCGATGCGCGAGAGAAACCGCGCATCGTGGCAGCCGCGGGCCGCCATCGGCTGGTAGCTGAGCGCGTGCGCCCCGGCGGCGCGCGCCAGAGCGTCCACCACTTCCGCGCTGCACGCCGCAGCCGGGTCCATGTGCAGCACATCCGCCCTCACGGTGAGCCGCCGGCGCTGGGCGGTGTCGCGGCACGCGCCGGCGAGCTGGCCCACCATCCGGTCGCGCCTCGCCTGGTCGCTGTCCTCCAGTGATATTTCCAGGCGGACGCGGCTGGGGGCGCCGTCCGTGACGGTCACCACCGAGCCCGCGCCGCTTGAAATCTTCTCCACTTCCAGCGCGATTTCGGCCGCTGCGCCAAGGGCGTCCTGGCCGCCGGCAGCCTCCACCGTCACCCGGAGTCCGGCCGAGGCGGTGAAGGATGTCGCGATTCCCAGCGGCACTCCCGCCTTTTCCAGCAGCCCGCCGGTTTCGGCATGCATCCCGACAAACGCGGCATAGTGACCGGCGGGCAGAGCGACCGATTCCAGCGGCCCTTCGAAGCCGGCGGCGGCGCGCCATTCGTCAAACGTCTTGCCGTCGGCGCCGGCCAGCCGCGCGGCTTTCCAGGCGGGCATGGCGCCGGACAGGAACCGGCTCCCCAGACAAGCCATGCCGAAACGGGCGGGCTCCACGGCGGCGAACAGAATCAGCTCCACCGGGCGCCGGGGCTGGTAGCCGGCGGCCCGCAGCGCACGGATCGCTTCCATGCCGCATGGCGCGGCCACCGCCACCGGCGGCAATTCCGGCTGGCCGCCCGCCCAGCGGGCGAAAGCGTTGCCCGCGGCGTCCTGGCGCCACTCCAGACCGCAGGCGAGGCACCAGTCCCTGAAGGAATCGCGCGCGCCGGCCGTAGCCGCCAGGCGCTCCAGATCGCCCCTCAGCCGCAGGGTGTCGATGGCGAGCTTCATCGGTCCCAGCCCTCCAGGAATTTCATCCCCACACTGAGCGCCGCTTCCACGTCCTCGGCGAGCACCGTCTCATCGGGATGATGGCTCACCCCTCCAGGCGTGCGGACGAACAGCATCGCCGCCGGCACCTTGCGCGCCAGGATCATGGCGTCGTGGCTGGCGTGGCTCACCATGCGGTGGTCGGGAAAGCCGGCCGAGCGCAGGGCGGCGCCGAGGGCCTCCACCATGGCGTGGTCCATGGGCGTGGTGGTCTGGTCGCACAGCGGGTGCCAGTCGCACTCGATCTGGCGGGCCTGGGCGATGGACTGCGCCTGCGCGCGCAGATGCCGGACGGTCTCGATCCGCATGGCATCGCGGGCGTGCCGCACGTCGGCGGTGGCGCGAACCGCGCCGGGGATTACGTTGGCCGCGCCGGGCTCCACGTCCACGCGCCCGACGGTAGCCATCAGGCCGCGGGTGGAGCGGGCCAAGGCCTCCACGGAAACGATCCATTCGGCGGCCGCCACCAGGGCGTCGCGCCGGGCGTCCATGGGCGTGGTGGCGGCATGGTTGGCCTTGCCCGCGAACCGCACCGCGGCGCGGCTCTGCCCGGAAATGGTGGCCACGGTGCCCAGAGGACGCTTCACCCCGGCCAACTCGGGGCCCTGCTCGATGTGGATTTCCAGGAACCCGCGCACCCGGGCATCGATGGCGGCCTCGGGGAGCTGCGCGGGGTCGAGCCCGAAAGCCCGGATGGCATCCAGCACGGGCGGGTCCAGCACCGGCGTGCCGGCCATCGCCAGGCTCCCCAGGAAGGGCATGGAGAAGCGCGCGCCCTCGGCGTCGGAGAACGCCACCACCTCGACGGCGCAGGGCGGCTGGCACTCCACCAGGGCGATGGCCAGCGTCACGCCCAGGATGCCGTCGAAGGCGCCGGCGTCGGGCACCGTATCCAGGTGCGATCCGATCAGCAGCCGCGGGCCGGAGCCGAACAGCCCGCGCAGATTGCCGGCGGCGTCCACGCGCACCTCCATGCGCGCGCCCTCCATCCAGGCGCGCACCATGCGGTGGGCTTCATGCATGGGCGGCGAAAGGAAGGTGCGGGTGATGTGGCCGGGCTGCTCCGTGCAGGCTGCCAGCAGGCGGCAGCGGCGGATGGCTTCGCGCGCGAGGCCGGAGTACGATCCCATGACGAGTCCTGGTATGTAGTGTAACCGGAAGGGGCCGGGATCGGGCCGCTCAAGTTACCGCTGCGAGGCGGCGATGGCCTGATCCAGATCCCAGAGGATGTCGTCCAGATCCTCGACGCCCACCGAGATGCGGATCAGGTCCTTGGTCACTCCGGCTTCCACCTGCTGCTCGTCAGTCAACTGCTGGTGGGTGGTGGACGCCGGGTGGATGATCAGGCTCTTGGAATCGCCCAGGTTGGCGAGGTGCGAGAAGACCTTCACATTGTCGATCAGTTTACGCCCCGCTTCCAGGCCGCCCCTGATGCCAAACGTGGCGATGGAGCCCTGGCCCAGCGGCAGGTACTTCTGTGCCAGTTGGTAGTACGGGCTGGACGGCAAGCCCGGGTACTTCACCCAACTGACGGCCGGATGTGCGCTCAGCCACTGGGTCACTGCCAGCGCGTTGCGGCTATGCTGCTCCATGCGGAATTTCAGCGACTCGATACCCTGCAGGAACAGGAATGAGTTGAACGGACTGATGCAGGGTCCGAAATCGCGCAGACCTTCCACGCGGGCTTTGACGATGAAGGCCAGGTTGCCGAATGTCTCGCTGAAGACCATGCCGTGGTAGCCCGGACTCGGCTGGGTGATGGCCGGAAACTTGTCGCTCCAGGGGAACTTGCCGCTATCGACGATGATGCCGCCGATGGAGGTCCCGTGGCCGCCCAGGAACTTGGTGGCCGAATGCAGCACGATGTCGGCTCCGTGCTCGATGGGCCGGCACAGGTAGGGCGACGCCATGGTGTTGTCGATCACCAGCGGCAGGCCGGCTTCGTGGGCGATGTCCGCCACCCTGGCGATGTCCAGCACGTTCATGCGGGGGTTGGCAATGGTTTCGCCGTAGATGGCGCGAGTCTTCGGCGTGATGGCTTTGCGGAAGTTTTCGGGATCGTCGGGCTCCACGAACGTGGTCTCGATGCCGAATCGCCGGAAGCTGACGTCGAGTTGCGTGTAGGTGCCGCCGTAGAGCGTGCTGGCGGCCACGATCTCCTCGCCCTGCCCCGCCAGGCTGCTGAGGGCCAGGAACTGCGCCGCCTGGCCGCTGGAGGTGGCCAGGGCGGCCGCACCGCCTTCGAGCGACGCCACGCGCTGCTCGAAAACGTCGGTGGTGGGGTTCATGATGCGGGTGTAAATGTTGCCGGCTTTCTGGAGGGCGAACAGTTCGGCTGCGTGCGCGGAGTCGTCGAAGACGAAGGAAGTGCTCTGGTAGATCGGCACGGCGCGCGCGTTGGTGGCCTTATCGGGGGTGTGGCCGGCGTGCAGAGAACGGGTGGAGAAGCCCATCTGGCGGGCGGGGAGTTGGTTATCAGCCATAATCTATGAGGATACTAGAGAACGCGGGGAGGATTCGAGGAAATGCGGCCTTGGCCGATAAGAGCAGTATGATAGCTCTAGATACGGCCTTGCAAGGCATGCAAAATGCCGAAACAAGTTTCGATTCGGCGGCCCGGAGGCTCTCCCAACAACCGGCACCGCAACCCCAGGACACTACCAGCCTCAGCGATAGCGCGGTGGCCCTGGTGCAATCCAAGAACGACTTCGCGGCCAATACCAAAGTGGCTCACGTCGCCGACCAGATGACCAGGACCACCCTCAATATGCTGGCCTGAGCTCTACTTGTAGGCGCCGGCCTTGGCAAAATCGCCGGCCTTGACGACAACCAGCGCGGACGGATCGATGTGGCTCCGGAACGCCGCGTTCACCTGCTCCGGCGTTAAGGCCGCCACCTTGGCATCCAGGCCCGCGCGCCAAGTAAACGTGCGGTCGTAGCGCTCATCGTAGGCGATCAGGCTGATTACGCTCGAGTCGTTCGAACGGCCCACCGTCTGTTCCTCCTGCCACGACTTCTTCGCCGCCGCAACTTCTTCCGCCGTGAACCCGTCCTTCTGCACGTGTGCCAGCTCATCCTTCACACTGGCCTCCACCTTGGGCGTGTTCTGCGGAGCGCTGATGGCCTGAATCATGAAGGTCGCGCCGTCGTCGATCTGCGGCGCCTTGAAGCCGGACATCACGCCGTAGCTCAGGCCTTCCTTGTCGCGGACCCGCTTGAAGAGGTGCGAACCGCCCGAACCGCCGAATATGAAATTGGCGATCAGCATGGCGGGATAATCCGGATCCATATCGTTCATCTTGATGGTCAGCCCGGCGCCGATGAAGGCATTCTGCTTGTCGGGCGTTTCGAACTTCTTGTCGGCGGCGTCCACCTTCTGATACGGCGCCAGCACGCGGGTGAACGGCTTGGGGCTCTTCCAATCGCCGAACAGCTCGGCGGCGAGCGGTTTGATCGTGGCGGGGTCGAACTGGCCGACGGCCACGAAGGCGCTGCGGGAGGCGCCGTAGAAATCGGCGTAGAACTGGCGCACGGCTTCCAGGGTCACCTTTCTGGTGTCTTCGATGCGCTCGTCGAAAGTGCCGACGTGGCGCACGTCGCCGCGGGGATAGGGGTTGAGCTGCCGCTGCAACTCGTTGGAGGCAATCGAGGTGGGCTCGTTCCGGGCCGACTCCAGATTCGCCAACTGCTGAGACTGCAACTGGGCGAATTCCTTTTCGTCGAAGGCGGGCTGGCGGAGAACTTCGGCGGCCAGGCGAAGGGCGGCGGGAAGGTTGGCTTCGACGGTCTCGATGGCGAGGGTGCAGCCGGTGGCGCTGCCGCTCACGCTCCAATTGGCTTTCAGCTTGTCGAACGCCTCTTCCAACTGCTGCCGCGACTTGGTCCTGGTGCCGCGGGAGAGCATGGTGGCGGCGGTCCTGGCAACGAACTCGCGGCCGAAAACCGCCTTCTCGTCTCCGAATTCCAGTTGCACTCGCGCCGTCACCGAGCCGCCGCGGGTCTTCTTGGGCAGCAGATCCACGCGCATGCCGCCGGGCAGCCTGGAGCGCTGCAGCCGGGCTTCGATATTGGCCGGAGTGGGATCGAAAACCTCGCCGGCGGAGATGGCCGCGCCGCCCTTGTAGTCCTTGAGGGCGGCAGAAGCGTCGGGCGCTACGGGAATCTCGGCCGGGTCGGGGGTCTTGGTGGGGATGAACACGCCGAGCGTGCGGTTGGTGTCCTTAATGTAGGCCTTGGCCACGCGGGCCACGTCCTCCGGGGTAACCGCGCGGACGCGGTCGCGCACCAGGAACAGCATCCGCCAATCGCCCGCGGCGACGGATTCGCTGAGGAACAGCCCGACCCTCTGCGAATTGGTCATCATCAGGTCAACCTGCTTGAAGAAGCGAGTCTTGGCCTGCTCGACTTCCTCCGCGGTGGGGGGATTCTGCGCAACCTCCGCCAGGGTCTTCAACGTGGTGTCGCGGGCCTCGTCGACGTTCTGTTCGGGCCGCAGAATTGCGAGGGCGTAGAGAATGCCGGGGTCGTGCATCCACTGTTCGTTGGCTCCCACGTTCACCGCCTTCTTGGTGACCACCAGAGCCTTGTAGAGCCGGCCCGAGGGAGA
>Ga0265323_10000202_pt1 | contig 35972 bp, 27 predicted proteins | sample 41225metaG_FD_193580 | JGI IMG/M metagenome (GOLD analysis project Ga0265323, IMG submission 193580) | Rhizosphere microbial communities from Carex aquatilis grown in University of Washington, Seatle, WA, United States - 4-12-25 metaG | ecosystem: Host-associated > Plants > Roots > Rhizosphere...
GGGGCTCAGCGCGCCTCCCGTTGGTCGGCCCCGAACGGTCCAAAACTTACCAGAAAGGAAACCCTACTTCCGTCTACCTCCCTGCCGGTTTTCAGGCTCATCCTTCGATGAGAATATGCTCGGCCGCGAGGCGCCTGCCCGCCATCACGGGCTGCGGGGGAATTTGTCCTACGAATCGACGAGCGCAAACCGGTGGGCAGGGATTCGACAGCGAATCCGCCGGGCGAAGCTGCAGCCCGGCTCCAAATCGAGCTGTAAGTGGTTGAAAACAGGAAGCCAGTATGAGGTTCGAGGCCGGGGTCCCGCCCTTCGGCCCGCCGCCGCGCCGCCATTTCGGATACCGGCATCCCGATCCCGGTTGCCGCCGGTGCCCGCAGGCTGATATCCTTTGTGTTAACCGATCCCACTAGTTAGTTTCAAAATCAAGGAGAAAACATGGCAGTCAAAGTAGGTATCAACGGCTTCGGCCGGATCGGCCGTAATGTCGTCCGCGCCGCCCTGGGCCGGACCGACGTGGAATTCGTGGCGGTGAACGATCTCACCGACACCAAGACGCTGGCTCATTTGTTGAAGTACGATTCGGTGCTCGGCCGCCTGCACGCGGACGTTTCCTCCGATGCCGACTCCATCACTGTCGGCGGCAACCGGATGAAGGTGTTCGCCACCAAGGACCCGGCGGAGCTGGATTGGGAATCCGTCGGCGCTCAGATCGTCATCGAGAGCACCGGCAGATTCACCGACGCCAAGGACGCTTCCAAGCACCTGCGCGGCCCGGTGAAAAAGGTCATCATTTCGGCGCCCGCCAAGAATGAAGACATCACCATCGTCATGGGCGTCAACGATTCCGCCTACGACCCCGCCAAGCACAGCATCATCTCCAACGCATCCTGCACCACCAACTGTCTGGGACCGGTGGTGAAGGTGCTGCACGACAAGTGGGGCATCCTCAAGGGATCGATGACCACCATCCACAGCTACACCAACGACCAGGTGGTCCTCGACTTTCCGCACAAGGACCTGCGCCGCGCCCGCGCCGCCGCGCTGAACATGATTCCGACCACCACGGGCGCCGCCAAGGCCATCGGCCTGGTGATGCCGGAGTTGAAGGGCAAGCTGGACGGTTACGCCATGCGCGTGCCCACGCCCGACGTTTCGGTGGTGGACCTGGTGGCCGTGCTGGCCAATCCGGCTACCGGCGCCGAAGTCAACGCCGCTTTGAAGGCCGCCGCCGAAGGCCCGCTCAAGGGGATTCTGGCCTACACCGACGATCCGGTGGTTTCCACCGACATGCTGCACAACTCCAACAGCAGCATCGTCGACGGCCAGTTGACCAAGGTGCTGGATGGCAACCTGCTGAAGGTGGTGTCCTGGTACGACAACGAGTGGGGCTACTCCTGCCGCGTGATCGACCTGATCGTGTTCCTGGAATCCAAGGGCCTGTAAGACCGGCCCGGCAACCGTTTACCTGCAGCCGCGGCTCCAATCAGGGCCGTGGCTGTCCTCCCCTGTAACATCCCCCCGCTGGCAACCATCTTCCTTAGTGCACCGTTGCGCCTCGAATTGTGAGCCTTCGTGATGAAAATAAAGGCGAACTTCGCTAGCGCCGGGGCTGAATCAGAAATAAGGGTCTTCGTGATACGCACTCATCTGATCGCTGCCATACTGCTGGGTTCCGGTTTGCTTTCGGCCAGCCAATTCACCGGCTCGGTTCGAGCCGCCGACCAGTTCATCCCCGGCGCCACGGTCACCGCTCGCCAGGGTGGCGCCAAGGTGGTCGCCTTCACCGATGAAAGCGGGCGGTACTCGCTCGACCTCACGCCCGGCGTGTGGGAGATCGAAGTCGCCTCATTCGGCTTCCTGCCGCGGCGCGCTGAGGTCACCATCACGCTGGAGTCCAGCGCGCGCGAGTGGACCCTGGAGATGCCGCGGTTGGGCGAGCCGGGGTCGGCCAGCAATCCGTTGAAGCCCGGAGAAGAGCCGCCCAAGCCAGCGCCCGCCGCGGCGCCGGCGCCCAAGCCGGCTACGCCTGCTACGGTGGCTGCCCCGCCGGCGGCCAGCGGCGCGTCGCGAGGGCAGGGCGGCTACGCACGGCGCGGCCAGGGCAGAAGCGGGGCACAGCAGGCTCAGAACGCGCCAGCAACGGGGCAAGGCCGCGGCCGCGGGCAAAACGCTCAGGCTCCAGGTTTTCAAAACGTCAGCGTGAGCGCTACCGAACAGGGTGCGCAGGATCTGGCGGCGGCCGGCGATCCGGGCGCGGCTGTAGCCGACAGCGGCGCATTGGGCGGCGACCTGACCATCGCAGGCAGCGTCAGCGGCGGTCTGGGCGCGGCCTCCGACGACATGTCCCGGATGATGCGGCAGGGCGGCGGCCGGGGCGGCGCAGGCGGCGGGGCTCAGACCGGCGGGCTGGATATGCTGGGCGCGAGCCTGGCGGGCGCCGGATTCGGTAGCGCCGATGGCCTGGGCATGGGCGGATTTGGCGCGGCCGGAGTCAACGGCGGATTTGGCGCCGATACCGGCGGCGGTCTGGGCGGCGCCGGCGGTGGCCGCGGAGGAGCCGGCGGTGGTGGTGGCGGCGGATTCGGCGGCGGCGGTGGTGGCCGTGGCGGAGGCGGCGGTGGCGGTGGCGGTGGACGAGGAGGCGGCGGTGGTGGCGGCGCGGCGGGCCGTGGCGGCCGCGGCGCTCCCTACGGCGGGCAGTATGCCGCGTTCGGCAACCGGCGGCGCAATCAGCAGGCCCCCTATACCGGGTCGATCGGCGCCACCGTGAACAACTCCTCGCTGAATGCCGCTCCGTTCGCCCTCAACGGCAATCATCTGCAGAAGCCCTCCTCGGCGAGCCAGAATATCACCGGGAACGTGGGCGGACCGCTGCAGATCCCGCATCTGGTCACGGTGCAGAAGAACTGGTTCGTGTACCTGAATTTCACCTACCGGCACAGCCACAGCGCGACCAACCTGTCGTCCACGGTTCCCACTCCGGCCGAGCGGCTGGGCGATTTTTCGAGCGCCCTGCTGTCCACCCGGCCGGTGAACATCTTCGATCCGCTGAGCGGCGCGCAATTCCCAGGGAATATCGTCCCCGCCAGCCGCCAGAACCTGGCCTCGCTGACGCTGTTGAAGTACTATCCGAACCAGTTATATCCGGGGCTGATTCAGAATTACTCCGTGGCCGTGGCCAGCCCGAGTGCGGCTCATTCGGTGAGTCTGCGGCTGAACGGCCCGGTGACCACCAAGGATACGCTCACCTTCAACCAGCAGTACAGCGGGAACGATTCCACCAGTAAGAGCAACATTTTCGGCTTCGTGGATACCGGTAGCGGCTATGGGCTGAGTAGCAGCGCGGGTTGGCGGCACGTCTTCAAACCGCGGTTCAACAACAGCGCCAATCTCACGTTCAGCCGCAATATCAGCAAGACCACGCCGTTCTTCGCCTATGGCGCCAACATCGCGGCCCAACTCGGCATTACGGGCACGGACCAGTCCCCCATCGACTACGGGCCGCCCAGCCTCGGGTTTACCAACTTCAGCGGCATGAGCGACGCTACGGCCTCGCTGGGCCGCAGCCAGACCACCAGCTTCACCGACACGATCACCTACGTAGCGCAGCGCAAGCACAATCTGAGCTTCGGTGCCGGGTACCGGCGGATGCAGAGCAACCCGATCTCCCTGTCGGGTGCGCGGGGATCGTACAGCTTCGGCGGGCTGGTCACCAGCCAGATCGACGCCAACGGGAACGTGGTGGCGGGCACGGGATTCGATCTGGCGGACTTCCTGCTGGGATATCCGCAAAGCAGCTCGCTGCGTCTCAGCAAATCGGACAACTACGCCGACTATTATCGCGGCTGGTACGCCAACGCCTACGCGATGGACGACTTTCGCGTGTCGGCGGGGCTGACGCTCAACCTGGGCTTGAGGTGGGAGTATTTCGCCCCGTACACCGAATTGCAGGGGCGTCTGGCCAACCTGGCGGTCAGCGGTCCGGGAATGACCACTTATTCGGTAGTTACTCCGGGCGCCACCGGTTACCCGGCCAGCCTGGTCAACGGCGACCCGAATAACTTTTCGCCGCGTCTCGGTTTCGCCTGGAAGCCGTCGCAGAAACACAGCCGGGTGATCCATGGCGGTTACAGCATTCTGTACACGGGCCAGGCTTATCCGACCATAGCCTCGCGCTTGGCCGCGGCGCCGCCCTTCTTCGCTACCGCGACTCTGAGCACCAGCCTGTCGAACCTGCTGACCATTCAGAACGGCTTCCCCTCCACGCCCGGTGTAGTCACCAATAACTTCGCCGTCGATAAGAACTGGCACCTGGCGTACGCCCAGACCTGGGCCATTGCCCTGCAGCAGACGCTGCCGGCCAACCTGCTGGCGGAGATCGAGTACATCGGCACCAAGGGCACGGGTCTGGACATGGAACTGGCGCCACTGGCGGTGCCTCCGGGGGTGCTAACGCCAAGCGCGGCCACCGCCACGCCCTCCGCCGGCCAATCGACGGGTTTCCTGTACGCCACCAACGGCGGCAACTCGATTTTCAATTCCGGCCAGATGCGCCTCACGCGGCGTTTCGCGCGCGGCATGTCGGCCATGGTGCTGTACAGCTTCTCGAAGTCCATCGACGACGCTACCAGCTTCACCTCCACCGGCGGCACGGTCATTCAGAATCCCGCCGATTGGAGCGCGGAGCGGGGGCTTTCCAGTTTCGATCAGCGGCACAACCTGTCGTTCACGTATCAGTTGTCGGCTCCCGCCGGTATCCATGGCTTCTGGCGCAACGAGACCTGGGAAGCCAAGGTACTGCGCGGCTGGACTCTCAACGGTTCGATCAACCTGCACTCCGGCTCGCCGCGCACCGCCACCATCTCCGGATCCTCGGTTACTCACGCCATCAACGGCCAGTTGCGCGCCGAAGCCACGGGCGAGCCCATCGCCCCGGTTTCCGGCGGCAACCCGTACTTCAACTTGAACGCGTTCACCGTTCCACTGGCCGGTTCCTGGGGCGATGCCGGCAGAAACACCATCACCGGGCCGACCATCTGGACCAGCAGTGCCACGCTGAATCGCGCCTGGCGGTTTGGGGAGAGCCGGCGGACTCTGCAGTTGCGGATTCAGGCCAACAACGTGCTGAACCACGTCGAGATTACGGGATTCGGAACCACCTTCGGGAGCCAGACCTTCGGTGTTGCGACCTCGGCTTCCTCCACGCGCAGTGTAACCCTGGTGATGAGGTTCAATTTCTAGCCATGAGGATCAAAGCCGTCGTCGCATTTCTCGCCGTTTCCGCGCTCGGCCAGCAACCCGCGCCCAAGCCTCCCGCGCAGCCAACGCCGCAGGCACAGGCTCAGGCTGGGACCACCCCGGTCTTCAACACCACCGCCAACCTGGTGATCGTGGATGTGACGGTGAAGGACAAAGCCGGTAGTGCGATCGAGAACCTCAAGCAGGGCGATTTCACCGTACTCGAAGACGGCAAGCCGCAGAAGATCTCGGTGTTCGAGCTGCAGAAGCTGAGCCTGGAGGCGGCACCGCCCCCCGAGGCTCCGACGCTGGAAGACCAGAAGGCGCTGCCCGAAGATCCCAAGACCACCATCTCCGTGCCGGCCAGCAACGCACCCACCAAGGTCCAGTATCACGACAAGCGCCTGATGGTGCTGTTCTTCGACTTTTCCAACATGGCGATTCCCGACCAGCTTCGCGCCCAGGAAGCGTCGCTCAAATTCCTCGATAAGCAGATGACTGCCTCGGATATGGTGGCCATCCTGCTGTTCACCACCACCGTCCAGGTGAAGACCGATTTCACGGCGGACCGCGACCAGCTTAAGACGGTGATCGAGAACCTGCCCATCGGCGACATGGCCGATCTGGCGGCCATGGCCGACACCGGGGACGACGACAGCGAAGATACCGGCGCGGCGTTCGTCGCCGACGAGACCGAGTTCAACATCTTCAACACCGACCGCAAACTGGCCGCCATCGAGGATGCCGTCAAGAAGCTGGCGAAGCTGCCCGAAAAGAAGGTGATGATCTATATCACCGGCGGCATCAGCAAGACCGGAGTGGATAACCAGGCACAGCTCGAAGCATCCATCAATGCCGCGGTCAAGGCCAACGTGGCGCTTTTTCCCATCGATGCGCGCGGGCTGATGGGCGACCCTCCCGGCGGGGCGGCATCGAGTGCGGCCTCGCGGGGCAGCGGCGTCTATAGCGGATCGCAGTACAACTCGCAGCGCGCCGGCATCAACAATTCCCAGGAGACGCTGGTCACGCTCGCCTCCGACACGGGCGGCAAGGCGTTCCTCGACAGCAACGATCTGTCGCTGGGGATCGTGCAGGCGCAGCAGGAGTTTCGCAGTTACTACATTCTGGGCTATTACACCACCAATCCGGCGCTCGACGGTAAGTACCGCAAGATCACCGTCAAGCTGAACAACAACACCACCGCCAGGCTGGAAGCCCGGCCCGGATATTATGCCGATAAGGTGTGGGGTAAGTTCACCAGCGCCGACAAGGAAATGAAGTTGCAGGAGGCGCTCACTGCGGCCGACCCCGTGACGGAGATACCGCTGGCGCTCGAAATCGATTACTTCCGCATCTCGCCGACCGCCTACTTCGTCCCCATCTCGGTGAAAGTGCCGGGATCGCTGATCGGGCTGAAGGACTGGAAGAGCGGCGGCGAAACCGAGTTCGATTTCATCGGCAACGTCCTCAACGAGCGCAAGGCGCAGGTGGGCTATGTGCGCGATAACATCAAGGTGCACCTGGACGCCGCCAGCAAGGAGACTCTGGCAAGCCGCAGTTTCCTCTACGACGCCGGTTTCACGCTGGCTCCGGGCCGCTACCGTCTGCGATTCCTGGTCCGCGAGAATCAATCCGGCAAGATGGGCACCTTCGACACCCGCTTCGTGGTCCCCGATCTGGCGGCCGATTCCATGACGCTCAAGACCAGCTCGGTGATCTGGAGCGGCCAGAAGGACGCGCTGAAGGCCGCGGTGGGAGCGGCCGAGAAGACCAATCAGAAGACCGCGGAGGCCGACCCGCTGATCTTCGGCGCGGAAAAGATTGTGCCCAGCATCACCCGCGTCTTCCGGCGCAGCCAGAATATGTACATCGCTTTCGACGTGTATGACGCCGCGCCCGATCCCGCCGTGCCGGCCAACCGGCGCGTGGCGGTGACCATGAGCCTGTTCAATCAGAAAGGGCTGAAGGCCTTCGAATCGGCTCCCGTGACCGCGACCGGGCAGGTGTCCACGCGCCCCAACGCGACGCCCGTACAACTCCAGGTTCCCCTGAAAACGATTCCGCCCGGCAGTTATGTCTGCCAGCTCAACGTGGTCGACGAAGCCGGACGTAAGTTCGCATTTCCGAGAGCCAGCCTGGTGATTCAGTAGGCTGGAGGAGCCCGCGCCACAGGCCGATCGGGTACCGCCGGTACCAGAAGTCCTCGCAGTCCATGAGTTATAGTACTTATAGGTCTACCTGCGAGCGCCTCCGGGGTCTTCGTATAAGTACTTGAAACACGGGGTGTTATGCGCTCCCCGGATCGCCAGCCAGTTGCCCCGCCACTTAGTTGACACGCGTCCCGCTGCGGCATAGATCGCATCCGAATCAACTTCCTGGGAATCAAACAACAAGTTACCAGATGCCTGCTTGTAGATATCTGGCATTTCACCAAGGGGACCCGGGATAGTTATGATTAACAAACGAACCACGCCATTTCCACGCCTTCTCGCCGCCATCCTGAAGGCAAGTTTCTTTGTGCTCTTTGTCGCGGCCGCCCACGCCGATGAGATGGTCACGCTTACCTTGACCGAGCCGTACCCCTCGGGGTATACGTTCTATGACTACACCTCTACGACGGGCTCAGCCCGGAGCGAGCCGGTCTCCCCGTACCCGGTCACTCTGACGGGTGTGAGCGGTCTGTATGACAACACACCGGCGCTGGCGCTCTGCTTCGACATCAACAACGGCACGCCGGTACAAACTCAAGTGTCCGGCCAGTTCCTGGACGAGACCAATCCCGCAATCGACCCCAGTTACTACCAGACCTATCTGGAGGCCACCTACCTGATCAACCAGCTCGATCTGGCTGGAAACATGGCGGCGCCCATTTCGGAACGAGGACCGATTTCACTGGCGATCTGGGAGATCATGTGGGACACCTCCAGCAAGAGCAACGGTCAGCCGATTAACCCCGACCCGGCGGCGGGCCCCTACATCAGCGCGGCCGTTCAGGCTGTAACCACCGGCGCGTGGACGGCTGCCGATTCCAGCCCCTACCTGATCTTCGTGCCGGACAATTCCAACTATCAGCGATTTGGCGTGATCGTCGAGACGCCCGAGCCGGGTGGCTTGATGCTGCTGGGAACCGGTCTTGTGGCCATGGGGGCGCTGTTGCGCCGCCGCCGGGCTCCCGGCGCCCCACGATGAGCCTGCAAGCGCGCTCCGCATCCGGATCGGGCTCCTGTTTCCGCTCCACCCAGGAGCCGGCCCACCCAGTGCGCGCCCCGCTTCCAGGGAAAACAGGCCGCCACCGAGCGCGCCCACAGCAGGCATAGCGCGCCGGAAAACAGCACCACCCGGAACACCGATAACTCCCAGTAGTGATGCGTCTACCACATGGGCGGGCAGTTGGTGGTGCTGGAGGATGTCCTGCCCCGTCCTGAGATGCCACCAGCCGCCGGAGGCGCCAAAGGCGTCCGGGAAGACGGCCAGGAGTACCACCGAGGCGCCGGCCAGGACCAGTGTCTCCAGCCTGCGCTGCGCAGGCTCGGGAGCCGGCGGCAGGGGCGCGGGCACCTCTTCCTCCGCCCGGCCCTCCATGGAATCGCCTCGGAATCGCCTCCACACCTGACAAACGATCCGCGTTAACGTCTATATATAGGATTCCCTGGTTCAAACCAACTATGCTCACTCGCTCCACTTTGGCCACACTCCTGCTGGCAGGCGCCGCCGCCGCGCAGACGACTTCCTTTCCGAAGCCTTCCTACTTTCGCGAGACTTTCGCCAGCGTCCGGACCCGCGTGGAACTCAAGGACCCGGTCAAGTTGCGGGATTTCCTGGTTGCAGGGAAGCTGGATCTTTCGCTGAAGTCCTTCCTGGAACTCGTCATGGCGAACAATACGGACATTCAGATCCAGTTCCTCACGGTGGAGTCGCCCAAGAATGCCATCATGCGCGCCATGTCCACGTGGGATCCCACGGCCAATGCCAGCTTCAGCAGCACGCGCTCCGCCTCGCCATCGGTGACCTCTCTGGCGGGCGCATCGACGGCAATCTCCCTGAACCAGCCGGCCACCTTCGGATTCACCGAGACGCTGCCCACGGGAACGCAGTACACCGTGGGGTATTCGGCGTCGAAGAGCTCCACCAACAGTTCCTACGCCACGGTGAACCCCAACTTGAGCTCCTCCTTAAACGTCAGCTTTTCGCAGCCGCTGCTGCGCAACCGGGGGGCGTCGGTGAACCGGCTGAACCTGATGATGGCGCGGAGCCGCTACCGGGTGGCCGATTCCACCTTGAGGAACAACCTGATCTCGCTGGTGAGCGGCGCGGAGAGCGCCTACTGGGATGTGATCCAGGCGCGCGAGAACCTGCGCGTGGCCGAGAACTCCCGCAAGCTGGCGCAGGACTCCCTGGCGCTGTCGCAGAAGGAGCTGGACCTGGGCGCCATTTCGCCGCTGGATATCTACAATCCCGAGCAGCAACTGGCCAACGCCGAATTGAGCGTCTCGCAGGCCCGCTTCTCCCTCGCCCAGACCGAGAACGCCTTGCGCAAACAGATCTCCGCCGATCTCGACCCGGAAGTCCGGCGCGCACCGCTCGAACTCACCGAGAGCGTGGATAGCCCTGTCGACGGCGCAGCTCTCGATACCGAGCAGTTCGTGGCGCGCGCCCTGGCCGCCCGGCCGGATCTAAAGGCCGCCAGCCAGACGCTGGATACCGACGATCTGCAGATCCGCTCGGCGAAGAACGAAATCCTGCCCAACCTGTCGCTCACCGGGTCGTACTCCTCGCAGGGAGTGGGGGGGAATCTGTTCCAGCAGAACTCGAGCGGCGTTGGGTCGTGGACCAGCGGGGGGCTGCCGGATGCGCTCAGCCAGATGTTCGGTTTCGGCTACCCGGTGTACTCCTTCGGCCTCAACCTGAGTCTGCCGATTCGCAACCACGCAGCCACCGCCGACATGGCCGACGCGCTGGTGCAGAAGCGGCGCGACGCCCTTTCCTTGCGGGACAGCCAGCAGGCCGTCCGGCTTAGCGTTCTCAACGCCGTCAACAATGTGGAATCCAGCAAGGCGAGCCTGAAGCTGGCGATTGTGGCGCGCGATTTCGCCGCCAAGTATCTGGACGCCGAAAACCAGAAGTTCCAGTTGGGAAGCGAGCCCATGCAGTTCGTCTTGCAGGCCCAGACGCAGCTCTCGCAGGCGGAGTCGGCGGTGGTTCAGGCGCAGGTGGGGCTGCGGCGCAACCTGTTGAACCTGTATACCCAGACGGGCGAGTTGCTGGACCAGCGCGGCATCGCCATCCAATAGGCGTCCCAACCGGGGACGCGCCGGTCCCACAAGCGGACACCGGACGGGGCGGCCCGCGCGGGAAACCCCTGCGATGTCATAGGTTAGAGCGGTCCAGGCTTTGGCAGGCGCCGTGCCTCTCGATGCCCCGGTACACGCAAATGGACATCCCACGCAAGGACGCCAAGCGGAAGAAGGCGATTCGCATCGCCGTGACTGTGACGCTGCTGGTGGTGGCGGTCTGCGGCATCGGCTGGGGTCTGAGCCGGCTGAAGGCCGCGGCGCCTCCAGTGGAGATGTCGGCCCTGTGGCCGGATACGGTGAAGCGCGGCCCCATGGTGCGCGAGGTGCGCGGCATCGGAACCCTGGTTCCGGAAGACACCATGCTGATCACCGCCACCACCGACGCGCGGGTGGAACGCATCCTGATCCGGCCGGGCACGCCCGTGCGGCCCGATTCGCTGGTCATGATCCTCAGCAGCCCGGAGCTGGACAATCAGTTGCTGACCGCCGAATACGCCGTCAAAACGGCGGAGGCCGATTACGCCAAGCTGGAGGTGACGCTGCAGGCCGCGGTCCTCGACCGGCAGTCCAAGGTCACCCAGGTCAGTTCGGAATACAACACCGCCAAACTCCAGGCCGACCGGGACGCCAAGCTGTCCGGGAACGGGCTGGTTTCCGAGATCGACGTCAAGATCTCGGCGGCGCGGGCGGAGCAACTCCTGGAACAACTGGCGATTGAAAAGAAGCGGGTGGAGATCAGCGGGAAATCCGACGAAGCCTCGCTCGCCGCCGCCCGGGTGCGCGTGGATCAACTGCGCGCCGACTATAACCTGAAGAAGAGCCAGGTGGACCGGTTGCGGGTGAGGGCGGGCTTCGACGGCATGCTGGAATCGCTGCCGGCCCCGCTGACGCCGGTGCAGGAAGGGCAGAGAGTGGCGGCGGGCGCGCCGCTGGGGAAAGTCGCCCAGCACTCCAAGCTGAAAGCCGAGTTGAAGATCCCGGAGACCCAGGTGAAGGATATCGCCATTGGCCAGTCCGCGGTCATCGACACGCGACTGGCGGGCGGCGGGTCCAACGGGCTGATCGACGGCACGGTTTCGCGCATCGAGCAATCCATCGTCAACGGGACGGTGACCGTGGACGTGGCCCTGAAGGGCGCGCTGCCGCAGGGAGCGCGGCCGGATCTGAGCGTGGACGGCACGGTCCAGCTCGAACGGTTGAACGACGTGCTGTACGTGGGTTGTCCGGTCTACGGGCAGGAGAACGCCACCGTGCAGCTCTTCAAGATCGAGCCCGAGGGCAAGTACGCCAACAAAGTCAAGGTGACCTTCGGACGGCGCTCGGTGAGCACCATCGAGGTGAAGAGCGGGCTGAATACGGGCGACCGGGTGATACTTTCGGATATGTCGGCGTACGATAGTTACGACCGGATTAAGTTGAACTGAGTGGACAAAAAACTCCTCGAAGAGGTTAACGAACATGGAGAACGGAAGCCAACCGCTGATTCGGCTGGACAGCGTCAGTAAAGTATTCGTGACGGACGAAGTGGAAACGCACGCGCTCGCGGGGATTCATTTCGACGTGGCGAAGGGGGAATACCTGTCGATTGCGGGGCCCTCGGGCTGCGGGAAATCGACGTTGCTGGCCATCCTGGGGCTGCTGGATACCCCCACTGACGGGACGTATTACCTGAACGGGGAGCCGGTGACCGGGCTGAAGCTCTCCCAGCGGGCCCGCATCCGCAACCGCGAGATCGGGTTCATCTTCCAGGCGTTCAACCTGATTGGCGACCTGACGGTGTACGAAAACGTGGAGCTGCCCCTGACCTACCGCGGCATGCCCTCGGCGGAACGCAAGCGCCGCGCCCAGGAAGCGCTGGAGCGGGTGGGGATGAGCCACCGCATGAAGCACTACCCGTCGCAGCTTTCCGGCGGCCAGCAGCAGCGCGTGGCCGTGGCCCGCGCCCTGGGCGGCGACCCGCTGATCCTGCTGGCGGACGAGCCGACCGGGAACCTGGATTCGGCCAACGGGGAAGCCGTCATGACCCTGCTGCGGGAACTTCACGCGGCGGGAAGCACGATCTGCATGGTGACGCACGACCCGCGTTACGAGGAGTTCGCCGACCGCACGATTCGGCTGTTCGACGGCCGCATCGTGGAAGAAAGCGTCGAATCGGCGAGGGCGTAGCGCGTGTTTCTCACGGGGCGCCTGGCCTGAGGTTGTGGCGCACGCCGGGGCGAGTGCGCCACGCCAGGCGGCTGCCGGTTGGGTGCTGAATCGCCCATTTGCTCCCCGGCGCGGCTGCTTATGGGCGCGTGGCGTGCTAACCTGACTAGCCATGCACCCGATCGCTCAGGATCTACGCTACGGGGCGCGCTCCCTGGGTAAGAACCCGGGTGTGGCCGTGGTGGCCGTCCTGGCGCTGGCCCTGGGAAGCGGCGCCGGCACGGCGATCTTCAGCATCGTGGATGCCGCTTTGTGGAAGCCGCTTCCATATCGGGATCCGGGGCGGCTGGTGATGATCTGGGAGGAGAGCGCGGCTCTCAAAACCGGCAGGATGTATGTGCCGGCGGCCAACTTTCCGGCCTGGCAGCAGAACCGGTCTTTCGAGGGCATGGCGGCAGTCATGGACTTGCGCATCAACCTCACGGGCGGCGCCAACGGGCATATCGAACCCGAGGAGCTGCGCGCCGAGCGGGTTTCCGCCGCGATGTTTCCCGTGCTGGGGGTGCAGCCCAGAATCGGCCGCGTCTTCCGGCCGGACGAGGACCGGCCGGGGCACACCGACTTCGTCGTCCTGAGTTACCACCTCTGGAAGCGGCGCTTCAATGGGGACCGCGCCATCCTGGGAAAGAGCATCCGTCTGCGGGAACAGTCCTGCCAGGTGCTGGGCGTGATGCCGGCCGGCTTCTCGGTGCTGGATCCGCTGGCGGACCTCTGGCTGCCCCTGGGGCTGGATGCCTACGATCCGCGCTCTGCCACGGCGCGCATGCTGACCGTGGTGGCGCGCCTGAAGCCGGGCGTCGGGATCGAGCAGGCGCGCGCCGACATGGCCGGCATCGGGGCGCAGTTGGAGCGTTCGAATCCGGCTCTGAACAGCGGCTGGCGGCCGGCCAGTTATCCGTTTCGCGACGGGCTGGTGAGCCATTCCGAGAAGGCCCTCGACGTCCTCATGGCCGCGGTGGGACTGCTGGCGCTCATGGGCTGCGCCAACGTGGCCAACCTGCTGCTGGCGCGCGGGGCGGCACGGCACAAGGAGTTCGCCCTGCGGATGGCGCTGGGCGCCACGCGGGGGCGGATCGCGGCGCTGCTGCTGACGGAAAGCGCGCTGTTGTCGATCGGCGGCGGGGCGGCCGGTCTGGCGTTTGCCCGCATCCTGCTGGCCTGGCTGTCGCGGCTTGGCGCGAACAGCATTCCGCGCATCGCCGAAGCCCGCTTCGATATGCGCATGTTCCTGTTCGCAGTGGGCCTGAGCCTGGTCAGCGGATTGTTGGTCGGCATGGTGCCCGCCATTCAGGGCTCGGGAGGCGGGCTGCGCGCCGCCCTCGCCGAGGAAGGCCGCGGTGGCACGGTGGCAAAATCCAGCCGCCTGGCGCGCCACGCCCTGGTGGTCGCCGAAGTCGCGCTCGCCGTGGTGGTGCTGATCGGGGCGGGGTTGCTGGTGCGCACCTTCGCACGCCTGCGCGCCACCAGCACCGGTTTCCAGCCAGGCTCGGTCCTGACGTTCGGCCTGCCGTTGGGAGGGGGCCGGAATACCGCCCCCGAGCGCCGCGCGCCGTTCCTCGACCAGGTAGCCGCCCGGTTGACGGCGCTGCCCGGGGCGCGCTCCATGGGCGCCATCAACGTCCTGCCGCTGACCGGATTCGGCCCGGGCTCGTCGTTCGCCTTGCAAGGCAATTCGGAAACCCTGCCGGGGCAGCGTCCCATCGCGCTGCTGCGAACGGTCACGACAGGCTATTTCGGCGCGATGGGCATGCCGCTGGTGGCGGGACGGGAGTTCTCGGCCGCCGACGGCGCCGGGGCTCCGCTGGTGGCGATCGTGGACCAGTACCTGGCGCGAACTTTCTCCCCGGCAGCCAACCCGGTCGGCATGCGCATCACCGTGGATCGTCCGGCTCCCAGGACGCTGGAGATCGTGGGCGTAGTGGGAGAGGTCAAGCCGGTGAGCGTGGACGGCGAGGTCTGGCCCACGGTGTACTTTCCGTACGCGCAGCAGCCGCTGGCAGCCATGACGGTGGTGCTGCGCACGGCGGTGCCTCCGCTACGTCTGGCGCCCGGCGTGCAGCGCGAAATCCACCAGCTCGATCCCAACCAGCCGGTCTCCGAAGTCAAGACCCTGGACGACGTGGTCGGCAACTCTCTGGGGGAAGCGCGCTTCCACACGCTCCTGCTCGCCGGATTCGCGGAGGCCGCCTTCCTGCTGTGCGCCCTGGGGATCTACGGGGTGATCGCCTACGACACCGGCCGGCGGACCCGCGAGATCGGCATCCGCATGGCGCTGGGCGCGCAGCCCGGGGACGTGGCGCGGATGATCGTGCGGCAGGGAGCCTGGCTGGCCGGTTCCGGCATCGCCATCGGCCTGGGGACGGCCTTCGCTCTGACCCGGTATATGAGCAGCATGTTGTACGGCGTCGAGCCTTCCGATTTCCGCACTTTCGCGGCCATCGCGGGGCTGCTGGGAGCGGTGGCTCTGCTGGCCAGCTACCTTCCTTCGCGCCGCGCCATGGCGCTGGATCCGGTGGAGGCCCTGCGCCGGGATTAGGACCCTTCATGATTACCCTTCGCAATATCGAGAAGTTCTACGAGGCTGGCTACGGCCGCAGCTACGTGCTCCGGCGCATCAATATCGATGTCAAGGAGGGCGAGTTCGTCACCATCATGGGCCCCTCGGGCGCCGGCAAGTCGACGCTCCTGAGCATCCTGGGGATGCTGGACGGGGCCTGGACGGGCGAGTTCGAGTTCCTGGGCCACCCGGTGCACCGGATGAAGCCCAAGGAGCGCGTGGAGCTGAACAAGAAGTACATCGGCTTCGTGTTCCAGAGCTACCACCTGATCGACAGCCTCACGGTGTACGAGAACCTGGACATCCCACTCTCCTACCGCAACGTGAAGAGCTCGGAGCGCGCGGCCCTGGTGTGCGACGCGCTGGACCGGTTCCGCATCGTGGGCAAGCGCGACCTGTACCCCAGCCAGCTTTCCGGCGGCCAGCAGCAACTGGTGGCCGTGGCCCGCGCCGTAATCGCCAGCCCCAAGCTGCTTCTGGCCGACGAGCCCACCGGCAACCTGCATTCCAGCCAGGGAAAGGAGATCATGGATCTGTTCCGGAAGCTCAACTCCGAAGGCACCACCATCGTCCAGGTGACCCATTCCGAGGCGAATGCCGCCTGCGGCCACCGCATCATCCAACTGGCCGACGGCTGGGTGGTTTCCGGCGGCGCCGAACCAGCGCCCCAGCCATCGTGAGCGCCCTGCTTTTCGCCATCTCGACGCATTTCCGCCGGCGCCGCATGCGGCGCTTTGCGGCCGCGATGGGGATGGGGCCGGAGACGCGCGTTCTGGACGTGGGCGGCACGCCGGATTTCTGGCGCCTGCTGGCGGCGCCTCCGCGGGTCACGCTGCTCAACATGCCGCGGGCCAGCGAGGCGCTCGGCACGGGGTCTTCCTGGGTGGCGGGCGACGGACGCAGCCTGCCGTTCCGCGACGGCGCCTTCGAGGTGGTGTTCAGCAACTCCGTCATCGAGCACGTGGGCGACCGGGAGAGCCAGGCGCGCTTTGCAGGCGAGATCATGCGCGTGGGCCGGCGCTTCTGGGTGCAGACGCCCAACCGCTGGTTTCCCCTGGAGCAGCACCTGTTGCTGCCGTTGGCGCACTGGCTGCCCCATGGCTGGCAGCGCGGGCTGGCTCCGCGGCTCAGCCTGGTGCGCTTTGCGCTGGGCCTTTCGCCGGACCGGCTGGCGTTCTATCTGCGCCACTACCTGGAGGAGATCCGCCTGCTGGACGCCGCCGGCCTGCGCGCGCTGTTTCCCGGCGCGCGTCTGCTGCGCGAGCGCTTCTGCGGATGGACTAAGTCTCTGGTGGTGTATAGCGAAATGAAGTAAGTGGGTAGCGGTGCGGTACAATGAGGGTACAGCATGCAGGTTCTCCAGGCGGGACACCACAAACTGATCTATCTGGAACTTCAGACTGAAATGGTGGCAGCCGTCGCCAGGCAAGCGGGCTTCGAGGTCAAGATCAAGGACAGCCAGCGCACGCTGCATCTGGATCTGAGTGCGATTGGCCGCGAGGGCCCGCTGCTGCTGTTCGACGCCGCCGACCCGGCCAACCTGGGGTGGTTTTCGCGCTGCCAGTTCTACGTGGATGGCCGTTCGGGCACGGTGATGCAGACTCCCATCTCGCTGGCCAACAAGCGCGACCGGGCCGGCAACCTGATGCCGGGCGCGGTGCGTCTGGCGATCGCCAAGGAGCTCCCCGCCGCGTTCCGGCTGCCCGGCAAACAGGCCCTCACCGAGCCGGTTCTTTACAACCTGTTCTCGAACTTCCTGATCGCCCTCACGCGCACGGGAGTGGCGCTGTGCGGCACGGGAGCCGTGGAACCGCTGGCCGGCCGGGGCGAGACCGTGGGCTGCAAGAATTAGGCGGCGGCCGTGAGGATTGAGCTCTCCGATGAACAGATGGCGGCGCTGAAGGCGCAGGCGGAGGCGCAAGGCCTCACCCTGGCGGACTGGCTGAAGGCGCTCGCCGCCGAAGAGGCTGCCTCGGCCCACTGCCGCGAGATCGCGGAGGCATGGCGCACGCACTCGTGCGCCACGAGGGATTAGCGGGCTCCGGCCACCGCCCGGCGCACCACTTCCTCCACTTCCTCCCGATACTGGCGCAGCAGGTCCTCGGTTTCCGCCTCGAAGCGCATCACCAGCACGGGCTGCGTGTTGGAGGCGCGCACCAGGCCCCAGCCGCGGTCGAAGAGCACGCGCACGCCGTCTACATCGGAAATCCGGTGCCGCGCGCGCAGTTCGGCGGTCGCCTGCGCGACGACGGCAAACTTCAACTCGTCGGCGCAATCGAAGCGGATCTCGGGCGTGGTGACGGTGCGCGGCAGATCGGCCAGGTGGCTGGAGAGCGGCCGGCTGGAGGCGGCCACGATTTCCATCAGGCGGCAGGCGGCGTAGAGCGCATCGTCGAATCCATAGTAGCGGTCGGCGAAGAACATGTGGCCGCTCATCTCGCCGGCCAGTTCCGCGTGGGTCTCCTTCATCTTGGCCTTGATGAGCGAGTGGCCGGTCTTCCACATGATGGGGTTGCCCCCGTGGGCGGCGATATCGTCGTAGAGCAACTGCGAGCACTTCACCTCGCCGATGAAGGTGGCGCCGGGCTTGCGCGTCAGAATCTCGCGGGCGTAGAGGATCATCAACTGGTCGCCGTAGATCACCGTGCCGCGCTCATCGACGGCGCCGATGCGGTCGGTATCGCCGTCGAAGGCGATGCCCAGATCCGCGTGGGTTTCCAGCACTTTGGCGATGAGCGGCGCGAGATTCTTAAGGACCGTGGGATCGGGATGGTGATTCGGGAAGTGCCCGTCCATCTCGAAGAACATCGGGGTGGCTTCGACGTTGAGCTTCTCGAGAATGCGGCTCATCACCGGGCCGCCGGTGCCGTTGCCGGCGTCCACCACCACGCGCACTTTCCGCGGATACCGGAACTGCGAGGCCACTTCGTCCACGTAGGGGGCGACCACGTCGGCAGTTGTCACGCTGCCCTCGCCAGCCGCCAGATCGCCGGCTTCAATCATGCGGCGGAGATCCTGGATGCGCTCGCCGTAGATGGTCGAAGAGCCGCACACCACCTTGAAGCCGTTGAACTCCGACGGGTTGTGGCTGCCGGTGATCATCACGCCGCCATCGGCCTTCAGATGGAATACCGAGTAGTAGAGCACCGGCGTGGGCGCGACGCCGATATCGATGACCTGGCAGCCGCTGGCCACCAGCCCCTTGGCGATAGCATCGCGCAGGCGCGGAGAACTCAGACGGGTATCCCGCGCAAGGCAGATCTTCCTGCCGGCGTGCCGCTGCAGGAAGGTACCAACGGCCTGTCCCAGCCCGGCGATATCGTCGTCCAGGAACTCGATATCGGCTATGCCACGTATGTCGTACTCGCGGAATACTGTCGATTTCAGCATATTTGAGATGTCCAGAACCGCAGAATCGCGGCCGCGTCACTCCGGGGAACCGCCCCGCTTCCAGGATAGCGGTTGCGGGACGCCGATGAAAGCGGCGGACCAGCGCAGGATCGCTGGCCGCGGGTGGTTGGAGCTGCGCGGAGCGTCGGGCTATCGGACGGTATTCGAGGTCACGGCAGGAGCGCAGCGTCCAGTAGGCCACGGCGCAACCCGTTTTTTGTGCGCATCGCACAAATTCCGACCGAAAACAAAGGACTTAAGTGCTGTTTTTTGTGCGCTCGCACAAAATTGCCCTTCGCCACAGGCTGCTGGAGGGCTGCAACGCGCTTCGGGCGGCGCAGGATGCCGCCCAGCAGGCCGGCGCGGTGATGACGCTGCCGCCCACGATGGAGACGGTTTGCGAAAGGGAACCGGCCGGAGCGCCCGTCTCGCCGGAGAAGTTCCCATTGCCATCGTAGGGGGAAGTGCCGTCCCCAAGCGGACTGGCGTTTCGGGCGGTGGGATTCGACGCTGCTCCGGCAGTCCAGCCATTTGGGTCGCCGGTTTCCGCTTCAGACAACCCGAAAATGGGCGAAACGACACTGGTACACTATGGAGAAGCCCGTGCCCGCGCGGGACGGCGGCAGTGCTGGCCGCGAAAATGCTCCCCGGCTCTGCGAGGATGGCGGATGTGGCTGGCGACGGCTTGGGACTCAACGGATTGGCGGGTGCGGCACAGAATCTCCGCTGTGCCGCCCGGTCACACCTGTGGCGGGGGCCCCTCGTTGTCCGGCCCGCCCAAGATCCGCTAAAATGATGCTTTACTTATCTCTACAACCGGCTGTACCGAGGGAAACTGTCTCCCGCATCGGGTCTTCGAAACAGCGCAGAATGGAAAGGTATGCTTCAATGAGGTTTCTCAGGCCCGTTTGGCCGGCCGCTGCCGTAGCCGTGTTCTGCGCCATGGGCGGTTTCCCGCTGTTCGCCCAGACGCCGGGCCAGAATCCTCCGCCGCAACAGGCGCCGCCCGCACAGCGAAACCCGTTCGAGAACGCGCCCACCGCGCCGCAGCAGACGCCCGCGCCGGCAGCGCCCGCCCGGCAGACGCCCCTGGAGGCGCCCAAGACGCCGCCGGCGGTCGCACTGCCGCAAGCCACCGGACAGGTGATCACGGCGATCGAGTTCCGCAATTCGCGCCGCGTCCCCGCCGACACTCTGAGAGCCACGATTCTGACCAAGCAGGGCGACTTCTACAACCCGGAGACGCTGCGCCGCGACTTCATGAAGCTGTGGAATGGCGGCCGCTTCGACGATCTGCGGCTGGAAGCCGAGGAGGACGGCAAGGGCGGCATCGTGATCCGCTTCATCGTCCAGGAACGGCGCGTCATCAGCACCATCAACTATGAGGGCCTCCACAGCGTCACGGTGTCGGAAATCCTGGACCGTTTCAAGGAGCGCAAAGTCTCCCTCACGGTGGATTCGCCGTTCGACCCGAACAAGATCCAGCGCGCCGCCGTGGTCATCAAGGAGTACATCTCCGAGCGCGGCCACCAGTACGCCACCGTGGAGCCGCAACTCGAACAGGTTCCTCCGTCATCGTTGAAGCTGACCTTCGTGGTGAATGAAGGTCCCAAGGTGAAGGTGGGCACCATCACCATCACCGGCAACAAGAACGAGAAGTCGCGCTGGGTGATCGCCGGGATGAAGGAGTTGAAGCCATACGGAATCCCCGACTCGATCATCTTCGAAAACCTGTTCGCCCGGACCTACGATCAGAACAAGCTCGAATACGACGAGGAGAAGATCCGCATGAAGTACTCCGACAGCGGGTACTTCCGCGCCAAGGTGCTGGAGCCGGCGGTCAGCATTCTGCCCCGCGGCGGCAAGGGCTGGCGGCTGCCGCTGATCAAGATGAACCGGCCGGGCATTTACGCGGACATCACCATCCCGGTGGAGGAAGGGCGGCTGTACCACCTGCACGCCATCAACTTCGTGGGAGTGAAAGCGTTTAAGGAGCCCAGCACCGTGCTGCTGCCGCTGTTCGGCATGCGGCTGGGCGACACCTTCTCCACCGAAAAGCTCCGCAAGGGCCTGGAGAACCTGCGCAACCTGTACGGGCAGTTCGGCTACTACGATTTCGTTCCCGAACCAGACTTCGGTTTCGACAACGGTCCGGACCAGGTGGATTTGACGATCAGCACGGAGGAGGGCAAGCAGTTCTTCGTGCGCCGCATCGACTTCTCCGGAAACACCACCACGCGCGATAAAGTCATCCGCCGCGAGATCATGCTGGACGAAGGCGATACCTTCAACACACGGCTCTGGGAGATGAGCATCCTGCGCCTCAACCAGCTCGGCTATTTCGAGATGCTGAAGAAGGAAGACGCGGCGACCATCAAGCGGAACCCCAATTCCGATACCGTGGATATCACGCTCAACGTGAAGGAGCGCGGCAAGAACTCCATCGGCCTCAACGGCGGCGTGTCGGGGATCGCGGGCACGTTCGTAGGCTTCAACTATTCCACCAACAACTTTCTGGGCCTGGGCGAAACCCTCTCGCTGAACGCGCAACTGGGCACGCGCCAGCGCAACGTGTCGCTGGGATTCACGGAACCGTACCTGTTCGACCGCCCCATCCAGACCGGCTTTGTGGTCTACCTGAACCGGTTCGATTACAACCAGGGGCGGGAAGCGTCCATTCTGTCGGGACAGAACCTGATTCCGCTGTACAACCAACTGGGGACGCAGAACCTGTTGAACTACGTGCAGAACAGCCACGGATTCAACGTCTCGGCGAGCTACCAGTTGCGCCGCAGCTTCTGGCGCACGGGCGTCACGTACGGATACGACATCTCCAACATCGTGACCCAGACGACGGCGTCGACGAACTACTTCCAGTACATCAACTTCAGCGGCGTGAGCGGCCCCAACGCGCTGGACGGAATCCGCTCCAGCACGATTACCCCTTCGCTCTCCTACAACACCGTGAACCACCCCATGAACCCCACGGGGGGCCGGAGCATCTTCTTCTCGGCCGGTTTTGCCGGGAGCGCGCTGGGAGGCAACGTCAACACGGTGCGTCCGGCTGTGGATGTCAAGTACTACCACACGTCTCCGCTGAACCGCAACCACATCATGGCGTTTCACGCCGCCGGGTGGGTGATCACCGGTTACGGGGGGAAGGAAGTTCCGCCGTTCTCGCGGTCCTTCATGGGTGGCGAGCAGGACATCCGCGGATTCGAGAACTGGGGCGTCACGCCCATAGGCTTCATCGCCTCCACGGCGTCGGTGAATGTGTACAACACCGACGGGAGCCAGCGGACGCAGAAGGTGGTCAGCGGCGGAACCGTGACCGCGGTGCCGGTCACCATGCAGATGCCGATTTATCAGCTCATCACGCCGGGCGGCGACGCCCAGGCGGTGGGCAACTTCGAGTACCGGATTCCGATCGTCGGCCCGGTCACCCTGGCGCCGTTCCTGGACGCGGGCATGAACCGGATTCTGCGGGCCGAACAGCTCAAGATGGTGTCGTCGCGGGTGGACACGCTGAACCTGGCCTACCCGCAGGCGGGATACGACGGTAAGGTGTACCTGGCTCCCGGAACCGAGCGGCCGCGAGTTTCCACGGGGCTGGAGTTGCAGGTGGTGCTGCCGGTGGTGAACGCGCCGTTCCGCGTCTACTTTGCCTATAACCCGTCGGTGGTGCGCGAGTACCTGCAGCCGCCCATCGTGGCCGACCGGTCCATGTTCCCCAATAACGCCACGTTCCAGAACGCCCTGTCGTCCTACGGAACGGCGTATCCTTACTTCGAGAAGCGCACGATGTTCCGCTTTACCATCGGCAGGACCTTCTGAACATGCGCTACGCTGATTCTTTGGCGCCGGCGCGGTCCGCCAGCGGACGCTGCGAGCCGGTGCTATCGTACCCAGGAGTTTCCAAATGAAGATGATTGTCGCAATGATCCCCGCGTTGGTGCTGGCGGTTGTGCCGGCGCTGGCCCAGAACCAGGCCAGCCCCGCGGCCGCATTCCCTACCAAGATCGGGCTCATCAATGTGCGTGAGGCAATGATGAAGACCGCCGATGGCAAGAAAGCTGCCATCGACCTGGAAGAGAAGTTCGCCACGCGCCGGACTTCCCTGCAGAAACGGCAGATCGACATGCAGGCCAACCAGGACCGGTTGACCCGCGGCGGCGCCACCATGAGCGACACCGCCAAGGCCGCGCTATCCAAGGAAATCGATAACGACAACAAAAAGTTCAAACGGGACGTGGAAGATCTCAATACCGATGCCGACGAGGAGCAGAACAAGCTCGTCCAGGTGATCTGGGAAAAGATGCGGCCGGTGATCCAGCAATACGCCATGGCGAACAACCTGGCGGCGGTCCTGGATGTGGGCAGCGAACAGTCGCCCGTGCTGTGGGCATCGAACACTGTCTTCATCGACGACGAGATCATAAACCTGTACAACCAGGGCCACCCGTCTTCGGCAGCCGCCCCACCCGCGGCGGCCGCGCCAGCCAAAGCGCCGGCTCCGGCGGCGAAGAAGCCGTAGAGGAACGGCCGTGAGGGAGTTGTTTCCCGTGATGGTATTCTTAACCTGAGGAGTTTCAGTAACTTGAGAAAAAGCATCGTGCTTCCCGTATTGGCTTGGGGCTTGCTGTCCGTAGCCCAGGCCCAGACCCAGCCTCCCGCCGCCGCGCCGGCTGCTGCGCCGACCAAGGTGGCCATCGTCAATATCCAGGCCGCCATGCTGCAGACCGCGGATGGCAAGAAGGCTGCCGCCGATCTGGGCACCAAATTCGACTCGCGAAAGAACGCCCTCCAGAAGCGCGGCGCCGATCTGCAAGCCAAGGTGGACCAGTTGAGAAAAGGCAGCGCCACCATGAGCGAGGAGGCTCGCGCCAAGCTGGTACGCGATAACGACACCGAAAACAAGGCTTTGCAGCGCGACGGCGAAGATCTTCAGGCCGACATCGATCAGGATCAGAACAAAATCATGAACGAGCTGGGCTCCAAGATGATGGAGACGATCCAACAGTACGCGGCGGCCAACGGCTTCGTGCTGGTGCTGGATGTCAGCAGCCCGCAGAGCCCGGTGCTGTGGCACAACCCGGCAACCGATATCACGTCGGATATCATCAAGCTCTACGACCAGGCGCACCCGGCGGCCGGCGCCGCCGCCAAGCCCGCGGCTCCCACGCCGCCTGCCGCGAAGAAGTAGGCACCCGCGAGCTTTGCGCTGTGCCAGAATTGAGAGGATGAAACTCGCACTCGCACTGTTTGCCTTCGCCCTGGCCGCTCCGGCGGCCGGAATGGACGGTCACTGGAGCGCGCAGTTCGCGGGCGGCAAGAACGCCGCCGCCCAACCGTCCCAGCCGTTCTCTTTCGACCTGAAGATCTCCGGCGCGGGCGTCACCGGATCGGTGGCGCTGCCCGGCAAGAAGAAGCCGCGGGTTGAGGCGATCGAAAACGGCAAGCTGGATGGCACGCACCTGACTTTCACGACCTCCCAGAAGGGGAAGAAGCCCGTCAGCTTCAACTGGGAAGTCACTCTCGAGGGGGATCAACTCGCCGGATCGCGCACTCGCGACGGCGCCAGACACGGGCAGAAGTTCACGGCCCAGAGGAATTGAGCAGCAGTATGCCCACCCATGCGTCCCTCCGCGCCGCCATCTGCACGGCGCTCCTTTCCGTGGTCGCGGCATCCACCGCGATCGCCCAGACCGCGCCACCAGCGGACGCTCCGCCGCCACTGGCTTTCGAAGTGGCTTCCATCAAGCCGTCGCCCCCCATGGACCCGATGGTGCTGATGTCCGGCAAGGCCCATCTGGGCACGCACATCGACGGGGCGCGCGTGGATATCGGCTACTCGCCGCTGATCGCCCTGATCATGGCGGCGTACGAGATCAAGCTGCCGTTCCAGGTCACCGGCCCGTCCTGGCTGAACAACACCTTCTTCGACATCGTGGCCAAGTTGCCCGAAGGCGCCACCAAGGACCAGGTGCCCGAGATGCTGCGGACCCTCCTGGCCGACCGCTTCAAGATGACCGTGCACCACGAGACCAAGGAGCACGCCGAATTCGCCCTGGTGGTGGCCAAGGGCGGCGCGAAACTGAAAGATGCCGATCCGGAGCCCGCCGCCGATCCGTCCGCCGATCCCGCCGCCGAACCGCCCGCCAAGCCGGGTGAGGTATCGATGTCCACCGACACTCCCGAAGGCCGGATGCGCTCGAGCTTCAACCCCAAAGACGGCACGTTTCGCAGCAGCGGGCCGGGCGTGGAAATCTCGGGTTCCATGACGAACGGCATGCTTCACATGGACGCCACGCGGACCACGATGAAGGCCTTTGCACTGATGCTCTCGCAGATCTCCAGGACCACGGTGCTTGACAAGACCGAGCTGAAAGGCAGCTACCAGCTCACAATCGATTTCTCGATGGAGGATCTGATGGCCTTGGCCCGCGCCAGCGGCGAGGCGGTGGGGATGCGCGAAGGGGGCGGGCGCGGCCAGAATCCGGCCGATGCCGCCAGTGACCCCTCCGGGCCGTCGCTTGCCGCCATCGTCCAGAAGTACGGCCTGAAGCTGGTGTCGCAGAAGAGCGCGGTGGACTTCGTCGTCGTCGATCACATTGAGAAGGCTCCCACGGAGAATTAGCCTTCGGGTTGGCGAGCCAGGTGGCGACAGCCCTATGGTGCGCCAAGACTGGCTCCATTCGCGCGAGCTGACACTTCGCGAAGCCACACTAACCCGAAGTTCCGCCCAATCCCGCGTGTTGCGGCAGGGACGGACATCGCTGACTGCCCGGCGCGGGCACCCTGAAGCCCAGCGCGTTGCTCCACACCCCGCCGCTGGTTTGGAGCCGGGCGATGCCGCTGACGGCGCTGGAGGACGGTGCCCCGACTCGCGGCGCCGGTTCCCTCAGACAACCCGAAACTCTCAAGCTCGTCATGTAGGAGGGTTCTTGCCCGCCGGCCCAATTTCTGGGCTTCTGAAACTCGCCCACAGATCGTGGCCATAGAATCCGATCAGCGCCATTACCCATATCATGTACACAGGTGTAAGCAAGACCGCCCAGCCGACGGATCTGCTGATGTACCCGGCAAAGACCCACGAAGCGGCGCCAAAGGCGATTGCCAGCACGTCCGCCAACCGCCGAACTCCGGTTTTCGGAGTGAGAACGCTGAGACCCTTTCCGCCGATCTCTATGCTGATGGCATACCAGAGCAGCCAGACCAGCGAGAAGAAGGTGCCCCAGTCGACTATCGAATTGAGCGGATAGTGCCACTTGAGCAATTCATACGTTGCCGTCCGTTGAAGATATGCGATCATCGCCGCGGGGCAGTTCAGCGCCCAGCAATACTGGATGTCAAGGTGTGCCGACGGGGGACTCGCGAAGGTATTGGGTCTGCGTGAATTGCTGATGACCAAGCCGGCTGCGGTGACCATCTGAACCATCGGCAATACAATACGAGATTTGGTGCGCACGGCCGTCTCACCTCCTGAATATTGGGCACGCGCTCAGCACCCACTTACGGATGTACGCGCTGATATTCGAGGTATCCTCACTTACCGTCACGGTTGGGTCGACCGTGCGAAGATACTCCTGGATGTCCGAGTCAAATAGCCCCGAATACCCATGGATGGCTTCATGGAACAGGTTGCTCTCATTCAGCACGTTCATGCCGTGTGTAGTGGGGTCGATTCCGACCTGATCGGCGGACTTTGTCGCGTCGGCGGGTTGCCAGAAGGTCCGCAGGGGGTTGCCCGGGGTGACAGTGATGGCAGTCGTGGTGGATCCCGCACTGAACCACCTTTGAGAGACAGTCATAGCAGGATTGGTTCCCGCAGCGCCGGTCTCCTTCGAGTCTAAAGTCGATAGTTTGCCGTCATAGAAGTGCCGGGTGTTCCGGAGATAGGCGAAGAACCTGAACAAATCGATAGATTGATGGAACACCCCATATCTTATAACGCCGTACAAGTAGTCCTGAGCCGCCTTCTGACACGGGAGGTCCAGCTGAAGTTGATTCGCCAGGTCGTCCCTCGCATTCCAGATCAGATCCCCCGGCCCCAGCGCAGTCGCGCAGTTTCCGCCCTTGTCGGTGCAGCTCTTGAGTTCCGGATACTTTTGCTGGTTCTCCGCCGTGCCGGTGTTGGCTTGGTTTCCGCCCAGCGCCGCCCACCAACTCAGCGCAAAGTGTACTGCCTGCGCCACCACCTGCTCCACAGGCCCATCCTGGTAGGCGTACCCCAGCCACGAGTAAGTCGTCGTACCCACTTGCCCCGTTGCCCTCCCGTTGGCGTCATACGTAATCCCCGACTGCCCGATCACGCCCCCGTCCGCCGTCGCGATCGAAGGCTGCTCGTTCGGCACCACCCACCGTACATTCCCGGAAATATCGAACGCGATCATGTCGTTCTCCATCTCCTCGGCGTTCTCCCACTCCGGCCAGTACGAATCCAGCCCCACAAACGACCCGTCCTGCGCCTGCAACACCGGCACCACCACCCCGCCACTCCGCATCGGCGGCGCGGCCCCAACGGCCAAACTCGTCCCCGTCATGATCGCCACCCCCAGCGTCACCGGGCCGCTCCCGAAACCGTAGTCCTTCGGCGCCACCCGCCGCGCCCGCGGCTCCCGGATCGCCCTCGGCCGCCCGCGCCATCGCCCCAGCTCCGGCACCGGTCCGCGCCGCATGTTGTCGTGCGCGTTCGGGTCCGCTTCGAACGTCATCAGTATCCCCTGGTCCGCGTTGGTGATCAGGTTCGCCGTCAACCCGTTGATCGTCCCCCAGGGCCCCGCCACCGTCCAGTGCATGATCTCCGGGTCGCTGTAGTTTCCGCTGCTGTCTACCCGCAACAGCTTGAAATGCGTCAGCGTGGCCGTGTCCACCGGATCGGCCAGCTCGTTATACGCATAGGGCACGTAGGCGTAGCCGTCCCCCGCAATGATCGTATTGCCGCGAGTGAACCCGCCGCTTTCGATGCGGTCCAGGCTGGGATCGTTGCCCCGCAGCGGGATGCTGAACTTCGCCGCGCCGGAGGCCGGGTCGATGCCCAGCACCGTCCAGTATTCCGACGTCGTGCCCAGGTTGTTCACCTGCACCGCCAGAATGGTGCCATCGGTCCACACCGCCTCCACCCAGGTTGGCAGCGTCACGCTGTACCCCGGATTTGGCTGCCCGGTGATCCCATCCAGCTTGTAGATCGAGTCGTACCCCGAGACGACCAGGCCGCCCTGGAAGTCCGGCACGCCGTAGAGCGCGTTGCTCAGGTCGGCCGTCCACGCCACCGTGCCGTCGCTGGCGATGGCCTGCACCGAGCCGTCGTTCTGGAACGAGAACACGTCCGCCACTCCTGTCGGGCTGGGCACCGCCGGCACAATATAGTTGACACCGGAACCGTCCCCGGGGTTGCTCCAGATCACCCTCCCCGGCCGCCAGCGCCCCGGCTGGCCACACCGTCACATCCGCCGACCCGGTGCCCGCCGTGATCGTAACATGCCCGGCGGCCACGGCCGTCAATATTGGCGGATTGTCGGCCGACAGGCTCACCACCGAGGGGTCGCTGGATTTCCACGTCAGCCCGGTCACCGATTGCCCCGCCGCACTCAGCGCCTGGATGGTGTGGGTGTCGCCCACAACCATGTTCAGCAGGCTGGGCGCCAGCGTGTTGCCGCCCGGCGCGGGCACTCTGAAGCCCAGCGCGTTGCTCCACACCCCGCCGCTGGTTTGGAGCCGGGCGATGCCGCTGACGGCGCCGGAGGCGACCCAGGCGGTCACCTGCGTATCGGTCCACTGCAGGACCTGGGCTGCCATGCTCCCCAGCCAGGCCACGCCCTGTGCGGCTCCGAAGCCCGAGCCGGTAAACGTGACCAGAGCGCCGGCAAGGCCCGAGGTGGGGCTGACGGAGGCGATCCGCGGCGTGCCGATGGAGAACTGGACCGCATTGCTCGCGGTGCCGTTTTGCAGCACCTGGGCGAAGCCGGAGGCCGCTCCGGCGCCCACCTGGGCCACGATCTGGCCGTCGCTCCAGCTTTGCACCACGCCGGCGGCGGTGCCCAGCCACACCTGGCCGCTGCCCTGCGTTGAGCCGAAGCCGGAGCCGGCGATGGTGACCGAATCCCCCGGCGCGCCGATGGGCGGAGCGACGCTCGAAATCACCGGGGCAATCACCGTGAAGGGCACGGAGTTGGACCAGGCCCCGCCCTGTTGCACCTGGGCGTTTCCGCTCAAGGCGTTGGGAGCCACCGTGGCCACGATCTGCGTGGCGCTCCAGTTCGCCACGGTGGCGGGAGTCGAGCCCAGCCAGACGGTTCCCGGCGTCAGCGCGAAATTCGAGCCGGAAATGGTGACCTGCGCCCCCGGCGTGGCCGCAGCCGGCGAGACGCTGGCGATCGATGGCACCGGGATCACCGCGAATCCCACCGGGTTGCTGGCAAAGCCTCCCACCGTCACCACCAACGGACCCGTGGTGGCGCCGTTGGGCACGTTCACCGTGATGCTGCTATCACTCCAGGGCGTGGTCGAGCCAGCGCTGACGCCGTTGAACGTCACCGTGCTGCTGCCCTGCGACGGCCCAAAGTTGCTGCCCGCGATGGTTACCATGGAGCCCACCGCCGCCAAGGCCGGATTCACGCTGGCGACGACGGGCGGCGGGCTCACCGTAAAGTTCACCGGGTTGCTGGCCAATCCCAGAATGGTCACCGCCACCGGGCCGCTGGTGGCCCCGCCCGGCCGGCGCCCTGAAACCTTGGACCGATCGGAAGTTGCTGCACGCCGAGATCACTCGCGGGACAATTCGTTCCTCAATTTCGAGCAGAAGTACGTCCAGCAGGCCTTCCGATCAGCCAGTTTCCGCTCGAAGAAGCTGGAAACCCCATAGAGCATACCGCAGGCCGATATTCCAAATGCTAGTAGTCCAAGGAGTTGCTGCGCGGCAGTGAGGAGGCAATAGGATCCCGGTAGATTGCTGTTGTTGAAACACTCAGCGTATGTTGGGAACGCGCCGTAGGTCACCATTGCGATGGACGCCATGAGCGTGAGCAGGCTCGCACTCTTGACCGACTCCACATCGATGCGGCACTTCTCCCAGAGGTACAGGAACCTGCTCTCCGCTACCCCTAGGGACCTGAGGGCCGTTTCCACGCTAGGTCGCCCAATGGGTCCTCCAGAGGTGGCACGCTTCCCTGCGAGGCTTTCGCGGCCCATTCGGCTCGCAAGCGCAGACGCGGCCAGGAGATCTGGGTCGGCCTCACCCCTCAGGATCCTCTCAGGCGAGACACTCTCACCCGGATACCGACAGAGGCAGCGAGCCAGTCGCCAACACCGCATGACCGAGGTGAGAATCACGCCAGACACGCCGAGAAGTATGCTTCTGACGACGACCGGCTGCGCAAACCAAAGCGAATCGGTCAACATAGCCTCACATTCCTAAGTGAAGCTGCCCACGGGCCTGGCAGCTAGGCGTGAAATGTCTGGTCCAAGAGCAGAATCAAGCCGCCGCCGTGCGCTTCCAACGAGCGGTGCGGGGCGGAGTGTTCTTCGAATTCGATATGCTGGGATCAGAATCTCCTATGTTTGAACATGGGCGGCGCTATTGCAAGCAGATGGCTCTGAGAGGGTGATGAAACTCACGCTTTCTACCGGTGCGTCAGGCGATAGCTCGATTCGGAGCGGCGGCCGCCCGCTGCCGCGGCGCCGGTGCTGGAGTGGCCCTCATAAGCCCATGGTAATGACCCGAAAGGAAGGAAGGAAACCGGGATCCTGGGGCGCGCGGCTGGCTCTCGCATGGTTCGTGTGCGGTCTGGCGTTCGCCCAGGCCCCGCCCGCGCCACTGGCTTTCGAGGTGGCTTCGGTCAAGGCGTCGCCGTTGCCGTTTCCGAGCGACGCGCAGATCCTGTCCGGCCGCGTGCATGTCGGCATGCACCTGGACGGGGCGCGCGTGGATTTCGGCTACACGCCGCTGCTGGACCTGATCGCGGCGGCCTGGGGAGTTAAGCCGTTCCAGGTTGACGGCCCGTCCTGGCTGAAGAGCACCCGGTTCGACATCGTGGCGAAATTGCCCGAGGGCGCCACCAGAAACCAGTTACCCGGGATGATGAGGACCCTGCTGGCGGACCGCTTCAAGATGACCGTGCACCGCGAGAGCAAGGAACACGCCGAGTTCGCCTTGCAGGTGGCCACGGGCGGCGTGAAACTGAAGGAGGCCGCGCCCGCCGCGGCCGATTCGCCTGCCCAGCCGGGGGAAATCATCGTCGACAGCCTGGATGGCCCGATGCGCAAAGCCCCCACCAGCAGTGGGACTCGCTTCCAGGGACAGGGTTACGATCTGGTCTTGTGGGGGATGAACGGCGCACTGCACGTGGGGGCCACCAGGATTACCATGAAGGCGTTGGCGGAGATCGTGCTCTCGCGGCTTTCCCCCATGCCGGTGGTGGACAAGACAGGGCTCGACGGCAGTTACCAGTTCACGCTGGATGTCTCCAGAGAGGAATGGGCGGCAATCGCCCAGGGGAGCGGCGGGATTGCGGCCGTCAACGGTGAACCGCTTCCCGTCAACGAGGCCTCCGAACCTTCCGGGCCGTGGATTGCCGCCCTGCTTTCGAAGTACGGCCTTAAGCTCGTCCCGCAGAAGACAGCGGTGGATATTGTCGCCATCGACCACATCGAGAAGACTCCCACGGAGAATTAGCGGTCTCCCGCTCCCGCCTGAGGCGGGTTATCCTGAAGTTTCCCCGTACGGGAACGCCGGATTCCCGCGGGGCGCATGGCTTGCGCCGCACTGTGCCGCGCCTTTTTCGTGACCGCAAGGGAGCAGACTGTAGAACAATGGCCCGCATCCACCTTTGTTTTTTGTGGCACATGCACCAGCCTTTCTATAAGGACCTGGCCAGCGGCGAATACAAACTGCCGTGGACCCGCATGCACGCGCTGAAGGACTACTACGGCATGGCGCGCATCCTGGAGGAGTTCCCCAATGTCCGGCAGACCTTCAACCTGGTGCCGTCCATGATGGCCCAGGTTGCCGAGTACGCCGCCGGTCAGGCCCGCGATCCGTTTCTGGACATGGTCCTGAAACCCGCCGAGGCCCTCAGCGACGGCGACCGCGCGTTTCTGCTGCGCCACTCCTTCTACTCCGATCCGGAGCGCATGATCCTGCGCTATCCGCGCTACGGCGAGATTTACGAGGCCTGGAAGGGCCAGCAGGGCTCGGGTGCGCCGACGATGCTCGGCAGCCAGGATTTCCGGGACCTTCAGATGTGGTCGCAACTGGCCTGGTTCGACGAGGAGTTCCACTCGACCGACCCGGAGGTGCGCGAGTGGGTGCGGCGCGGCAGGAACTTCTCCACCACGGACCAGCGCCGGATGGGCGAGAAGCAGCGCGAAATCGTCGGCATGGTGCTGCCGCAGTACCGGAAGATGGCCGCCAGCGGGCAGATAGAAATCTCCACCACGCCCTACTACCACCCCATCCTGCCGCTGCTGTGCGATTCCGATATCGCCAGCGTCTCTCACGCAGGCGTGCCCTTGCCGCCGCGTTTCCGCTATCCGCAGGACGCCCGCCGCCAGCTTGAACTGGCGCGCGACTACTGCGCGCTCAACTTCGGCGTGGCCCCAGCCGGACTGTGGCCATCGGAGGGCTCGGTATCCGACGACGTCTTCGCGCTCGCCAGCGAACTGGGATTCGAATGGGCCGCCACCGACTCGGGGGTTCTGAACCGCACGCTGTCCCGCTCGATTCCGACCGAGGGCCTCTATCGCCCGTATCGCTGGCGCCAGGGCCGGCGGTCGCTGGGGGTGATTTTCCGCGACCACTTCATGAGCGACCTGATCGGCTTCGTCTATTCCAAAATGGACGCGGGCGCGGCCGCCGGCGATTTTCTGCGGCGCATCCGGGAGAACTGCGGCGGCATCCTGGCCAGTGGCCGCGACGCGCTGGTGCCCATCATCCTCGACGGCGAAAACGCCTGGGAGTACTACCACCACAACGGCCGCCCCTTTCTCCGCGAGTTGTACCGCCGCATCTCCGAGGACGGCATCTACAACGCCGTCACGGTGAGCGAAGGTTTGCGGCTGCTGGAGCCCGAGCCACTGGACCACATTTTTCCCGGTTCGTGGATCAACGCCAACTTCGACGTGTGGATCGGCGCCGAGGAGGACAACCACGCCTGGACGCAGCTTCTGCGAGCCCGCCAGACGTACGACTCGGCCAGCAATATCCCGGAGGAGCGGCGCGCCCTGGCCTTCGAGGAGTTGCTCATCGCCGAGGGCAGCGACTGGTGCTGGTGGTACGGCCCGGAGCACGAATCCTCCAACCGCCTGGAATTCGATCAGCTCTACCGCAGCCACCTGGCCAACGTCTACCGGTTCCTGGGCCTGAACCCGCCCGAGGAACTGTCGCGCCCGATTCTGCGCATCGCGCTGCCCGAGGTCCGCATTGAGCCCTCGGGGATGATCACGCCGAACATCGATGGCGAGGTGGTTTCCTTCTTCGAGTGGCTGGGCGCGGGCGTCTGCCGGCTGGGCGAGACATCCGGTTCGATGCACGGGAAGAAGTTCCTGGTGAAGGAAGTGCAGTTCGGCTTCAACGCCGCGAATTTCTATCTGCGGCTGGATTTCCACAGCGGCTATGAGCAGGAGATTGCGGGCACGGAAGCCCGTCTGAAGCTGCAGTCGCCGGACGGTTCGCGATCGAGTTTCGTGACCATCCGTTTCGTCCACGGAGGCGCGCAGGCAACCGAGGTGGTGATGGCGGCGGCGGGTGTGGAATCGCCCGTGGAGTGCGCGTTCGCGCGCGTGCTGGAGGCCCGCATGAGTCTGGCCGCCCTGGGTTTGCGCCCTGGCGAAGGCCTGCGGTTCGCCGTATCGCTGTGGCAGGGAGGCCTGCCCGTGGATGCCGTCCCGCAGCAGGGCTGGATCGACCTGCGGTCCACCGACCCGGAGCAGTTGGGGTAGGCGGGAGGCGCTGCCTGTCAGGGAGTCTGAATTTGCAACCGGCGCCGCGCCTTGTCCCGGTTCAGGATCGGCCTGTGGCCACGGCGCGTCCTGGCAAACCTGTGCAGCGTGGTAACCCACTGGCGCACTGGCGGGCAGCCCCATCCTGCTGGAGCGTCTCGTCGCGCCAGAACTGCCGGGGCCAGCCGGCCCTGATGGGCAAGGCGATCCTCGGTCTCAGCCTGCGCCGTCCCCTGCTGTCCCGGCGAGTGCGAGCTCCGTCATTCGGCCGCAGGTGGGACAGGCTGCGTAGGTTTCTTTGGGCTCTGCACGGAAAGCATCGGCACATTGCGAGCACTGACGCCATCCGTCCAGGATCGCAGTCGCCGGCGCACAGTCGGGATGGGGCACTTCCAGGCCCAGTCTCAATGTGGAACCGAGCCAGTCGGAGCGATCGCGAACCAGCATGCGCTCCGCAGCGATCTCCAGGGCGGAATCGAACCTGAGCGAGACTGTCTGCTTCTCCTCCGGACCAGTTGTGCGCTTTACCAGCCCGGTTGCACCCCGATATTCGCGAGGGCCCCCCATTCGAATCGTTTCGACGCCGATGAAGATTAGTTCGATCGCAAAAGGAGCCCACTGGGTCTGGACCAATAACCGCGCGTCAAAACGATGGTCCATCGACATGGAGCGGTCGATGTCGACGTGTGCGCGATTGACGACGTGCAGTTCCTTGGTCATACTGTCGTGGAATCCGCACACACGGGCGAGGAGCGCGTCCATTTCCGGCTGTGAAGCTACTTCCTTGTAGTCCCGCATTCCAGCGCCTCGTGCGCCCCCTACTCCTTCGGCCCGATCCCCAGCGTCTTCATCTTCCGATACAGGTTACTCCGCTCCAGTCCCAGTAACTCCGCCGTCCGGCTGACATTGCCGCTAGTCTCTTCCAGCTTCTTGAGAATGTACTCGCGTTCGGCCGCCTCGCGGACTTCCTGCAGGCTGCCGAAGCGCTCCGGCGGACGGTCGGGCTGCCGGCGCGCGGAGTGCAGCGGGATGTGCCGCGCGTCCACTCGCACCTGCGGGTTCAGAATCACGATCCGCTCGATCAGGTTCTTCAGCTCGCGCACGTTGCCGGGCCAGTAGTACTCCCGCAGCGCCTGGTAGGCTTCCGGCGTCAGCTCCTTGGGCTTGCGGCCGTAGGCGGTGGTGAACTCCTTGAGGAAATGGTCGGCCAGCAGCGGAATGTCCTCCAGGCGCTCGCGCAGCGGCGGGACCACGAAGGGGATCACGTTCAGGCGGTAGAACAGGTCCTCACGGAAATTGCCGTGCTCGATTTCCTCCTCCAGGTTCTTATTGGTCGAGGCCACCACGCGCACGTCCACCTGCAGGGATTCCGAGGCGCCCACCGGCTCGAAGCGTTGCTCCTCGATGGCGCGAAGGACCTTGGCCTGGGTACGCAGACTCATGTCGCCGACTTCGTCCAGGAAGACCGTGCCGCCGTCGGCCTTCTGGAACTTGCCGGTCTTGTCGTCCATGGCGCCGGCGAAGCCGCCCTTGCGGTGGCCGAACAGCTCGCTCTCGATCAGCTCCTCGGGGATGGCCGCGCAGTTCACCTCCACGAAGGGCATGGCCGCGCGCGGGCTCATGGCGTGCAGCGCGTGCGCCACCAGCTCCTTGCCGACACCGCTTTCGCCGAAGATCAGCACGCGGCCGTTGGTGCCTGCCATGAGGGAAAGCTGCTGGCGGAGGGCCTTCACCGGCGCGCTTTCGCCGATGATGCGGTAGCGGGATTCGGGGTCTCCCTTGAGCTGGGTGTTCTCTATGGTCAGGCTGCGATGGACGAGAGCGTTTTTCGCCACCACCAGCACCTTTTCGATGGAGAGCGGCTTCTCCAGGAAGTCATATGCGCCCAGCTTGGTGGCCTTGACGGCGGCCTCGATGCTGCCGTGGCCGCTGACCACCACCACCTCGGGGCGTTCCGGCAGGGGCATCTCCTGGATGTGCGCCAGCACCTCCATGCCGTCGATGCCGGGCAGCCAGATGTCCAGCAGCACCAGCTCGAAGGCGCCGCCGGGGAGGAGCGCCAGGCAGGCTTCGCCGCTCTCGGCGGCATCCACGGAATAGCCTTCGTCTTCCAGCACGCCGCTGAGGGACCGGCGGATGCCGGGCTCGTCGTCCACCACCAGAATGCGCCGCGGTTTCATAGTGCGGCCGCCACCGCCCGCGCGGCGCTTTCCCCATCGGCCTCCATCGGCACGGGGATCTCCACCGTGAAGCGCGCCCCCACGGGGCGATTGTCTTCCACGCGGATCTGCCCGTGGTGTTCGGTCACGATGTGACTCACGATGGCCAGGCCCAGGCCGGTTCCGCGGTTC
>Ga0265323_10000205_pt1 | contig 35181 bp, 27 predicted proteins | sample 41225metaG_FD_193580 | JGI IMG/M metagenome (GOLD analysis project Ga0265323, IMG submission 193580) | Rhizosphere microbial communities from Carex aquatilis grown in University of Washington, Seatle, WA, United States - 4-12-25 metaG | ecosystem: Host-associated > Plants > Roots > Rhizosphere...
AGGATTACATCGAAATATTTATGCTGAATTTCATTCGATTTATTGGTAATATCGCCTTTATGATGGTCATAAACATAAACTATTGCGCCGGCAACAATATGGTTGCATTGCCATTTTTTTTCAACGATATTTTTTTCAACCAGAAACCGGATAGCCTGCGATCGGTTAGGATAATTATTCTCAATTACAAAACTATCGAGGGCTTTGAGAATCTCTTCATCCAGGCTAACCCCAAAACGTGATAATGCCATTGTGTTACTTATTTATTAATTCGTGTTACAAACATAAAAATTTTATCCAATTAAATCAATTTTAGATTAAATTATTTAAGAATTTTAACAGATATAATTTTCACATCTTCCTCGGGACGATTTCCGGTATCAACTTTTACCGATGCAATTTTATCGACTATATCAAGTCCTTCAATTACTTCACCAAAAACAGTATAATTCATGTCAAGAAACGGAGTCCCTCCGATAGTCCTGTATATTTCCCTTTGTTGAGGCGTATATTTAAAAATCAAATTGTTTTTATATTTTTCACTTATTGTTTTGTCTATTATTTTCCGGATAGAATCCATTTTAATTACCATATTTTCATTCTGGTATTTGATGTATTCATCTTTTATTGATTTATTTTCAGGTTTTGAAAGATAATCTTTCATTAATTGAATCTTTTGTGAACTGCTTATTTTGTCTTCGATCTGGTTTAGTTCATCATCTGAGATTTTTCTGCCCCCGACTATATAAAACTGAGAGCCGGAAGATGCCTTAAGCGGATTAATATTGTCGCCTGTCCGTGCTGCAGCCAATGCACCTTTCTTGTGAATGAAAGCAGGATTGAATTCAGCAGGAATGGTATAACCAGGCCCTCCACTCCCTAAAGCTTTTCCTTTCGGGGCATTTTTAGAATTCGGATCGCCGGTTTGTATCATAAAATCTTTAATTACACGATGAAAAAGCAAGCCATCGTAATATTTTTCTGTTACCAGTTTTATAAAATTATCCCGATGTTTTGGGGTTTCATTATACAATTTAATTTTTATATTTCCCTGGGTTGTTTCTAATAATACCATAGTCTCTTTATTTTTTTGTGCGAAAATTAAAATGGGCATAAACATAATTATACCAAGTAAGGTTTTTTTCATTGAATTAGATTTTTAAATTATTATTTCAAAAGTAAAATATAAAAATTATATTTTTATAAAAATAATTATCCTGTCATTTCTAAAATTGAAATATGGCAAACAAAAGAACAAACAAATCAACAAGGATATTAGGAATTATCCTGCTGTTGATATTAATTATAATTTTTATATTAGGAAGGGTTGGAAGGCAAAACAGGATAAGGATGTACAGGAACTATAATAAAAATGAATTAAATCAATATTTCGGCAATTATACCTTTAATGAACTATTTCAATAAACATAATTTAACGTTAGTTCGATAAAACAAAAAATATATTTATCAATAATTCAGAATTTAGTTCATTTCTTTTTTATTCCCTACGATCATGAGAAAAGTTCGCCAAAAAAGAAACGAACTAAGAAAAAGGCTTGGTCGCAAGAACTCGCTCCTCCCGCCGCGGCGGGATTCGCTCAAACAGCTTGCAACCGATATTGAATATTCTATAAATCCCGCCACGGCAGGAAAGCAATCTGCATAATTGTAAACTTGACATGACAAGGGTAATATAGGTCCTTTAACTGAATTTTAGCTTTCAATACTAAGTGAGGTAATGGCTACATGTCGTTCCATATTTTCGTTAAGGTATAATGCAGAATTAGTCCACATCTTTATGATAAAAATATTTATATATATAGGGATATAACATACATGCAACACACAATCCCAAAAATGACTCCAGGAAAGAGAATACTCCAAGAATTGCAGTTAACCCCATGGCCATCCATTTAAAATTGATAAGAAAAGATAAGACTATCAAAGCGGATAACACCATTCCAACCCTCGCGGCAAATATTTTTGGTCCGGCATTAATGATAACTTTGTTAAGAGCAAATATTTTTGCAACCTTTTTCGAAATTCCCGCAATGAGACTTAATTTAGAATAATCTGTTGCCCGAAAATAAAAATCGAAAATAAGAAATACAACAAATAAGACATTTTGAGTCAGGATGAAACCAAATAATATCAATAGAATAAATAAGGCGTTAAGACGTGCAATTTTTTCATTTATAGTTCTATCGGTCACCGGGCAAAATACATATGTTTTCATTTAATTTAATTTAATTTTTAGTTTGACAAAAGATAAGATTTATTTTAACGGAATCTTGTGCTGTCCAAACGACAAATTTTTTTTGTTAATTCGGTATGCAACAAGTTTTAGTGGCAATGTATAATTTTTCCGGAATTAATTCCAACTTAAGCAACAGTAATTTCTTTTAATAAATAAACATCCTGGATTAGGTTTAACAATTGAATTCCCTCTTTATAAGGTCGTTGAAATGCTTTTCTTCCTGAAATCAACCCACACCCGCCGGCACGTTTATTAATTACCGCTGTTTTCACTGCATCGGAAAAATCTGATTCACCTTTTGATTCACCACCGGAATTGATCAGGCCAATTTTCCCCATGTAACAATTTATGACCTGGTATCTGCAAAGATCAATCGGATGATCGGAAGAAAGTTGGTTGTACATTTCAGGACTGGTTTTGCCAAATTTGAGGACAGAAAATCCATTATTTGTTGTAGGCAGCTTTTGCTTGATAATATCGGCTTTTATGGTAACACCTAAATGATTTGCCTGTCCTGTGAGGTCGGCAGCAGTATGATAATCGTCCTTATCGGTCTTAAAACTGTTATTTCTGGTATAGCACCATAAAATAGTTGCCAAACCAAGATTGTGCGCTTCTTCAAATGCATTGGCGACTTCAATCAATTGCCGGTCCGATTCCTGGGAACCAAAATAGATAGTTGCACCGACGGCTGCTGCTCCAAGGTTCCAGGCTTCTTTTACCGATCCGAACATGATTTGATCGTATTTAGTGGGATAGGTCAAAAGTTCATTATGGTTTATTTTTACAATAAATGGAATTTTGTGGGCGTATTTTCTGGACTCCAATGCCAATCCGCCAAATGTGGTAGCAACAGCATTGCATCCTCCGTCAATGGCAAGTTTAATTATATTTTCAGGATCGAAATATAATGGGTTCGGGCCAAATGAACTCCCGGCAGTATGCTCGATTCCCTGATCTACAGGTAAAATAGATAAATATCCTGTTTTACCTAATCTGCCAAAATTATAGATAGCTGCGAGATTTTTTAAAACCTGCGGGTTCCTGTCGCTATTAACGAATATCTCGTCCAAATGATTTGGTCCGGTCAGGTGCAAATCTTTTTTTAATACCGTCTTTGATTCATGTTTTAACAATGAATCCGAATCATTACCTAAATATTTTACAACATCTATAAATGTATTCATCGTGGTGTCCATTATATTATTTTTAAAAGTTTACTACTTACCTATAAATCTAAAAGACTAATTCTGCAAAAGTAAAGTGAATAAGTCAAAAGACATTTTATAAAATAACAAACTTAGCTGAGAAATGTTCCGACAAAATTTATATAATCAAAAAAAAAGATTTTTTTTTAATTCACTAATCTGCAAACCACTAATAAATCAGTTGGATTTTCGGGATTTTCAGATATTTCAATATCAGTAATTGTGTATTTTAAAGCAGGATTATCGAGATTAATCTTTTGGGTTAATGGTATCTTTTTTATTTTTCTCTTTAAAAAAGATAAATATCCGTAAAGCCGGGCCTGTAATTTTAATAAAAAAACCCTTAAGAAATATGGATAGAAAAATAATGTGCAAGGCAATGTTATGTATTTCTGTTTTTTTCTTCTTATAAGTTCATGTTCCACAAATTCCGGCTTAGAGGTTATTTTTAAAACTTTAATTTCCCTGAAGTATTTATTTAATAACCTGAATAGACTACGGGATGAATATTCTTTAATATGAAATATATTCCATGGTTTTTGTATCATATTAACCAATCGGCTGGTTTTATCGGGCGTTGATATTATAAGATAACCACCAGGTTTAAGCAAATTCTTGAGCCTTTCTATATATTTATTTTCATCCGATATATGTTCAATTACCTGAAAAGAAGTAATAACATCGAATTTTTTATTTTCTGGAATATTGTCAAATTGATTTAGTGTTTTAAAATCGATATTATTGGCCGGGTAATTTTTGCTGGCAAAATCTATTGCATCTTTACTTATATCAACGGCAACAATACTTGAAGCTTCCAAGGCAAGCATTTGTGATCCATAACCTGAACCACATCCATAATCCAAAACATTTTTATTTTTTACAAAGGGTAAAGCAAAATTGTATGTTGCTAAATGCAATAAATAAATATAATAATCAGCCTCGTCAACTAAATCGGTACCCAAAATAAGTCTCTCACCTGTTGCTTCCATGAAATATACCTTATTAAATTGTAAAATAACTACTGAATGAAAACATTCAAATTCTTTAGCAAAAATAACCTGATTTTTAAAATTGAATGAAGTAAATAAATTCTTATGAACCTAACTTTTGAATATAAATTTGGTACTTTTTATATTAAGATTAAAATTTATTTTAAGATTTTACTATGCTGACAAAAAACTTACATTTGCTTATAATCACAAAAATTAGTTTAAACTTTATTAAGAATAAATATATTCTCACGTTAAAATGAATCTCTAAATTATCAAAAAATGCTGAAAAGAATTGCATTTGTCACAACTTCACACATGCCATTTGATGATAGGATTTATTATCATTTTGCTGCTTCATTGGCCAGAAATGGATATATTGTCAGTATTATTTGTAGTACTTCTGAAATAAATAGTTATAATAATTTAATTGAAATTAAAGGGTTTCTTGACCCATCAATATCAAAATCCTCGAAGGCAGATAAAATTTCTTCTTTATTACAAAATTTTAAACCGGATATAATTATTTGTTCAGAACCATTAGCAATAATATCATCGACGAAGTATAAAAGAAGAATAAATAAAAAGGTTAAAATTATTTATGATATTACCGAATGGTATCCTTCAAAAAAGAATTTATTCCATATAAAAGGACTAAAAAAGCCATATACATTTATTAAGCTTTTATTGTTCAATTTTTACACTTCTATCCTGGTTGATGGATTTATATTTGGAGAATATTATAAAAGCATCCCATTCAAAATATTTATTCCTTTAAAAAAATCAATCCGGGTTGGTTATTATTTCGCTCTTGAGTATATTCATTATACTAAGCCAAAATTAATTAAAAATGAGTTATGTCTGGGTTTCAGTGGTAAAATTACTGCTGAAAAAGGTATAGATAATTTTCTGAATGTCGCGGAAAATATTAAGAGAAAAAATCCGGGATTGAAACTAAAACTTAAAATTGTAGGGTGGTTTCCCAGTAATCAAGATGAAAATATTTATAATGAACGAATAAAGAATTTACCTGAAATCGAAGTTGAACTGATCGGTTACCAGGAATTCACTAAATTTTCAGAAATCATTAAAGATGTAAATATTTTTTTCGATTTGAGGGAAACAGATTTCGAGAATAATTTCTGTCTTCCCATCAAATTGTTTTATTATATTGCCTGTGGACGGCCTGTTATATATTCTGATATCAGGGCAATAAAAAAGGAGATAGATATTACACAATTTGGATTTTTAGTAAAACCAAAGCAAACCGGTTTTGTCGCTGAATGTGTTATGAAGTATGTAAATAATCCAATTTTATATTACCGTCATTGTTTAAATGCACGGAAAATGGCAGAAAATACTTATAATTGGAAAATCATTGAACCGGACTTTTTAAATTATATTGCAAATTTATAAGAGGAATTTATTTAAAAATTATAATGTATTTAAGCAACATAATAAAAACATTTCTTTCAAAAGCCGGGATTCTGGTAATTAATTTTCTGCTGATAATCTTAACAACACATTTATGGGGTGCAGAAGGCAGAGGTACTATATCAATACTTTTGGCAGATATAGCTGTAATTTCAATTATAAATAATGTTTTAGCCGGAAGCAGTGTTTCATTTTTTACACCGAAAATGGGAATTGACAGGTTAATTTTGCCAGCTTATATATGGATATTTCTTTTAACTCCTGTTAGTGCTGTGATCATCAATTTATTCCAAAATCATGGAAATATTATTTACCTATTAATAATTGCAATTCTCAATTCAATATTTACTTCACATCTTTTTATGTTCACGGGTAAAGAGAATTTCAAATTATATAATTTCTTCAGCCTGTTAACTCCTATTTTGACTTTTACTTTAATTTTAGTATTTGTATTTATTTTAAAATTAAAATCTGTTGAATCATATATTTACTGCATTTGTCTGGCAATATTCATTACTTGGGTAATGAGTTTTTTTAAAATTACGCCTTATTTTTTGAAAAAACCGTCATTATCATGGCAAACTATTAAAGAAATGATGCATTATGGATGGCAAATAGAGTTTAGCAACATTTTGCAATTTTTAAGCTACAGGTTATCATATTATTTTATTTTGTTTTATTTAGGTATGGGTTCGGTAGGGATATTTTCAGTCGGAATTGCCCTTGCTGAATCTATTTGGATGATTAGTCGGAGCATTGCAACTGTTCAATATGCTAAAATTATTAACAACATCGATAATGATGATGGTATAAATATTACTAAAAGCTCATTAAAATTAAGTATGATTTCATCTTTGTTAGTAATTATTTTATTACTAATAGTTCCAACGGAGGTTTATGGTTTCATTTTTGGACCAAAATTTTTGCTTGTAAAAAAAATAATTTTATTACTTTTTCCCGGAATAATAACAATTGCAATGTCCAATATATATGGATACTACTTTTCTGCAGTTGGTAAAACCAGGATTCTTATTATAAAATCTTTATTAGGAGTTATTGTCACAATTGGTTTTTCAATACTTCTGATTCCTAAATGGGGGATTAGCGGAGCTTGTATTACAGCAACATTATCTTACATTACTTCTTCAGGATGTTTGTTTTTTGCATTTCACAAAATGTCTGCATTTCGATTTAAAGATATTTTAATTACAAAAGCAGACTTAAATATAAAATTTTAAAGCAACAGACTTTCGAAATCTATTTCCTCTTTATCATTCATTTCTTTAATGGTGCTTTTTTCACATTTTATAACCCGTGAAGGAAATTTTTTTAAAAGGGTATAATTATGTGTAGCCATTATTACTGCCCTTCCATTCCTGCTAATGTCTGTAAGCAGGTTCATGATGTCGGCAGATGATTCAGGATCGAGATTGCCGGTTGGCTCGTCGGCAAGCAAAATATCCGGGTTGTTTAATAAAGCCCTGGCGATAACAACTCTTTGCTGTTCCCCTCCGGAAAGCTGGTGAGGCATTTTATATCCTTTCAGGCTCAAATTTGTCTTTTCTAAAACATCGGCTATTCGTTGCTCTATTTCCTTTTTCCCTCTCCAGCCAGTAGCTTTCAAAACAAATGAAAGATTCTGGTTCACATTTCTGTCTGTAAGTAATTGAAAATCCTGGAAAACAATTCCCAATTTTCGCCTAAGATAGGGTACTTGCCGTTTCTTTAATTTCGACAGGTTAAATCCAACGACATTTGCAACACCTTCCTGTAAGGGGATTTCAGCATTAATGGTTTTGATTAATGAAGTTTTGCCACTTCCTACCCTGCCAATTAAATATACAAACTCTCCCCTGTCGACTTTAAAATTTACATCGGATAATACCAGATGATCTTTCTGACTTATTTTAGCATTAGTAAATTCAATAACAGTATCCAGTGACATTTATGATATATTTTATTATTGCCAAATATCGTTATAAAACTATTATCTCGCAAATAACAAATATTGAAGTGATGAGATTTAAATTAATCTTAAAATTTTCTAAATAGTTGCCACTAATCTTTTAAAAGATTTAAGAAAATAGTGCGCCATTTTTCCCCTTCTACTGTTGAAGCAAATGTATCGTTATGCCATATTATAATGAATGTTCCATGAACACTTTTGACTTTATCGCGCAATTCTAATATTTTTTTTTCAGCTTCTTCCGGCGATAGTTTGAGATAAGTCTTAAATGATGCGTCAATTACCTGAAAGGGGTATATCTTTAAGTCGGTTTCCTTTTCTTTGGTGAGGTCATAAAAATTATAAGGCGTACATGTACCGGCACGAAAGCCATTAAAATCGGGATACCCCATTGAATAATCTTCCGTAATACATATTTTTAAAAGGTTTTGGAACGTCCTTGGAAAATAAAGTTTGATATAATGCTGTCTGCTTTTTGTCAATGGCTTTTGAAATACAAATTCAAGATTATCTTTTTCATGTTCCAGTGAAGAAAATTTTTTATTTGACGCAAAAGATGGATGCAATCCTATTTCAGCAAATTGTTTTGTTTTATAAACTATCTTTTTAATAGTATTATTCTTTATTGAAATATTTTTATCAAATTTTCCCCTTTTACCAACCTGGAAAAAAAATATTGGTTTTTTATCTGAATCATTTAAACATTGCTGAAGAAAATCAAAATTATCATATGGATCTGAAGATAATCGCGAAACCACCTTTAACCTGTCGAAAAAATTCAAGATATTCCCTTTCAAAAGATCACGGATAAATAATACGGCTCCCAATAAAATTCCTCTGTGCCTGAACGCAAATGCAATATCAACATCAATAGTAGGAATATATTGGAATGAATGTTGGGCATAATTGAAATCGGTAAACCTGGGTTTTAAAAAATCTTTAAATAAATCTACCCATCTTTCTACAATTGGTTCGTCAAGAAAATTATGATGAAAGGCAATACTTTCCTTTGGTTGAAATCTTTCGTACCTGTCGGGGCTATAGGGGAGGTATTCTTCGTATCGTGTAAGAAGATAAAAAATTGCAGAAAAAATATCAAATGGGAAATCAGATTGTTCATCATTAAAAAAAAAGACCGGTAAATTTTTATATTGTCCTACCTTTATTGGTATCCGTTTAATTCCTTTCTCATAAAGTAATCCCTGAGGTTTTATATAAAGTTCATCGGCAAATCTATTGGCCGAATAATTGAGTTTTGGAGTGGTACAATTTAAAAAAGCTTCTTTATCATTAGTAAAAACAGGCCTTATTCCCATAATCCTGAAAAATACATGCCGAAAAAGAAAATAAATTCTATTATTTAATTCAGAGACATATATAAGTATTTCACGTGATTTTGACATATTAAATAGAGCAATTAGTACAGTATTTTTTTTAAAAGTATGTAAATAATTTTTAGCCTACAAGGAAAAATAAAAAAAGAGATATTGGAATAATGAAAATCAAATATTATATTTATGCTATTTCTTAATTGTTATTGTGAATGAAACCAATTACAATATTAAAAGAAGGGTTCGTTATTACCTGGCTGTTTTCCCTTTTATTGGCCGCAATCATTATGAAAGGCTCAATTCAAGATTGGACAGACAAATAAAAATCAGGGAAAATAAAAGAAAAAGTATAACGAAGGGTCAAAAAAGCCGCTTGCTCTTTCCCCAGGAATTGAATATCCTGTCATCAAAAAATTCATTTTTTGATGAATCCTGATTTTATGTATTTTCCGGAGGTTAATAAATATTTTGATTTTTTTTATCATTTCAATAAAATATTCATTTGTTTTTATAATTATTTAGTTTGTTTGACTTAAGACTGTTAAAAATTTGGAAAGAAATAAAATCAATTAGTAGATCAATTTTAATAATCCGGGAACAGAAATACGATTTAAGAAACTTTTCTATAGCCAAATAGCCTGCAGTCTGTTTTCCTGAAAAGCTAACTGTTTTTAACCATGTTTAACAACTCTATTCAATTCAGTCAAAAAAAATATAACCTGAATTAAGCTATTTTTTGTAATTTGGCGCAATTTTATAATTTTAAAAAACTCAGGAAAATGTCATTTATTGAAGAACGAATAATAACCGAAGGGTTGACCTTTGATGATGTATTACTTGTGCCGGCATATTCTGAAGTATTACCAAGAGAGGTGGATCTTTCAACACAATTTTCCAGAAATATAAGTTTAAAGACTCCTATTATATCAGCAGCAATGGATACGGTTACAGAGGCCGATCTTGCAATAGCAATTGCAAGAGAAGGGGGGATTGGTGTAATTCATAAAAATATGAGTATTGAAGAACAGGCCAGGGAAGTTAAAAAAGTTAAAAGAGCTGAGAATGTAATGATCTTCGACCCGGTTGTTACAAACAAGGACGCTACTGTAGCCGATGCCCTTAACCTTATGTCAGAAAATAAAATTGGTGGAATTCCGGTTGTTGATGAAAACAGAAAACTAGTTGGCATCGTTACAAACCGCGATTTACGGTTTGAGCAAAATATGCGAAGGCCTATCAGTGAGGTGATGACGCGGGATAACTTAATAAGTACAACTCAACAAACAGACCTTGAACATGCTTCCGATATTCTGCAACGTCACAAAATTGAAAAATTGCCTATTGTTGATGAAGCCGGAAAATTAATAGGATTGATTACTTATAAAGACATTACTAAAACCAAGGACAGGCCAAATTCCTGTAAAGATAACAAAGGACGGTTAAGAGTAGCAGCTGCAGTGGGTGTTACAAGCAACACGATGGAAAGAATTGAGGCTCTTGTTCAGGCAGGTGTCGATGCTATAATAATTGATACAGCCCACGGGCATCAGAAAAGAGTATTAATGACTTTGAAAGAGGCCAGAAAAAATTTTACAAATCTCGATATTATATGTGGAAATATTGCTACAGCCGAAGGTGCAAAAGACCTTGTTAAAGCAGGAGCCGATGCTGTTAAAGTAGGAATTGGAGCCGGATCAATTTGTACTACACGAATAATAGCAGGAATAGGCGTACCTCAATTATCCGCAATTTTTGATGTGGCAAAAGCCGTTAAAGGAACAGGTGTACCTGTAATTGCCGATGGTGGGATCAGGTATTCAGGCGATATTGTTAAAGCACTTGCAGCGGGTGCCTCAAGCATTATGGCTGGCTCACTTCTGGCCGGAGTTGAAGAATCACCAGGTGAAACTATAATTTACAATGGCAGAAAGTACAAATCATATAGGGGTATGGGTTCTATCGAAGCCATGCAGCAAGGTTCAAAAGACCGCTATTTCCAGGATGTAGAGGATGATATTAAGAAACTCGTACCAGAAGGTATTGAAGCCAGGGTTCCCTATAAAGGTACACTTACCGAAGTAGTATATCAGTTAATAGGCGGTCTGCGTGCCGGTATGGGTTATTGTGGTGCTGCCAATATAAATGCCCTTCATTTGTCAAAATTTGTGCGGATAACAAATTCAGGACTTATTGAAAGTCATCCCCATGATGTAACTATTACAAGGGAAGCACCTAATTACAGCCGATAAATATTAAAAGTGATTATAAACTGCTAAAAATTATTAATTATGAAAAAAATCTCATTTTGTACAATTTTAGTGCTATTTTTTTCTTTCATTTTAAGTTCTCAGCAAAAAGACCAGGTTATTCTTACAATTGATAACCACAATATTACTAAAGCTGAGTTTTTAAGGATTTATTCAAAAAACAATGCCAAGAATAATCCCGATAGCAAAAGTGTTCGTGAATATATGGAAATGTTTATTAACTATAAATTAAAGGTTATTGAAGCCGAACACCAGGGATTTGATACAGTTTCATCTTTTGTGAGTGAATTTAAAAATTATCGCGATCAATTATCGAAACCCTATTTGGAAGATAAAACGACAACAGACAATTTAATGCATGAAGCTTATGAAAGAATGAAGTCTGAAGTTCGATGCAGGCATATTTTTATTAAATTAAACATATATCCGGCCCCGGAGGATACTCTTAAGGCTTATAAAAAGGCCATGGAAGCCAGAGAAAAGTTGTTAAAAGGCGAACCCTGGGATTCAGTAATGGTCAAATATACTGAAGATAAAAATTATTTACGGAATAATGATATTGGGTATTTTACTGCATTTCAGACAGTTTACCTTTATGAAGAGGCTGCATTTGCTCTTAAAAAAGGTGAGATATCAATACCGGTTAGAACTAATAGAGGATATTATATTATACAATTAATTGACCGCAGACCATCGAGAGGCGAAATAAAAGTTGCACATATAATGGTTGCGTTCCCGGAGAATGCAAAGCCTGATGAAATTGATTCAGCCCATAAAAAAATTGAAAACATTTACCTCCGGCTCAATTCAGGTGAGAAGTTTGAAGATTTGGCCAAAAAATATTCCGACGATAAGCGTTCTGCTGACAAAGGTGGCGAATTAAACTGGTTCGGAGTTGGACAAATGATTCCTGAATTTGAAAATGCCGCATTTTCGTTATTTAAGGATGGGGATTATTCTGTCCCGATAAGGTCGAGCTTCGGCTGGCATATTATTAAAAGAATTGCTTCTCGGCCGTTAGCCTCATTTGAGGAACGAAAAGATTTTATTAAACAGCACATCCAAACCGACGAAAGAATTCAAAGGGGAAAATTAGCAGTAATTGAAAAAGTAAAGAAAAAGTATAATTTTAAAGATCATCCTGAAAAACTCAAGGCTTTAAAATCTATTCTCGATACCAGTATTTTTAAAGGTACATGGGATAAGGCAAAAGCCGATGCATTAAAGAATGAAATTCTGTTTACGTTGGGAAATAATAGTTATTCTGTTAAGGACCTGGCAGATTATATTGTTACCAACAATAGGATACACAAGATAATATCCATAGATGTTTTGGTGGATATGATGTACAAAGATTATGTTAATGCAAAAATTGTTGAATATGAAAATAACCATTTAGAAGAAGAGTATCCCGAATTCAGGTATTTAGTGCAGGAATATCACGATGGTATTTTACTTTTTAACCTGATGGAACAAAAAATATGGACCCAGGCAGCTAAAGATACAGTTGGCCTGGAGAAATATTACAACGATCATATAGATGTTTATAAATGGGGTAAAAGAGTAGATGCCCTTGTTGTTACATCGCCAAACAAGTCATTGATCGATGAAGCGTATAAACTTGCACCTGATTTTAATTCCGGAATTATTAAAGGCAAAGACATTTTATTTAAAGTTTGTAAAGACTCTGTAAAAGCTTGTATTAACGTAACGGAATCGTTATTCGAAAAAGGTGATAATTTATTTCTCGACAGTATTGGCTGGGAACCCGGAATATCCGAAATTATTCTGAAAGAAGGAAAATATGGCTTCTTTGTTAAAAAAGGCACAAAAGAACCCGGACAAAAAACTTTACAGGATGCTAAAGGAACATGTATTGCAGATTATCAATTGTATCTTGAACAACAATATATTTCTGAACTTAGAAAAAAGTATAAAATTACCGTAAACGACGATGTGCTCAATAGTTTAGGTAGTAAATAAATTATTGATTATCCTTTTAATAGATCAAATCTTATAGTTGATTTAATTTATCAGGGTTGTTCGATTACATTAATTTATGATATTCTAATTATTAAATATATATTTAATATAAATGAAGTATTTATTACTTATTATAATTTTATTTATATCAGATTGGTGTTCATTTTTTCAAAAGTCAGATAAAGAAGAACCATTGGCCAAGGTAGGTAAACAATTTATTTATCCATATGAAATAAAAGGCCTTATTAAACCCGGATTATCTAAAGAAGACAGTGCAGTGATGGTTGCAGGCCTTGTTGAAAAGTGGGTTCGAAAACAACTTATTGTGCAAAAAGCTGAACTTAACCTTACCGAAGAAGAAAAGGATGTAAATAAGGAACTTGAAGAATACCGAACTTCACTTATAATTTATAAATATGAACAAAAGCTTATAAAAGAAAAACTTGATACAATTGTTAATTATAAAGAGATAGAACAATACTATAATAAAAACACTTCAAACTTTATCCTGAACTATGATATTGTTAAAGCTCAATTTATAAAATTACATTTAAAAGCCCCTAGCCTGGAAAAAGTTAGGGAATGGATGCGTTCAGATTCCGAAGACAATATAAAACTTCTTGAAGGATATTGTTATCAATATGCTGTTAAATACGATTATTTTAATGAAGAATGGATAAGTTTCGACAATATTAAAATGCTTTTACCCGTTAAGATTTCCGATAATGAACAATATTTAAGAAATACCAGGTTTGTTGAGTTAAAAGATACATCATACATTTTTATGTTAAATATTAAAGATTTTAAATTAAAGGGAACAGTTTCACCACTTAAATTCGTTGATGGCGATATTAAAAGTATAATACTTCTGAAAAGAAAACAAAAACTAATCACCGATCTGGAAGACAGGATTTACTTCGATGCTTTGAACCGAAACAACTTTACAATATTTAAAAATTGAAAATGATATCTGTTAAACAAATAACCTTACTATTTCTTTTCATTCCTTATTATCTGATTGCCCAGGAAAATTTAATGATAGATAAAATAGTTGCAGTTGTGGGAGGAAGCACGGTGTTACAATCCGATATCGAGAACCAATACCTTCAAATGGCAGCTCAAAGACTGCATTCTGATAAATGCGAAATCTTCGAAAATTTTTTGATACAAAAACTATTAGTCAACCAGGCAAAGGTCGATAGTGTGGAAGTTAATGATATTACAGTTGAATCCCAACTGGAAAACAGGATTAAATATTTTATCGATCAGGCTGGGTCAAAAGAAAAACTCGAAGCCTATTTTAATCGTTCAATTTTCCAAATAAAGGAAGATATGAGACAATCGCTCAGAGAACAATTAATTACTCAAAAGATGCAGGGGGAAATTGCAGGAAATACAAAAATTACTCCTTCCGAGGTTAAAGAATTTTATGAAAATATGCCTTCGGATAGCATCCCGCTTGTAAATTCTCAGGTCGAATACTTGCAGATAGTCCGATATCCCCCATATTCGGAGCAGTCAATTTATCAGGTAAAACAAAAGCTTCTCGAGTTGCGAAAAAGAATACTTGACGGTGAAAAATTTTCTACCCTGGCGGTTCTTTATTCCGAAGATGTTGGATCTGCCCGTAACGGAGGTGATATTGGATTTATGAGTAAAGGTGAATTAGATCCCGATTATGCAAGAGTTGCTTTTAACCTGAAAGAGAATGGAGTATCAAATATTGTCGAATCACAGTTCGGATATCACATTATTCAAATGGTAGGCCGGCGTGAGGATAAAATCGATACAAGGCATATTTTAATGAAACCTCATGCTACCGATAAGGAGATTAAAGATGCACTTTTGGCTCTCGATACTATTGTAGATTTGATAAAAAAGGATAGCCTTTCTTTCGAAAAAGCGGCTATTTATTTTTCAGCCGATAAGAATTCGAGACTAAACGGAGGCAAAGTTGTGAATCAGGCCACTAATTCTACCAGGTTCGAATTAGACCAGCTTTCTCAGGAAGATTATTACGTTATTAAAAAATTAAAAATCGGGGAAATGTCGGAGCCATTTTTAAGCAAAGACGAGAATAAAAAGGACGCCTACAAAGTTATTAAGCTTATTTCACGTACAAATCCTCATAAAGCCAATTTAACAGACGATTACCAGCTTATGCAGGATATGGCTATCGAACGAAAAAAACAGAACATTATAACAAATTGGGTTACTGAAAAACAGAAATCAACCTATATCCATATTGATGATGAGTTCAAATCGTGTAATTTTAAAAACAAAGGTTGGTTAAAAGAAAAAATGTAATTAGCTGGTTTCTGTGATTAAGAAATTGCCTCCCACAGTGATAATTTTTCGAAATTTCTTTATTTGAATGATAAAAGTTATTCTTGGCCTTATTATTAGAATTTTATAAAACATTTATTACCACGAATGTTAATCCGATTCAAATATTTTAATAAAATATTTTTAAGATTAATCCTGATTCTTAATTGGATTAACTGCACTGTAATAGCCCAGGAAAAGAAACAAATAGAAATTCTTCATGCCAATACAATAGAATTTGATAAAAATTCAGGAACAAATGCTAAAAAGTTAAAAGGAAATGTACAGTTCAAACACGAAAATGCCATTATGTATTGCGATTCCGCATATTTCTATTCCGAAAAAAACTTTATCGATGCATTTGGAAATATTAGAATTCATCAGGGCGATACTTTGCATTTATTTGGAGAGTTATTAAAATATGACGGAAATACAAAAATTGCCAGGGTTAGAAATCATGTCAAACTTATTGACAAAGAATCTACCCTTACAACTGAATATCTCGATTTCAAAATTGCGGAAGATATTGGCAATTACATTAACGGAGGCAAAATTGTTAATGGTGAAAATACCTTAACCAGTGAAATAGGTTATTATTATGCAAAACAGAAAATGTTTTACTATCGGAAAAATGTTGTAATTAATAATCCTAAATATTTGATCAAATCCGATACCTTAAAGTACAATACCGTCAGCAAAATTGCATATTTTTTCGGGCCAACAAATATCACATCGAAAGAAGATTTTATTTATTGCGAAAATGGCTGGTATAATACCTCTACCAATATTTCGCAATTCAACAAAAATGCCTATCTGAAATCGAACAAACAATTATTAAAAGGCGACAGCCTCTATTACGAAAGAGATAACGGAATAGGAAAAGCTTTTAAAAATATCTGGTTAATCGATTCAAGCCAACAGGTAATAATTACAGGAAATTATGCACGATACCGTGAAAAACCTGAATATGCAATGATTACTGATAGTTCGGTGTTTATGAATTATAATGACAAAGACACCATGTACGTTCATGCAGATACTCTTGTTTCTGTCACAGATAGTACCGGAAAGGAAAAAATAGTAAGGGCATATTTCCATGTGAAGATTTTTAAGCAGGATATGCAGGGGAAATGCGATTCTCTTTCATATACAACGGCCGATTCAACAATCCGGTTGTTTCACTTACCTGTATTATGGTCTGATGAGAACCAGCTAACTTCGAACTATATTGAATTGCACATGGCAAATAAAAAACCCAATACTGCCGATTTATACGGTAATTGTTTTATTATTTCCATGGCTGATTCAAATAAGTTTAACCAGATCAAAGGCAGGAATATGATTGGATTTTTTAAAGACAATGAATTATATAAAGTTGCTGTATTTGGTAACGGACAAACAATATATTTCGCCCCGGAAAAGAATGAAATAATTGGTATGAATAAAGCTGAAAGCTCTGATTTAATTATTTTTATTGAAAAAAGAAAAATAAAAAAAATAGAATTCCTTACAAAACCCTCTGCCATATTATATCCAATAATAAAAGCTCCTGCAGAGGAACAAAAATTCCGCGATTTTAAATGGTATACAAAATCGAGACCTGATAATAAAGATGAAATTTTTTTCTGGCAGGATGAATAATTTAATTATATTCAGTTTATTATTTTTCCTTCAGTGCTAAGGCAAACATTTACTAAATTTGATCTTTCAAGTATTTTAATGAAACGAGGTAATGGAAAATAAAAAGCAAAAAAAAGATTTTATTCTCAAAGTTGACGAAGTTCAGAAAGCCCGAGAGCGGTTAAGGGATGTTGTGGTAAATGTTCCTTTGATGCGGGATGTCAATTTATCGGAAAAATATGAAGCGGACATTTTTTTAAAAAGAGAGGATCTGCAGGTTGTTCGTTCCTACAAAATCCGCGGGGCATATAATAAAATAAGTATGCTCTCAAAGGAGGAATTAAAAAAAGGGGTAGTGTGTGCAAGCGCAGGAAATCATGCACAGGGAGTAGCTTATTCATGTCATAAACTTAATATTAAAGGCACCATTTTTATGCCTGTTCCTACACCAAATCAGAAAATTAAACAAGTGGAATTTTTTGGCCGAAGCAACGTTGAAATTATCCTTACAGGCGATACCTATGATGATTCTTTTAAAGCGTCTATGAAATATTGTAAAAAAAACAACAGCATATTCATACATCCTTTTGACGATTTCCAGGTAATTGAAGGTCAGGCTACCGTGGGGCTTGATATACTTTCGGATACTTCGGCCCATATCGATTACCTGTTCATTCCAATAGGTGGCGGTGGTTTGGCTGCCGGTGTGGGAAGTGTTTTTAAAACCCTGAGCCCGGATACAAAAATTATCGGGGTAGAACCTGCCGGTGCCCCTTCCATGAAAGCTTCACTTGAAAAAGGGGAAGTAGTCAGATTGGAAAATATTGATAAATTTATCGATGGTGCTGCCGTTCAGCAAGTCGGCAATATTACATTTGAAATTTGCAGGCATATAATTGATGATATTATTCTTGTACCGGAAGGAAAGGTTTGCTCTACGATTTTGCAATTGTATAATGAAGAAGCTATTGTTGTAGAACCTGCCGGCGCTCTTTCAATTTCTGCACTTGATTTTTATAAAGAAAAGATCAAAAATAAGACTGTGGTAAGTATTGTTAGCGGAAGCAACAACGATATTACCCGAACTGAAGAAATCAGGGAACGTTCACTTCTTTATGAAGGATTAAAACATTACTTTATTATCAGGTTTCCTCAACGGCCGGCAGCATTCAGGGAATTCCTCGGGAATATTCTCGGTCCCAATGACGATATTACCTTTTTCCAGTATTCAAAAAAGAATAACAGGGAACAGGGTCCTGCTGTGGTTGGTATTGAACTTCAAACTAAAGATGATTTTGAACCATTAATGCAAAGATTAAAGGCAAGTAATATGCTTCAGGTATATCTCAATGAAAGGCCTGATTTATTTGAGTTTTTTATATAAAAAAAATTTAATTTGCTGATATGAATTGTAACCGTGCCAGCTCTTTTTACTTTTCACCCCGCCATTCTGCCATGAATTGCGTGAGAAATCCTTCTATAAACTGATGCCGTTCGATTGATATTTGTTTGGCAGTTGTTGTATTCATAAGATCCTTAAGAAGCAATAATTTTTCATAAAAGTGATTTATAGAAGTGCTTTGATCTTTCTTATATTCTTCAAAACTTTTATGAATTGTTGGTAATAAATCGGGGTTATGAATTTCACGGTTATGAAATCCGCCAAACGCAAACGCCCTTGCAATGCCAATTGCCCCGATAGCATCGAGCCTGTCTGCATCCTGAACCACTTTTCCTTCGAGCGTATGCATGGGTGAGGGAACCCCCGCACCTTTAAATGATAAATCGTCAATTATTTTGCATACATGATAATTTACCATGTCTTCTACTTTTTGAGATTTGAGCCAATCTTTTACCACATTTTTTAATGGGGGAGTTTGATTTTCTATAAGTTTCCAATCTTCAATATCATGAAGTAAAGCTGACAACTGGACTTCAAACCGGTTGGCATTTTCTCTCAGTGCAATAAATAATGCCATTTTCCATACCCGGTATACATGCCACCAGTCGTGACCAGACCTGTCACTATGCAATTTCCCCTTAACAAAAGCAATGGTATTAGCTATTACGACCTCTTCATTTTTCATTATTTTTTCTTATTTTATTGGATAAGAATTTTATTATAAGCGCCAAAAAAATAATTATACCGGTAACCCAAAATGCCCACCAATTAATAACCCGGGAACCTGCCTTTAATTCGTATTCCTTAAAAATAAATTTATAAGCATTAACTTTCCAGGATAATGTATCATGATTTATTTTCCGGGCATTTGTATTAATAAGTTTACCGGGTATAATGGTTTTAAAAAGGGTTTCTTCATGAAAATAATCAATAAAGGTTTTATTTTTTTTCTCTATGTCATTTAAAAAATCATACTTTTTATCGAGAAGTTTCAAAAATTTATCGTTATGAAAATAAGAAGCCAGTGAGGTTGCTAATTTTTTAACTGTCCAATCATTTGTATAAAAAGTCAGGATAGTATCAATATTTTCATCAATCATTTTTTGTTGAATGGAGGGTTCATTTAAAAGAATAACTGCTTTTTTAAGGCTGCCTGCGAGCTCTTCAGTAACACATGCCTTGTACCATTTCTCTGCTTTAATATTGATTTCATTTTTTATTTTTTCTTTTGCAATACTGTCTTTCCCTGCGGATACTTCATTCCCTTCATCCGTCCAGATTTTTAATTCATTTTCTGTAAGGTATTTTTCAACAGGTACTTTATATGAATCTGCTTTTCCGAAAATTTCAAGGTAACTAAAATAAGTGCAGAACCAACGAAATTTCCTTTCAACAATTAATTTATGAGGCAGATTTTCCCAATTGGAATTATTAAACCTGAAAATCTTATTTAAGTTTTCAGCATCCGGAAATTTTCTGATTGCCGTACATCGAATTTTTTTAAAACTATCCCTGATAAAGCTTAATTTCCATAAATTATCTGTTTTCACAGGAAAGGGATTTTGATCCCTTTTATATAATAAAGTTGTATCTTCCGACCAAACACTAATTTTAGTATCAATTGAACCATCGCGGTTTACTTTTTTAATTATTTCACGCCTTACATCACACGCGGTAAGGACAAGTAAAAAAACCAGGATAATTGTTAACAACCTTTTCGTATTCATAATTTATCAGGTATTTAATTTATGCAAAATGGATTTTGCAATGTTTTTAAGGCATCTTATTTTAGAAATCCGGAATTAAAGTACAATTTTATTGATAATTATCATGCAATAATTAAGAATTTTTTGCTTCTTTTTTGATATTAATTATTAGCCTTAAATAACATATTTACAATTAATTATTACGGGCTGAGCGGTAATAGTTATAACTATTTGTCAAAGAATAATTTAAAATAATTGTGAATTTTCTTAAAAAATATTAATTTTCTTTCGCTTTTTTAACAAAATTTTAAATGTTTTTCATGATAGTTTTCAAAACAGAGGTCTTGCAATTTAAAAAGAATAGTGTTGAATAATTGGCTAACTAAAATTAATTAAAAATGGAAGAAGGAATTGAAAATGCAAATGAACATGGAACCTATGAAAGGGAAGAAATTCATTCCAAGGCTGTAAGGGCAGGAAAGAGGACTTATTTCTTTGATGTTAAAGCTACAAAGAGAAACGATTATTACTTAACAATTACTGAAAGTAAGAAACGTTTTAATAGAGAAGGAAGGTTTTTTTATGAAAAGCACAAAATTTTTCTTTATAAAGAAGATTTTGATAAGTTTATTGAAAACCTTAATGAAGTAATAGATTTTATCAAAACTTCAAATCCAGTAATTATTACCGACCGGGAGGAAATTGAGAGTGAAGCTAATGAAGAATTTGTGGCGGTCGAATTTGAAGATCTCGAGAAACCTGAATAGAAAAGGCTGAATTAATCAGCCTTCTTCATTTAATTATTCTTTCGACTTTATTTTTTCGTAAATATGTTTTTATAATTTGATAAATTTCATAATTGTCTTTTCTCGGCATAATGCATTCACTGAGGCTTTCAATACCATTTACAGAAAAGATGTCGATAAATCCATATCCTAAGTATTTGCCATTTTCTATTCGAACAACCGATTTTTCTTCCATGTTTCTCCCTTTATCTATGATCAGAAGGGATTCGTTTTTATTGGCAATTGAACTTAATGCCATTAATGCCCGTTGATTATATTCTTCCGGCAATTCAATACCGGCACAAGCCCCTTTGCAAAGCCTGATTTCGTAATGAAAACAATGTCCCTGAGAATTATAGAGTCCGCATAATTTCTGACAAAGATTGTATTTTTCTATAAGCTTAATTAATAGTGATTGGGCATATTCCGGACTATTAAATACGCTGACTGCAGGCGATATTTTTGAATTTATCTCATCAATTTTGAAACAAAGAAAACCTTCAGGATTATAATAGTCAAAAATTCCATAATTTCTTAATGTTCGTCGCTGGGTTCTGTTAAAAAGGGGTTGATGCTTTTTAATTTCTTCAGATTCCATTAACAATGCAATTAGTTCGTTCCCGGTTAATTCGAATGATACATCGGCAATTTCTTTTCTCATTTTCTGGGAAGTGGAATTTTTTGTTGAACCAAGGTGAGTGAGTACACGCGATTTTATATTCTTGCTTTTGCCAATATAAATAATCTCCTGCATATCGTTGTAAAGGAAATAAACACCGGGATCTTCCGGCAGTTGAAATACCTTTTGTTTGTCAAGTGCCGGATGCAATACGCCCAGATCATTTTCTTCGATACCCGATGACCCGTTTTGATTTTTTAATTGAAGCAATATTTCAAAAAGCTTTACTGTGGCAAAAGCATCGCCTGCAGCGCGATGACGGCTATGAATATTAATTCCCATTTCGTTGCAAATATTGCCGAGGCTGTACGATTTCTTTCCTGGAATAAGTTTTCTGCTGAGCTTTACTGTACATAATAATTTTCGTTGAAATTTATATCCTAAACTCATGAATTCACTTCGGATAAAATTATAATCGAAGTTTACATTATGGGCTACAAAAATTTTATTTTCCGTGAGATCAATAATTTTCCTGGCAATTTCAAAGAATTTAGGGGCCTCGCTGACCATTTCATTGGTAATTCCTGTTAAACCTGTAATATAGTAAGGAATGGTTTTTTCTGGATTGATCAGCGTTACAAATTCATCTGTAATTTTTTCACCATCATGGACCAATATAGCAATTTCAGTGATCTTTTCATTTTGAGGACTCCCGCCGGTTGTCTCAATGTCCACAATTGCATACATATTCTTTCAGACTATTTCTTGATGAGAATTGGTAAAGGAAATAAATTATGTCCACAGACTTTTTGGATACATTCCCTGTTCGATAAGATTATTTAATTTTTGAATTGTGGTCTCTTTATCTTCTTTATAGGTTATGCCAAACCATTGGTCGGTAGTATTAAGTATTCTTACTCTCGCTTCACCTTCTTTTATTAATTCATCTATTGCCAAAGGGATATAAAATTCAGCTTTAGGATTTTTATAATTTGCCTCGATAAAAGTTTTAAATATTCTTTTTAAGTGTTCGAAAATGGCAGGTGGAAACCCCCAAAAATTCATGGAAGTAATCTCAATTCCGTTTAAAGGATTCCAATTATTATTAGAGTCTTTAAATACAATTTTGCCCTCCATTCGTTGAATTTGTGTACGCTCAACAACACTTTTTAAAATATGGTCTGCAGAAGTTTCACAGATACCTCTCGACACATGTCCATTTTCCGATAAAGTATTTTCAAGGATATAACCGACCATACAATAAGTATCTTTTTCGGATTCGCGCTTGCTGGTAAGGTGTTCGGCAATTATTTTAAACGATTCAGCTCCGTAAAAATCATCGGCATTGATAACAGCAAATGGTGTATCGATATGGTCGGCTGCTATCAATACAGCATGGCCGGTACCCCATGGTTTTTGCCTTTCAACCGGGATGACTGTTCCTTCAGGTATGTTGTCGAGTTCCTGGTACACATATTCAACCTTTATTTTACTGTTGAATTTATTGAAAACTTCTTTAAAATCGGCTTCTATACTTCTGCGAATAACAAATACTACTTTCCCAAAACCAGCCCTGATCGCATCGTATATAGAATAATCGGTAATGGTTTCTCCCGATGGTCCTAACTTATCCACCTGTTTAAGGCTGCCGTAGCGGCTTCCTAATCCTGCAGCCAAAACCAGCAAAGTGGGTTTTGTACGTAACATAATACTTTAAATTTATTTTATCTACAAATTTAACTTAAAAATGAAATTAACTATGACTGATTAATCTCATATTTATTTAAGACAATTTTTCAGGTTTTCCAGACAATAGGATGTTAGGGATTTAGAAAAATTCAAATCATTTATTGCATCAATTTTTATTAATTCCTGAATAGAAATATAAATTAAAAGTATTTTCTAAAGTCGGATAGCCTGCAGACTATGTGCCTCTCTATTAATTTTTATTTACCATAAAAATGCATCTCTTCAATATACTTAAATACCTTGTCGTTTAAAAAATAATGCATGTTTTTCCCTTTACTTATACCATTACGAATGAAGGTAGAAGAAATTTCAATTAGAGGAGCATCGATAAAAAAACAATTTTCGATATTTTGAATTTCTTTAGTATCGGATCCAGGTCTTGGGTAAACATATCGTGATGTTGTTTTCATCAGCTCATGGTAATTTTTCCATTTATGGAACGAAGATAATCCATCGGCTCCCATAACAATTACAAATTCATTATCCGGGTACTTTTCCCTGAGATATGTTAATGTATCAATAGTATAAGACGGTTTGGGGAGCTTTAATTCTATGTCGCAGGCCAGAAAACGTCGGTCATCCCCAATAGCTTCATTAACAAGTGCCATCCTGTGATAATCTGCAAGCAATCCTTTTTTTTCCTTCAATGGATTTTGAGGGCTGACAACAAACCATATTTGTTTAATATCGGTAAATTCAACTATATAATTAGCAATAGCAAGATGCCCGATATGGATAGGATTAAATGAACCAAAAAATAAACCGGTTTTCATAAAAATAAAGAATCATTGTATAGCAGAACAATCATAATTTGAAATTAATTATAAATATTAATTTAATTTTCTCTAATTATTCAGGTTGTTTAGACTGAAGACTTATAGCATTTCAATAATGTACAAATGCCTTGAGCTTAGTATGATCTCGCATGTTTCTTTCTGCAACCTGGTAGTCTATAACCTATCTACCTGATTAAATTAATTTGTTTTTTGAGCAAAATGCTCATTTATGTAGTCAGTTTCTATTTTGCCATCACGCAATTTAATTATACGGTGGGCACGCCTTGCAATATCTTCTTCATGCGTAACAATAATTATAGTATTGCCACTCCGATGTATTTCATCAAAAAGGTTCATGATGTCGATTGAGGTTTTCGAATCGAGATTCCCCGTAGGTTCATCGGCAAGGATGATCGCAGGCTTGTTAATCAAGGCTCTTGCAACAGCCACGCGCTGTCTTTGTCCGCCAGAAAGCTCATTTGGTTTGTGATGCATTCTGTCAGTCAGCCCTACATTTTCAATTACTTCCTTTGCAATTCTTCTTCTATCGGTATTTGGAACCCCTGCATAAACCAATGGGAGCATAACATTTTCCAATGCGTCGTAACGTGGCAAAAGATTAAACGTCTGAAATACAAAACCTATTTCTTTATTCCTGATTTCTGCAAGTTGATTGTCATTAAGCCGGCTTACGTCAGTTCCATTAAGTATGTAATTTCCTTTTGAAGGAGTATCGAGGCATCCGAGAATGTTCATTAGTGTAGATTTTCCTGAACCCGAAGGCCCCATAATGGCAACATATTCATTTTTTAAAATATCGAGCGTTACCGATTGGAGAGCAGGAACGACAATACTTCCCACATAATAATTTTTTACTATTTCCCTAAATGAAATTATTTTATCCATAATGTTTTCGAAAGTTCTTTTTACGAAGATACATTTTTACCATGAAATGTCAATATAGAATAACATCGAACAACGAAATTGCAAAGTTCATTTTATAAGTTAGTAAATAATTCATAGCAAAGGTTGTGCATTATTGTTACCTTTGAATTAAAGGATATCCTTTAAAGCAATGGGAATGGTTGAAATCTGAGATACAAAAGTTATTTTTTTATAATATATTTTTGTGAAGATGAAAAAAAATTTCTGGCTGGCTCTTTTTTTATTAATATTTATAAAGAACGATGCACAAAACTGGAACCTGGTCTGGTCCGATGAATTTGACGGAACAACTGTTAATACTGATAACTGGAATTTTGAAACCGGTGGCAATGGTTGGGGAAACAACGAACTTGAATATTATACCGATAGGTCTGACAATGCTACTATTCTGAATGGTAACCTTATTATTGTTGCAAAAGAAGAATCCTACCAGGGGAATAACTATACTTCAGCCAGAATGAATACATTGGGATTACAAAGTTGGACTTACGGAAAAATTGAAGCAAGAATGAAACTCCCGTCAGGACAAGGAATGTGGCCAGCATTCTGGATAATGGGAGAAGATTTTCCACAGGTGGGCTGGCCTAAATGCGGAGAAGTTGACATAATGGAACATATTAATAATGACACTAAAATAGAAGGCACCATGCACTGGGATTACAATGGCCATGTTCAATCTGGTGGGAGTGTAACCTGCGATGTTTCGCAGTATCATGTTTATTCTCTCGAATGGGATAAAAATGCTTTTATATGGCTGGTCGATGGAAAACAATATTTTACAGGAAGTATTGCAAACAATATTAATGGCACTGATGAATTTCATGCCCCGTTTTTTATTATCCTTAATTTAGCTGTGGGCGGGAACTGGCCTGGAAATCCAGATAATACAACTACATTTCCAGATACCATGTTTGTCGATTATGTGAGGGTTTATGAACAATCTACCGATATTAAAAAAATTAAAGCAAAAAGCAATAGTATATCTATTTTTCCCAATCCAACTACAAATAAGTTAATTATTCAGGCTAATAATTCCTTGAAAAATCAAAAATTTGAAATAGTAAATGTGTTGGGAAAAAATATATTATACGGGGAATTGGAAAACCAAACTGACATAGATATCTCCCAATTCTCAAAAGGGGTTTATTTTATAAAATTTTCTAATGATAGTAAATCTGAGATAAGGAAATTTGTAAAAGAATAACTCCCAGTTCTCTTTATCTTTTCATTTTTAAATAATATTCCTTCACAATTTGTTTCGCTGCTTCAGCATTTTCGTTTGAAACAACCAATTTAACCGAACCTGCACCACCGGGTGAAGCAAGCCAGGGAAACATGGTACCCTGGATTTCATCTTTAAGGAACACTTCAATTTCAGAATCTTCAATAAGACTTTTTACTAACGCGGCTTCTTCGAATGATCCGGCAAAAATTTCGACAGGATAAATTTTGGAATTGTCTTTCATATTAATTTTAATAGTTGTAATTTCTTCAATAAAATTAGTTAATCTGAACTGTAAAGAATAATATTATTTGGTATTATTATAAATTATTTTCCGAAATCAAATTTTATTGATCATCGCGATAAATTGAATTGACTATTTCTATTGTTAAATTTGCATACTAATTAGAAAATAATCGTATAACTTTTTTAAAGAATTAATAATTCTTGTTATGAAAAAAAAATCCTGTTTATTGCTGATCATTCTTTTATTTTCATTCCTTAATACAAGAATAGCCTTTTCTAAGTTATATATCAACGAAATATTTGCTACCAATGCATCTGCAGATTTAAACAAAACTTTTTATAATTATTTAAACTGGATTGAGATTTATAATTCCGATTCGGTAAATAATGTAGGTGGAATTTTCTATTTATCGGACGATCCGCTGAACTTGACTAAATGGCAATTCCCGGCTACTGTAAGATTTTATTCCCTTCGTTATTATACTGTTTTTACCGATGGCGATAATGTTCCCGGTGCAACCAATTTTAAACTCAATCCTGACGGGGGAACAGTTATACTTTCCAATTCCTCAGGGGTGATTATTGATGAATTGGATTATGGAGTGCAATATTCAAATATATCGTATGGCAGGTATCCTGACGGTTCTTCTTCTTTATTCTACTTTTTAACCCCAACCAGAAGCAGCGCAAATTCTTCAAATATTTCTTCAATAGCAAGTGATGACGTCATTTTTCTAACAAAAGGTGGTTATTACTCCTCATCAATTAATCTTGAACTTACGGGTAATTTTATTAATGGGGGAATTTATTATTCTACTGATGGAACCGAGCCAGATACAAATTCAACAAAGTATAGCAAACCTATTAAACTTACAACAACATCAGTAATCAGGGCCCGGATTATTGAAAAAGGAAATGTACCCGGGAATATTATTACGCAAACTTATTTTATACATAGCCGTGTGCCTGATTTGCCTGTTGTTTCCCTGGTAACGGCTCCAAATAATTTATGGGACGACCAAATAGGAATTTATGTTGTTGGCACAAATGGTATTGCTGGAAATTGTTATGGCCTTGCAAACTGGAACCAGGATTGGGAACGATCAGCAAATATTGAAGTGTATAATGGAACAAAAAGCCAGGTAATCAATCAAATTGCTGGTATAAAAATTTCCGGGGCATGTTCAAGGACTTTTGCCGAAAAATCATTAAGCGTTTATGCCAAGAAAAAATATGGTGTTGGAAAATTAAAATATAAATTCTTTAAGTCAAAAAGCATTTACGCATTCGATGAGATTTACCTGCGAAATTCAGGTAATGACTGGAACAATACTATGTTTCGCGATAATATGATACAAACATTAACCGATGGCCAGATGCATTTAGATCACCAGGCGAACCAGCCGGCCGTGATTTATATTAATGGAGTTTACTGGGGAATATTAAATATTTACGAAAAATCGAATGAGAAACTGGTTGAAGAAACTTATGGAATAGATGAAAGCAATATCAATTATTGTGAACTGAATGCTATACCTGATATAGGTTCTGCGGATGGTTATAAATCAATGATAGGTTATGCATCAACACATAATCTGGCCGATCCTGCTGCTTATAAATATATGTCAGGTCAAATGGATATTGACGAGTATATCGATTATATGATAACTGAAATTTATGTTGATAATACCGATTGGCCCGGGAATAATTTAAAATACTGGAGTACCATAAATCCGGTCTCAAAATGGAGATGGGTGCTTTTTGATACAGATTTTGGTTTTGGATTGTATAGTACCGGATATGATTATAATACCCTGACTTTTGCTTTAGATTCAACCTTTACCGATCCATATTACTGGCCAAATCCATCCTGGTCAACATTATTATTCAGGAGCCTGATGAAAAGCAATGAATTTAAAAAGAAATTTATCAGCCGGTTTTACGCCCACATAAATACAACCTTCGATCCCAACCGTATTAGCAAAATTATTGACAGTTTAAAAAATGACATTGCCAGTGAGATGCCTTATCATTTTCAAAAATGGGGATCGGATATTAATACCTGGAATTCGAATATCAATAATATGAAGAATTTTGCCAACCAACGGCCTGCTTATATGCTTCAATTTTTAAAAGATTATTTTGTTCTGAATGATAATGCTGTTATTAGCGTAAAAACGAATAAACAAAATGCTGCGAAGATTTTAGTAAATAATGTGCCCTCAGTCGACTCAGTATTTAAGGGTTATTTTCCTATAGGTTTTCCTTATACCATAGAAGTTCAGCCGACACTGGGATTCAAATTCGATAGTCTGAAATTAAATAACAATGGTTTAAAAAAATATTCATTTTTCAATTTCGGGAGCAACTGGAAATATCAGGATAGTGTTGCAGGCACCGGCAGTGATTGGATTACCAACAACTTTAATGATTCATTATGGAAATCCGGTAACGGACAACTTGGTTACGGCGATGGTGATGAAACAACAATAATCAGTTTTGGACCCGATTCTGCCAAAAAATATATTTCAGCTTATTTTCGGAAAACATTTTCATATGATGGAAGTCATTTGGATAGTTTAAACTACAGTATTCTAATTGACGATGGTGCTGTTGTTTATTTAAACGATAGCGAATTAGATCGTTTTAATATGCCGTCCGGAATTATTTCCTACAATACTTTAGCTTCTGCCAATTTAGGGGATAATTTAATTTATAATTCTAAAATAAGTCCTTCTTTGCTTCTTAAAGGGAATAATCTGATTGCCGTTGAAGTGCATCAGGTATTGGCAACAAGCTCAGATTTAAGTTTCGATATGTCGTTAACCGGGCAATCCGTTTTAGATTCTCAACGGTTTGTTTACTTTCAGCCGGTAATAACAGACACTTTAAGAAATAATATTAATTTTATTGCTTACTTCGATAATTCTGCAAAGCCTGAGATCGGTAAAATAGTTATCAATGAAATTAATTCGGACAATTCTACCTTTGCAGACGAATTTGGCAATAAAAATGACTGGTTCGAAATTGTAGACACAGATAAAGACAGTGTCGACATTGCCGGATTGTACTTTTCCAATGATCTGCAATTCAAGCTAAAAAGTCAGGTGCCTTATGGTTCACCAAGTATTACTACTTTAGCGCCAGGAGAACATAAGGTTCTCTGGGCAGACGAACAGCCGTCAAACGGGCCTTTGCACCTTAATTTTAAAATAAGTAAGAGTGGTGCACAATTATCAGTCGTTCAAAATGTCGAAAATATTTATTTTACACTCGATTCATCAATATTTGGACCTCTTGATGGTTTTCATACCTGGGGCCGGATTCCTGATGAGACAGGGAAATTAATGTTGAATATTCCTACACCGGGAACTATAAATATAGAATCACATGAAGAAATCGGAAAACCTGATTTTCAGTTATCTGAGGTTATTATTTTTATTACAGATTCAAAAATGCTTAATATTAATTTTGTAAATTTTGAAACTCCAGCTAATGCAAAAATTTATGATATTTTAGGCAGAAAAAGAATGGAAACGAGATTGACTGGTTCCATAAATAAATTTGATGTGGGATACTTAAATACCGGAATTTATATCGTAAAAATTTATACTAAAAATAAGAATTATTCCAGGAAAATATTGATTAAATAGAATTAATTATTAAGAAATTATTTTAGATTACTTCAATTTATTCCATTTGGCATAAATTGAATTATTGATAAATACGATATTAATTCAATAGTTTCTGTTAAGGAATTAAATTTTTTTGAAATTGTTTATAGATTGTAGATTCAAGATTTTAATTTTTTTATTTTCCATCTTTTGGCAATAATATAAATTCACTTCAGTTATTTATATCTTTTCCAAAACCCTGTTGTCATGGCTTTTAAAATATTCAAATCATAACCCTGCATATTTGTCTTCTGCAAATAATTTTATTTCATTAATGAAAACGAATTCCATTTTTGCGAAAATCAAATATTCGCAATCCCAATCCTTATCATAAACGCAAGACACATTTTTGGGATAAGTAGTTGTAAATTATTAGAATTGTAATGATTTTGAATAATAATTTGTTAAATTATTTAATGATAATTTTTTACATTTGTTTGAAATCCTCAAATAGCTAATAAATTTTTTAAATAATTATGTGGATAAATTATTTGGGCATTTGCACAACTTTCGGCTTCCTATTTTTGGCTGTCATATTATTTGTAAAACCCTCACAAATAATGACAGCCAATCGGTTTTTAGCACTTATTTTATTTTTGTTTGGCTGTATGCAGTTTGTTATGTTGATCTGGCATGCAAAATTATATCAATATTTAATGTTCCTTATCAGTAGTGATTTTATCTTTCTTACCCTTATAGGAACGGTTTTTTATCATTATGTTTTATCAATGCTTCATTTCAAAATTAATTGGAACTACAAAAAATTGATTCACCTGGTTCCTGTAATATTCCCGATCACTTATTATATTTATTTTCAGTGCAGACCATTCAATGAACAATTATTATATTGCCTCAATGGATATAAACATTACCCCGTGATATGTTCATACATGAATACCTGGGCTATATCCCTGTGGATTTTTTACCTGGTTTTATCTTTTAGAAAAGTACAGCAATATCAGAAAATGATTAAAAACAACTTTTCAGAATTGAAAGGGATTAACATGTCATGGATAAAAAATTTCATTCTTGTTTTTTTAGCAGTTCTTCTCTCTATTGGTGTTGCCTTAACCATCTTTTCAAGCGAATATTTGAACGAAGTAATAGGACTACCGACCATATCTTTTTTATATATTTTTCTTTTTTATAAAGCAATAACTCATCCTTTAATTTTGAACAACTATTATATTATTCTCGATGACTCGTCTTCCACTGAAACTAAGCAGAAATTGAAACTTTCAGAGGATGAAGTTCAAACCAGCTTTTTACGTTTGGTAGATTATGTCGAAAAAACAAAACCATTTCTGGCTTCCAGATTGACTATAAAAGATTTGGCAAAACAATTGGGTGTTCGTGACTATATATTATCTAAAGTAATTAATGAAAAGACAGGGAGTAATTTTTATACATTCATCAATACATACAGGGTTGAAGAGGCAAAAAAAAAGTTGAGTAATAATCAATACAAGCATTTTTCTATCGAAGCTATTGGCAAAGAAAGCGGGTTTAACTCATCATCCTGCTTTTTTGAAGTTTTTAAAAAATTTTGCGGTAAAACTCCCAAAGAATTCTGCGAAAACCTCAATAATTGATATTTGAATTAACTTTAATCTATTCTATTCTTCAACCGGTTAAAAAATCTGGATGGAAAAGATAATTATCCATTTTAACCAGGTTTAGTTACAACAAAATATCTATTTTCAAAAGAATCTATAAATGGGCAATATTAATTACTTATTACTCCAGACTTCCAAATCTGGAGTAATAAGCAGACATAAAACATTTATCTGAAAATAAATTTTTCGTTATTTTATATTAAACTTTAAAATTAATCTACTATGAAAAGAATAAATAAATCAATTATTTGCAGTTTGGTTGCTGTAATTTTTATTTGTTTAAATTCCGGCGGGCAAACACAGGAAACTGAAAAATCTTTTAAATTATCAAAAGATGCTAAAAAGGGTACACTTGGCTCTTTTAAGTATGACGATACCAACAAACAATACACTCTTGTATTTGTCAGGGATTTAAAAAAGGAAACGATTTATGAAACTATGAAATTTGATTATGATTTTAATCAAATTAGTGATAATTCTGAATCGTTAGCTCTTAGTGATGCCAACAAAAAGTATGACTTTGTAGGTTATGATGAAGAGAAATGGAAAGACCCGTTAGTTGTCAGGGTTGATGCCCAGGCCTGGGGCAAAGGTAATGTTGCTTTAAGAAAGGGAACAATCTCAAGAGAATGGGTTAATCCGAGTTCAACTTCCACCACTTCTACTTCTGGTAATTTAGTGACAACAACAACTACTACTGTTTCAGGATACTGGAAATACAATTTCAATGAAACTGAAAAGTTTACCCCAAAAATTGAGATGTCAATTTCAAATTTAATTTCTCCAAAAGCGCCTGGTTTCGTAAGGAAAATGATCGAAAACCAGGCTAAGAAGATTTACTTAGTTGGTTATATGACCGATGAACCTTCAATGGAAATACAAACCGGCCGCAAATTCTTTTTCCCTCATGCATTTGCAACCGCATATATATCTCCTAAAAAAGCTTATAGTGCTGCATCAGGTGACATTGTCGTTGTTGGTAAGCAAGTTGTTGCCTGGGATACAAATTATATCAGCAGGTTTGTTGCATTAAAATATTCAGCTGCGGATTTCTCGGAAAAAAACAGGAACATGATTGAATTCAAATATGGTTCCGATGTTATATATGAGCAGGAACTATCAGATCATACTATTGCTTTATTTTTTGCCCCTTTGCCTAAAAGTCATGTAAAACCAGGTAAACCGAACCCAAATCCCAGGGCATTTACTTTTATGCGAATTGATAAAGATGCAAATGTGAAAGAAAGAATAGAATTTGAATCTCCAAGCAGCAAATGGATCATCAAAACGATTGAATTAACCGATAATGGTGACTTATTTATTTACGGCCCTGCTTCACAGAAGAAAAATGATGATTATTACGAAGAACAATACAGACCTAAGCTTGATAATTTTCAATTTATGAAAATATCTGGGGGTAAAATTGCATTTACAACAACTACCAAAATTGACGAGTTTGAAAAGAAAATGCAGACACCTCCAAATATGAAAAAAATTGATTCTTATGATGGCAAGGACTTCGAATATGGTTCTATAGTTTTTGCTTCTACAGGTGATATTTTCATTAACGGACAGGAAGCAGAAAGTGGGCCAAAAGGAAATGGTACAAAATATGGGAACATTTATTTGTTCCAATTTGGCCCCGATGGTATACTAAAGGCACAATATGGATACAAAAAGGTTGAATCGGGCAAAGAATCAGAATCTATAGCCACTATTAACTCTGAATTTGAAAACCCGGACAATAAAACTTTTACATGGTTGATATATGAAATTGAAGGAAGTAGTGACGCAAAAGCATTAATCTATCCGCGTATAGCGACGATTGACTTGGCAAAAGCTGCCGTTTCGGATTTTCAGCAATATGGTTATAATAAAAAAGAAGAATTCTATGTTGACAATAGCAGACCGATCCTTTTTATAGATAATAACCAGAAAGCAGTTTTCTTTGGATCAGACAAGAAAAACAAAGAAATATGGTTTGGCAGGGTTAAATTAGGTAAATAGTTTTATTATTTATTTGTATTCGACGGTGATGTGTGCTTGAATATAATAAATATTCCTGGCAAATTTTATAACTACATTCTCTTCAAAATCAGGGCTGACCTCCCATTATGATAAAAATAAGTTGAGGCCGGCCCATTTAAAAAAAATGGAATATAACCCAATAAACTATAGAATAAAAATAAAATTTAAAATTTATGTATCATGAAAAAAATTTACATTTCGATTTGGTTAATGCTTATTTCAGCAATAGGTTTTTCACAATGGACTGCTTTAACCAGCGGAACAACTAATTGGTTAAATTCAGTGTATTTTCCCAATGCCAATACGGGGTACACTGTTGGATGGCTTGGAACTATTTTAAAAACGAGTGATGGAGGAACTATCTGGACAAAACAAACAAGCGGAACAACTAAAAATTTAAATTCAGTTTATTTCACCGATGCCAATACTGGTTATACTGTTGGAGATGGAGGAACAATAATTAAAACAAGCGATGGCGGAACTACCTGGATAACACAAGCCAGCGGAACAACTGTTAATTTAAAGTCAGTTTATTTCACAAGTGCCAGTGCTGGTTGTGCTGTTGGATCAGGTCAACATACTTTTAAAACGAGCGATGGCGGAACTACATGGACAGCAGTATCAGTAGCTGCAGTTGTGATAAATTCTGTTTATTTCACCAGTACTAATAAAGGTTATGGCGTAGGTGATAATGGAAACATTTATAAAACGAACGATGGCGGAACTACCTGGACATTCACATACAACGGTGTTACTACAGCTGAATTATTTTCAATTAATTTTCCCGATGCAAATACAGGTTACTCTGTCGGCGCTGGTGGAACAATTATTAAAACGAACGATGGCGGAACTACCTGGGCTGCTCTGAACAGCGGAACAACATTTAATGATTTAAATTCAGTTTATTTCATCGATGCCAATATTGGTTACGCCATTGGCACATGGGGCTTTATTACTAAAACGAGCGATGGCGGAACTACCTGGATTACTCAGAACAGCGGGACTCTTGATGCTTTAAGTTCAGTTTATTTCA
>Ga0265323_10000208_pt1 | contig 34951 bp, 27 predicted proteins | sample 41225metaG_FD_193580 | JGI IMG/M metagenome (GOLD analysis project Ga0265323, IMG submission 193580) | Rhizosphere microbial communities from Carex aquatilis grown in University of Washington, Seatle, WA, United States - 4-12-25 metaG | ecosystem: Host-associated > Plants > Roots > Rhizosphere...
GACGCCCCCGTCGCGCTCTCGCGTTTCGATCCGGCGGCGCCACCTTCGGTTGCGGCTATTCGTCTCCATGAGGCATCCCGGCTAAGCGAGCACCCGGCAAGCCTCCGCATACTGCTCTGCGGTCATGATGCCGTTGTGGAATTCCGCGCGTCCCTCCGCGAACGGAATTCCGCGCGTCTTGATGGTCCGGGCGATGATGATCTTGGGTTGCCCGATGATCGCATCCGCCGCGTCGAGGGCATTCAAAATCTCCTGCATGTCATGGCCATTGATCGTCTGCACGTGCCAGCCGAATGCGCTCCATTTCTTGTCGATGGGGCTGGAGCTGTAGCGCACGTCGGTCGGCCCGTTCGTCATGAGCCCGTTTCGGTCCAAAATAGCGACGACATTGTCGAGTTTGTAATGCGCGGCCGCCATGGCCGCCTCCCAGATCTGCCCCTCGGCGATTTCGCCGTCGCCCAGCACGCAATAGACCGTGCATCGCCGGCCGTCGATCTTGTGGCCGGCCGCCATGCCGCAGGCAATGGAGAGCCCCTGCCCCAGCGAGCCCGTGTTGGCCTCGACGCCGGGAGTCGTGTTTCGATCGGGATGCCCCTGAAGCATCGCTCCAAGGGTCTTGAGCTTCTTCAGTTCCTCGCGCGGGAAGTAGCCGCATTCCGCAAGGGCGGCGTATTGCACCAGTGCAGAATGTCCCTTGCTGAGTAGAAACCGGTCGCGGTCCGCCCACGACGGATTCTTCGGATCGTGCCGCATCTTTGAAAAATAGAGCGCCGTGACAAAGTCCGCGCTCGAGCACGAGCCGCCGAAGTGACCCTTCTGGCCCGGCCCCACCATCTGCACGATGTCCAGGCGGAGCTTTTGCGCGATCCGCTGGAGTTCTGCGATGTCGCGTGTCGGTGTCATGACGCTTTTCCCTCCCGCGATTCCAGGATTTCGCGGATCTTGCTGAACGCCGTGCGGCCGCTGTTGTAGACGGGCACCCGCGTGTTGGTCAGCCGGGGTTCGAGCGCCGTCATGGACACCTGAGCCATCACGATTGCGTCCACGGAGCCGGACAGCGTCTCAATTTCCTGAATGAGCATCTCGTTGTGCTTCTCCGGGTCGCCCGCCTTCAGGACCTGGAACGCCTCGCTGCACAGGCGCAGTTCCACGGTGATTTCGCTGCCGGCTTCCTGCGCGGCGAGGCGCAGCAGGCGCTCGGAGGCGGGAACCGTGGTGGGCACTGTAGCCAAAAGTCCGATACGACGGCCGTGGCGAACCGCGAGATCCATCATCGGACGGTCGATCTGAAGCAACGGTGTCTTGATCATGGGCCTGGCATACTCGACGGCCCGATTGAAGGTCGAGCAGGCGAGCAGGATCAGGTCGACGCCGTACTCCTCCTGGGACAGCGCGGCCTGCACGAACTTCGCGTAGTTCTTTTGTGGTATCACTCCCGGCGGGCACGCGAAATTCGTATTCTGGATGGTGTCGTCCACCCAGTGAACCACCTCCACCTCGGGGATGATCTCATCGATGTATTTCTGGACCGCCCGGGTCGTGATCAGGGCGGCATGGATGATGCCCAGCTTCTTTCCTTTTAGGTTTTTGGACATGACGATGACGGTTTCCGTTGAAAATGCCGGAGGGTGCTTTGCTGGCTATTGGACGGCGGTGGAACCAAGGGCGGAATCGACAGGCATCGCGCCGTCGACGTCGACGAAGATCCTTTCAGGGCGGGCGTCGGACGCGGACACGGAGGTTCGCACGTTCCTGAACGTCACGCCGCGAACATGCCGCAGATAGATGCCGTAGGCCGGCAGCACGTTCCCGAACATGCTCATCTCGGGATACGCAGACTCCTTCTCGGGCAGCAGCAGCTGCGCGTCCCCGGCCGTCCCGCCGCCGGGCAAGGCGAGGTCGATGTTCTCCAGCGTGAGGTCTTCCACGGGATGGCCGGGAATGCCGTTGACGAGCACGCCGATGCGCTCGGCCCGCGTCGCGCGGACATTCTTGATCGTGATGTCGCGCAACGTGCCCGGTGGCTTCGCCTGATCGCCCGGGCGAAACGTCTTCAGTCTCGCGCCGAGGCGGATGCTGATCGGCACGGCGACGCCGTCCATCGCGATGCCGTCGATCGACACGTCATGGGTGTGCGCGCCGTCGACGGCATAGATCGCGATGCCCGCCATGCCGGTGTTTCGAATCTGGCAATCGCTGATGCGGATGTGCTCGAAATCGCCGAGCGACTCGGTGCCCAGCTTGATGGCGTTGCACCTGGTGGAGAGTTTGCAGCCGCTCGCGGCGATGTCACTGCAGGGCCGGAGACTGGTGGCCTTGAGGCAAAGCGCGTCGTCGCCACTTTCGATGTCGCAATTGCGGATGCGCGCGTCTTCGCACGAGTCGAGGTCGATGCCGTCGTTGTTGGCGAGGCCGGTCGCGCGGGTGCGGATGGTGGCGCCATCGACGACGATGTGGCGGCTTTGGAAGAAGTTGAGCGTCCACGCACCCGGATTCGTGAGGTGGACCTCCTTCACCGTGACATCGGAGCAGCGCAGCCAACGCAGCAGAAACGGGCGGACGGTGTAGGGATTCTGCGCGGCTTTCACCGCCGAGCCCTGCCCGTCGATGGCGCCGGGGCCCTCGACAGCGACGTGTCTCGCGCCATCCGCGACGATGAGCGCAAAGCCGAGCGGGATACCGTCGCCCGCCGTGAACGGGTCGATGTTGCGGTAATCGGCGGGATTCGCGCTGCCGAGCAAGACGGCATCCAGATCGAGCCGAAGCGTGACATTGTCCTTGAGTTGGATCGTGCCCGTGACGTAGCGGCCGGCGGGAAACGCGAGCGTGCCGCCTCCTTCCGCATTGCACGTGTCGATGGCCTTCTGCAGAGCCGCGGTGTTGAGCGATGTGCCGTCGCCAACCGCACCGTAATCGATGACCGAGCGAACGCCGCCGGACCCGGCGAAGGCGCAAGCTGCCGGGAGCAAGAGCGCTGCGAAAAGAGTGTTACCCATGAGAGGCATGGCAATTGGTACAGTGCGCGAATCGGCTCAACGTTTTCGCGCGGCTTCCAGCGCGGGGCGTTCCACGATTGCAGTGGCCCGGAGGAAACCGGCCATGGCCTCCTTCGCGTTCACCTTCCGCCTGTCGTTGACGTAGTCGGCGTAGCTCGCCTGCACGCAGACGCCGTCGCATGCGCTGAAAACGTCAACACGGCCCTCGGCATTGATCTTCGCGTTTCCGACGATGCCGCGGTAGCCTTTGGCGGCGACCGGGCCATATTCCTTCTCGTCGAGCAACTGGCGATGACAACCGGGGAGAATCGAATCGAGTCGAGCCATTGGCAAAAAGGCGAAAACTCAATCGCGCAGGCGATAGGCCACGACACGGTTATCGAGGAAGGTCGGCACAAGCATCATCTTCTCGGCGACGATCCAGCCGAGGTCGGCGGCGTTGATGTTCGCCGGATAGGTTTCGAGGAGTTTCACCGCCGGCCTTCCAGTTTGGAGCAGCCGCACGGTGCCTTTCCAATCGGAGATCAGGAACTGGGATTCCGAGATCTTCTCGAGTCCGTCGACGTAGCCGATCCGGTCGAACAGCACGGTGACAGCCTTGCTCGCACGGTCGACCGCCAAGACGCGGCCGCCCTTGCCGCCCACCAACAACCGGGCGCCATCACAATAGATTCCGTTGGGGCTCGAGAGATCGGGAGAATCGAGAAAGACGCCAGTCTTCCCGTCCTTGAGCACGTAGATGAAATGCTGGCCCCTGCCGGTGTCGGTGATGTAGACCGTGCCGTCGGCGTCGGCCGCGACATCGTTGAGTTCTTTCGCGCCTTCGACCGGATAACGGTGGGCGATCGCGCCCCTCTCGACATCGATCTCCACGACCTCGTCCATGCTGGAGACGTAGAGTTTGCCGCCGACGAGGGCCATGCCCTTGGGACCGTGGAGCCCGCCGACCCAAGGGTTGGCAAGGATCCTGCCGTCGGACGAGAGCCTGGCGATATAACCCTGTCCGTCCTTCGCGCCTGTCGTCACGACCATGTTGGAGACGTAGATGACCTTGCGGGCGCCGTCGTAGAGCGCGGACTCCGGGATCTTGAGCACGGCCGGCGTCTCCCAGACCTTTTCCAGCCTCTTGTTCTGGTAGCAGTGCAGCATCACCAATTCGATCCCGCGGCCGTCGCGGCCGAGGTTGCGGCTGTACTGTTTGTCGACGGGGTTGTTCCAGTGCTCCTGCACGCCGAGGCTTCCGATCGCCACGCCGTTGGGGCGGTAGGCGCCGAGCTTCGCATTGGTTCCGCGGGCGGCCTCGATCAGGTAGTTGTCGCAATTCTTGGACGACCCCTTTGGAAATTGCTTCGCGCCGCTGTACCCAAGCTCCCCCTGAAACTCGGCCAGCAGAAAATCGAGGCCGACGGAGTCGATCGCCACCGGATCCTGCGACATGAAATAGCTGGCGCTCCACTCCCCATCAAACAGACGATTCCACCGATCACGCGTGGCGTTCGGGTCGCCAACGTTGGTCTGCATGCCGTAGAGCCCGTCGATGATGTAGAGCATCGTCTTGCCGCCGAGATTCGGGGAACCCATGAGGTCGACGTAGGCCGAATAATCGCCCGGCTGCCCCTTGGCCTCATTGACATACTTGCCGTGGTCCTTTTGGGGAAACTTGATCGAACCGAAGTGATTCTTTGCGCATAGCGTCACACCGGAAATCTCGTGACCTTTCAGAAGCGCGACGTTGATCAGGTACGCGGCGTCCACAACCGCTTTCGGAAGGGACGTTCCGAGTTCGGGCTCCGGCGAGGTAAACGTGATCGCGCCCTCGACCCATTGCGGCGCCTCACGACCGTTGCGCCCCGGCCCATCCATCCAGCGCACATCGGGAAATTCGGCGTGCAGCGGGACGTAGATGCGGTCGGGAATCGCGCGAACCTTCCAGCCGATGCTGGCGTCGTAAATGACGATGTCCTTTTGCGCCACCCCGCCCGGACCGGTCAGCTCGCGCAGGAGGACACGCGTGGCCTGCGGCGACTGGTCGATGTTGTTGTCCGCGTCGTCGTCGGCGTACGTGTTGTTGCAGTTGATCTTCACCGCGGTCAACTCACCCGGCTGCCAGCCGCGGTCGCCGCGCCCGTGGATCTTGTTGAAATGGCGGAAGAGCTTCGTCCACGCCTCCGCGTCCGTTGCCGCGCCGGTGAGCCCGCGGACGGACTTCGAGAACATCGCCGCCAGCGCCTCCTCGTTGATGTTGCCGGCCTCCCACCATTTTCCCGTCTTGCCGTCCCACGGCGTTGCGTTCACGTCGCGCACCCACGTGACGCGGCCCGGAAAGATGCCCTTCGCATCGCCGACAGGCGAGTTGGGGAACGGTGTCGCCGGCGCCGCCACGGGAGGAACTTCGCCCGCAGCGAGAACCGGACTCCCGCCGGTCAGTGCGGATGCGAGAAGCAGGAGCGTGGAGAGAGAACGAATACGGCGCATTTGAGGAGGGGCTTCCCTATCATCCCGCAATGCATCGACTCTGGGAAGGGGAGAATGCGCATTTGATCTTGAATTTTGCGCCCCATCACCGGGCGCCGGTTGCCCGGGTGATTCACGCGGACGGGCCACGGCCTTCGAATTGAGCGCCCTGCCCGTCCGCCGTCCAGCGGCGCATCGCGGAGCCCGCCCTGTTTAGAAAGGCGCGCAGATGCTCGCGTCAGGCGGACCGGAACAGACTGCGACCTGGCTTCGTCATCCCGGCGGAGTCGGAAACCACGATCTCAAGATGTCACGTATTGCGTGACAAACCGGCCTCAGCGCGGCAAGCCGTAGCGCTCGCGATATGCGGCCGGCGCGAGAGCGTTCTCCCGCTTGAAGACCACGCTGAGATAGTCGGCCTCAAAGCCGATGCGCTCGGCGATTTCCCAGACTGGAAGGCCGGTCCCGACGAGAAGCTCCTTCGCCCGGTTGAGCTGCACGCGCAGGATCTCCTGCCTCGGTGTGCGGCCGATGAGCCTTCGGAGGCGTTTCTCCAGCGCGCGCCGCGCCATCGGGCACTCACGCAACACGTCGCTCACGCGGATGCCCTCGCACGCGTGCTCGCGGATGTAGCGCAGCACGGACGCGATCTTTGGATCGCCGACCGCGAGGATGTCGCTGCTCTGCCGCGTTGCGATGCCGACCGGCGGGATCAGATGCGGCTCCCCGGGCGGGACGCGCGCGCCGTTCATCATTGCCGCCAGCAAGGCCGCCGCCTCCCAGCCCGCGCGGCGGGGGTTGAGGATCACGCTCGACAGCGGTGGCGGGGACAGCGCGCAAAGCGCCTCGTCATTGTCCACTCCGAGAACCGCGATCTGCTCGGGCACCGCGAGATTCGCGCGCCGGCAGGCCTCGAGCACCTGCTGGCCGCGATTGTCGTAGCACGCAAACACGGCGACCGGCTTCGGCAGCTCCTCGAGCCATGCCGCGATGGCATCGACTTCGGAGTCACTGCTGGCAACGCGCGCAAGCGGTGCGTAGGCGTGCCAGGTCCGCCCGCCGCCGCGCAACAACAACCCGAACTGCTCGCCGCGCCGCATCGACCAGCTAAACCGCGCATCACCGCAAAAGGCAAAGTGCCGGAATCCGCGGTCGAGAAAATGCTCTGCGGCGAGCCGGGCGATTGCCGCATCGTCCGACTTGACCCACGGGGCTCGCTGAAGCAATCGCGAGGGGGTCAGATCCACCATGGGCGTGGGAAGCCCCGCCACCGCGCGGGCGACGCGCCGGCTTTCGCCGCGGAACATCACGCCATCCCCGTCCCAGCCGTTGAGCCACCGGGGCGGAGTGTCGTCGGATCCGAGCTCGGCGAAATGCACGCTCCACGGTCCGTGGCTCAGCATGTAGTCGCCAACCCCGAGGAGAATGGCCCGCGCATATGCATTGGTCGTCTCAAAGAGCAGCGCGACCTTCATAAACGGCGGATGGACAGCCATGACGGCATGATTTCGATCCGCATGGGGCTGGTCAAACGCAACTGTTGGGGCGGTGACCGACGAACGCTCCTGCACGGCTGAGGTCTGACCGGTGAAGGCGAGGCGAATCCCGCGGCCCGCAACGCGCGACGCTCACCGCGGAGATGATCCACGCAATGACGCTGTGAAACGGCCCCCTCCCCATTCACGCACAGGGGGAAATCCCGGCCGCACGTTGTAACGTATTACGTGACAAACCAACGATATCTTCCCCCCTTGCACCGCGGGAAATCCCGGCCTCACGTTGTAACGTATTACGTGACAAACGAGGTTTCTCGCGCCGCGCGCGGAATGGCGCCGGCATTTCGCGAGGCACCGTGCGCCGATCTGCAGCGGAGCCGCTCCCGAAACGCCTCCCGGCTCAACCTTCCCCGGGCAGCGGGGGTTCCTGCACCGCGGAACGCAGCTGGCTGTGCTTTCTGCCGTAGAAGAAATAGACGACAAATCCGATCAGCAGCCAGGCAAACAGCCGCAGCCAGTTCTGCCGGGGCAGCGAAAACATCAGCAGCAGCGAACTGCCCATTCCGAGGAGCGGGACCAGGGGCACCAGCGGCACGCGAAAACTTCGCCGCGCATGCGGATGCGTGCGCCGAAGCACCAGCACCGCGGCACAGACGACGAAGAACGCCAGCAAAGTCCCGATGTTGACGAGTTCGGCGAGGATCCGCAGGGGAAGGAATCCGGCCAGCAGCGACACGACGCAGCCCATCATGATCTGCGAAAGCCACGGCGTTCGGAACCGCGGATGCACCGCACCAAAGAACCGCTGCGAGACCAGTCCGTCCCGCGCCATGGCCAGCATGACGCGCGGCTGGCTCAGCATGAGCACGAGCAGCACCGACGTGATGCCCACGACCGCCCCGATTGAAACCACCAGATGCGCCCAGGGAAGCCCGACCTGGCGGAAGGCATCCGCCACCGGCGCCTCGATGTTGATCTTGTCGTACGGGACCATTCCGGTGAGCACAGCCGCGACGGCAATGTAAAGCACGGTGCAGATCGCCAGCGATGTGAGGATCCCGATCGGAATGTTCCGGCTTGGATCGCGGGCTTCCTCGGCGTGGGTCGAAACCGAATCGAATCCGATGTAGGCAAAAAAGATGATTGCCGAACCCGCCAGCATCCCCAGCGGCTCGCCGCCCGCGCCCGTCTGCCCGAGAATCGTCTTTCCGAACAGACTCAGGCCGGCGTAACCGAACGGCGCAAAGGGATGCCAGTTGGCGGGGTGGACGTAGAACGCCCCCACCCCGATGACCATGAGCACCACGGCCAGCTTGACGACGACCATGGCGGTGTTGAACGAGGCGCTCTCGCGAATTCCACGCACCAGGACCGCCGTGAGCGCCACCGTGATCAAAATCGCGGGCAGATCGATCACCGCCCCGGTCGCAACGATCCTGCCCAGGCCCGGATCATAGTCGAACGGCGTCTTCGCCACGATCAGCGGAATACGGGGCGCGAACGTGCCAAGAAATTCCTGGAAGTACTGGGACCAGCCGTGGGCCACCGCTGACGAGGCGATCGTATATTCCAACAGGAGGTCCCAGCCAATGATCCATGCGGCAAGCTCTCCGAGCGTCGCGTACGCATAGGTGTACGCAGAACCGGCCACCGGCACCATCGAGGCGAATTCTGCATAACACAGCGCCGCAAAGATGCATGCGAGCCCCGCCACCATGAACGAGATCATGATGGCCGGACCCGCCTTGTCGTGGGCCGCCTGACCGGTGACCACGAAGATGCCGGCGCCGATCACACACCCGATCCCGAGGCTAGTCAGCTGAATCGGACCCAGTGCCCGACGAAGCCGGTTGTCGCCGTCGATCTCCCGATGGAGTTGCTCGAGGCTTTTCCGTACGAAGAGGTGTTTCATGGAAGACTCGCCTACTCGACCCGCACGATGTAACCGCGAAGGTATTCGCTTTCCGGCATGGTGACCAGCACCGGATGATCGGGCGGCTGATGGCAGAACTCGATCACGTGGACGCGGCGTTTTGCGTCGCTCGCCGCCTCGCCCAGCATCGCGCGGAAATCGGCATCGTGAACGTGGTGCGAGCAGCTGTACGTCGCCAGGATGCCGCCGGGACTGAGACGCTGCATTGCGCGCAGATTGATCTCCTTGTAGCCGCGCATGGCTCCGGCAAGCGCGCCCTTCGACTTCGCAAACGGCGGCGGATCGAGGATGATGAGATCCCAGGTTTCATCGCGGCGTTCCGTGAAGTAGTCGAAGACATTCGCCACCGCAAATTCAGCCCGCAGTTGATTGCGGGTCGCGTTTCGTCGCGCCTGCTCGATCGCCTCCGCAGCGCTGTCCACACCGAAAACATGTGCGGCTCCGGCCTGAACACAATGCAGCGCAAAGGGCCCCTGGTTGCAGAAGGCATCGAGGACGCGGACGCCATCGGACCGGATCGGAATCAGGCTTCTGACCTGGGCCGCCACGACCGTGTGCTGCCGGCGCTGGTCGAGATAGAATCCCGTCTTTTGTCCGCCCTGCAAATCGAGCCAGTATTCGATTCCGTCGATCCGGACCCAGCGCGGCTCCCAGGGCCGGCCGGAACGGGTTCTCACCTCGAGCGGCAAACCTTCGAGGCGCCGGATCGACGCATCGTTGCGCAGCACGATTTCCGCCGGTCTCAGCAGCTCATCCAGCAGCGCGATGATCGTATCGATCCGCTTCTCCATCGCCACCGTCTGCGTCTGCACCACCAGCGCATCGCCGAACTGGTCGACGACGACCCCCGGCAGATCGTCCGATTCCGACCAGACCAGACGCCGAAACCGGTCACATGAAACTTTTTCCGGCGGGACTGCAGCCGATTGTGGAGCCGCCGAAGGGCGAGGCGCGTCCGCACCGCAACTCTCGCCCGCCTGCAACGGATCGCGGCGGCCGATCGCACGCCGCAGCGCTTCGCGCAACCACGCCTCATCGAGCGCAACCCGCTCGCGGCTCAGCCTCCGCCAGACAATCTGCGAGCGGCTGTTGTAGATCCCGCTTCCCAGGAATCGCCCGCGCGAATCGCGGCATTCGACAACCTCACCATCCGACTCGGCTGACAGGAGTTCGTCGACTTCGTTTGCGAAGATCCACGGATGTCCATTCAGCGCGCGGGCGTTGGCGTTTGCCTTCAGTCTCAGCGAAAGCTGCATCCGTTCCATCATCACGGCTTTCGCTCAGCGTAGAAGCCAAAAGAGAAGCATTGCTGCACTCGGGCTCCGGACCCAGGTGAAATCCGCGGGCATCCTCGTACCCCTCGGGCGTGTCTGCGAGATCGAGGAGCATGACCGCCGAGCCAAGAACAGCCGCAACTCCAACGATAATCAGGAGAATTGTGCTCATGGTCTTTGCAGTCGAACATCGGCACAAATCGACCGAGATCCATGGCCATTCATGTGTTGCCGCGCTTTTACAAATTAGTTCCAGCGTCGGCCTTCCTTCCAGTCCACGCGCGCCCAACAGACCGCATTTTAATTAAATGCCGGATTAACGGCTCAGGAGGCCTTCCGGCCGTTCGACCGGTTCGACAGGGTCCCGTTACGCCCAGGGTTCGCTCTGGCTGACCGGGATCCTCACCGGCTCTGGCAAACGGCCAACGTGAAATCCATCCTCGTCATCGTATCCTTCCAGCATCCAGTTCTCAGAATCCAGAACGGGGGCCGCGACGACCGTTGTCAGGCCAAGGGCAAGCATGATGTCAGTGAGCGTCATGAGAGATGGGCGTCGGAGGGATGCTCCCACACCCGGTCGTGTTTTGCTGCGCATTTATTGGCATCCTGTGCGCAGGATTCGCCGCATTCCTGCCACCGGGAATCGCCTCCCGAGCCCTGCCATTCCTCCGCTCCGTTCCCGATCGGCGCAAGATTAAGCTTCCCCTCCGGGCTCCGGCCTTGTTGCGTCGACGTTTTTGCAATGTCCGCCCTCGACGAAATCGCCCGCCGCCGCACCTTCGCGATCATCTCGCATCCTGACGCCGGCAAGACCACGCTTACCGAAAAGTTCCTCCTTTACGGCAACGCGGTCCATCTCGCCGGCGCCGTGAAGGACCGGAAGAACCAGCGCGCCACCCGGTCCGACTGGATGGAACTCGAGCGCCAGCGCGGAATCTCGGTTTCGTCGACGGTCCTCCAATTCGAGTACGGCGGCTTCGCCGTCAATCTGCTCGATACGCCGGGCCACAAGGACTTCTCCGAGGACACCTACCGCGTGCTCACCGCGGTCGATGCGGCGGTGATGGTGATTGACGCCGCCAAGGGCATCGAGACGCAGACGCGCAAGCTGTTTGAAGTCTGCCGGCTCCGCGGCGTGCCCATTTTCACCTTCATGAACAAGTGCGACCGGCCGACGCTCGATCCGCTCGTTCTCCTCGACGAACTGGAACACGTGCTCGGCTTGCAGGCGTCCGCCGTGACCTGGCCGCTGGGCAACGGCCCTTCGTTCCGCGGCGTCTTCGACCGGCTCCACCGGCAGGTGCACCTGTTCGAGCGCGTGCCCGGCGGCGCGTACCGGGCGCCCGACGAGGTGGCCGACATCGGCGATCCCGTTGTCCGCCAGAAGCTCGACGAGCCCACCTACAACGAAGTCTCCGAGCAGCTCGCAATGATCTCGGGCGCCGGACACGCGTTCGATCGGGCGGCAGTCCACGCCGGCCGCCAGACCCCGGTCTATTTTGGCAGCGCGGTGAACAACTTTGGAGTCGAACTCCTGCTCAACGGCTTCCTGCGCGACGCACTGCCGCCCGCGCCGCGACACAATTCAGCTGCAAGCAGCGGCAGACTCCAGAACTCAAAGGCCAAATTCCAAATTCCAAATCCCAAATCCCTAGTTCCAAGTTCCATGGACCAGGGGACAGCGAACAATGAACAGGGCGATTCCGGCGCTGCTCCAATCCAATCCGCGGTCATTTCCGATCCGCCAGCCGGCGCTTCTCCGCTCGTGCCGGTGGAGCACGACCGATTTTCCGGTTTCATCTTCAAGATCCAGGCCAACATGGACCCGAAGCACCGCGACCGGATCGCCTTCATTCGCGTCTGCTCGGGGCATTTCACGCGCGACATGACCGTCACGCACCAGCAGTCCGGGCGCCGTGTGCGCCTTTCGTCATCGCACAAGCTGTTCGGCCAGGAACGCGAGACGGTCGATGAAGCCTGGCCGGGCGACATCGTTGGCCTGGTCGGCTACGATCAGTTCGGCATCGGAGACACGCTGACCGAGGACGCGGGCATTCTCTACGACGAGATCCCGCGCTTTCCACCGGAAGTCTTCACGTTCGTCAGCAATCCAAATCCATCCAACGCCAAGAAATACCGAGCCGGCATCGAACAGCTGCTGCAGGAGCACATCGTCCAGTCGTTCAACCTGCGCCACGGCCCTTCCGGAGTGACCCTGCTCGCGGCGGTTGGACCGCTGCAGTTTGAAGTCGTGCAATACCGGCTCCAGGCCGAATACGGAGCCGAGTCCCGTCTCGAAGCTGCACCCTGGCAGTTCTTGCGATGGCTCGAACCGCATCCCTCGCTGGAGCATCCCGCCAGCCTTGTCACGGCGAGCGGCGTCGCGTGGGGAACGGATTCAAACGACCGCCCGGTCATCCTCTTTCCAAACGACTGGACGATGCGCTATTTCGTCGAGAAGAATCCCGACATCAAGATGCACACCCTGCCGCCGGATCAGAAGGTGTAGCCCAGCGTCGTGAACACCCGGTTGTCCGTCCGCCCGTTGGCGACGGGGCGCAGGGCCTCGAATTCATATTCGTAGCGCAGGTTGAGCGTGGCGTGCGCGGAGATCTTGCCGATCAATGCGCTGTTGGCGCGCAGCCTGTAATCGGCCCAGAACCCCGGCCTGTACAGATAACTTGCCGTGTTGGTGAGCGTCACCCGCTCGCTGATCTGCCAGCTGAAGTCCTGCGAAACGTCGCCGAGCACCTTGTAGCTGTTCGTGTGGTCCATCGTCTCCGCGTACTGCACCGCCACGCCGGGCCCGACCGAGTACCGGAAACGGGGGTTCTTCGCAAGAAGCACGTTCAAGCCGGCGTTCTCCTCGAATTCGTTCGAGAGCTGCTGCAGCCGGTCGTAGCTGTAGCTGAAATCGTTGCGGAGCACGACCCGGTTTGCGTAGTCGAAATTGAACTTAAGATCGGAATCGAACTTGTCGGTGTTGCGCTGCGAATTCTGTTCTCCGAACATATAGCGCGCCATCAGACCGATCGAACTTCCGGGCGATTCGCGAACGATCTCCGTGCGGACGTAGGTCGACGTGTTGGACACCTGGTTCCCGCTGGCCTGGTAGGAGTAGCCCGCCTCAAACGATCGTTTCCACTTCACCGGGGGGGGCGCCGGCTTCGCTGACTCCGCTTTCGCCACAACCGGCGCGGTGACCGAAACCGGGGCGGACGGCGCCGCATGCGCCTGGGCCCAGACGGGGGGATTCTCAACCAACTCCGCACCAGCGGGGACGAGCGCACCCAAATGCGCCCCCTCCTTCTTCACGTGCACCTCGCCCAGGATCTGCGAATCGAAAACGTAGGTTGTTTCATCCTGGCTGGCGAGCGAACCGATCAGAACTTCTCCATCGGGAAGCTCGAGCTTCTGCAGCAGCACAGGACTCTCCGCCGCAACGCACCGCAGGGCAACGAGCAGCCCGAGAACGGCGGCAACGCTGCGCAAACGGGACACTGAGAATCGCGACTGATCGGGTGACAATGACCACAGGCAATGCGGAACATTCATCCAGAATTATGGGGTTGGGCAAAAGAGCTCTGAATCAGTCGGCCGGCCGGGTCAATACGCTCTCAGAGCGATATAAGAAACCGCAACACCGGCGATTACGATTGCGCAAGTCCGGATCGCCGGGGCAGCTGTCGATTGACGGTCGGACAGACTGGGAAATCCGCGCTGCCTTTGGCAAGCCTTCCGATTCGCGGACAATCGGCAGCATTCCCCGGCGATCCGGATGCCGATTTTCTGCTCGCTTGCACACTCCTAAATCGCCCTCCTTTCGCACATGTTTCAGTCCAACTTTCGCCCTTCCCTTCTGCTCGCCGCCGCGATCATTGCCGGCGCCCCATCCGCATCCGCTGCACCCAAGTCGCAGGCCCGGTCGAGCGCCTCTTCAATCAATTCCGAAGCGTTTCGCAGCGCCATCGTCATCGACGCCGCGACCGGGAAGGTGCTCTTCGAGGACCGCGCCGACGTGCAGAACCCGCCGGCCAGCGTCACGAAGCTGATGACGTTTTGCCTCGTCGAGGACCGCCTCAAGGAGGGCACGCTCACTCTGGACACGCCGGTGACAATCACCGCCGAGGCCTCGCACACCGGCGGCACGCGGGTCTGGCTCGTGGACAAGGAGCAGATCACCGTCGAGAATCTGTTGTACGCTCTGATGCTGCAGTCGGCGAATGACGCCGCCGTGGCCTTGGCCGATCACGTCGCCGGATCGAAAGAGGCATTTGTCGATCTCATGAATCTCAAGGCGCGCGAGCTCGGAATGGAGCATACGGTCTATCATTCCCCGCACGGCCTGCCCCCGGACCGCCGCAAAGGCCAGGAGGCGGACCTGTCGACGGCGCGCGATCTGGCCACGCTGGCTCGCAAGCTGATTACCGATACCGACGTCCTCAAATATACGTCAACCCGCCACCGGGAGTTCACCCACAAGAACGGCAAGGTGATCGACATGGACAATCATGACCACCTATTGAGCTCGGTGCCAGGCTGCGACGGGCTGAAGACGGGCTATTACAGTGAAGCCGGATATTCCATCGCTGCCACCGCCCAACGCGGCGGCCGGCGCATCATCGTCGTGGTGTTGGGCAGCCCCAGTGGGGGCGGCCGCCAGCCTTGGGACCTGAGGGACACAGTCACGACCCAGCTGATCGAGCGGGGCTTTGCGGCGCTTCCGCCCGCCATACCCCAGATCGCATCGGCCCCGGCGGGCTCCCCCGCCCCGACTGCGGCCAAACCGACAGGCGCAGCTGCCGTGCCCGCAACCGCGCCGGCTGTGGCCTCCGCCGCAACGACTGCAGCGCCTCCGGCGGTCGCACCGGCGCAATCCGACGACACCAGCGCGCTCAAGCTGATCCCGCTCGCACCCGGGGAAAAGCCGGAGACTCCAGGCGGAGACGCTTCTACCGAGCCCACGGTCCATGTCACCGTTTCCGGCGGAAAACGGTGAACTCCCGGAATGACTTCTCGCGAACGTTTTCTCTCGGCCTGCGCCTGCGAGCCCATTGAGCGCCCGCCGGTCTGGATCATGCGCCAGGCCGGGCGCTACCTTCCCGAGTACCGCGAGCTCAAGGCCCGGCACTCGTTTGTCGAGCTCGTGCGCACACCGGAACTCGCCGCCGAAGTCACGATGCAGCCGCTGCGCCGCTTTGCACTCGATGCGGCAATCCTGTTTTCCGACATCCTGGTCGTCCCGGAGGCATTGGGCCAGGGCTATCGCTTCAAGGACGAGGGCGGCATCGCGATGGAGTTCCGGCTCGAATCGCGCCCCCAGCTCGACCGGCTCTCAACCGAAAATGTCCGGGAGAAGCTCCGCTATGTCGGCGATGCGCTCCGCCTGGTTCGAGGCCAGCTCGGCGGCAATACCGCCCTCCTTGGGTTCGGCGGTTCGCCGTGGACGCTCGCGTGCTACATGCTCGAAGGCGGCGGTTCCGATGATTTTCCGCGCGCGCGGGAGCTTTTCCGCTCCGACCGCGCGTTTTTTGACGCACTCCTGGAAAAGCTCACGACCGCCCTCATCGAGTATTTCAAGCTGCAGATCGAGTCGGGCGCAGACGCCATCCAGATCTTCGACTCCTGGGGCGGCATCGTCGCCGGTCCAGATTATGAACCGGCATCGCTTCAGTGGATCCGGCGGGTGGTCGCCGCATTGCCGGACGATTTTCCCGTGATCTTGTTCGCAAAAGGCACCGGACGCCATCTTGCCGCGCAGGCGGCCACCGGGATCCGGGCCCTCAGCGTCGACTGGACCGTTGACCTGCCTGCAGCCCACGACGCCTTGGCGCAGGATCCGGACCTCCGTGCAAGGAACATCCGGATTGCACTTCAAGGGAACCTGGACCCCGCATTGCTCGGCACAACCCCGGCAACGGTTCGCGACGCGACCCTGCACCTGCTTGAGACGATGCGCCACCGTCCCGGACACATCGTCAATCTCGGCCATGGCATCCTTCCCGACGCCCGCATCGACTGCGTCGAGGCGTTGGTGCAAACCGTGACGAACTGGACCAATTAGAGACGCATCATGCCCTCCGCTTCCCCATCAAATACAACTCGAATTGCAATCGTTGGCGGCGGCGTCACAGGGCTCACGGCTGCCTGGCACCTGCACCGCCAGGGTCATCGCGTCACCGTCTTCGAGCAATCCGACCGCACCGGCGGTGCCGTTTCGACGACCGTCCAGGATGGCTGGCTGGTTGAGAACGGCCCGAACTCGCTGCTGGAATCGCCACAATTCGATGCGCTCGTCGCGGGGCTCGGGCTCACGGCGCAATGCCAGTATGCCGCGCCCTCGGCAAAGAACCGCTATCTCGTCCGCGGCGGACGCCTTGTGCCGGTACCGATGGCGCCGCAGAAGTTGATCGCGACGCCGCTGTTCTCGCTGCGGACGAAACTGCGCCTGTTCGCCGAGCCCTTCACCCGCGCCCGCACGCGACCCTCCGACGTCAGCCTCGCGACCGTCGTCCGCGACCATTTCGGCCAGGAGATTGTCGACTACGCAATCAATCCGCTGGTCGCCGGAATCTACGCCGGCGATCCCGAGAAACTGTCGACCCAACATGCGTTCCCAAAACTCTGGGAGATCGAGCAGACGCACGGCTCGCTCATCCGCGGCCAGATTGCAGCAATGAGGGCGAAGCGCGCCCGCGGTGAAAGAGCCGCCGCCCGCATCGTTTCGTTCGCAGGCGGCCTCCAAACCCTCCCGTCGGCGCTTGCCGCGGCCATCCCGGCCGATGCGATCCGCACGCGAACGGCCGTGCTCAGTCTTTCACCCGGCCGGCCGTGGAAGCTCGTCAGCCGCCGCGACGGCCTGGCGGCGACGGACGAGTTCGATGCGGTCGTGCTTGCCATACCCGGCGCCGCGCTCGCGCAATTGCAGCTCGGTTCCTCCGGAAACCGCCCGCTGGCGTCGCTTGAAGAGATCAACTATCCCCCGGTCGCATCGCTGTTCCTCGGATTCCGCCGCGAGCAGGTTGCTCATCCGCTCGACGGGTTCGGCGCGCTGGTCCCCGCGGTCGAACACCGCTCGGTCCTCGGAGTGTTGTTCTCCTCCGCCCTGTTCCCCGGGCGCGCGCCCGAAGGACTCGTGGCGTTGACCGTTTATGTGGGCGGAACCCGACAGCCCGAGCTCGCCACGCTTGCACCCGCCGCCCTGCGCCCAAAGGTGCTCGCCGATCTGCATGACCTCCTCGGCGTGCAGGGCGATCCCATATTCAGCCGCACAACCCTCTGGCCGCATGCAATTCCGCAGTACAATCTCGGCTACGAGCGGTTCCTCGAACTGATGACCCGGGCCGAATCGGAGAATGGCGGACTTTTCATCGGCGGCCATGTCCGGGACGGCATTTCGCTCGCGAACTGCATCGCCGCAGGCGGGCGGCTGGCCGACACCGCGGGCAGATATCTTTCGGGCACAGCGTAGGAGCAGGTCGAGCTTCGTCGTTGGGCGGAGCCCAGGAAACAGCGTCTGATTTGTGGCCGCGAGCGCCAGCGAGTGGATCCGAGATCGAATATCGGCTCGCTGGCTCTCGCCGCTACGCAGCATCGGACGTTTCTTTCCGTCGCAAGCAAAACCATGTTATGCATTCTTGGCTCCTCGGAAACAACGCCTGCATTGTAGCCGGCCGCGGTGAGGCCGGCGCCGGAGTCGGCCTGTTCGACAAGCTCAGGACAAGCGCCCCGGCGTTAGGCATCCGCCGGGGTCCTTTGGCAACCCTCCGGGCGGTTGCCCATCGCGCCATTCTGCACCCCGCTCGCAAGCGCTGTTTTAACCCCGCCTCTTCCCTTGACTCAGAGGGGACTTAGGGTAGCCTCACGCGCTTTTTCCGGAATGGCGCAAGAACTGAAAGACACCCTCCAGCTTCCGAGAACCGACTTCCCGATGCGGGCAAATCTCGTGCAGCGGGAGCCGGCCCGGCTTGCGCATTGGGAAAAGATTGGCCTGTACGACGCCCTCCAGAAGAAGCGCGGCGAGGCGCCCGCCTTCGTGCTTCACGACGGTCCTCCGTTCACAAACGGCGACGTCCACATCGGCACCGCACTCAACAAGACGCTCAAGGACACAATCCTTCGCTACAAGTCGCTCCGCGGTTTTCGCACACCCTATGTTCCCGGCTGGGACTGCCATGGACTTCCCATCGAGCAAAAGGCCGCTAAGGCGTTGCACGATTCCGGCAAGCAGGGCGAGAAGTTCACCACGGTCGAATTGCGCGAATACTGCGATCGTTTTTCGGAGGGCTGGATCGAAAAGCAAAGGGCGCAATTCAAACGTCTCGGCGTGCTCGCTGACTGGGCGAACGAATACCGGACCAAAGCTCCCGCGTTCGAGGCCGACATTCTTCGCACGTTTTCCGCATTCATCGACAAGGGTCTCGTCTACCGCTCGAAGAAGCCGGTGTACTGGTCCATTCCGTTCAGGACCGCGCTCGCCGAGGCGGAAATCGAATACGCGGACCTCACGAGCCCGTCGATCTGGGTCAAATTTCCCGTCCCTCCAGCCGAGGCCCGGAAGTTCGGCCTGCCGGACGACAAGCCGCTCTTCATTGTCATCTGGACAACCACACCATGGACGATTCCGGCCAACCTGGCCATCGCGGTAAATCCAGAGTTCGACTATGTCGTTGTCCGGTTCCCTGAAAGCCGACTGCCAGATGAGGCTTTCATTGTAGCCAAGGAATGTTCTGAACGATTCGAGCGTGATGCGATCGGCCTGCGGCCGCTCGATGTCCAGGTGCGTCCGGGGGAGCCGATGCAAAGAGCCGGTTCTTGTCTGCTAGGGCACTTCAAAGGCCGCGTGCTTGAGCACCTTCAGGCCCGCCATCCATTCATCGACCGCGCTGCGCCGGTTGTCCTGGCCGACTACGTCACCACCGAAAGCGGCACGGGTTGCGTTCATACTGCGCCGGGCCACGGCTACGACGACTACCTTACAGGGCTTAAATATGGCCTCGAAATCTACTGCCCCGTCGGCGATGACGGGCGCTATGTGGACGACGGACGCATCCCGGCGGATCTCGTGGGCCTGACCACGCTCGAAACAGTCGACGATCTCGCCAAGAAGCGCACGTCCCCTGCCAATATCGCCGTTCTGAAGCGGCTCGCGGAGTCAGGCTCGCTGCTCGCCAAGCAGAACCTCACCCACAGCTATCCGCATTGCTGGCGCTCGAAGACACCCATCGTTTTCCGTGCGGTGGACCAGTGGTTCGTGTCGCTCGACAAGAGCGGCTCCCGCAAGGCGGCGCTCGATGCAATCGGCGGCGTCCAGTGGATTCCGGCGTGGGGCGAAGCCCGCATCCGCGGCGCAGTCGAATCGCGGCCCGACTGGTGCATCAGCCGCCAGCGCGCATGGGGAATGCCACTGCCGGCGTTCTTCGACGCGGAGAAAAACGCCTACCTCGACGCCGGAGTCGTCCGCGCAATCGCGGACAAGGTCGAGAAACACGGCACCAACCTTTGGTTCGCCGCCGCCGAGAAGGGTTCGACGGTCGAACTTCTCGATGGCATCCCACTCCCCGCCGGCTGGCCCGACCGATCCAAGCTGATCTGCGGTCGGGACACCCTGGACGTCTGGTTCGACTCGGGCTCCACCCATGCCGCGGTGCTCCGCCGCGGAATCGGCGGCACGTCATGGCCCGCCGATCTTTATCTTGAGGGAAGCGACCAGCATCGCGGATGGTTCCAGTCCTCGCTCTGGACGAGCGTCGTCGCCTTCGGCAAGGCCCCGTACAAAGCCGTGCTCACCCATGGTTTCATCGTCGACGAAGACCGGCGGAAGATCTCGAAGAGCGGCACCTACGAAAAGCCTCAGACCAGCGACGCCTATATTGCGCAGCACGGCGCGGACGTGATCCGACTCTGGATCTGCTCGCAGAATTTCCGCGACGACATCCCGATCTCGAAGGAAATCCTCTCCCATGTCGGCGAGACCTACCGCCTGCTGAGGAACACCTTCCGGTTTCAGCTCTCAAACCTGTTCGATTTCGATCCGAAGCGCGACGCGGTGGCGGTTGGGCAGATGGGGGTCCTGGATCGCTGGGCGCTCCACCAGACGGCCGAGCTGCTTCGGCAATGCACTGCAGCCTACGACGCATTCGAATTCCACCGCGTCTACCAGCTCTGCAACCAATTCTGCGCGGTGACGCTTTCGGCCACCTACCACGACATCCTGAAGGACCGGCTGTACACGCTGGGAGCGAACCACCCCCTGCGGCGCTCGTCCCAGACCGCACTGCACCAGATCCTGCACGTTCTCGTCCGCATTCTTTCGCCAATCATCACGTTCACCGCTGACGAAGCATGGTCGTTCGCCACCGCAGGCACGGAATTCGCCGAAGGTTCGGTCCATCTTCAAGACTGGCCCGTGGCGCCTGCCGAATGGACCGACGCCGCGCTGTCCGCGGAATTCGAGCAACTGATGCTTGGCGTGCGGGTGGACGCCAACGCAAAGCTGGAATTGCTCCGGCAGCAAGGGGTGATCGGCAAGGCGCTGGACGCCACGGTCAGGATTGTCGGGAAAAACGACTCCAAATTCGCGGCAGTTCTAAAGCATCGGACCGAACTGGCCGAACTACTGAATGTCTCTTTTGCCGAGGTAAGCGAAACCGCGTCCGACCAACCCTGTGCCATCGACGTCATTCCCGCGCGCGAGCTGGGCTTTGTGCGCTGTCCGCGCTGCTGGCGGTGGGTGCCGGCGCTCCAGCCGACGGCGTTCGGCGATCTTTGCCCGCGGTGTACCGAGGCGCTGAACGCCTGAATCCGTTACAACCAACTCACTTTCCAATCATGGCCAAGAAACAAAAGCCCGCCTCTGCCAAGAAAGCCTCGAAACCTGCCGAGAAGCCCGCACCGGCGGCAAAAAAGGCCAAACCGGCTCCGGCGCCAAAGCCCACGACCGCGCCAAAGTCGGCACCGGTTCCTCCCAAGGAAGCGGCAGCACCTGCGCCAAAGCCGGTCCAGGCGCCAAAGGCGACGCCTGCGTCCAAGCCGATACCGGTCATCGCAATTCCGGCCGCCGATGCGAAATCCTCGAAGACAGACGATCTCAAGCGCCGCATCCTCGAGCGCAAGACCGCCAAGCCGATTGCTTTTAGCCTGGATGAAGTGAGAGAGATCGCGAAGAAGAACGAGAAGCGGGCCGCGAAACCAGCCGAGACCGCGGTCGGCAAGCCGGCCCGGGAAACACTGAAGACGGAGACGCCGTTGCAGAGTTCGGGCCTCCCAGCGGTCCCCAATCACATCAAGGCCGCCTCACTCGCCGACATCCTCGGTTTCAATCCAAACCGATCCCGGTCCACCACGGAGGAGGAAGGCGAAGCCCTGGACGTTCCGGAGAAGTTTCGCCGGTTCTACAAATTGCTGATCGAGCTGCGCAACCATGTGCTCGATTCGTTGGGCCAACACTCCGAAGAGACGTTGAAGCGGTCTGCGAAGGAGGATGCGGGCGATCTCTCCGGCTATGGTCAACATATGGCCGATGCCGGAACCGACACTTTCGACCGCGACTTCGCCCTGAGTCTCGTCTCGAGCGAACAAGACGCCCTTTCAGAGGTTGAAGCCGCAATCAAGAGGGTCCGCGACGGCACCTACGGCATTTGCGAACTTACCGGCAAACCGATCAGCAAGGACCGGCTGCTCGTGGTGCCCTTCACGCGATATTCCGCAGAGGCGCAGAAGGAGCTTGAAAAGACCAGGCACCGCTCCGTCCAGCGCGCAGGGATTTTCGCCGACACGACCACAGAAGAAGGCGGCAAGATCGCCGAAGAAGAGCCCGAAGAATGACATCCGACTCGCCCGGACCGGCACCTGCGCCGCCCACCCCCGCTCCAGCCGTGGCGCCGGATCGCACGCGGATTGGGCGCGTCATGGCTTACCGCTGGCTCCTCCTGATCGCAGTCGGCGTGCTCGTGCTCGACCGGATCACGAAGGCGTGGATCTGCACCTGTCTCCCCTACCCGACATACGGCCCCCCGCGACACATCGTCGTGATCGAGGATTTCTTCAACCTGGTGAACGTCGGCAACACGGGCGCTGCGTGGAGTCTGTTCAGCGGTCGGAGCACTGCCCTGGCAATGCTCGCGGTTGCGACCCTCATCGCAATCTACGCCTGGCGGCGTCAGCTCGGGCTGCGCGTGTGGATCGTTCAGATCAGCTTCGGGCTGCTTTGCGGTGGCATTCTGGGCAACCTGCTTGACCGGATCTTCTACCACCACGTCATCGATTTCCTCGATTTTCACTTCGGCAGCTACATCTATCCGACCTTCAACGTCGCCGATTCGGGAATCTGCGTTGGCGTCGGGATCTACCTCCTCCACTCGTTGCGCCAGCCGGAGCCGCATCAGGAGTGATGTGCAGGAAACCCGCTTGCGGGCGATCCCCGGCGCCATCCGTAACGGCTCCGCTCACAGAATGACAGTGCAGGAAGCCCGCTTGCGGGCGATCATTGGCTCCGCGGCGAGCGAACCCGAAGACCAGGCGATCGCCGCCCAGCTATTCCCTTCGATCACGCAGATACCAAACCACGACCGCCCCAAATAGCACCGCATTCGCTGCACTGATTGCAACCGCCAGCCAGAGTCTCCCGAGCAGGTTGGCTCCCAGACAGACGATGGTCAGCGCCAGCAGAACCGCAGCAGGCGTCCAGGCCTGGCGGCGAGTCCGCGCCTCCGCCGAGCTCCAGTTGTCCCCCATGATCACCAGGCCGAGCGCCAGCGCGAGTCCAAGTATGAACCACGCAGCGAGACCGCTCCATGGCATTCCGAGAAACGCGCCGCCCGCCGGCCAGCGCCAATAGCCGCGGAGGCTTCCCACCACCGGCATCACCATCAGGGCCACCTGAACGGTCACTACGGCCGTAAACGTGGATACACCTGCCCGCCATTCGCCCCACAGCCCTTCGACAACCGGATAACTTCCGCCCACGATCATCCACACAAGCAGCGGCGCTGTCACCGGCACCTGCGCGATGCTCAGCGGCTCGAATCCCGGGAACTCGACCTGGCCGAACAGGAATCCGGTGCGCGCGGCAATTCGCATCGCGAGCAGGCTCATCGTCATCACCCAGAGGCAACAGAACCAGGCGCGCAACACACCGACCCGTTCCCGCCACACGAGGCCCACGACCCACCCTGCTCCACCGAGAATGGCCAGCCAGCCCCAGACGCCGGCGCCGGCCGGACCGCGCATCGCCTGACACAACAGCTCGGCTGCAATTGCGATGGCAAAGGCTCCCGCCGCGAGCCTGAAGTGCCAGACCGCGGCCGTTCCCACAAGTGCGCTTGACGGAGGTTTCACTCGACGTTGGCGATCTGTTCGCGAACCCGCTCCAGTTCGTTCTTGAATTCGATCACCGCCTTCGCAACAGCCAGGTCATTCGCCTTGCTGCCGATGGTGTGGCTCTCGCGGCCGATCTCCTGCAGGATGAACTCGGCCTTTCGTCCAATCTCCCCTCCGCTGTCGAGGAGCTGCCCGAGCTGGTCGAGATGACTCCGCAGCCGCGTCAGTTCCTCGCTGACGTCGCACCGGTCGGCAAACAGAGCGATCTCCTTCAAGACGCGCTCGTCGCTGGGGTCGAGATCGAGTCCGGCCTCGCGCAGCCGCTTGAGAAGAAGTTCGCGGTACTGGCCGGCCACCAGCGGAGCCCGGCACGCCACGACATCAATCTGGCGCTGCAGCAGCGCCATCCGACCAAGCAGGTCGGCCTTCAGGGCTTCCCCCTCCTTTGCCCGCATGGCACCGAAACCCGCCAGCGCCCCGCCCAGCGCGGCCATCAGAACCGGGCGCCCCGCGTCGGCCGTCGGCATTAGCAGCGGCTGCCGCTCGTCGCTTGCGATCCGCCACAGGAGTTCACCGGTCACCGTCAAGGGAACCCCCTGCTTCTCCGCCAGCGCACGAAGCCGGGCAAGCGACCGCAGAACCCCCTCATCGCTCCAGACCGCAGTCCGGCCGATCGCCCCGCCAGTCAACTCCACGTCGACGTGGATCTTTCCGCGGATCACCGACCGGCGCACCTCCGCGCTGACCTCCGATTCGAGACTGCCTTCCCAGTCGCGCGGCAGCGCGACCGTGAGATCCAGGGTCTTGCGGTTGACGGAGCTCACCTGGACCGTGAGCGTGAATTCTCCAAGCGTCGCCGCCGCGCGTCCGTATCCGGTCATGCTTTTCATAAAGTAAACCCCAAGTCCCAAAGCCCAATTCACAAGGAAAATCGGACCATCAACCACCCTTTTTCCTAACGATTGCGTTGAAGATGAGCATCAACTCATGGGCCTCCTGCCTCAAGGCGTCGCGATCGAATGCCAGTCGCTCCTCCTTGCCAGTGTCAAGGAGACGCAACCAGAGACCGCTCTCTTTCGCCTCTTTTCGGCAGATCTTGATCCGGAGCAGGAAATCCTTGTCGCTCAATGCCTCATCCGCCTCGATGTAATTCGCCGCGACTGAACCGGACGATCTCACCAGCTGTTTGACGTCCTCAATGTTGCAGATGGTCTTGGGCAAAAAACGTACAAAACAGCGCACTGCGGCTGCGAATTCGCTCGTGCGTTCTCCAAGGTCCCTGGGCTTCCCCTCATTCGGCATTCCTTGAAATTTTGAACCTGGAACTTGGAATCTTCAAGTCTTTGTTCTCATCAGCTTGGCGACTTGCTGCACATCCTTGTCGCCGCGGCCGGAGAGGTTGACGACGATGATCCGGTCCTTCCCCAACTCCCGCGCACGCTTCAGCGCATAGGCCAGGGCGTGCGTCGATTCCAGCGCGGGGATGATGCCTTCGACACGGGAACACAGTTGGAAAGTCTCGAGCACCTCGTCGTCCGTGGCATATCCGAATTCGATCCGTCCGCGATCGCGATAGAATGCGTGCTCGGGTCCGACCGCGGCGTAGTCGAGGCCGGCGCTCACCGAATGGGTCTGGTCGATCTGCCCGTCGGCGTTCTGCAGCAGGAAGGTCTTGCAGCCCTGCAGCACGCCGAGACGCCCTCCCGCAAATCGCGCGGCATGCTCACCCGGGCGGATTCCGCGTCCGCCCGCCTCGATGCCGACGAGCCGGACCGCCGGATCCTCCAGAAATTCGAAGAACAGCCCGATGGCGTTGCTTCCGCCGCCAACGCACGAGATCAGCTCGTCAGGCAGGCGGCCCGCCTGCGCCACGATCTGCTCGCGCGCCTCGAGTCCGATCACCCGCTGAAAATCGCGCACCATCATCGGATACGGATGCGCTCCATAGGCCGTGCCAAGAATGTAATGCGTGCTGCGCACGTTCGTCACCCAATCGCGCATCGCCTCGTTGATCGCCTCCTTCAGGGTCTTCTGGCCCGCATCGACGCCGCGCACCTCCGCCCCCATCAAACGCATCCGGAAGACATTCAGGGCCTGGCGCTCCATGTCCACAGTACCCATGTAGACCACGCACTCGAAGCCGAACTTTGCGCAAACGGCCGCCGTCGCCACGCCGTGCTGTCCGGCGCCCGTCTCGGCGATGATCCGGCGTTTGCCCATGCGCCGCGCGAGCAGTGCCTGCCCGAGGGCATTGTTGATCTTGTGCGCGCCGGTATGCAGCAGGTCCTCGCGCTTCAAGTAGATCTGCGCCCCGCCGCAATGCCGCGTGAGGCGCTCGGCGAAATAGAGCGGAGTCGGACGGCCGGCATAGTCCCGCAGATGTTGGCTTAGCTCGGTTTGAAACGCCGGATCGGGTTTGGCCGCGGCGTACGCAGCGCCGAGCTCCTCCAACGCCGTCATCAACGTCTCCGGCACAAACACGCCGCCAAAGGGGCCAAAATGCCCGGCCGAATCCGGCAGGGAGAAACGGTCCAGCGGTTCGGCGGTCGTGGTCGCGGCACACATGGGACGGACAACGTGGCGGCTGAAACACCGCCAGGCAACGGCGAACTTGCGGCGGCGGGCCGCGCGGGCACATCTTCCGATTGTCGGTAGCGGCGCGGCCCGCCTGCGCGCAAGGCTATGGCGTGGCAGGCGTTCCGCGCCGTCGGAGCCGAACGCCAGCCTTCGCTGAAGCTTCGGCTCGGCACGCGGCTCCGCTACGGAATCGCAGGCGATGGAAGTGCGTCTCCAAATCATGCCGTCTCCCCCCCCGTCATTCCGAATACCGCACGAACAGCGGCAGCGAAAAACTCCAATCCCACTTTGTAACGTATTACGTGACAAACGCGGCTTCTCTCAGCGGGATTTTCAAGTTCACTTTGTAACGTATTACGTGACAAATGCGGTTTTTCGGCGCGCTCGGAATGACCCAGCCCTGGCACGACATTCCGCGTCGACTTGCCGCGAAGAAGTTCACGTTGCGGACGGGCACCAATAGCCTCTCGGTCAACCCGACAAGGCACGCCGGCGGTGACCGACTGGGGGACCGATTGGGGCGTCCGCCCAAATCACACCCGCTTGACCGTCACCAGCGTCAGATCGTCGCGATGGTGGTCCTGGCCCGAGAAGCGCCGCACCTGATCGAGGATGCCATCGTTGATTTCGGCGGCGCTCCGGCTCCGCAGCATCCGCAGCGCATCGGCAAGCCGGCTCCCGGAGAATTCCTTCTCCTCGTCATTGGCCGCCTCCGTCACTCCGTCCGTGTACAGGACCAGCGTGTCGCCCGGGACAAACGGCACCGTCCGGTCGGCAATGGCGCTTTCGAACATCGCCGGATCGACCATCCCGACCGGCATGCCGTCGGAACCCACGAACTCGCTCAGCGCCTGGCCGGTGGCCGGATCGCGCCGCGAGAACAGCGGCAGTTCGTGGCCCGCCCGCGCAAACGTGACCGTGTTCGCCGCCACATCCACAACGGCGTAGATGATCGAGATGAACATCCCGCGGCAGACTTCGCCGGCCATCGCGCGGTTGACCTCGTTGAGCACGAGCGCCGGGGATTCGTGCCTCCGGGCGATCAGCTGGAGATTCGTGCGGCAGATCGCCATGAGCAGCGAGGCCGGCAACCCCTTGCCCGACACATCCGCGACCGCGACGCCGAGCCGCGTGGGCGACAGCATGAAGAAATCATAGAGGTCTCCGCCGACTTTCTGTGTCGGCACGTACTGCGCGGCGACCTCAAGCCCGGCGACGTCCGGAGTGGACGCAGGCAGCAGCATCTGCTGAATGCTGCTCACCAGCGCGAGGTCGAGATCCAGCTGCTGCTTCTCGATCTGAAAATGGAGCGACTCGAGATTGTGAACCGCCAGCCCGGCCTGCTCCGCAAGCGACATGACCAGGGAGAAGTCCGCCGCCGTGAACGACAGGCCGTCGACCGGGTTTGCCACGGCCAGCACGCCGATCATCCGGTCCTGAAACCGTATCGGCGCAGCGATGACGGAGCGGACAACCAGCGCCGGGTCGTCATGCTTCACGATGCGCGGATCAGCGGCGGCGTCCGTGATCAACACGCCCTCGCCGGTGCGCGCAACCTGGCCAACGACACCCTCGCTGATGTCGAACACCTCCGACTTCAACACCTGTTCGATGAACCGGGCGCGGGTGGTGAGCTTCGTCTTCACCTGCGGCGGAAGGGGCCGGTGCGGCGGGAACAGGCCCTCGACGGCAACCCCCTGCATCTTGTTGTCGGAGCGTTTCTCGAAAATGCACGCGCTCAGCGCCCCCGTGCAGAGGATCGCAGCGTGGACAATTCTCTGGAACAGTTCGTCGCGCGAAAGCCCCTCGCCCAGCGCCTGCACCATGTGATGGATGAAATCCACCACGAGCTGCTTCTCCTGGGCCAGCATCAGCTTCTCTTCCTCGATCCGATCCGCCCGATCGCGCGCCTTCACACCGAACCAGAACAGAACCAGGGCGCCGCACCCCACTCCCATCAGAAAGAAGAGCATGCGGGGATTCTTGAGGCGTCTGCAGCGGGGTCGAGTTTCAAAATTGGCGGCTATTTCTGCTCCACCCGATTGCGGAGGAACGCCAGCACATCCTGAAACTTCCCCTGATTCGCCGGATCGGCGGCGACGAGGTTCTCATGCGCCTCAAGCACGAGACGAGCCCGCTCCAACTCGTCGAGCGCACCGCTGCCGTTCAGCGGCATCGTCTCCGGTCCGAATTCCATCGGGAACGTCCCCGCATCAACCGTGAGGAGCCGGTGAAGCCCGAGATTGCGCAGCAGTTCGAGGTTGCGGTGACCCACGCGGCAAAGCACGAGGCTGCCGGCAGGATTCAACCGCCGCATTTCGAGCGCCGCACCGGCCAGCACACCGAGAAACGTGCTGTCCATGCTCGTGCAGCGCGTGAAATCCATGACGAACCGCCGCTTCCCCTGCCCGATCATCTGCGTGAAAAAGTCCCGCAGCGAGGCGCTGTTGGTGAAACACGCACGCCCTTCGACGCGCACGATCACGGGTTCGCAATACGCGTCGACCTGAAAAACCGGTCTGTTGGTTGCTTCAGGCATGAGATTGTTGGAGCTGGCTACAAACGGGCGCCTGGCGCCGGCCACCGGCGCGCGCACAGATCCTTCAACCGGAAGATCGCCTGTGGACGCGCCGCACGCCTCGCGCGACCGGTGCGCGTACGCGCGAACGGCGCAGCGCCTTCCACCGCAAAGTGGAGATGCGACGCCCTCGTCGCATTATGGACGGGCAAACGCGGCGAGGGCGCCGCGTCTCCACGACAAGATTTACAGCGATCAGCCATTCTCAGAGTGAAATTTCCCGCCGGCCCGCCCGGCGGCGCGCAGCAGAAAGACTCATTTCTTCGCGACGATCTGACGCAAGACAAAGGCGAGGATTCCACCGTGCTGGAAATACTCGACTTCGATTGGAGTGTCGATGCGGCACCGAACCGGTATTGCCTCGCTGCTGCCATCCCGGCGCGAAATCTGCAGCGTGAGATCCTGGCGCGGCGCCAGGTCCGCACCCAAACCCAGAACCGCATACGTTTCAGTGCCGTCAAGCTTCAGCGTCTGCGCACTGGTGCCCTCCCGAAATTGCAGCGGCAGCACGCCCATGCCAACGAGGTTGGAGCGGTGAATGCGTTCGAAGCTCGCGGCCACGACCGCTTTCACCCCGAGCAGACTGGTGCCTTTCGCCGCCCAGTCGCGCGACGATCCCGTGCCATATTCCTGCCCGGCGATGACAACAAGGGGCACGCCATCCTCCCGATACCGCATCGCCGCATCGTAGATCGACAGCTTCTCGGGCGCGCCCTGGGCCTGTCCGTCGCCGCCGGCCGGTTCCGCACCGGGGGACTCGGTCGCCTCCCGCCGTCGCCCAGAGGAAACGTAAAGCGTGTTCGCCCCCTCCTCGCCGCCGAGCATGAGATTCTTGATCCGCACATTCGCAAACGTGCCCCGCGTCATCACCCGGTCGTTGCCGCGGCGCGATCCGTAGCTGTTGAAGTCTTCGTGCGGCACGCCGCGCTCCATCAGGAACCGCCCTGCCGGCGAGGTCTTCTTGATCGAGCCCGCCGGCGAGATGTGATCGGTGGTGACCGAGTCCCCGAAGATGCCCAGCGCCCGCGCACCCTTGATCGCTGCGATCGGCGCCGGTTTGAGCGGGAAGTCGGTGAAAAACGGCGGCTCCTGGATGTACGTCGATCGCGCGTCCCACGCATAGACTGTCCCGGCCGCGGCCGGGATCTCGTTCCACTTCGGATTTTGCGCCGCGAAGTCCTGGTAGAGCCTGCGGAAAACCTCGGGCGAAAGCGCAGCCTGCATCAGGTCGCGGATCTCCGGCAGGGCCGGCCAGATCTCCCGAAGGTAGACAGGCTTGCCGTCCCGTCCGAGGCCAAGCGGTTCCGACGACAGGTCGATGTCCACCCGCCCGGCGAGCGCGAAGGCGACCACCAGCGGCGGCGACATCAGAAAATTGGCCTTGATGCTCTGATGCACGCGGGCCTCGAAGTTCCGGTTTCCCGAGAGCACGGACGCGGCCACGATGTCATTCCGCGTCACAGCTTCCTCGATCGCCGGATGCAACGGCCCGGAATTGCCGATGCACGTCGTGCAACCGTAGCCCACGAGGAAGAAGCCGAGCCGGTCGAGGTACTGCTGGAGACCCGCCTTCGCGAGGTAATCCGAAACGACACGGCTGCCCGGCGCCAGCGAAGCCTTGACGAGGGGCCCGACGCTCAGCCCGCGCTCAAGCGCCTTTTTGGCGAGGAGCCCCGCAGCCAGCATCACGCTCGGATTCGATGTGTTTGTGCAACTGGTGATCGCCGCGATCAGCACGCTGCCATGACGCAGGTCGCCCTCGACGCGCGCAACCGGATCGGGCACGCGATCGGGCGTGGGCCGGTTGTTGGTCATTTCTTGTTCGGTCAGCGGATTCGTGGCGGCAGCCGCCGAAACCCGCCCCGAAACCGCCTCCTGGCTGCCACCGCCGGAGTGGAATCGACCGTCTCCATCCGCCGAAATGTGGATCTTCCGCGCGAGTTCTCCGGCCGGCTTGCCAAATCCGCTCTCCGCCACCGGTCGCGAGAAAGCCGCAACAAATTCCTGCCCGAGTCGCGGGAGCTCAATCCGGTCCTGCGGCCGCTTGGGACCGGCGACGCTTGACACCACGGTCCCGAGATCCAGCTGGAGAACCTGCGAATAGTCGATGTCGCCCTCGCGCGGCACGCCCCAGAGGCCCTGTGCCCGATAGTAATCCTCGTAGAGTCGCAGATGCTCCTCCGGGCGGCCCGTCGCACGGAGGTAATCGCGACACTCCGCGTCGATCGGGAAGAACCCCATCGTCGCCCCGTACTCCGGCGCCATGTTGGCGATCGTTGCACGGTCGACGACGGGCAGCGACGCGGTGCCCGTGCCGAAGAACTCGACGAACTTGCCGACGACCTTCGCCTTGCGCAGCAACTGCGTCAGCGTAAGCACTAGATCTGTCGCCGTCGTACCTTCGCGGAGCGAGCCGGTGAGGTTCACCCCAACGACATCCGGCGTGAGGAAATAGACCGGCTGGCCGAGCATGCCGGCCTCGGCTTCGATTCCGCCCACGCCCCAGCCGACGATTCCGAGGCCGTTGATCATGGTCGTGTGCGAATCGGTGCCGACCAGCGTGTCTGGATAGACGACGCCATTCGCGTCGGCGAGCACGCCCTTGGCGAGGTACTCAAGATTGACCTGGTGGACGATGCCAATCCCGGGCGGAACCACCTTGAAGGTTTCAAAGGCCTGCATTCCCCATTTGAGGAACTCGTAGCGCTCGCGGTTGCGCTGAAACTCGATTTCCAGGTTTCGGAGAAACGCCGTGGGCGTGCCATTCACATCCACCTGGACCGAATGATCGACCACAAGATCGACCGGCACCAGCGGCTCGATGATCCGCGGATCCTTCCCGAGGCGCTGAACGGCCGAGCGCATTGCAGCGAGGTCGACAAGCAGCGGCACCCCGGTGAAATCCTGCAGCACGATTCGGGCAACCACGAAGGGGATCTCCTCAATCCGCGGGGCGTTCGGCTGCCACGCCGCAAGGGAGCGAACCGCCGGCTCGGCCACCCGCTTGCCGTCGCAATTACGGAGGAGCGATTCCAGCACGAGACGGATCGAAACGGGGAGGCGTCCAAGGCGCGGGAATCCCGCAGATTCCAGCGCGGGAAGCGAATAGAAAGATCGCTCGCCGCCGACCGTCGAGAATCGCTTGAGGGTGTTGAAAGGATTTGTGAGCGACATGTTGATGGCGGAAGCTTAAATGCACTGTTGGAGGGCGAGCCTCCCGGCGAGCCGAGAAGTTCCTCGGAATTGCGGCCCGGCATGAGCCTCGCCCTCCAGAGGGCAACATCCCAGTTGGTTCAGCTTTTCAGGGCCGCCTGCACCGCGGCGAAATCAGGGAGATCCTTCGGCGTCGGGGTTTGCGCGGAATACTTGATCACACCGTCCTTGCCGATGACAAACGCGGCCCGCGCGGCCGTCTCGTACATGCCGACGAGATTTGGAAAGAGCACGCCGTAGGCCTTGGTCACAGTTTTGTTTAGATCGGACAGAAGCGCAACCGTGATGCCGCTCTGCTTCGCCCACGCTTCCTGGGCAAACGGGCTGTCAACGCTGATGCCGTAGACCTCGGCATCGAGCCCGGAATACTGCCCGAGCCCGCCGCTGATGTCGCACATCTCCTGCGTGCAGACACCGGTGAACGCCGCCGGAAAGAACAGGAGCACCGTCTGCTTCTTGCCGAAATTGTCGCTCAGCCTGACATCTTTCGGACCGTCGGCGGTCATTGTTTTCAGCGTGAAATCGGGAGCTTTGGATCCAATGGAGAGAGGCATGGGAATGACAGTTGAGGATTGAGGATTGCGACGGCAAATCACATCACAAGCTGCAGCAAGAGCTAAGGTGACCGCCGCGGCATAGACAAATCGTTTTTCCCGTTATAAGAACGGGTTCTGGAACACGCGGTGGCTGCATTATCAGTGATTACAGGTGGGGCGGGACCGCCCGCCGTCGCTGAAGCTATGGCGGGCAGGCTGGGCCCGCCGCCCGTTTCGTTCCGTGGTAGGGCCGGACCGCTGGGCCCGGCGCCCCTGAAGCATGGCGCGCGATTTTGTTTTCCCTACGCCGGCAATACCGTGGCAGACGTGCGTGGCCCGCCCTCCAACAAACACATGATCTGGCAGACGCCGCGCCCCGGCCCGGCAGTCCCAAACGTGCATGGAATCATGAAACCCATGGGCCTCATGGAAAAATTCCCCTTGTCCGCATCGCCGCCCGACGCGATAACCTGCCCGGTCACCATGAACCTCCTCGAAGACCTCACCTGGCGCGAATTGATCGCGGATTGCACCGACCTTGAAGGCCTTGGCCAACGGCTGGCCAACCGCCCAATCGCGCTCTACTGCGGCTTCGACCCGACCGGCGACAGCCTTCATGTCGGGCATCTCATGGGCCAGCTCATGCTGCGGCGCTTTCAGCTCGCGGGCCACCACCCCATCGCATTGGCCGGAGGCGCCACCGGGATGATCGGCGATCCGTCCGGCAAGTCCGCCGAACGCAATCTGCTGACGCGCGAGCAACTCACGCACAACATCACCTGCATCAAGCGTCAGCTCACCCGCCTGCTCGACTTCGAGTCCGGCCCAAATCCCGCGCGGCTCGTCGACAACGCGGAGTGGACCGCACCGGTCAGCTTCCTCGATTTCCTCCGCGACATCGGAAAGCATTTTTCGGTGAACATGATGGTTGCCAAGGACAGCGTCCGTTCGCGAATGGAGGGCGAAGGCGGCATCAGCTACACGGAGTTCAGCTACATGCTGCTCCAGGCGTTCGATTTCTACCATTTGCGCCAGACGGCCGATTGCGAGTTGCAGATCGGTGGAAGCGATCAGTACGGCAATATCACCGCGGGCACCGACCTGATCCGCAAGAAGCTCGGCGCCGAGGCCTGGGGGCTCACCTTTCCGCTGATCACGAAGTCCGACGGAACCAAGTTCGGCAAGACGGAGGGCGGCGCGGTGTGGCTCGATCCGGCAAAGACCAGCCCTTATCGTTTCTACCAGTTCTTCATCAATGCCGAAGACAGCATGGTGGTCGAATACCTGAAGAAGTTCACCCTTCTTACACGGGAACAAATCGAGCCGCTCGCGGTGGAACACGCCCGCAATCCGGGCACGCGAGGCGCCCAGAAGGTGCTGGCTCGCGAAGTGACCATCCTGGTCCACGGGAAATCCGCCTGCGACGACGCGGTGCGCGCCAGCGAGATCATGTTTGGCGGTGGGCTCGACGGCATCACGGAAGCCATGTTCAAGGACGTCGTCGGCGAGATACCCACGACCGACTTCAATCCCGAAAAACTCGCCGGCGCAGGCGCGCCGCTAATTGATGTGCTGATGCTCGCGGGGCTTTCCCCCTCCAAGAGCCAGGCGCGAAAAGACATCGAAGCTGGCGGCGTTTATCTCAACAGCATCCGCATGAGCGAGGTTGCCCGTGCGGTCACCACCGCCGACCTGCTGTTCGGCAAGTTCGTGCTTCTGCGCAAAGGCAAACGTACGTACGCCGTGCTCCGCTGCGTCTGAACAAAGGAGTCTCTCCTGTCCTCGTGGCCGCGAGCGCCAGCGAGTGGTTTCGGATTCTGCCCACGAATACGCACGAATCCACACGGATAGCGCGGATGCCGACATCGGCCCACCAATCATCTTACAGGAGCTCGCTGAGGTAGCGGAGATCGCTTCCCGTTCCGGCCTTTGTGGCATGGTGTCCCAATTCCCAAACTCCAAATTCCAAGGAACCGAGCAAACTGAATTCCGCAGTTTGAGGCTTCGGCTCCTCGGAGCTGCGAGCGTGAGCCCTTCGACTCCGCTCAGGGCCTTTAGCCTGTCGAAACGGCGAGTGGATCTGGTCGCTCCGCCATCTGCGCCAATCTGGGCTATCTGCGGTTAAACCGGATCGGAACTGAACCGCAGATTCCGCAGATCAGCGCAGATGAAACATCGGCCATCGACACCGGGTCTTTTCATGAAAACGGTGAGAACAGTCGAGGAAGAATTGCTCCTCTGTTCCCTCCTGTAAAATGGATTGGCTTATCCGTGAAATCCGCGTAATCCGCGGTAAAAGGGTTGGAAAGGCAAAAGCTGACACGCTGAAAAGCTGAAATGGGAAAGGCGGATCGATCCCAATCCTTTTTACAGGAGCTCGCGGAGGAAGCAGAGGCGGAGGACAAAGGCTGAAAACTGAAAAGCTGAAACGCTGAAAGAGGAGTCCGGAGTTTTCACCACAACGTCACAAAGACGCAGCGGTGCGCCCGGGCGGAACATCATGCGCGAGATCATCGAGCGGGTTGCTCGCTGCTTCCACGACTGGGTGTTTGTAGCCAGCGGTTGTTTCGATGG
>Ga0265323_10000210_pt1 | contig 34672 bp, 24 predicted proteins | sample 41225metaG_FD_193580 | JGI IMG/M metagenome (GOLD analysis project Ga0265323, IMG submission 193580) | Rhizosphere microbial communities from Carex aquatilis grown in University of Washington, Seatle, WA, United States - 4-12-25 metaG | ecosystem: Host-associated > Plants > Roots > Rhizosphere...
AGTACGCCGATACCGGCCGGTCTTCGGTGTGGTAGGTCATCCTGCAGCGATCCACCAGCAGGGCGCGGAGCATCGGCGCCATGGCTTCCATGTCGAGTTGTGGCGCCGACGGCCCTGCCGAGGGGGCTTTCGCGGTGATGTTGAATCGGTCGGTGTCGACGAACTGCGGCAGCCCCACGATCGCATCGTTGTTATATGTATTGAAGGCAGTATTCACCACCATCCGCAACGGCAGGCCCTCGACCAGCAAGCGGCCCCCGGGCTGCGGCTGAATCCTCATGGCTCGCGCGTCCGGATCGGTGGGCCTAATCACCGCCACCTCAAACTCGGCGGGACCGGTATTGGGAGGCAGGGCCTCGGCCACGCCGGGCGGATTGTCCGTGGGCTTGCGGTTGACGCTATCCACCACGATGACGGGCGTCGCAACCGGCTTCTCTTCCAGCTTCAGCCCGAGCTGTTTTTCAACCGCATCGTAGATCGAGATCCGGTCTTCCGTGCCAGCCGGCATAAACCCCATCTGTATGGAATACCTGAGGTCGAGGTTCCAGTTGCCCTTCAGCCCGGTCTCATCCACCACCCGCTTGGAGCTCAGGGAACTCCCGATCATAATTAGGCAGCCCTGCGGCGAATGCCTCCATCGTCAGGTTGCGGCACTGGTACTGAATCGTCATCCCGGACCCCAGCCTGAAGGTGGTGGGCTGGCCGCCGGACATCCGGGTAAACGTAAACATACCGCTGCGCTCGCCCGGCGCCCCCGAATCGGTCTGCGGCTTGCACCCGGCTTGCTCCGTGCCGGCGGCTTCCTTGAGTTGGGGCTTTTTGCCCACGCTCAGCGCCAGGGCCGGGACCGGCCTGGTGTCCTGGTGGGCCACCCGCTTAAAACGGTCTTCGAGCAGCGCCCGAAGCATCGGTTTCCGCGCATCCTCGGTGAAGTCATCCGGCACCTTGGCGATCACGTCGAACCGGTCCATCTCCAGCCAGTTCGGGCCGCCCACCACCTTGTCCGGCGTGGTGCCGTAGGCCATGCCGACCAGATCCACCATGGTGGCGGCCTTCACTTCTCATAACGGCCGCCGCGGACCGGGGGCGTCCGGACGCTGGCGCCCGCGGCCTTGGCGCTGGTGTGGACATCGGCGATCTCGAATTTCGGCTGGGTTTCCGGGGCCTGGCCAGGCGCTAGCCAGACGGCGCAGGTCATCAGGATGGCTCCCCTGGTGAGTCGGTTCATCGGCGCGCACTCCTTCTGTCCAAAGCTATTATGACGAGCGCCGGCCCGTTTTCGTTTGGACGATTGGGGGCATGCTGGAGGAGCCGCTTCAGTCCTCGGGTTCAGCATCCGGCGGAGGCGGAGGCGGCGCCGGGGTTCCCGGTCGCCTCCAGCGCTGCCTGAGCGTCGGCGATCAGGGCATTCGCCCGCTCCCGAAAGTGGTCCGCATTGCCGATGGCCCGTGCGCTCGATATGCACGTTTCGAACGCCGCGGCCGCCTCCGGGCTGCCCTGGAGCGCCAGTATCCGGCCCAGCTCCAGCCCGGCTGCCGCCCGGCGCATCTGAAGCTTGGGAACCAGGGGCCACATGCCAGCCACCTGACCCAGGATTTGGATTACGTACGAATAGCAGGCGCAGGCGCCGTCCAGGTTGTCCAGATTGCGCAGCCCGGAGCCGGCTTCCAGAAGTGCGCCGGCCAGCGACCACAGGAGCCGCTGATGGTAGACACCCTGCTGGAAAATGGGGTTCAGCAGGCTGAGGACCGCGTCAACCAGCGCGTCGACCCCGGCGGATGGCTGCAACTGGAGCAGCCGGATCCAGATGCCCGCCTGCAGCTCCTGGAGAGGAAGATACTCGGGAAACTGCTCGCAAGCCTGCTGCGCTTCCTCCTGTAGGGCCAGTAGCCCTTCGATCCCCCGAATGTCGCCCGAACGGGCCTTGAGAAACGCGTGTAGGATCTTCCCGTCGATCAAAGCGGCCCGAAGCGCAACCATGCGTGGATACTTCCTGCATGAGGCTCCCAGTTCCTCCACAGCGCCTTCCAGAAGGGTTAGAGCCGCTGGTTGGCCCCCGGTCTGAAAGAGGATTTCCGCATGTCTCAGAACACACTTAGCCCAGTCAGCCGAACTCTCGATACCGCCGGGGGCGAGAAGGCGCACGTCGGCGATTCGGGCGACGGCGGCTTCCGCTTCCGTCCGGGCTTCTTCCGTCCGCCCTTGCCTCTGATGGGTCACGGCCAGGCCGACCAGGGCGCGCACCAGCGCGATGCGCACATCGACATCCCCGTTCGAGCCTTCCAGGAAGCCGCCGGTCATGGTCTTCACCGCGCTGAAACATCTCTCGGCGAGGCCCAGGTCCTCCTCCTCGATCGCGGCCGTCCCCTTCAAAACGTATAGTTGCGCTGCGAAACCGGTTGCATCCACCCTCTCAGTTTCCCCGCCCGACTCCTGCCAGCACGCTAACGCGGCCGCCGCCCGGGCAAAGTAGTAGAGTGCGGCATCGGCCAGTCCCACGAGGCGGTAAGCCTCGCCCGTCGCCAGGTGACCCGGCACCTCGGATATGGCGAGTAGTGGTGTCGCTCTGCCGGATTCCAGCGCCTCACGTGCTTCTTGAAAGCCGTGAAGGGCGCGGAGCGAGTAACCTGCCTCGAAAAGAGCGTAGGCGCGGTTGGAGCGCAGCAGGTTTCTCATCGCATCCAACCGGGCCTGTTCCTCGCCCGCCTCGGGCAGGAGATCGAGGGCACTTGCAAACACCCGATCGACAACGTCCGCGTCCGCCGCGCCGGAAAGCGAATTGGCCTTATCCAGCATGACCCTGCCCTGCCAAACGGCAATATAATTCAGAGCGGCCTCGGCGGATACCGGACTCACCGTCGCGCCCGCCTCACCCGGTAGACCCCGTCTGTCCTCCGCGAACAGGTAGCGCGATGCGGACTCCGGTTCCGACCTCCATGCCTCCAGGGTGGCGAGGCACTTGTCGTGGAACTCCACGGCAGTCAGGGGGCGCCCCCAATTGTCGTGGAAAGCGGCCACGCGAACGTTGATGCTAAACGCCTGCGGCGTGGGAGCCGGCGGAAGCTCCGAAAGCAGAGATACCAGCATCTGCGTGGTGCCGCTGCTGTCCCATGCATCCGCCCGGTCAAACAGACCGATCCATTCTTCCGCGCCGGCTTCCGGGTCCAGCATCCAGGTGTGATACACATAACCCGCCGACGCCTCCGCATCCACCGCGTTTTCGGCAATGGCTCGAAAGTACTCCTTCAGGCACGCATGTGCCGCGGCCACAGATTCCCGGTCCTCCGGATCCTGGCTCAGAGCGAAACAACGGCGCAGCAGATCGTGGACCTGAAACCTGCCTCCCGAGTGGCGCACGAAGCTGAACCGGCAGAGCAGGTCGAACTCCGGCCGATGGGGCTCGAAGTAGAGGCTGGCGGCCAGATGGCGGTAGACCGCGAAATCGAAGGACCGGGCCACGCTCAAGGCCCGGATGGCATAGCGCCGCGCGGGGGGGACATACTTGAGCAGCTTCAACATGAGATCCCGGCGGCTGTCCTGAGCCTCGAGCTCCCCCTCGAGGTTGCCGGCTCCGAGGTCGCGGCCATCGTCGTAGGCGGCCGCTATGGCGTCCACGCACAAGGCCAGGTAAAACGGATGGATCTGGTCCGCGGTCTCCGTGCAGATGCGGATCAGCACGCCGCGGATGTCGGGCGTGAACAGAACCGGCGGCCGGCCGGGGCGCGGGCTCCGGGTGGTCCAGAACTCCTCCTCGACGCTATCCAGATAGGCGCCGGCATCGGCGGGACTGAGGCCGTTCACCAGGCGAACTTCGACGCGCTCCTCCGGGATCGACGTTGCCCGGCGATCGGACAGGCACAAGCGCGGGGCGCGGGCCCACCGGGGACGGTCGCGCCCGGCGAGCACGCACAGGACGCCGCGCTCGTCCAGCAACTCCCGCAGCAGAATGCGCACCCACTGGTCGCGGGCGAAGAACTGCTCGTCGGAAACCTCCGTCTGGTGAGCCCAGAAGCCTTCGTGCGTATCGAAAAACAGAACGATGCGTTTCAGGCCCCGGTCGCTCCGGAGCGCCTCGCCGAGGTCGGCGGCAAAGTACACCGGCAGCCACGCGCGCAGGGTTGGCGTGTCCTGAGAGTCAACCAGGCTGGCGGTTTCGGCGGGGATGTGGGACTTCAGCAAAGCGCGGTGGGCGGGGAGGCCGGCGAGTTTCTTCACCCAGGAGAAGACCGCGGGCACGGCGCCGATGGCAGCCGCGGGGTTGGACCCGGCAATAATGGTGGAGCCGACGGCCATGGCCGCGCTGAGGCCATGTTCGCCGAAGGAACGGCGCAGCGGGCCTTTTACCGCGGTTCGCTCGTCCAATTCGGTCAGCGCGTAGTCGAACTGGTGCAATCGGATGCCGGATTTGATCAGGCTCTCGCGGAGAGTGAGCAGCCCGTCCAGGTCGTTGCGCGGGTCGAAGGCCTCCGGCCGGGCGCCGAAGTCAATCGAGGCGGTGGCGATCCGGCCTTGCGTCTCCGCCGCCAGAAACTCCTCGACAAAGTCCGCGTCGCCTGGATGCTTCGACTGGAGATACTCCCACTCTGAGAGCCACTTGCAGCCATGAGCCTGCAGGAAGGCCAGAAGCAGGCTCTTGCCGGAGCCCCCATCGGCGTGCCAGAAGAGAACGCGGCCTTCAGGAACATGCAACCGCTCCACGAAGCGCCGGATCTCGGCCTTTCGGTCCGTGAAGTGCTTCAGGGCATGAGCCGAGCCCTCGCCCGCCAGCGACTCCCAGGCAGGGTGCGGGGTGGGCGCGTCGATCGAATCCATAGGTAGATTTTGACGCAGAACTTACTCCAATAGCCAGCCCGTATTCACTCAACCCGTTGCCCGTAATCCGCCCGTAAGCCGGCAGCCGCCAGCTCCGTGACCGTGAGGGAGCGGTTGCACCGGCCTGGTGCGAGGCAGCCAATGGCGGACGCTTTGCAGGCCCGGCGGCGCGTCGTGGGTCAGAGCGCTTACGGACGGATTACGGCCGTTGCAAACCGGGCGGGCGGATTTACGCGCGAGGCTTACCGGACACGCCCGCTCGTGTTAGCGGGAGGGCGATGGTTTTTCGCAGCAGCAGGAGGAGTGCCGCCGCGGCGCCGGACAACGCCAGGCAGGAGGGCTCGGGAAGATCCGAGTAGCCCGCGATCTGCCCCTGGTCGTTGATGCCGGTAGCCACGCTGTGGGCGCCGCCCAGCCTGCCCAGATCGATCATGCTGCCGCCGCTGTACAGATACGCGTCCCACCCGGTGCCGTCTGACCGGTACGAGTAACCCACCACCTGGCCCGCGTCGTTGATGGCCGTGGGGATTAGCGTGCCGAGACAGGTGACGGTGCCGCCGGAGTACAGGAACCCGCCCCAGCAACCCGGCGCCCCGCCCTCGCCAACGATTTGGCCCGAGTCGTTGATTGCCGTGGCGGCTGAAAGGTGCCACCCGGAATGCGCGGGCAGGAACGAATTGAGATCGATCATGACGCCGCCCGAGTACAGGATCGCGGAGTAATATCCGGGGCTGCCGCTGCCATTCGACCGGCCGACGACCTGTCCCGCGCCGTTGATGCCAAACGCCCAACTGTCCGTGCCGCCGCCCAGCGTCCCCAGGTCGTTCATGATGCCGCCCGAGTAGAGGAACGCGTGGCTACTGCCGCCTGCCGTTGCCGAGTAACCCGTGACCTGTCCCGCGCTGTCGATGCCAAAAGCCTGGCCGCTGGCGCCGCCCAGCGTGCCCAGGGGGGTCATGACGCCGCCCGAGTACAGAAACGGCTCGTAGACCGGGTTGCCGCTTGCCGTCTGCGACCAGCCCACCACCTGTCCGGCGTCGTTGATGCCCGAGGCGATGCTGCCGGCGCCGCCCAGCGTGCCCAGATCGGTCATGACGCCGCCCGAGTACAGGAACGCGTCGTTCGTGCCACTGGCCGTTTGCGACCAGCCCACCACCTGTCCGGCGTCGTTAATGGCAAGAGCGTAGCTGTAAGATCCGCCCAGCGTGCCGAGCGGGTTCATGACGCCGCCCGAGTACACAAACGCCTCCACCTGGTCTGCCATTGCCAGCGGGCTGCAGGCAGCGGCGATCAGGAGAGCCAGCGGCGGCGCCGAGCAGGCGAAATGCGAAACCGGCTTAGAGGTGGAACATTCAGGTGTGCGCATTTGCCGGGTAGTATACACCCCGCCGGAACCGCGAATTCGAGGTGCGGCCAGGCCGGGGAGCCCGGACCGGCGGACTGGCTCCCGCCGCGCTAAAACGCCAGGGGTTCGAGCTGCACGTCGGTCGAGCTTTTCGGTGCGACGTGCAGCGGGCGTCCGGCCGCCAGGTGCTTCCGGATCGCCGCGGGGTTTCCGAACTCAACCCGGAAATCGGTGGTGGCGAACAGAATGTAGTCTCCCGGCTTGATCCCGGTGAACTGGTAACTGCCATCGCTTTCGGTCTGGTAGGAGCGGTAGTCTACGGAGTTGGTGGAGTCCGCGCGGGGCGCCAGCACCACGCGGGCCGGGGCCACCGGCTTGCCGTTCGCCATCGCCTTTCCGCCCACCCGGCCGCCATCGCCGGAAAGCACCACGTCCAGCTTCACCTCGCCCGAGTCGGGCACATCCACGATCCCATCCACCACGCGTGCGTTCGAGCCGGCGATGCTCTTGATGTAGAGCTCGCGCGTTCCCCCCAGCATGAACTTGTAGCGGCCGGCGGCCATGCCGGGAATGCTGACCGTGGTGTCCTTTCCCAGCGCGCGGTAATGCGTCTGAAAACCGCCGTCGGCGTGGAGGTAGAAGGCGGCGTTGGCCAGCAGCTTGGCGTCGCCATCCACCAGCCGCACTTTGGCGGTGATGGACGAGGGATCCGGGAAGGGCAACTGGACGGTGAGATCGCCAGTGCCCACCTCGATGGTCCGCGCGGACTGCGCGCCGGTTTGGGGATCGAATACCTTCAACGAGTAGCGCCCCGGAGCCACATTGAAGAAGGACTCGCCTTCGCCGGGGGTCAACTGCCCCATGACCACCTCGGCGCCCCGCGGCCCCACGGCGGAGAGCATCATCATCGACGAACCGGTCGCGCCGGCAACGTGAACGGAGACGCCATGGCTGCGCCTGAGGATGAAATCGGCCTTGAACTCGTCCCCGGGTTTCAGCTCGATCAGGGTGGCCGACTGCGGGTCGGTCGAGTTGGAGTAGTAGGTCGGCGCCAGTGTTGCGGGAATCTGATCCGGCCCCGTGGGCTGCGCCATGGGTGTCACGGCCAGCAGGTAGTAGGCGCCGGCCGCCAGGTCCCAAATCCGGTAGTTGCCCTCCTCGTCGGTGGGCACGTTGCGGATGTGCTGGAAGGAGGGTCTTCCGGTTTCCAGCCGGAGGATGACTTCCAGGGCCGCGATGACGGGCTCGCCGGCTTCGTCGGTGACCTTGCCGGTCAGGACGGCGGGCGGGAAGAGTTTGAAGGTCAACCCTTCGGTGACGTTCCCGGGTCCGGTGACCACCTGGGTGATCGAATCGGGGACGCCGGGGCGCTCGCAGTAGCCCTGTCGCGGGAAGCCCTTGCGCTCGGCGTGCAGGGTCCACATGCCGGCGGCCAGTCCTTCGAAGGCGAACCGCCCGTCGGCGCCGGTGGTGGTTTCGGTTTCCTTGCTGCTGCCGGTGGCGGGATTCATCGCCACGCGGACGCGGGCGAGCGGCGCCTGGGTGGCGCCGTTCACCACCACGCCCGAAATCCGGTATTTCGCGGGCGGCGCGGACTGAGCGCCCGCATGCACGGCAAAACAGCAGGCGATGGCAAACGCGGCGGCGAATGGCTTCACGGGGACACCTCCGACAGGGTCTGCAGGACAACCTTCGTAGCGGCGGACGGGTGCACTTCCACGGGCGTGCCGCTGGCGGCGAGCCTGCGCTGCACCTGCGGGGCATTGTATTCCACTTCGGCCTGCCGCTTCCACGCATGCAGGCGATAACGGCCCGGCTCAATGGCGTCGAACTCGAAACTGGCGTCGCCGGTGCAAACCGTCTCCGGCGGCCGGCGCAGGGATTCGGGAATCAGGAGCACGCATGCCGCGCCGTCCCGCATCGCTTCGGGCGCCAGGGTTCCCTCGATGGAACCGCCATCGCCGCGCAGTTCCACCTCGATATCGGCGGGCGCCGAGGAGCCCACGGCCAGCTCTGGACCGGCCAGCAGATCGGCGTCGCCGCTCCGGGCGGAGCCGACGTACCACGGTTCCGGAACCGAGAAATCCACGCGATACCGGCCGGGGATCACCGATGAAACGCGGAAGGCCCCATCCCCGGCCGCCTCGGAAATCAGGTCGGCCCCTTCGGCCGAAGTGAGATAGAGGAAGAACTCGCCGAGCGCCTGCTGGACGGATTCCTGGTCGGCGGCTCCGGTGGGTCCGCTGAGGTGCAGGGTGCCTTTGATGGTGAAGCCAGGGCCGAGGGCCAGCGAGACATCCTCGACGTCGGCTCCGGCGACCCGAATCTCCTGCTCGCCGCCCACTGGCCGGTCGTCGCTGCCGACCCCCGCCACGCGCAGGCGGTAGGCGCCGTCGAGCACGCCGCGGATCTCGAAATGGCCGGTGGCGAAATCGACGGCACTGCGGTTGAAGCCGAGGTCCTCATCGCCGGAAAGCAGCCGCAGCAGCGGGTGGGTGTAGGGCTTGACGCCGGCAAGTTGGCCGCGGATGCGGTGGCCGGCCCGGAGGGCAATTGCCATGTCGGCGTGGGCCTCCGCGCCGGGCGCCAGCGTCACCAGGGGCGCCAGAGCATGGTCGCCGGAGCCGCCAAAGTAGACCGGCGCGAAGGCGTCGGTGGACTTGGACTCGGCGGCGGATTCGCCCGCCAGGGTGTGCTGGTCGTAGCCGGCGGCCTGAACCAGATACGCGCCGGAAGGGAGCCAGGGGATGCGGAATTGGCCGCGGTCGTCGGTGATGGCCTGGCGCAGGGGCACTTCACGCCGCCGCCCCCCGCTGACCTGGGAACGCATCGCCACCACCACCACGCTGTCCACCGGTTCGCCGTCGGTGTCCACGATCTTCCCAACTATCGAAGCCAGGGGCGCCAGGCGGACCACCAGGCCGGCGCGCGAGGCGCTCAGATCGACATCCACCGGTTCGCCATCCTCGAAGCCGTCTTTGACAGCCGTCACGCCGTATTGCCCGGCGGGCAGATGGCCGAAGCTGAAAGCGCCGGTGGCATCGGTGGCAATGGAGGCAACCTGCCCGCCGCTGGACAGCCACACCTGCGCGTTCCGCACGGGAACTCCGTTCAGGCGGTTGACCACTGTGCCGGCGAGGGAGAACTCCTGCGGCGCGGGCTGCGGCGTGGCGCCCGGCAGGAGGACGAGGAGTGCCGTCAGTGCGCGAACCAGGCGCATGGAAGGGATATTCTAACCCCGCGGCGGGGAAGGCTGGGGAAAACGGCAGAATCGTTGGATACTGGTCCCGGCTGCCGTTCGGCGCCTTCTGGGCCTTTCGGAAGGCTCGGTGGTGGTGGTGCGGGTGGAGTCTTCCGGGAGCCTCGAAATCGCTTCCCGGTCCCAGGCGCTGGCCAAAGCGCGCGAGGAATTGCGCAAGCACATCCCGCCCGGCCGCGATCTGGTTGAGGAATTGATCCGCGACCGCCGGAAGGAAGCTGAAGCCGACGCCGGCGACGCTGGGGCCTCGCGCTCGTGAGAGAGAAGTTCGTGCTGGATGCCTCGGCGCTGCTGAGCATCCTGCTGGATGAGCCTGGGCAAGCCCGCGTGAACCAGATCGTGGATCGCGCCGGGATCCACGCCGTAAACCTGGCGGAAGTGATTGGCCGGCTGGTGCGGGCCGGGATGCCGCCGGAGAAGGCCGTCGAGATCCTGGCCGGGCTGTACCTGGAAGTGGACGAGGAGTTTGGGACGGCGGCGGCCGCGCTATGCGGCGCGCTGCTGGGGACACACCGGGATCTGGGGCTGTCTCTGGGGGATTGCGTGTGCCTGACTGCGGCGGCGGTGTCGGGCGCAGTCGCGGTCACGGCGGACCGGCGGTGGAAGGAATTGGACGGCACCGTGATCGGGGACGCGGCCATTCGGGTTGAGGTGATCCGGTAGCGCCTCCACAGGACGAAATCCGGCGCTGCGCGTACTATTGAGGGGTGCTGCCACCGATGAGATACTCTGCGCTTGTCTATTTGGCCGCCATGGCGGGATGCGCCGCGTCCGGCCAGGAGCCCGCCCGGCCGGTTGCCTTTGAGGTCGCCTCGGTGAAGCGGGCCGCTCCGCCCGCTGAGACGGGAGGCCCCAGGTCGACCGGCGGGGCCCCGCCCACAGCCGAGGACGCCCGCCGCATCAACTACTCCAATGTGACTCTGAAGGGCGTGCTGTGCAGAGCCTACGACCTGCCGCCGGACAGAATTGTGGCGCCGGACTGGCTCGGTATGGAGCGCTATGACATCTTCGCCACGGTGCCGAAGGATGCCCCGGCGGGACAGATTCCCCTGATGCTCCAGCGCCTCCTGGCGGAGAGATTCCAGATGAGCGTGCATTGGGCGGAGAAGGAGGCGGCGGGGTATGCGCTGGTTGTGGGCAAGACGGGGCCGAAGCTCACCAATAGCAGCGTGGAAGGCCTGGCGGGGCGTAGTGCCGGGATGACCATCTCGCGGTCCGGCCATCTGGCCTGGACGGGAACGACGCTGGCAGGCTTTGCAGCCGCCCTGTCCCACTTTCTGGACCGGCCGGTGGCGGACCGGACCGGGGTACAAGGCCTGTTCGACATCACCCTCGACGCCTCGCCGGATTCGCTGCCGGGACTGCATGCCGGCACGCCTGACGAGGCGGCCGCTCCGCTGCCTTCCATCTTCACCGCGATACGCGGGCTGGGGCTGGAGCTGACGCCGCGGCAGGACACCGTCAGGCAACTGGTCGTCGATTCGGCGCGGAAGATCCCCACGCCGAACTGAGCCGGAAAGCCCCCGCGTCGCGCCCGCGCCTACGCCAATCCCGACCGCTCCAGCAGGGCGCGCGGGTCGGGCTCCCGGCCCATGAAATCGCGGTAGAGGACGGCGGGGTCCTCGCTGTCGCCGCGGGCCAGAATGCGGTCGCGGAACTGGGTGCCCACTTCGCGGCTGAAAATGCCCTCGGCGCGGAAACGCGTGAAGGCGTCGGCGTCCAGCACTTCGGCCCACTTATAGGAATAATAGGCCGCGCCGTAACCCACGGGGCTGGCGAACAGGTGGGTGAAGGCGGCCATCATGGCGTGCTGCGGGGGCAGCGGCGCGGGGCTGAACTCCTGAATCAGGCCGCGGCTGTAGGCGATCGGGTCGCCATCGCGGGCGGGTTCGTAGCGGGTGTGCAGCAGCAGGTCCACCACGCCGAAGCCGAGCTGGCGCATCTGGGCATTGGCGGCGCGGAAGGTGCGCGCGCGCTTCATCTTCTGGAACAGGTCGTCGGGCAGGGGCTCGCCGGTTTCCCAGTGGGCGGCAAAAAGGTCGAGCGCCTCGCGCTCCCAGCACCAGTTCTCCATGATCTGCGAAGGCAGCTCGACGAAATCCCAGGCGACGTTGGTGCCGGCCAGAGAGCGGATCTCGACGCGGCTGAGCAGGTGGTGCAGCAGGTGCCCGAACTCGTGGAAGATGGTTTCCACCTCGCGGTGGGTCAGCAGCGCGGGCCGGCCCGCTACCGGCGGCGTGAGGTTGCCGCAGATCAGCCCCAGGTGCGGGCGGAACTCGCCGGGGGCCGGGCCGCCGGTGAGCAGCGCGTCCATCCAGGCGCCGCCGCGCTTGTTCTCGCGCGGGTGCCAGTCGGCATAGAAACCGCCCAGCCAGGTACCGCCGGCATCGTGGATATTGTAGTAGCGGACCTCGGGATCCCAGGCGGGGACGCCGGTTTCCGGGGTCACCAGAATGCCGTACAGCCGGCAGGCCAGCTCGAACAGGCCGTTCACCACGCGCTCCAGCGGGAAGTAGGGGCGGAGGGCTTCTTCGTCGAAATCGTAAAGCGCGGCGCGCTGCTTTTCGGCGTAATAGGCGACGTCCCAGGGCGCCAGCTCCCGCGCCGCCGGGCCTTCCAGGGAGCGGCGGAACTCCAGCAGCTCCGCGTTTTCGGCGCGGAAGCGGGCTTCGGTCCGGCTCTTCAGATCTTCCAGGAAGGCCAGGGCGCGCGCGCCGTCTTGGGCCATGCGGTCTTCCAGCACCAGGCCGGCGAAGTCGTCGAAGCCCAGCAGCCGGGCCTTGGCGCGGCGCAACTCCAGGATGCGCGCCACCAGCGGCCGGTTGTCGCGCTCGGGTTCGGTGGCGCGCACGGTGAAGGCCTGGTAGAACCCGCGGCGGACCGAAGCATTGTCGAGGTACATCATGATCGCCAGATAGTCGGGCGCCTGCAGGGTGAAGCGCCAGCCATCCAGGCCCTTGCGGGCGGCGCTGGCCCGCGCCGCGTCCAGTGCGCTGGCGGGCAGGCCGGCCAGATCGCTCTCGGTGGTGAAGACGGCTTCGAAGGCGTTGGTGGAATCGAGCACGTTCTCGCCGAATTTGGTGGTGATGGTGGTGAGCTCGACGTCGATTTCCTCGAGGCGCTTCTTGCTGGCCGGGTCGAGATCGGCGCCGGCGCGGCGGAAGGATTCGACGGTTTTGACCAGGTAGCGGCGCCGCTCTCCGGCCAGGGCGGCGGCCTCGGGCGTGGCGGCGTAGCTCTTCACCGCTTCCCAAAGGCTCGCGTGGAGGGCGATTCCGGAATAGAACGCGCTCAGCTCCGGCTGCACGGCGTTCCAGGCGGCGCGCAGCTCGGGATACGTGGCCACGCTTTCCAGGTGGCGAACCACGCTGGTGGAGTTGTCGAGCGGCTCGGTGAGCCAGTCGAGCAGGCGCAGGGTGTTGTCCCAGGTGCGCTCGCCGCCGGCGGCGGCAATGGCTTCCAGGCGCGTGCGAGCATCGGCCAGCAGGCTGGCGGTGGCCGGTTCCACGGCTTCGGCACGGATCTGGTCGAAGGGGATGCGGAAGCGGATATCGAGAAGGGGGTTGGTATCGGCTTGTCCCATTACCTTGAGCGTATCAGGCGTAGCGCCCCGCCAGCGAAACGCCGCCCGTAAGCCGGCAGCCGCCAGTTCCACTCCCTCACGGCCGCCGATGCGCGATCGGGGCCGCTCCCGTCAGGAAGCGGCTGCACCAGCCCGGCGGGAAACCGCCGATAGCGCACGCCTGGCTGGCCCGGCGGTTCGTCGCGGGTCAGAGCGCTTGCGGACGGATTGCGGCCCCCGGGACGCCCTTCCGCAGAATCAGGTGAGCGGACGCCTCAGAAACCGCTACCATATAGATGGATGGCTTCGGAACTGAATTGGATGGAGGGCGCGAATCCTCCGGCGGAACCCCTCGACGTTCTCGCGCTGGTGATTTATGTGCCCGAGCCGCTGGGCTCGTTTCTGGACGAGCTTCGCAGAGAGCTGGTGCCGCAATACGATCCGCACGCGCATGTCAGCCTGCTACCCCCGCGAACCCTGCCGGTTTCCTGGCAGGTTGCCTCGGAGGCTGCCGGGAAGCTCATCGCCTGCCGGCCGCCGTTCGATATCGAACTGACCGAAGTATCCGTTTTTCCCGTGACCGGGGTGGTCTACCTGGAAGTCGGCGAAGGCGGCGGCGAATTGCGGCAGATGCATGCGGCCATGAATGCCACCGCCCTCGGGTTCCCCGAGCCCTTCGTCTACCATCCCCACGTCACGCTGGCGCAGGAAATCCCCCCCGGCACCGTCGAGGCGGTCCGCGAGCTGGCCGCCAGGCGGTGGCGGGAGTACCCGGGCCAGCGCAGGTTCCGCGCCGAACGCGCGGTTCTGGTGCAGAACACCTCGAACAACTCCTGGATCGACCTGCGGGAGTGCGCGCTGGGGACGGCGGCCGCCACATAGTACCGCGACCGGGAGGTCCGGTTCCACTGCGACACCGCTCGCTCACCCGGGTGCCCTCTGGGCCCGGCTCCGTTCAGAGCCACGCCCGTAAGCGCGTGTTCTCGCGTAAGGGCACTGAATCGCACGGTCGAAGACCTGGCTTCCTCTCCCCCCGCCGATTCTTGAGAGCTATCCTGCCGTTCTCCACTATTTAGTTTCAGGGCACATGCCGATAGAAGAGAAGTCAGGACGCTCTGGGCGATTCGGTGGACTCGTGGAAACTATAGCAGTGTGTGACACGGAAGCAATCGCTATCGAGGGGCTTCGCAGTCTGCTGGAGCAGACCGAATGGCTGCGTGTTATCGCCGCCGAAACCTCGCTAGCCGATGGCATGGACGCGGTGCGCGATCTGCGGCCATCCATTCTGCTGGTGGATAAGGCATTCGGTGCGCACGCCATCATCGAGTGGCTCGCCACCTTGCGAACCATCGGGCCGAAGGCCGCGGTGGTGGTCTGGAGCGGCGTGATCTCGCAACCCGAGGCCCTGCGCTTCCTGCAGGCCGGGGCGGCGGGAGTGGTGCGCAAGACCGCGCCACTGGCCACCATCATGAGGTGCCTGCGAACCGTGGCGGCCGGAGCCAACTGGATGGAAGAGGACCTGTTGAGCGAGTCGGACCGGCCGGTGCGGCTGGGGCACTCGCCCCTCACCTCCCGCGAATCCCAGGTCATGGAACTGGTCGAGCGGGGGTTCAAGAACAAGGACATCGCCACGAATCTGGGCATCCGCACCGGCACCGTGAAGATCCACCTCAAGCATATCTTCGAGAAGACCGGGATCCGCGGCCGCTACGGTCTGGCGATTTCCGGCCTCAAAGAGAAGGGCCTGCTGGCCCGCGTTTCTCCCGACTGACGCCCTCTCACCCGCCCCCTCCGCCTCGGCGGAAGCAACCGCGCGTGGAGGGGGATGTTATCCTGGAGCCTTGGCCTGCCAAATCCCCCTGCGCGTGGCGCTGGTTCTTGCCGGGGCGTTCTCCGCCGCCGCCCAATCGTCTGTCCTGCTCGACGCCATGAGCCAGGAGCTGAACCGTAACTTACTTGTTTTGAAAGACAAAGCGGAGACTCCGCCGTATTTCATGAGTTACCAGGTGACCGAGGGCCAGTTTTGCTCCTTCACCGGGACCCTGGGCACCGTAGAGCCTCTCTCCGAAGGAAAGAGCCGCATCATGGACGTCTCGGTGCGGGTGGGTTCGCCCCGCATGGACAACTACCACCGGACGCGCGGCCAGGGCGGCGGTGGCCAGGGCCAGTTCACCTCCGGTGCAATCCTGACTTTCGAGGACTCCGTCAACTCCATCAAGCGCCGCCTGTGGCTGGAAACCGATCGGGCCTACCGGGCGGCCGCCGAGCGCTACATCCGCATCCAGACCAACTCCCAGGTCCGGGTGGCCGAAGCCGACGATTCCGACGACTTCTCCAGCGAACCGCCCTCGGTGGCTGAAGAGCAGCCCGTCGAGCTGAAGTTCGACCAGCCGGCCTGGCGGGAGCGGATTCGCAGGCTTTCGGCGCGCTTTGCCGGCTTTCCCGACGTGCTCACCTCGCATGTCACCGTCACCGCGCAAACCGACACGCGCTACTTCGTGAACACCGAAGGGTCGCGCATCCGGCACGGCCGTGGCTTTGCCAGCCTGGTGATCTCGGCGTCGGCCAAGGCCGCCGACGGCGCCGATCTCGGCACCTTCGAAACCTTCGAGGCGGTCGACGCCGCCGGCCTGCCGGACGAGCGGAAACTGATGGCCGCCATCGAACGGGTGGCCGGCGATCTCACGCGGCTCCTGCAGGCGCCCGAGGCCGAGCCCTTCGTCGGCCCGGCGATCTTCTCCGGACGCGCCGCCGGCGTGTTCTTCCACGAGATCTTCGGCCACCGCGTCGAGGGCCACCGGCAGAAGGACGAAAGCGAGGGCCAGACCTTCACCAAGAGCGTGGGCACCAAGGTCCTTCCCGATTTCCTCTCGGTTGTTTTCGACCCGACCCGGCGCCGCATCGGCGGCGTGGATTTGAACGGCTGGTACGACTACGACGACGAGGGCGTGAAGGCCCGCCCCGTGACGGCGGTCGACGGCGGCGTGCTGAAAACGTTCCTCATGTCGCGTTCGCCCATCCGGGGATTCGACCATTCCAACGGGCACGGGCGCCGCCAACCGGGCTACGAGGTGGTTTCGCGGCAATCCAACCTCATCGTCGAATCCACCCGCGCAGTCCCCGAATCCAGGCTCCGGCAGATGCTGATCGACGAAGTGAAGCGGCAGAACAAGCCGTACGGCCTGTATTTCCGCGACATCACCGGCGGATTTACCACCACCCAGCGCGCCGGGTTGCAGGCGTTCAAGGTGATTCCCGTGATCGTCTACCGCGTGTACGCCGACGGGCGGCCCGACGAGCTGGTGCGGGGAGCCGACATCGTGGGCACGCCCCTGGCGAGTTTCAGCAAGATCCTGGCCACCGGCGACCAGGCCGAAGTGTTCAATGGATACTGCGGCGCCGAATCGGGCAGCGTGCCGGTTTCCGCGGTCTCCCCGCCGATCCTGGTCTCCGAAATCGAGATCGAAAAGAAAGCCAAGGCCAACGACCGGCCGCCGCTGCTTCCCGCCCCCGCGCCCGCCGCCCCTGAAGGAGGCCGCCAGTGAGGCCGGCGATGCAGGCACGCGCGGCCGCGGCCCTGGGACTATTCGCGGTGGCGGCCGCCGCGCAGACGGCGCAGCCCCCGCGGGACGCGCTGTTCCGCGCCATGCGCGACGAAATCGAGCGCAGCCGCAAGCTCTCGCTGCCCAACCTGGAGCCCCCTTACTTCATCCAATACGGGATCGACGAGCAGGCAACCTTCCAGGTGTCCGCCAGCCTGGGCGGGCTGTTGACCCAGCGCCGCGAGCGCTTCCGCTTGCCGGAAGTTCAGGTGAGGGTGGGCGACTACAAGTTCGATAACACCAACTTCGCCGGCGGCGGAGGCGGCTCGCGCTACGATCTGGCGGCGTTTCCGGTCGAGGATTCCTACCCGGTCCTGCGCCGCTACCTGTGGCTGGAAACCGATTCGGCCTACAAGGGCGCCGTGGAAGCCCTCTCGCGGAAGCGCGCGGCGCTGCGCAACGTCACGCAGAACGAGCAACTCAACGATTTCGCCCGCGCCGAAGCGGTGCACTATGTCCGCGATTTCCCGCCGCTGGTGGTGGACGAGGGTGCCTGGGCAAGCCGCGTGCGCGCCCTGTCGGCGATCTTCGCGCAATACCCGGAAGTGAAGTTCTCCACCGTCGATCTGGAGGCCAGCCAGGGCGGCCACTGGCTGGCGAACTCCGAGGGGACCGAGGTGCGCGTTCCCGAAAGCGTTACCGTGCTGCGCGTGCGCGCCGTGGCCCAGGCCGCCGATGGCACCACCGTGCGGGATTTCGCGTTCTTTCACGCCCAGGATGTGAAGGGCCTGCCGGCGGACGCAGACCTGAATCGCGCCACTGCGGCGGTGGCGGATAACGTCATTGCCCTGGCCCACGCGCCCAAGGGCGAGGATTACAACGGACCGGTGCTGTTCGAAGGCCCGGCCGGTGCCCAGTTGTTCGCCCAGGTGCTGGCCCAGAACCTCTCCGTAGCGCGGCGCATCGAGGGCGGACGCGGCGGCGGGCCGCCCGCCGGCGATCTGGACGGGCGCGTTGGGTCGCGCGTACTGCCCGGCAGCTTCGACGTGGTGGACGACCCGGCGCTGAAGGATTGGCAGGGACGCCCGCTGTTCGGCACTTACGACGTGGATCGCGAAGGCGTGCCGGCCAGGCCCTTGCAGGTGATCGAGAAGGGCGTGCTCCAAAGCTTTCTGCTGACGCGCCAGCCAGTGCACGGATTCGAGGGCTCGAATGGCCGGGCGCGCCTCCCCGGACGGGGCGGAGCCAGCGTGGCCAGTATCGGCAACCTGATCGTGACCTCCTCGGACACTACGCCGGCGGCGGCGTTGAAGGGCAAGCTGATCGAGCTGATCCGCGCCCGCAACAAACCCTACGGCATTGTGGTGCGCAAGATGGATTTCCCGTCCACCGCGCCCGCCGAGGAAGCGCGGGCCGTGATCGAGGCGCAGCAGGCCAGCGCCCATCCGGTCAGCCTGCCGCTGCTGGTGTACCAGGTTTTCGCCGACGGCCACGAGCAGTTGGTGCGGGGGATGCAGTTCCACGCGCTCACGGCGCGCTCGCTGCGCGACATTCTGGCGGCCGGCGACGACCCGGCGCCTTTCGACTTCATGGATAGCGCCGCCCCGTTCGCCCTGGTGGGCTACGCGGCGTTTACCACCGAGGCCTCCGTGGTGGCGCCCTCGGTTTTGATTGACGATCTGGAACTGCGCCGGGTGGACGACGAGCAGCCCAAGCTGCCGCTGGCTCCGGCGCCGGAGATTTCGCGGTAACCGGGACCCGATTTGCGTCTGCTAGGCCGTTACATATTCCGGGAAGTCGTCTCCAGCGCCGTTCTGGGAACCGCGCTGGCTACCTTCGTGGTGTTCCTGCAGAAGCTGGACCATCTCTTCAAGGTGCTGGTGGGCAGCAATGCGGACCCCCGGACAGTGCTGGCCCTGTTCCTGTGGGCGCTGCCTCCGGTGCTGCCGCTTACCATTCCCTTCGGCGTGCTGGTGGGGATCCTGATCGGGCTGGGCCGGCTGGCCAGCGACGGCGAGATCATCGCCATGCGCGCGGCCGGCGTTTCCAGCCGCAAGGTGATTCTGCCGGTGCTGCTGTTTGCCGGCCTGGGCCTGGGCGTCGCCGGGTTGTCCTCCTTGCGCCTGGCGCCGCTGGCCATGCGCCAGAGCACCGAAATCATGCGGGCCATCGAGGCCACCAAAATTTCCGCCGACATCGAGCCGCGCGTGTTCGACGAGAATTTCCCCAATCACATTCTGTATGTGGGCGAGGTGAAGCCGGGTGACGCCGGCCAGGCGGGCTGGTCGCCGGTGTTCCTGGCCGACGTGACCTCGCCCGACCAGCGCTCCAGCGGCATGAAGGCCAAGGCCGACGGCCCCATGATCACCGTCGCCAGGCAGGCCATTGCGGTCTCCGACCCGAAGAACAATCGCATCCAGCTCAGCCTCACCGGCGTGGCCACCCACGAGATGGGCAAGGACGGCGTCAGCAACGACAGCTCGTCGAAGGCCAGCCAGCAGGTGCTGGACGCCAAGCCGCCCAACCTGGAATCGTTCAGTTCCTATTCCATGAATACCCGGGAACTGCTGCGCTACCGCGGGCCCGACCGGGTGGAGATGTCGATCGAGCTGCACCGCCGCTTCGCCTTTCCCGTGGCCTGCCTGGTGCTGGCCATCGTGGGGATTCCGCTGGGCATCACCACGCGCAAGGGCGGCAAGTCGGCGGGCTACGTCAATGCCATCTTCCTGGCGTTCTTCTGCTACTACGGCGCCTGGATCTGGCTCACCAAAATGGCGCGCACCCAGTTGCTGCCCATCCCGGTGGCGGCCTGGCTGCCCAACGTGGTGCTGGGCATCATGGGCGTGGTGTTCATGGCGCGCATGGAGCGCCCCGGCGACCGCGACATGATGGACGCCGTCAAGCGATGGTTCAGCGGGGTGACGGCCAGGCTGCGGCGCAAGGACGACGCCACTGCCGACAGCGGGCGATGGACCCCGTGGAAGCTGCCGCTGCTGCCGCAGATTCTGGATATGTACATGTTGACCAACTTCCTGTTCTATCTGGTGTTGGTGGCGGCCGGCCTGGTGTCGCTCATCCTCATGTACAACTTCTTCGAGCTGATGGCCAACGCCTTCAAGAACAGTACGTTCACCACGCTGCTGACGTATCTGCTGTTCCTGACGCCGCAGCTCATTTACGACACCCTGCCGCTGAGCGCCCTGGTGGCGGTGCTGGCCAATTTCGGAGTGCTCAGTAAGAACAACGAGATCACTGCATTCAAAGCGTGCGGCGTGAGCCTCTACCGGCTGGCGCTGCCGGTGGTGATCGGCAGCATTCTGTGCAGTGGGGCGCTGTTCGCCTTCGACTACTCCTACCTGCCGAAGGCCAACCAGCAGCAGGAGCGGCTGCGCGACGAAATCCAGGGGCGCGCCAAGAAGACGTACCGGCAGGCGGACCATACCTGGATCATGGGCCAGAACAAAGCCGGCCAGCCCTCGCGCATCTACTACTACACTTTCTTCGACACCGCCGCCGTGCAGATGAACGGCGTCAGCGTCTTCGAGCTGGATCCGGGCAGCTTCGCTCTGCGGCGCGAAATATCGGCGGCGCGCGCCCGTTGGAGCCCTTCGCTGCGGGGCGGCTCCTGGGTTTTCGAGGACGGGTGGAGTTGCTCGTACAAGGGCCTGGGCTGCGACGCCTACAACTCCTTCCAGGGCCAGACCCAGACCTTTCCCGAGCTCACCGAAGGGCCGAATTACTTCGTCACCGAAGCCGTGCAGGACAAGCAGAAGAACTTTCTGGAACTGGACGGTTATGTCAAGGAGCTGAAACAGCGCGGCTACAACGCCACCAAGTTTCAGGTGCAGTATTACCGGAAGTTCGCCATGCCGCTGGCCGCCCTGGTGCTGGCCATGATCGCGGTGCCGTTCGGGTTCATGGTGGGCAGCCGGGGGGCCATGACGGGGATCGGCGTGAGCCTGGTGATCGCCATCGCCTACCGGGGGACTGAGCCGCTGTTCGCCAGCATCGGCAATGCCGGGCTGCTGGATCCGGCAGTGGCCGCCTGGGCGCCCGACGTGATCTTCGCCTTAGTGGGGTTGTACTTCCTGCTGCGTATGCGAAGCTGATCCCGCACCGCGCCGTCTGCTGAAGAGCCTGTAACCGAAGCCGGGATACGTGCGCCTCTATCAGTGCGAGACAAATTGAATCAAGCATCGCATGACGGATAGAAATTCCGCTTGGCGATCCGGTTTCGCGCATTCAGGTCAAAACCTTACAGAGGAGAAGTGTATCTATGAAAAAGACTGTGTTTCTAGCTGGGATTCTGGCTCTTGCCTCGCTGTCGATCGCTTTCGCGAAGTCGTACGATGTCACCCTGGCGCACGCCACGCAGGTCGGCACGCTGCAACTGAAGGCGGGCAACTACGAAGTGACCGTGACCGGCGACAAGGCCATCTTCACGGACGTGGATACTTCCAAGAAGTTCACCGTTCCCGTGAAGATCGAGAACGCGCCCACGAAGTTCGACTACACCACGACCGAGGAAACCAACAACGGCAACGTGGATGTGCTCAAAGCCATCCATTTGGGCGGGTCCACCACCCAGATCGATTTCTAGTTCCGTGCAGCGGCCTGATCTGAGTGACAATCCGGGGGGGAGCCTGCCGCCGCCGTCTGCGGCTGCCAGGCACCCCCGGAGCACTGCCGCTCGGGTTGGCGCTTTCAATCCAAAACGTTACAGAGGAGAAGTGTTCCCATGAAGAAATCCGTGTTCCTAACCGCTATTTTGGCTCTTGCCTCGATTTCAGCCGTCTACTCGAAGTCTTACGACCTCAACATCTCACGCCCCACGCAGGCCGGCTCCTTGCAACTGAAGGCGGGCGACTACGACCTGAAGGTGGATGGCGACAAGGCCATCTTCACCGATGTCAATACGTCCAAGAAGTACACCGTGACAGTGAAGGTCGAGAACGCCGCCAAGAAGTTCAGCACCACCAGGATCGATGCCACCAGCAGCGGCGCCTCCGACGTGCTCAAAGACATCCAGTTGGGCGGCACCACCACCCAGATCGATTTCTAACCCTGTGGCGCGCGCCCTGCGTGCTTCGCCGGCGGTGGACCTCATCACCGCCGCCGCCCCGGCAAGGTGACGATCTTCCAGTCTCCTCTCCAAACCGGATGCTATGATCCCTTACGGGGATTACAGCATGCGTACACTGACGGTTATATTCGCGATGGCCGCGATGGGCGCGCCGGCGATCCTGGCGCAATCCGCCGGTGACCGGCAAGCCGCCCTCGCGGTGGACAGGAAGACCCTGGGAGTCACCGGGAGCAACCCGTACTTCCCTCTGACGCCGGGATACCGGTGGTCGTACCGGCACGGGAGCGATACCGAAATCGTCACCGTCCTGAGCCAGACCAGAACCATCGATGGGGTGGAGTGCCGTGTGGTGGAAGATCGCGAGGAGAAGAAAGGCCGGCTCGCTGAGTTGACCCGCGACTACTATGCCATCGATTCAGCCACCAACGACGTTTACTACATGGGCGAAGATGTGGACGTCTATCAGAACGGCACGGTGGTGGGCCACGATGGCGCCTGGCTGTCGGGAGTCCAGGGAGCCGCCTTTGGCATGATGCTGCCCGGCCGGCCGATGGCGGGCCAGAGGTTCTACCAGGAGCAGGCACCCGGAGTGGGAATGGATCGCATCCGGATCCGCTCAGTCACCGGGAAGATCTCGACGCCGGCCGGCACGTTCGAAAACTGCATTCTTGCCGAGGAAACCTCGCCCCTTGAAAAGGGCGTGACCGATCGAAAGTGGTACGCCAGCGGCGTTGGCCCGGTGAAGGACGCCGGGATGCTGCTGGTATCTTTCCAGCAGCGGTGATGTAGGGATCCCCGCCCGGGCCCCGCTTACCCCTGGAGCGCCGCGGCGTGGCGGGCCAGGTCCGCCCGTGCCACCGTCACCAGGTTCTTTTCCATGTCCTCGCCGGTCTCCACCAGGCGCATCAGGTGGAGTGCCGCCAGCCGGCTGCACCATGGGTCGTCCATCGGCCGCCCGGTCTCGCGGCTTACCCGCAGCAGATCGGCGTGCGGCAGAGCGATGGTCTTGGCGGTTTCGGCGCCGGTCTCATCCACCAGAGTGAACTTCACGTCCACGGTGTCGGCATGGCGCAGGCTGATGGCCGTTTGCATCCACTGGAACAGCACCTGGAACTTGCGGCCGAACGGATCCGGACCGGCCTCGAACTGACGGAAGTTCAGCATCTACGGCTATTCTACAATGGTGGCCGAGCCTCTATGCTGACAGCCGAACTCATTGCCCCCCGGGAATTCCGCATCGTCGATCGGACCCTTCCGCCGCCCGCTCCGGGCGAGGTGCAGGTGAGGGTCCACTCCGTGGGGATCTGCGGCAGCGATCTGCACGCCGCCACCGAGGGACACGTGGGCGACACGCCATGCCTCTATCCCATGGTTCTGGGCCACGAGCCCTCGGGCACGGTGGAGGCCATCGGCAACGGCGTCACCGGCTGGTCGGCCGGAGACCGCGTGGCGCTGGAGCCGGCGCTCTACTGCTACCACTGCGAGTATTGCCGCTCGGGGCACCATAACGTGTGCGCCAGCATCCGTTTCTACAGCAATCCGGGCGAGCCCGGATTTTTCCGCGAGCGCATGAACCTGCCAGCCGTCAACCTGCTGGCCCTGCCCGAAGGGCTCGCCCTGGAAGCCGCCACGCTGGTCGAGCCGCTGGCCATCGCGCTGCACTCCATGAAGATCGCCGGCATCCGGATCGGTGAGACTACCGCCGTTTTCGGCGCCGGGCCCATCGGACTGCTCACCATCGCCTGCCTCAAGGTGGCCGGCTCCAGCCGCATCTTCGCCGTCGAACCCGTGGCCGCCCGCCGCGAGATGGCCCTCCGCATGGGCGCTGACGTGGCGATCGATCCGGGCCAGACCGACGCCGTCCGCGATATCCGCGCTTCTACCGGCGGACGCGGCGTGGATTGCGCCATCGATTGCGCCGCCCGGGTGCACACCACCAACCTGGCCATCCGCGCCGCCCGCAACGCCGGACGCGTGGCGCTCACCGGCATCCATTCCGAGGTGCTGGTGCCGTTCGATGTCTCGCACATGCGGCGCCAGGAGCTGGCGATCCTCAACGTGCGCCGCTCCAACCATGAGTCTCACGACGCGCTCGATCTGCTGCGGAGCCGCATCGAGTGGTTCGCGCCGCTGATCACCCACACCCGCCCGCTCGATCGGATCGCCGAGGCCTTCCGCCTGAACGAACATTACGAAGACGGCGTGGGGAAGCTGGTGATTCACGCGGGCGCATAGCCCGGCCGTAATCCGTCCGCAAGCCTGCGGCCGCCAGCTCAACTCCCTCGCGGTCGCGGCTCCGGTGCGAGGCAGCCGATGGCGGACGCACTGCTGGCCGGGCGGCGCGTCGTGGGTCGGAGCTCCTGCGGACGGATTACGGACCCGGCGCCGCAAGCCAAGCCTCCACCGCCCTCCCTGCCAGGTGCTATAACGGAATCGGCATCGCCAATATCCACCGGCGGAGGCGAACGTTGTATTCGGAACCAAATCCCGGCAGTTTCCGCCGCGGTTTCCGCCGCCAACTCACGGCGATCGCCCTCGACCGGCGCCCGGCAGGCCGTGGCGCAACCCGACCGCCACCGGCGCCCAGGCACGGCCGGCAATATGGAGATCTGATCGCATGGATCGCCGGGAGGTCTTGAAAACCATGGTTACGTTCCCGTTGCTCTCCGCCTCCGGCGCCACCTCGCCCGCCGCCGAGGACACCCGCTTCGTCGTCGAGGCCCGCTTCTACGAAAAGCTGCCCGCCCGCCGCATCCGCTGCAAGCTGTGCCCACGCGAATGCGTCATCGACGACCGCGAGCGCGGCTACTGCGGCGTGCGCGAAAACCGCGGCGGCACCTACTACTCGCTGGTCTACGCCCGCGTCGCCAGCGCCCACGTGGACCCCATCGAGAAGAAGCCCCTGTTCCATTTCGCGCCCGGCTCGATGGCCTTCTCCATCGGCACCGCCGGCTGCAACGTAAACTGCAAAATGTGCCAGAACTGGGAGCTCTCCCAGGCTCGCCCCGAGCAGTTGACCAGCACGTACCTGGCGCCGCAGAAACTGGCCGCCGCCGCGCGCGAATCCCGCGCCGTCTCCATCGCCTACACCTATAACGAACCCGTGATCTTCTGCGAATATGTCCTGGACGCCGCCGATGCCGGCCGCGCCGCGGGCGTGCGCAGCGTGGTCGTCTCCGGCGGCTACATTCAGGACGAGCCCCTGGCGCAGATGTGCCGCCGCGTCGACGCCATCAAGATCGATCTCAAGGCCTACTCCCAGAAGTTCTACCGCGAAGTCGTCAATGGCGACCTCCCCAGCGTCCTCAAGACCCTGGCCGCCATTCGCAAGCACGGCGTCTGGCTGGAGATCGTCTACCTGATGATTCCCTCCTTAAACGATTCCCCCGGCGAACTCACAGGCCTGGCCCGTTGGGTGAAGGCCGAACTCGGGCCGGATGTCCCGCTCCACTTCACCCGGTTCCATCCCGACTACCTGTTGAAGAACCTGCCGCCCACGCCCCTCGATACCCTGGAGCGCGCCAAGGCGATCGCCGACGCCGAGGGCCTGCACTACGTTTACATCGGCAACGTTCCCGGCCACCCCGCCGAGAATACTTACTGCCCCAAGTGCCGCCGCATGCTGGTCGAGCGCGCCGGCTTCACCATCGCCGGATTGCATATCCAGGGGGGCAAGTGCCAGTTCTGCCAGCAGCCCATTCCGGGTGTTTGGGAGGGATTGCTACACTCATGAGAGCTTCGTCTCTGGCCACCGCCGCAGCCTCCCTGTTAGTATTGGTGATTCTCTTGATCTATCCAAAGGATGTCAGCCGGGGCGCGGCGCCGAATGTCAGGCCGCCCTCGGTGGCCGGGACGTTTTACCCCGCCGACCCCACCCAGCTCGGAGGCATGCTCGACGGTTTCCTGGCGCAGGCCGCGCCCGCTCCGGTCGAGGATCTGGTGGCCATCGTGTCGCCGCACGCCGGGTACGTTTACTCCGGGCCGGTGGCCGCCTGGTCCTATGCCCTGCTGAAAGGCCGCAAGGTGGATCGCGTGGTGGTCATCGCGCCGTCCCATTACGAAGCCTTCGAGTTCTCCTCGGTGTTCGATGGCGACGCCTATTCGACGCCCCTTGGCCGGCTTTCCGTGGACCGCCAGTTCGCCGCCAAACTCGCCCACATGGACCCGTCCATCAGGCTCTCCGCCAGGGGCCACACCCCCGCCGGGGAGCGTTCCGAACACGCGCTCGAAGTCCAGTTGCCGTTCCTCCAGCGCACCCTTGGCGACGTCCCCATCGTCCCCATCGTGATGGGCGATCAGAGCTACGAGAACTGCCGCGCCCTGGGAGTGGCGCTGGCCAAACTGATCCACGGCACCCACACCCTGATCGTCGCCAGCAGCGATCTCTCCCACTACCACAAGTACGAGCAGGCCGTGGAGATCGATCATAAGACCTTGACCGCCATCGGGGAGTGGGATTACCTGAGCATGTCCCGCAACTTCGATCTCCGCGTCTGGGAAGCCTGCGGCGGAGGCCCCATCATCGCCACCATGATGGCAGCCGAGAGGCTGGGCGCCACCGGGGCGCGCCTGCTCCACTACGCCAACTCCGGCGACACCGCCGGCGATAAGAGCCGCGTGGTGGGCTACGGCGCCGTGGCCCTGTTCCGAGGCGCGGCGGGAAGCGATACCCGTGAAACGGCATTCTCCCTGACCCAGTCCGAGAAGGACGAGCTGATGGGAATCGCCCGCCGGTCGGTCGAGACCGCCGTCGGCGGCCATCGGGTGTACGACGCCCCAGTGCCCACCAGCGAAGCGCTGACGCACGAGCGGGGCGCCTTCGTCACCCTGCACCTGCACGGCGGCCTGCGCGGCTGCATCGGCTACGTCGCTCCCATCAAGCCCCTCTATCTCACCGTGCGCGACGTGGCCCGCGAGGCGGCGCTGCACGACTCGCGCTTTTCGCCCGTCTCGGCCGCCGAGTTGCCCGGCCTGGATTACGAAATCTCCGTCCTCTCGCCCATGCGCCGGGTCCTGGACCCGAAGGAAATCCAGGTCGGGCGCGACGGTCTGCTGATCCGCAGAGGCCCGGTCGAGGGCCTGCTCCTGCCCCAGGTTCCAGTGGAACTGAACTGGAACCGCGACACGTTCCTGGAGCAGGTCTGCTACAAGGCCATGCTGCCCTCGGGCACCTGGAAGGACCCCGCCGCCGACCTGTTCCGCTTCACCGCTCTGGTCTTCGGAGAAAAGAAAGTAGTGGCCGTTCTTCCGGAAACGACAGCACTGCTGTCAGACCCGCCGCCAGACATACCAGAGCCATCAGCAGTCCGGTCCCGATAAAACCGAAGACCGGGATCAGGTACGTGCTGAACAGCGCCGCGCCCAGGCACGATCCGGCCAGGTCGAGCGCATACAGCGTGCCCGCGCCGGAGCTGAAGACCCGCGCCACCAGGGGAAATGCGAACCCGCCCAGCGCTCCCGCCACCAAGGCCATCGCCGGGAACCACGCTGCGTTTCCGGGCGGCGCGCAGGCGGCAATGCACGCCAGCGCCGTCGCCGCCTGCACTCCCGCCAGGCGGAATCCCACGCTGCTCCCGGCGCTGCGCAGCCCCAGCCAACTGCCCGCCGCCACCCCCGCCATGAATGCCGCAATCAGCAGCGCCATTCCGGTGTAGACATATCCATAGGCCGCCTGGAAGCCCAGCAGCAGCAGGATCTCGAGGCCGATCGTTGAGAAGCCCATCGCCACCGTGCAGAACCCCGCGCTGGCCCGCCGGCGCCGCTCCCTGCCCGGAAGCAGTCCGCAGCCCGCCGCCGCCAGCAGCGCCAGCGCGCCCGCCAGACCGGCCACCTCTCCCAGGCCGGCCTTCGCCAGGACGGCAAAGGCCCGGCGATACCCCTGGTGGAACTGGCTGCTCCATAGCGCCACGTCGAAGTAGTACGCCACCGGCCGGGAATCGCGGTTCACGGGCGTCGCGGCGAGCGGGCGCATCTGCGCTTCCAGTTCGCCCGTGCGGTCCGGCGCCAGGCGAAACCTGATGTAGTACTCGCGCGCGTAGCGTGCCGGCAGGTGGCGTGCGCGCAGCCGCGCGAGCAACTCATCGGTTCCCGCCGCCAGCACGCCGCGGCGCCTGGCCGCGAAGAAATGGATGGTCTCTCCCGGCATCGCCACCACTTCCGGAAACACCGAGCGCGCCGTGCGGTTCATGCAGCGCAGCAATTCGGCCAGGTTTTCCGGGATGTAGTTCTCCGATCCGGCCAGCGCAAACGACAGCACTCCGGCATCGGTCAGCCTGCCCGCGGCCTCGGCAAAGAACCCGGCCGTGAAGAACCGGTTCAACTGCGCCGTCTGCGGATCCGGCAGGTTCACCACGATCGCATCCCAGCTCCGCCCCGCGGTCTTCACGAACAGCCGCCCGTCCATGGCGTGCAGGTGGACCCTCGGGTCCGCCCGCAGCGGCGCCCACTGGCGGGGGAAGAAATCGCGCGCCATGTCGAGGAGGGCCGGGTCCAGCTCGACGTAATCCAGGCGCTCCACGCCGGGGTGCCGCAGCGCTTCGGCCGCGCTGCCGTTGAAGCCGCCGCCAATCAGCAGCACGCTGCGCGGGGCCGGGGCTTCCAGCAGCGCGTAATCGACGGCCTCCTCGGCGGCCTCCGGATCGGGGACCGTGAACAGCCGCACTCCGTTTTCGTAAGCGCTGCGTGCGCCCCCGGAATCCACCACCGCCAGGCTCCCGTACACCGAGTTGCGCGTGGCCACCAGGCGGGACCCTGGCCACATCCCCCGCACGCTCGCCGCATCCCACCGCGCCAGCGTGCCCGAGAGCGCGCACCCGAGCAGCAGCAGCGGCGCCGCCGCCACCAGCCAGCGGAAGCGCCCGCCCGCCAGCGCCGCCATGCCGCAGGCCGCCAAGGCGCTTGCCAGGCCCAGTCCCCAGGCGATTTCGATGGGGCTGAGATAGCGGATCAGCACCAGGGCCGCGGCCAGTCCGCCGGCCGCCGCGCCGATGGCCTCCCACAGGTAGGCGACTCCAGCGGCGCTGGCCTCCCGCCCGCCCCGGCAGAGCAGGCTGGCCGCCGGGAACAGCGCGCCCGACAGGGCGCAGAAAACGCACAGCGTCCCGGCCGAGATCAGCACCATGGAGCCCGGCCCGAAGCTCTCCCCGGGCACCGGCTCGATGGCCGCGCGGGCGGCGCGCACCGCCAGCACGGTTGCCGGAATGGCCAGGGCCAGCAGCGCCTGGAGCGCCGCCACCAGGCCCAGCGGCGAGGCCGCGCGCGGGGCGAGCCGGCCCGAGGCGCCGCTGCCCACCGCGGTCCAGAACAGCCACGTCCCCAGCGCCAGGCCGATGGAGATGTCGTTCCCGCGGAAGGCCACCATCAGCTCGCGCATCAGGACGATTTGCGCCGCGGCCGCTGTGAATCCGGTCAGCACCAGGGCCGCTCGCACCGCGCGTGGGGCGTTCACCATTCCAGCATAAGGCCGCATTGCCTACTCCGATTGCAGCGCGCCCCGCAACCCGGCGCGCAGAGAGACGGCAGTGGCCGCGGCGGAGGAAGCGATTCCGGTGGCCGCCACCAGGGCCAGCAGAACGCACAAAGAGGCCAGCGGCACATGACCGCCGCGCGTGGAAACCGCCGGCGCCACGGCAATGGCAGCGCTCCCGGCGCCGGAGGCGAGCCCCATCAGCAGCAGAAACGCGTTCTCCGCCAGCACGATGGTGAACAGGTGGCGGCGGCGGTACCCGCAGGCGCGCAGCAGGGCGAGCTCGCGCCGCCGCTCGAGTACGTTGCGCATCAGCACCGCCGCCAGGCCCACGGTGCCCAGGAGCAGGCCCAGACCGCCCAGCGCGCGAAACGTCGACAGGTAGGCGTTCTCCACTCTGTGGTACCCGGCCAGGAGCGCGGCGGCGGGCTGCACGGAGAAACCGTAATCGGACAGAGCCGCGGCCAGGGAGCGCGCGACGCTGTCGGCCTGGCCCGGCGGGGCGGTCAGGAGGAAGAAGCGGTAACCCTCGGAGTCCGGAAACCGGCGCAGGAAGTTCTCTTCCGAGACGATCAGTTCGCCCTGAAACAGGCTGTCCTGCAGCGCCGCCACGATCCGGTACCGCACCCCGGAGAGATCGAACTCCTCGCCCAACCTGCGGTGCAGGGAGTAGGCGAGCGAATTGGCGTCGGCGATGGCCGGAATGGCGCCGCTAGCGGGACGCGACTCCAGCAGCAGCCAGGGATTCGGCGCGCGGCCTTCCACGCTTTCGAAAGCGAAACGGGCGGAGCGCAGAAACCCGGGCGGCGGCGCCAGAATGCGCGGGTTCAGCGGCTGGTAGAGATTCAGGCAACTGGCATCGTCGCCCGGACGCAGGCGGAACGGCACGAAGCGGACGCCTTCGAGCGGCGACAGGTTCAGCGCCGCGCGGCCCGAGGCGGTGTTGGGATCGTGAATCAGCGGCAGTTCGGCACTGGCGACCAGCGGAAATCCGCCGGTGCCGGCGGCGGAGCCATCGCGGCGGAAAGCCTCGATCGAGGCGATCACGAAGGTCGCCGAGGCAATCAGGGCAATGCACAGGACGCTGCGGCCGGGCCGGTAGCGGAGGCTGCGCAAGCCGAGCGAGACGAGCCCGCTGACAGGCGCGGACGGGCGCGCGAGAAGGCCGGAAGCGGCTTCTTGGGGCGGGCTGTCGGCCTGCCTGGGCGAAACTGGCGCCCCGTAGCGGAGGCTGCGCAGGCCGAGCGAGACGAGCCCGCTGACAGACGCGGACAGGCGCGCGAGAAGGCCGGAAGCGGCTTCTTGGGGCGGGCTGTCGGCCTGCCTGGGCGGGACTGGCGAACCGTAGCGGAGGATTCGCAGGCCGAGCGAGACGAGCCCGCTGACAGACGCGGACAGGCGCGCGAGAAGGCCGGAAGCGGCTGTTTGGGGCGGGCTGTCGGCCTGCCTGGGCGGGACTGGCGAACCGTAGCGGAGGCTGCGCAGGCCGAGCGAGACGAGCCCGCTGACGGCCGCGAACAGGCGCGCGAGAAGACCGGAAGCGGCTTCTTGGGGCGGGCTGTCGGCCTGCCTGGGCGGGACTGGCGCGTGGAGCCACGCCGATTGCAACAGCAGCGTGACCACCAGCAGCAAGGTGCCCCCACCGAAGAAACCGGCGGTCTGGTCCAACCTGCCGGAGAGCGATGCGCCCACCAGCGCCGCGGCGAGCAGCGCGGCGGCGGCGGCGGCCAGCCATCGCCACCGGGCCGGCCGGCGCTGCTGGTCACCCGCCAGCAAGCCGCGAGGCGAGACGGCGCCGAGACCGCGCAGGGTCCAGACCACCGAACCGAGTCCCGCGATGGCGCCGGCAGCCCCGCCCATGGCCAACGGGGGAACGGAAGCGTGAAGGGAGACGAGCGTGGTCCCCACGGCATCGAACCACCAGGTGCGCAGCCCCAGCAGGACGAGCGCGGCGTAGGCGAGCGAAGCCGCCACTCCAACGGCTGCGCCGGAGAAAGAGAGCGCCGCGCCTTCGAGCAGGAACAGCGTGCGGATTCGGGATGAGGGAAAGCCGAGCGCGCGCAGCAGGCCGATTTCGCGCGTCCGCTGTTCGATGGAAAGCTTGAAGAACAAGCCCGTCAACAGCAGCGCCGAGACCACCAGGAAGAAGCTGAAGTAGACGAAGTACTCGCCAAAATCGGTGGCACCCTGGGCCGCCTTGAGGCCCTCGGCCCGCACGGGGACGATGGCGAGACCGGCTTGAGCGGGGTCGAGCGCGGTGCGGAGCGCTTCGGCGAACGCCGCCCGCGGCGGGAAGATGCGGACGGAGGTGAGGCTGCCGAAGCGCGTCCCCCATATCAGGCGGCCCGGTGCGAGGCGGATGAACGCTTTGGGAGCGGTGCGGTAGCGGTTCCAGTACTGCTCGTCGGCGGGACGGATGCGGGTCATGTCGAGCGGGAAGGGCGGGTCCCAGTCGCGCAGGCTTCTGGACCCGGTGATGCCGGGGTACTCGGGGGCGAGGAGCGGATCGTCGGCGCCGCCCGCCAGCGGGACGATGCGCTCGACGCGGAACCGGGCGGTTTCGGTGCGCAGGCGCGAATCGGACCGCCAGACGTAATACTCGAGCGTGGCCTGGTCACCGGGTTTGGCTCCCAGTTCGCGGGCGGCCCAGTCGTTCAGGGCGATGCCGTCATCGGCGGCTGGGGCCAGGGGGGAATCGAGCGCCGTCACCAGCGAGTAGGGGATCTGGCGGTCGCCGATGCGGATGGCATTAGCCAGATAGGTGAGCAGCGGCTGGGCGCGCAGGCCGAGCGATTGGGCGGCGGCGAGCGCCGCCTGGGCGACCGGGTCGGCGATCAGGGCGCTGTCGCTCTCCAGGGAAAGGCCGGCGGGATTTTCGAGGGGGCGCAGATGGAGGCCGGCATCGGCCAGAGTATAGCTCTGCCGCAGACGGCGGGCGGGCGGCGGGCCGCTCACCAGGATCGTATTGACCTGCGCGGGGCGATCTAGGTCACGCTGCAAGCGCGCCAGGGGGACGTAGACGGCGCGCACCTGGCCCTGCTGCGGGCGCAGCGAGAAGTCGCGCGGCGGGGCGGCGGAGCGGCTGACGGTGAGGCGGAGGGTCTTGCCCCCGTCTTCTTTTCGGCCGTGCAGCGATTCCAGCGGGATGGCCGAGGGCTTGGGAACGCGCAGCAGGATTTCGCCGCCTGGGGTGGCGCCGAGTTCGCGCGCGAGCGCCGCGGAGAGCCGCGCCTCGAAGCCGCGCGGCGGCGATCCCGGCAGGCCCTGGAAACTCCAGAAGCGCTCCTCGACGCCGAAAACCTGCACGCCCGCGGCCCGGCGGCCGCTGGCCTGATCCTCCACCACGCCGTCCAGAGCGATCAGGGGCGCGGCGGGCCGGAGGGCCGAGGCCAGTTCCTGGCGGAAGAAGCCGTTGCGGGTGACGATGGAATCGGTGTTGCCCAGGCGGTCGAGGACCAGGGTGCGGAGAGTGGCGCGTACCGATTCGCCGACCAGGGCCGCGCCGCCGAGCACGCCGGTAGCGGTGGCCACGCCCAGCAGGACCGCCAGGTTAGTGCGCCAGTACCAGGCGAGATTACGCGCCAGCAGGGTGTAGGTTCGCATGACGCAGTTCGTATCGCCTGGGGAGCCGGGCGGCCAGCGCGGGATTGTGGGTCACCACGATCAGAATGGTTTCCTGCCGGCGGTGGAGTTCCAGCAGCAGGGCCGCCACCATTTCGGCGGAAGCCTCATCCAGGTTGCCGGTGGGCTCATCGGCGAGCAAAAGAGACGGGCGCAGGATGAGGGCCCGCGCCAGGGCGACGCGCTGCTTCTCGCCACCGGAGAGTTCGGCGGGGCGGTGATCGAGCCGGCCGGCGAGCCCCACCTGGGTGAGCAGTTCCCGCGCGCGGACGGGATAGCTGGCGCGATCCGGCGCAACCAGGGTGGGGACGAGGACGTTCTCCAGAACCGAGCACTGCGGCAGCAGGCAGGAGTCCTGGAAAACGAAACCGATGGCGCGGTTGCGAAAGGCCGCCAGTTGCTTTTCGGCGGCGGTGTAGGGGTTGACGCCGTCGAGGGTGACGGTGCCGGAGGTGGGCGCCTCCAGGGCGCCGGCGATGTAGAGCAAGGTGCTTTTGCCGGAGCCGGATGGCCCCATGATGGCCGCCGCCTCGCCGCGGTTCAGGGAGAGCGAGACGCCCGAGAGCACGGTCAGCGGGCCGCGCGGGGTGGGGTACTGCTTGCCGACATTGGAGATTTCAAGCATGGGCCTGGTATGCCTCAACGGCGCGCGCCGCCATCTGCGAGGCGGTGAAACCGGATCGAACCCCTTCGGCGCCGCGGCGGCCGAGTTCGGCGGCCAGCTCGGGATTCTTCCATAGGCTATGGATCGCGCCGGCCAGGCTGGCGGCATCGCCGGGTTCCACCAGGACGCCGCCGCCGGTCTTCTCGATCATCTCGGGAAACGCGCCGCGGCGGGGCTGGATCACGGCGACGCCGCTGGCCATCGCCTCCAGAACGGAGATGCCCTTGGGCTCATCGCAGGTGGCCGGCACGCTGAAGACGTCGAGGCCGCGCAGGAACGCGATCTTCGCCGGGCGATCCAGTTCGCCGTGGTAGTGGAACTCGCGGGCCAGACCGGCATCCTTCATCTGCCGCCGGATGGCGCGGAGGTAGTCCCGATGCTCCGGCGCCAGATAGCCGGCGGCTTGCAGAGTTGAGGGGCCGAAACCGGCCTCGCGCCGCAACCGCAGGTAGCTGTCGGCCAACAGGTGGAGTCCCTTTTCCGGCGCCACGCGGGCCAGGAATCCGACGCGGAACGGCGCGCCCGGAACACGGGCCGGCGGGCCGTAATCCTGCGGGTCAATGCCCAGCGGCACGACGTGCAGCCGGGGGCCGGGGATGGCCAGTTGACGCTGCCAGTAACCGGCGGAGAACTGGCTGACGGCCACGAAGCCGTCCACGTCGGCGCTTTTGGCGCGGATCAGGTCCAGCGCTTCGGAGCGATAGGGCTCGGGCAACTGTCCGAGGAAGATCTCTTCGCCCTGCAGGGTGCAGCATACGGGGCGGTGGATGGCGTCGCGGATGGGTCGCGCCAGGCCGATCAACAGGGAGTTCGGCAGGATCACGATGTCGGGCGGTTCCAGGGTGCGCAGGCGGGCGGTCAACCGGGCGATGTCCTTGTGCTGATTGCCGTCCGCGCCGCGCAGCATGGAAACCGTCATGGCGCCGAGCGAATGCGGGTTGACGCGGATGGAGGTGCGGGAGGCCAGGTGGAGCATCCAGGGCGCATCCCACAGGCGGTCGAGCAGCGGGCGCGGGCGGCGGAAGAAGGCCGCCTCCTGGCAGAGGCAGACGCTGATGCCGTTGAGGAAGACCTCGGGCGAGCTGACGTTGGCCTGGTCGGTGCGGGTGGGGGTATAGAGGGGGAGCAGGAGGACGTCGTGGCCCTGCCGGCGGAGTTCCGCTGCCAGGGTGTTGTCGCGGAGGCAACTGCCGCAGTACATGCGGGCGGCGCCGGCTGTAAGCGCGAGGATTCTCATAGACTTTCCGGGGCTGGCATCGCGATTGCTCCCAGTGTAGTACGAGTGGAGCGGGGAGAAGGTTCGGGCGGGCGAGGGAGGG
>Ga0265323_10000212_pt1 | contig 34562 bp, 36 predicted proteins | sample 41225metaG_FD_193580 | JGI IMG/M metagenome (GOLD analysis project Ga0265323, IMG submission 193580) | Rhizosphere microbial communities from Carex aquatilis grown in University of Washington, Seatle, WA, United States - 4-12-25 metaG | ecosystem: Host-associated > Plants > Roots > Rhizosphere...
CTTAGCATCCGGATTATCGGCAATCAGTTGCGCCCGTCTCTGGCCGCCGACGGGGGCGGCCTAGGATCCGCCTTGCCAACCGCCGGGAGGAACGGGTCGCCAACATGCTGGTGCGGCTGGAGAAGATGGGCGGACGGTTGCCATCGCCAGCCAGGCGTGCGCAGCATCACCCCGCGATTTTACACGCCACTGAATAGAGGATTATGATTCGTGTCGCCATCGTGGATGATAACAGGATCATCCTGGAAAATCTTGCGCGCGTTATCCGGGCCACACCAGATTTCCAATGCGTATGCATCTGTGCCACCGCCGAGGAGGCTTTGCAGGTGCTGCCCGGCCACCAGCTTGAAGTCGTGCTCATGGACATCCAACTGCCCAAATTGTCTGGCATCGAATGCACCGCCCGGCTGAAACGGCTGCTGCCCTCGGTCCAGATCATTATGATCACCGTGTATGAAGATATGGAACACATCTCGGCGGCACTGCGGGCAGGCGCCTGCGGCTATCTGCTCAAGCGCTGCACGCCGGAAGAACTTGTGGCAGCCGTCCGCGAAGCGCGGTTGGGCGGCGTCCCCATGCCACGAGAAATCGCGCGCAAGGTCATCGATGCATTCCGGCAACCGATCACGACGGCGGCGGAAATAGAGGAATTCCGGCCGAGCGAGAAAAAAATCATTGAATTGCTCGCGCTGGGGCTGCCCAACAAAGAGATAGCCAATCGCCTGGGTCTGGGCACACGCACCGTCCGTTGGCATCTCGAGAACATTTATGGCAAACTCCAAGTCAACTCCCGCTCCGAAGCCATCCTGAAGTTTCACTCGACCCATGTTTCACACAAGAACGAAAATAGTTAAGTCTGTGCCTTCGCGCATAATTTGTCTCGCTTCAATGCTTCCAACTTCCAAGACAAAAACGCAAATGGTGTGCTTTGCTATTTGCATGGCGTAAAACAGCAGCGGTTGGCTGGTGCGGAGGTTTTCTCGTGGGGTGTTGTGGGTTATCCAGCAAAGCCGGACCGTTGTGTCTTCGCGCATAATTTGTCCTATTTCGCCGCTTCCAACTTCCAAACCGAGTGAACATTTCGCGCGAGATATGTGATGCGAACTGCCAATTTTTACGGGACAAATTATCGGTGAATTTATACCGTTGATTAAAAATGGTGCCGACGGAGGGGGTCGAACCCACACACTCTCACGAGTACCAGATTTTGAGTCTGGCGCGTCTGCCAATTCCGCCACATCGGCAACCACATTAAAAAGCACTTATGATTGAAAGTGCCCGTTGACCTCGACGTTGTGCTGGTGTTGCGTCACGAAAGCAAATGCAACCGCCAGCCCTGCCAGCAACCAGATTCTTGTTGGTCCACGTCAATATCGGATGGTAACATACAAGAAGGTGCTGGATCAATGCAAGCGTCCAATCCGCAGACTGTGATGGCAGCGGGTCCTGTGTGATTTCCCATTTCCCCGCATTGCCAGCCGCCATGCTTCTGCTAGTCTCGCGCGCATATGGCTTTTGCATCCTTCTGCGATTTCGTCAACCAGCTTGACCGCGCCGGCGAGTTGAAACGCGTTTCGCAACCCGTCGCGACCGAACTCGAAATTACCGAGCTGGCTGACCGTGAAATGAAATCGCCCGGTGGTGGCAAGGCATTGCTCTTCGAGAAGCCGACCGTCAACGGAACCGTGTCGCCTTTTCCGCTCGCCATCAACACGATGGGCTCGCACAAGCGCATGGCCATGAGCCTGGGCGCCAATTCCGTGGACGAAGCCGCCGTCGAACTCGGCGCGCTGATGAAAGCCAAACCGCCGACGAGTTTTCGCGAAGCCATCAAACTGCTTGGCCAGGCGCTCGATTTGCGCCACGCCAAGCCAAAGCTCGTGAAAGACGGGCCGTGCAAGGAAGTCGTGCATCGTTTCGATGCTCCGCCAACCCGCACTGAACCGTGGCCGAAGGCGGCGGACATTCTCGGTGTAGGACCGGCGTCGCGCCTGTCTCCATCTTCTTTGGAAAATATTAGAGACAGGCGCGACGCCTGTCCTACGCTGGCAAACTTACCCATCCAGAAGTGTTGGCCGTTGGACGGAGGCAGATTTATAACTTTGCCCTGCGTGGTGACGCGCGACCCCGACACCGGCGAACGCAACGTGGGCATGTATCGCATCCAGATTTACGACGACCGCACCACCGGCATGCACTGGCAGTTGCAAAAAGTCGGGGCGCGCCACGGTCGCCGTTATTACGAAACCGGCACGCGCATGCCCGTTTCCATTTTCCTCGGCGGCGACCCGGCGTTCACCTTCGCCGCCACCGCGCCGTTGCCGGATGGCCTCGACGAATTTCTGTTGGCGGGTTTTCTCCGCAAAAAGTCCGTCGAACTCGTCAAATGCGAGACCAACGACCTTGAAGTCCCCGCCAATGCCGACTTTGTCATCGAAGGCTACGTGGACCCGACTGAACCGTTGCGCGAAGAAGGCCCGTTCGGCGACCATACCGGCTATTACACGTTGCCCGAGCCGTATCCGGTCTTTCACGTCACCGCCATCACGCACCGCAAGGATGCGATGTATCCGGCGACGATTGTCGGCATGCCGCCGATGGAGGATTTTTACATCGGTGGCGCAAGCGTGAAACTCTTCCTGCCCATCCTGAAAATGAACTTTCCGGAAATCGTGGATATTGCGCTGCCAGCGGAAGGCGTGTTCCACAACCTCGTTTTCGTTAGTATTAAGAAGAGCTACCCGATGCAGGCCTACAAAATCATGCACGGCCTCTGGGGCATGGGCCAGATGATGTTCACCAAATACATCGTGGTGGTGGACGACAACGTGGACGTGCACAACACGAGCGAAGTCCTGTTCCGCCTCTGCGCCAACACCGATCCGCAGCGCGACAGCATCTTCACCAAAGGCCCGTCCGACGTGCTCGACCATGCCACCAGCGAAATGGCAATGGGCAGCAAACTCGGCATTGACGCGACGAAGAAATTGCCGGGTGAAGGCTTCAAGCGCCCCTGGCCACCGTTGATTAAAATGGATGAGGCTGTCCGGCGGAAAATCACTTCGCTGTTTGATTCATGAATCACGGAAGGTCAGTCGAGGATTACGTTGAGTATCTTTGCCTGCGAAGTTTCTTTGCCGATTTTACATTCAGAAACCCTGAATACACAATATACAGGGCGCCCAAAGAAAAAAACAGCTGATGGAGAAATCGCTTCAGTTGTCTTAAAACGCGTTTGGGCAAAAGTTGAAGAGGCAACTTCTCAATTCCGCGCGATAGCTGAAGCGCTAAACAATCCACGCCAGTGTGCCCAACGATGAGACTGAACCGGCTTAACGCTTGAAGCAGCGGAAAACCGAAGTTAGGATTGGCTTTCACATGAAGCAGCAAAAAAGATCGCCAATCAAACGGACCTGCCGCGGGGTGGCTTTTCTTCCGGGAAACTGCGCATGAGCGATGAGGAGCAGCTAAAAGGTTTGTCCGGGCCGGGTTCGGAGCGGCCCCGGAAGGCGTCGGCCATCCTCTCCCATCAAGGAACAAGCGGGATTGCGAAATTCCTGCCAACTTCGCGGAATCGGGGTTGGTTTTTGGGCCTGCTGCTGGTGGTCGCCGTCATCCTTGCCTACCAGCCGGTGTGGCATGCGGGGTTCATCTGGGACGATTACGCACACGTGACCAAGCCCGCACTTCGTTCGCTGAATGGTCTGGGACGCATCTGGATGCAACTGGGGGCCACCCAGCAGTATTATCCCTTGGTGCACAGTGTTTTTTGGGTGGAGCACAGGCTCTGGGGCGATGCAACGGTGGGTTACCATTTCATCAACATCCTGCTGCACGCTGTTTCGGCGTTGTTGCTGGTCAAGCTGCTGCGGCAATTGAAAATACCCGGCGCCTGGCTGGCGGCGGCCATCTTTGCGCTGCATCCGGTGCAGGTGGAATCGGTGGCGTGGATCTCGGAACTCAAGAACACGTTGTCGGGGGCATTCTATCTGGGTTCGGCGCTGGCCTATCTGGGCTTTGATCGCAACCGAAGCGGAGGGAATTATGCGCTGGCTTTGGGATTGTTCGTGCTGGGTTTGCTGTCGAAAACCGTCATCGCCACCCTGCCGGCGGCGTTGCTGGTGGTTTTCTGGTGGCAACGCGGGAAGTTATCCTGGAAGCAGGACGTGCGGCCGTTGATTCCATTTTTCGTTGCGGGGATTGGGGCCGGATTGTTCACCGCGTGGGTGGAAGGGAAGTATATCATCGGTGCGGAAAGTTCGGAGTTCAATTTTTCCATCATCGAACGGTTTCTCATTGCCGGGCGTGTCACCTGGTTTTACCTGGGCAAACTTTTCTGGCCGGTAAATCTGGTCTTTGTTTATCCCCGGTGGCATGTCAGCCCGAGGGTGTGGTGGCAATATTTGTATCCGGGGGCGGCCTTGCTGTTGTTGGGGGTGTTGGGTTGGCAGCGGCGGCGGTGGCGCGGGCCTTTGGCGGGGCTGCTCTTCTTTGGCGGGACGCTGTTTCCGGCCTTGGGTTTTTTCAATGTGTATCCGTTCCGCTTTTCACTCGTGGCTGATCATTTCCAGTATTTGGCCGGCATCGGCCCCATCGTGCTGGTGGCCGCCGGGGGGAGCACCCTTTTCAGTTCATTCCGGGAGCGGCGGTGGATTTGGGGACCGGCGCTTTGCGGGATCTTGCTGGCGGTGCTGTGCGTGCTGACCTGGCGGCAAAGCCGGACTTACCAGAATGACGAAACCCTTTGGCGGACGACCCTTGCCAGGAATCCAAATTCCTCTCTGGTCCACAACAACCTGGGCAATTTTTTTTTACAAAACGGGCGGGGGGATGAGGCCGCAGAACAATTTCGAAAAGCCCTGGAAATTGAACCCCGATATGCGCTGGCCCACAACAACCTGGGCGCTGCTCTTTACCAGCTAGGGCGGGTGGATGAGGCGGTCACTCATTACCAAAAGGCTTTGGAAATTGAGCCCCGGTATGCCCAGGCCCACAACAATCTCGGCATCGCTCTTTTTCAAAAAGGGCAGGTGGACGCGGCCATTGCTCATTTCCAAAAAGCCCTGGCCATCCAGCCCAACAATGCGGAGATTTACAACAATTTTGGCAACGCTCTGCGGGAAAAGGGGGAAGTGGACGAAGCGCTCAGTTGTTTCCAGAAAGCTGTGGCAATTGCTCCTGAATTTGCCGGAGCCCAGGAGAACCTCGGCATGATTCTATTTCAGAAAGGACAGGTGGACGAGGCGATTGTTCATTACCAAAAGGCCGTGGCCATCCAGCCCGTTAACGCGGAATTTCAATACAACCTTGGCTACGCGTTCTTTCTAAAAGGCGAGGCGCGCGGTGCGGTTGCGCACTACCAAAGGTCTTTGGAACTCCAGCCGCAAAATGCGATTGCCGGCAAGAACCTGGCCTGGATACTGGCCACCTGCCCGGAGGCCTCCGTCCGAAACGGGCGCAAAGCCGTCGAATTGGCCGAACAAGCGGCCCGGCTTTCCGGCGGCACGAACTCAATTTTTATCGGCACGCTGGCGGCGGCTTATGCCGAGGCCGGACGATTTTCCGAAGCGGTGGAAATGGCGCAACGCGCCCGGCAGCTGGCTGCCGCCCAAAACAATGCCGCGCTGGTGGATGTTCTTCAGATGCAGATTGGACTCTATCAGGCGGGATCTCCATTTCGTGATGCCAGCCAGACCAATGCCCCAGCCCACCTCAAATGATCTTGACCGCCAATTGCGCGCCGATTTTGCGGAGCGGGATGTCGGGCGATCCCCGATTGGCGGGCATGACGCAGGGTTCATCTGCACTGTTGCGTCCCTGAAGAAGCATCGCGTAAATTGTCCAGTCTGTGATCAAAGCAAATAACCGCCAACGCCCGCTGCGGGTGGGCTTGATTTCGCTCGGCTGCGCCAAAAATCTGGTGGACGCCGAAATCATGCTCGGCGCGCTGCTCAAGGACGGCGTGGAAATCACCAACAACCCCGCGCAGGCCGACGCCGTCATCGTCAACACCTGCTCGTTCATTGACGCTGCACAGGAGGAGAGCGTGGACGCGATTCTCGAATCCGCCGAGGTCCGCGCCGCCAAAAATCGCGGCCAGTGCCTGATTGTTTCCGGCTGCCTGCCACAGCGGTTCCGCGAGGAACTGCCCAAGCTCCTGCCCGAGGTGGACGCCTTCATGGGCATTGACCAGGTCGCGCAGGTCGCGGACATCGTCAGGCAGGCCGTTGCCCGGCGCGCGGAACGGATGGGGAAACATCGAACATCCAACATCCAACATCCAACGTCGAAGGGAAATATCATCGGGCGATTTGCTGAACTGGAAAAAAAACGTGCGTCATCCGAACACGAAACGGAGGAATCCATCCGTGGCACGGGGAAATTCGGAAAGACGAAAACTTTCGTAGCGGCGCCTCGGCAGAGTGCCGCCATTCCGCCTGTCAAGGAAACATCGGCGGCGCTCTACCGAGACGCTGCTACGCGTCACAAACCGCTGATTGATGTGACCCAGCGCCCCACCTTCATCCCGGATTTTGGCACGCCACGTTTCCGCCTCACGCCCAAACATTTCGCCTACGTAAAAATCGCCGAGGGCTGCAACCATCCGTGCAGCTTCTGCATCATTCCCCGCATGCGCGGCTCGCATCGCAGCCGACAGCAGGCCGACATCGTGGCTGAGGCGAAGGCGCTGATTGCCGACGGCGTGAAGGAGCTGAACCTGATTTCGCAGGATTCGACCTATTACGGCCTCGATTTGCGCCCGGATCACAGCCGCGCGATTTCGTCGCCGGAAAAATTTTCCGCCGCGGCCAAGTCGCTTTCCGCCAATGCCACGACCATTTGCACGCTGCTGCGCGAGTTGAATTCGCTCAAAGGAGATTTCTGGATCCGCTTGCTTTACACCCACCCGGCGCATTGGACGGACGAACTCATTTCGACCATTGCCGACTGCCCGAAGGTGGCGCGTTACGTGGATATTCCGCTCCAGCACATCCACGAGAACATGCTCGAACGGATGCGGCGCGAGACATCGCAGCAATACATCGTGGATTTGTTGGCGAAAATCCGCGCCGGCGTGCCGGGCATCGCGTTGCGTACGACGTTCATCGTCGGCTTTCCCGGTGAAACCGAGGCCAGCTTCAACACGCTGCTCGATTTCATCCGCGAGACGAAATTCGAACGGCTTGGCGTGTTTGCTTATTCCCAGGAAGATGGCACGCGCGCCGGGGCGATGACCGGGCAGTTTCCCGACAAGGTGAAACAGCAGCGCCGCAAGCTGGCGATGGCCGAGCAGCACAAAATCGCCCGGCAGGTTTCCGAATCCTTCGTCGGCCGCACGCTGAAAGTCCTCATCGAAGGCAAGGCGGATGAAAAACAATTGCAGCAAGCCAACATTTCATCGTGGGAACACGGCTTGTTGCGCGAACGCGAATCTCGTCACTCGTCACCCGTCACCCGCCACTTCTTCGCCGCTCGCGGCGAAGCGGACGCTCCGGACATTGACGGCCGGGTTTATGTGCGCGGCAAACTGCCGATTGGTGAATTCGCACGGGTCAAAATCGTCGGTCACACGGATTACGATTTGATTGCCGAGCCGGTTTGAAAGGGGTATTTGTGCCGAGTGAAATTCGTTCCTCCAATCCGTTTTTTACCGTTGTTTCCATTGTTTGTTGCAACCGTATTGCACGCAGCTTCAACCAACCTGCTGCCGGGGATAATTTACCATGACGGGCCAGAGAAACTAACGGGAAAATTGGTGTTTCTCGTCCAACATGATTATACAGTTGAAACAAATTGTGAAAGTGCTGCTTCCGTCTTTGTGGAACGGTTTTATTAATTGGGTTCGGACAACAGAATAATTTGAAGCGTCATGGCCACCATCGTTTTCGACATCGAGACTTCCGCGCTGCCGCTGGAAAATTATGACGAGGCGCAGCAGGAATACCTGTTCCGCGAGGCGGAAAAAATCGCCGATGAACCCGCCCGCGAAACCAAACGCGCCGAAATCCGGCAGCAGTTCAACCTCTGGCCGTTCACCGCCCAGGTCGTCTGCGTGGCCATGCTCAATGCCGACACGCAACGCGGGCAGGTGCAGTTTCTCGCCGAAGATTTTGAAGAGACCGAGGGCGAGGCCGGGCCGGTGGAATTCATGCCCTGCGCGGATGAATTTGAATTGCTCACGGCGTTTTGGGACGTGGCCAAACATTACGATTCGGTCGTGACCTTCAACGGGCGCGGCTTCGACGTGCCGTTCATTTATCTCCGCTCGGCGCTGCTCAACGTGCCCATCTCGAAAAAGAACTGGCTCGGCTATCGTTACGCGGTCGAGCCGCATTGCGACCTGGCGGAGCAATTCACGTTTTACGGCGTGAGCGGGCGCGAAGGCGCGGCGCGGCGGTTCAACCTGGATTTTTACTGCAAGGCGTTCGGCATCGAATCGCCCAAAAGCCACGGCGTCACCGGCATGGACGTGAACACGCTGATGGCCGAGGGCAAATTCCGGGACATCGCCGAATACTGCCTGCGCGACGTCCGCGCCACGGTGGAGCTATACCGCATCTGGAAGGAAAGGCTGGCGGGGATAAAATGAAGGACGAAATACAAAAACGGAGGGGCGAGTTCCACGAGCCCCAAATTCCAAATCCAAATGGGGACTCGCGGAGCTCGTCCCTCCGAAATAATTCATGAAATCAGTTCTCGTCTGCTTCGCCCTGAAAGAAGAAGCCGCGCCGTTTTGGAAAATGGCGGCGGGCAAATCTGGAATATCCATTCTCATCACCGGCATCGGACGCCGGAACGCCGAAAAATCCGTGCGCGAATTTCTGAATTCCTGTAGGAGTCGAGGTAACGAGACTCAAAGTAAAAATATTTTAGAGACTCCTCACGTCGTCTCCTACGACCCAAATTTAGTGCTGACCTGCGGTTTCGCCGGCGGGCTGAATCCGGATTTGAAACCTGGCGACGTGGTTTTTGACCTGACCGATCGGAGGGGCGAGTTCCACGAGCCCCAAACTGAAAACGAGTCAGGGGCTCGTGTAACTCGCCCCTCCGAAAGCTCGTCCCTCCGAAAGAAATTGGCCGCCTCCGGCGCAAAACCGGTGAAGTTTTTCTGCGCCGACCGTATTGCCACGACAGTCGCCGAAAAGAAGCAATTGCGCGCCGAAACCGGTGCGGACGCGGTGGAGATGGAATCAGAGGCGATTCATGCCATCTGCCGCGAGCGCGGGATTCCCTGCGCGACCGTGCGGGTGATTTCCGACACGGCAAACGAGGATTTGCCGCTGGATTTCAACCGGCTTTCCAAGCCGGACAAGAGTCTGGATTACGGCAAACTGGCGTGGGCAATTACAAAGTCACCGGGAAAAATCGGCGCGTTGCTGAAGTTGCGGAAAAAGACCAAGTGCGCGGCGGAACAGTTGGCCGCCGTTTTGGAGAAGATTGTTTCTGCTTAAACGCAGAGTGGCGCAAAGAACAGCGATCAGAATGATTTACCACCAGGCTGTTGCCCTTTTTAAAATAAAATCTCCGCGAATCTCTGTGTTCTCCACGTCTCTGCCTTAAAATCCGTCCGAAGGCCACGTTCCAATAATCTTACAAACTCATTTTACTCCTGTTTCCGACTGGCTCACCGCCGGCAGCGCGGATTTTTCCTTCACGTGTTCGCTGTAGCTGATGAAGGCCGCGCCGAGTATGATGAGCGCCACCCCGCTCCAGCGCACGGCGTCCACGCGCTCGTGCAGGAGAAATTGCGCCGCCAGCGTCGTCATCACGAAGCTGATTGCCGTCAGCGGCCAGACGAAACTCACGTCACGCTGGCCGAGCAGGTATTGCAGCAGGATGAAGAAGATCGTTTCCAGCAGCAGGCCGAACAGCACGTTCTTGTTCGTGAACCAGTTGCCGACGAGCTGGACGACGTTTTTCCAGACCGGCGTGCCGGCTTCGCGCCGGGTGTATTGCAACTTGATTTCATTGATGCCCTTTTTCAGGGCGATGACGCCGAAGGCCTCGAAGGCAAAGGCGATGAGCAGAATGATTAGAATTTTTGTCATAAAATTGTGGCGGCGGTCTGCGACCGTCGCGGTTTCGGTTCGGCGCTCACAGAGCGCCGCTACAGGTCTTGATAACGGATCAGTTCGATGCCGAGTTTTTTTACCAGTTCCTTCACGTGCGGACTTACGAGCGCATCGAACTCATGTTTAAATTCGTCGAGTGACGGATGCGAGTAAAGCTCGGAATCGCCCGGCGGCAATTCCGGCAGCAGTTTCAAAACGTATGCCTCGTCCACGCGCGCATTTTGCAGCAGGCCGAAGGTGATTTGGGCGTGTTTGATGCCACGCTGCCGCAAGGGATCGCGGGCGCGGCGGGAGAGCCATTCGTAAATCGCCGCATGTGAAACCCGGTAAAACCAGCGGCCAGACGTCAGGCGCCGGCTGCGCGCAAAACAGTCGCGCGTGAGCCGGAAGCGCCGGATGCCGAGTTGCTCCGCGTCTTCCATCAGGATGCGGAACACGACCGGGTGCAGGTGCAGATGCAGATGGCCGTTGACGTGGTCGAGGGGCAGGCCGGTAGCGCGGAATTTTTCAAATTGCGCGTGAATTTCGGCCCGGAGCTGTTGCTGGAGGCCGCGCTGGAAAAAATAACGAAAACCGGTGGCGACGGGATTTTCAGAAAATTCACCGCGCGGGTTGACCAAGCCGGGAATTTTTTCCGGCGGCAGCGCGGAGTGTCCGCACAGCAGCGAGAGATGCAGGCCGATGCCAAGCTTTGGATTTTCCTTTGCCAGCTTGACCGCTTCATCGAAGCCGGGTTCGTTCACCATCAGGCTGGTGCCGGTCAAAATCCCCTCCTGATGCGCGCGGATGACGGCTTCATTGATGGAATGCGAACGGCCAAAATCGTCCGCGTTGACGATGAGGCGGCGGGGTCCTTGGCTTGGAATTCCGGCTTCAGCCGGTCGGAAAGCCGCCTGAAGGCGGAACTCCGAACCCGTTGTTTCACACCGTTCCATAATTTGGCGAAGTTGAACCGAAGGAGGTGCGAAGCCACGCGCGCAGAATCAGCAACATTTTTTGGACGTTCGAGAGCCGGGTGGGCTGCGGGCCGAAAACATTGAATTTCCTGGCTTCCAATTTTTGCAGCAACCGCCAGTAAACCGAGCCCATCAATTCAGCGGCGACCATGGAGCGCCGGTCTTCGGCGGGCAGTGTTTCCCGGGCGAGGCGATAAAAATTCTTGGCGCGACCGGCGACACTGGCGGCCAGTGTGGAAAAACGTTCGGAGTACTCGTGCCGCAAAATTTCGTCGGGCGACACGTTGAATTTTTTCAACTCGGACAGCGGCAGATAAATCCGGCCGCGTGCGGCGTCGGTGCGGACGTCCCGCAGGATGTTCGTAAGTTGCAGCGCCTTGCCGAGATACATGGCATAGTCGCGGCATGCGGGATTCTGATGGCCGAAGATCTCGATGCTCAACAAACCGACGACCGACGCGACGCGATAACAATAAATTTCGAGTTGCTCAAAATTGTCATAGCGCTTGATGTCCAAATCCATTTCGCAGCCTTTGATCAATTCATCGAAGAGCGTGAAGGGCAGATGATATTTGCGGATGACGGGTTGGAATTCCTGGTTGATGACGAGCTGCGGCGGTTCATTGCCGCAGGCGCGGCGGATGTCGGCACGCCATTCCACCAGCCGTTCGCGACGTTGTTCGACGGGCACGGATTCGCTGTCAGCCGCGTCATCCACTTCGCGGCAAAAGGCGTAGAGCGCGGACATGGCGTCACGTTTGGCGCGCGGCAACACCACAAAGGCCAGCGCCAGATTTGAGGCGCTTTTGCGGGTGATCGCACGGCTGTGATGCATTTACGGTTGAGGCGTTGGTGGCGGCCGGGGAGAAGGTTTTTCTTCCTGGCGAACCGGCGGCAGCCCGCCGTTTTGGGCGAGGGTGGGATTTGGCAAACGGTGTTCATGGCGATGGCGGTGTTTGCGCCGTCGTCGTCCCGGCTTGCGAAAAAAAAGGATCCAGATCAGCGCGCCGATCACCACCAAGGCAAAGGCCCCGGTCATGATGAAAAAATCCACCCAGGCCGGCGACATCCTGCCTATGGCTGGTAGTGCGTCATCCATGATGTTAAGATAAAATCAATTCTCAAAAATTTGCCGGTTGAAAGTTACGGGCTCTCATCCGGCGTGCTGACACCGAAATCCATGTTCAGCCGTTGCATCCGGTAACGGAGCGAATGCCGGCTCAGCTTAAGCCGTTCGGCAGTGCGCGTCGGGTTAAAATCGTTTTGTTCCAGCACGCTGGTGATTAATTCGCGCTCCAAACGCGCCAGCGCGTCATCGAGCGATTCATTGGGTGCGGCCTGGGTGGCCGTGGCCGTGGTTTTTTGCAAACGCGTTTCGACCTGAAAATCCGGCAGGCTGGACGGCTGGACCTCGTGCGTCGTCTCCAAAATCAGCGCGCGTTCAATGACGTTGCGCAATTCGCGGACATTGCCGGGCCACGTATGCGAAAGCAACTTTTGGCGCGCGGCGGGCGCGATGGTGTTTACGTTTTTATTCATCGCCACGCGGAACAGTTTCAAAAAATGCCCGGCCAGCAATAAAATGTCCCCGTCCCGGTCGCGCAGCAACGGCAGACGGAATTGCACCACGTTGAGGCGGTGAAACAAATCCTCGCGAAACTGGCTCTCGGCGATGGCCTGCACGATGTCGCGGTTGGTTGCAGCGATGAGGCGGACGTTGACGCGAAGTTCGTGCGTGCCGCCGACGCGCGTGAACGTGCCGTCCTCCAAAAACCGCAGCAGCTTGGCTTGCAGCGGCTTGCTCATGTCCGCGATTTCATCGAGAAAAATCGTGCCGCCGTCGGCTTCCTCAACTCGTCCGGGTTTTTGTTTCAGCGCGCCGGTGAACGCGCCCTTTTCGTGGCCGAACAATTCGCTTTCGAGCAGCGTGTCGGGGATGGCGGCGCAGTTGATGCGAATGTAATTTGCCTCGTGCCGCTGGCTCAATCCGTGCAAGGCGCCGGCGACCAGTTCCTTGCCCGTGCCGCTTTCGCCCAGAATGAGCACGCGCGCGTCCGTAGGCGCGACCGTTTGGATCAACTTCCGCAACTCGCGGATTTTTTGCGATTCACCAACGATCTGTTCAAAGGTGAAGGTTTCATTGGCGCGCGAACGCAGCGCGGCATTTTCCCGCAACAGCCGGTAACGCTCGGCGCAGCGGGTGACGGCGTGAAGCAGCTCCTCCGGTGCGAACGGTTTGGACACGTAGTCAATCGCGCCGGCTTTGATCGCTTCCACGGCGAGTTTTGGCGTGGCGTAGGCGGTGAGCATGAGCACCGGCAGGTCGGGCCATTGGTTGTGAATTTTTGCGAGGAATTCATAGCCGCTCATGCCGCCGAGCCGGGCGTCGGTGATGACCATGAAAAAATCCTCGTGCGCCAGCAGGGTCAACGCTTCCTCGGCGGATTCGACGGCGCGGGCGGCATAGTCTTCGCCCTTCAGCACCGTCTGCAAGGACAGGCGCATGTTCTTTTCGTCGTCCACGACGAGCACGGGTGGCAACGGTATGGTCATTGGGACAGGTTCATCAACGCTTTCGCCGGAAAGATTAACGTGAATTTCGCACCTTTTCCAAGCTCGGATTCAACGCGCACCTTGCCGCCATAAAGTTCGACGTTATGTTTCACGATCGCGAGTCCAAGACCCGTGCCGCGTTCTTTTGTGGTGTAGTAAGCCTCGAAAATCCGCTCGATCTTGTCGGGCGCAATGCCGGGACCCTCGTCGCGCACGGAAATTTCAATCGAATGATCGCGGTGACAATCAGCCGTGACAAACACGTTGCCTTTTTCGACCAGCGCTTCGCGGGTGTTTTTCAAAAGGTTCACCAATATCTCAGATAAATGGCCGTGCTGCATCAGTAATGGCGGAAAATCGTGGCCGAACTTGCGATGGACTTGAATGCCCGTCGGCACGACGGACGGGAACACCTGCGCGATGGCGCGGTTGAGTTCCGCGATGACGTTGAGTTTTTCGACATGACCTTCGCTCAATTGCGCGTAGCCCATGATCTGGGTGATGACCTGATCGGCGCGCGCGACTTCCTCCTGAATGATTTCGATTTGCTGCGCGACTTCAGTCTTGGCGCCGTGCAGGGCGCGTTGCAGCGAAAATGCGGTGCTGTTGATGACGGCCAGCGGATTCTTGAGCTGGTGCGCGATTTCCGCCGCCAGCCGGCCGGCGGAATGCAGTTGTCCTTCGCGCATGGCAAATTCGTGGGCTTCTTCCAATGCCCGGCGCTGCCGTTCGGCCAGCACCTGCACGCCGTAACAGCACGCCGTCAGGAGCCACAACACGAAAAGCCGCGGCAGGTCCGGCCCGCTGGCATTTTCCGGCGGCATGGAACTGTACGGCAGGTCGCTCACCCGGATTGGCCGGATCGGGCGGGAAATCCGGTTGGTGCCCGGCATCGATCTGATCAAGTTTGTATTGGCCGGATGGAAGGCAATCGGCGGCAGACTCCCGGAGGTCGGGTCGGGCACGTTGGCATACAATATTCCCGCACTCAGGTAGAAGATGCTCAAAAGGAGGTTCAAAGCAATTTGCGGTATCGCCAGGGGAATGCTGATGGCATTCAATACAATCAAACCGGGGAACATCCAGTAAACCGTGCTGTCAAATCCATCGGTCAGGAACGTCAGTTCCGCCGCAAACAGACCGTCCAGCAGCCCCAGCGCAAACACCAGCCACAAAAAAATGCCCGGCGGAAACCGGCGCCAGAGCAGCAGCACAACGCCGGCCACGGCGTTGCATACGATATAAATCAGAAAGAATCTTTGCAGAGTTTGTTCCACCACCCAGCGGGTGGTCTGTTCCTCGGTCAACCAGCCGGCGTAAAACAGGTAGTAGAGCACGACGGCGATAACCCCCACCTTGACCGGCAAGACGATGTGAAGTTGCACGGCCACGATACGTTCGGCCTGTTGCGGCGGTTCCGCCGGGGAAGTCGCCAGCAGCTTGGGCAGGCCTTTGAACGATTGCCAATCCAGATATTTCATGGGCAAAACCGCGCTCGAATGAGCGGCGACTCAAGCCAGCAGCTTCAGGGCCCGCGCCGCCACTTGTTCTACCGGCCACATCCGGCCAATGCCTTCGTAACCGCAGGAAAGCATCCCTTCGTCCGGCCCGATGAACTCCAAGCCGCGCGCCTTCAGCGTTTTCACATTCTGCTGTGTGGCCGGGTGCAGCCACATTTTGCCGTTCATCGCCGGCGCAATTAAAATTTTCGCCTTCGAATTCAACGCCAGCGCCATGCACGTGAGCGCATCGTCCGCCAGGCCGTGCGCCAGTTTTGCGATCACATTGGCCGTGGCCGGCGCAATGAGCAACAGGCCGGCTTGATCGGCCATTTCAATGTGCGCTGGCTTCCAGCCCTCCTCCGCGTCGAAGAGATCGGTCACGACTGGCTGGCGCGAAAGCACCTGGAATGGCAGCGGCGTGATGAACCGCTGCGCATCGGCGGTCATCACCACGCGCACGCTGCATTTCTGTTTAGTCAGGAGGCTGGCCAGGTCCGCCGCCTTGTGCGCGGCGATGGAACCGGTCACGCCCAAAATGATGTTTCTGTTCATATTCAACCGGGTTGCTTGTTGCGTGCTGCGTCAAGTAATGGCTGCGAATGCGGCTTGACGCAACACGGAATACAAAGCCCGTCCGTTTAAAAGTCCGGCGCCGGCGCCCTCGCCGAACGCATCTTTTCCGCCTCGAAAATCGCCAGCATCCGCCGCAAATCCTCCGGGATGCTCGTGCTGATCAGAAGGTAATCGAAATCTTTCCACTGCGCGATTTCCTTCCGGGCGATGCCCAGCCGCTTTTGGATTTCCTCCGGCGCGTCCGAAGCGCGTTTTTTCAACCGTTCTTCCAGTACGGCAATGGATGGTGGGGTCAGAAACACCGTCACCAGCGCGTGTTTCAATTCCGGATCGGCCAGCGCCCGGTCGCGGATTGTCGCCGCGCCCTGCACGTCCACGTTCAACAGCACATCCCGGCCCCGCCGCAATTTGTCCAGCAGTTCGGAGCGCAAAAGGCCGTAACTGCGGCCAAAAACCATGGCGTGCTCGATGAACTCGCCCGCCAGCACACGCCGTTGAAAATCCGCCGGGTCCAGAAAATAATAATCCACATCGTTCTTCTCGCCCGGCCGCGGCGCGCGAGTGGTGCAGGTGACGGCGCGCGTCATGTCCGGCCGCGCGGCGAGCAACTGCTGGCACAACGTCGTTTTCCCGCCGCCCGATGGGGCGGAGATCAGAACCAAAAGCGGATTGGAATTGGCTTTGTTCATCACTTGTAAAATGACTAATGACTAAATCCTAATGACGAAAGAATGACGAAACCCGAATGGCAAAACCGCGGGGCGCCTGGTTGTTTCGGATTTCGTTTATTGGGAATTCTTTAGTCATTAGTCATTCTACATTCTGCGCCTGCTCGCGGAACTTTTCCAGTTCCGCCTTCAGCGTCACAACGTCGCGCGAAATCAGCGCGTCATTGGCCTTCGAGCCGATGGTGTTGATTTCGCGGTTCATTTCCTGCGCCAGAAAGTCCAGCGTGCGGCCCACCGGCTCCTTCGATTTGCAGCAATCCTCAAATTGCTGGAAATGGCTTTGCAGCCGCGTCAATTCCTCCGAAATGTCCGAACGGTCGGCGAACAAAACGACTTCCTTCAACAACCGTTCGTCGTCCGGCGCGGGTGATTCCAGCCCGGCGCTCTTGATGCGCTCGATGAGCTGCTGGCGGTAACGCTCCGCCGTTTGCGGCGCGTGTTTTCGGATTTGTCCGGCGCATTTTCGCAGGATGCCAACGCGCGCGGCCAGATCCTGCGCGAGATGCGCGCCCTCGCGTTCGCGCATTTTCACCAGCGCGGCCAGCGCCTGCGACAGGGCCTTTTCCACAATCGGCCAGATGGTTTCGGCCTCGACCAGCTCCTCGTCCGTCTGAAAAACCCCCGGCGCGCGGACGATTTGATCCAGCGTCACAGCGCCGGGCAGCTTCAATTGTTTGGCCAGGCGGTTAAGCTCGGCCGCGTAAGCCTTGGCGAGCGGCAGATTGATGTGCATGCGCGCCGACAATTTGCCTTCGGCGGCGTGGATGGAAATCCGCGCCGTCACGCGTCCGCGCGCAACGTGGCGGTTGATGGCGTCGCGCACCGGCGATTCGAGCATTTCGAGTTCGCGCGGCAGGTTCACGGAAATTTCCGTCTGCCGGCGGTTCACCGCGCTGAGTTCCACGGTGATTTTGAAGCCGTCCCGCGCACTCTCACCGCGCCCGTAGCCCGTCATGGATTTCATTGCGGTAAATATGCAAAAATTTCCCGACGCAGGCGAATGAATTTTCAAGACGCGTTTGCCAGGTGAAATGAAAAATCAAACTCGACTCAACCGCGAAGGTAAAATAAAGTTGCAATAGCGAATTGAGACAATCAATTTTCGGCGTGAAATTCAAACGGCAATTCTGGGCGGGACTTGCAGCTATAACCTATATTGTTTTGGCTGTGCTTTTGGTTTCCGTGCTAATTCAGCGTTTTAACCATGTCAAACGCGTTAAGAGTGCTAGGAGCTACGTCAATCTGGGTAATGATTCTTTCGTTAAATCAAATTTTGACATGGCAATCAGTGACTATAATGAAGCCATCCGGCTAAACCCAAAAAGTGCTGTAGCCTATGAGGAACGCGGGCTCGCATACGTCATGAAAATGGATTTAGACAAGGCGATTGATAATTTTAGTGAATCCATCCTTCTGAATCCTACAAATGCCATAACCTACTGCGAGCGCGGGGGTATTTACGATGCCAAAGGTGAACATGACAATGCGATCAACGATTACAATGAAGCTCTTCGGATTGATCCGAAAAATATCCAAGCTTTGCTGAAACGTGGCCTTGCTTACTCCAAGAAAAGGGAAATGGGAAAGGCTATCAATGATTACAATCAGGTTCTTCAACTCGACCCGTTGAATGCCAGAGCCTACAGCAGTCGTGGATCAGCTTATCAAAAGAAAGGCGAGTTTGATAAAGCACTAAAGGACTTCGATGACGGCATCCGGCTTAACCCAAAAGACGGCATAGTGTTCAACAATTTCGCTTCGTTTCGCGCCACGTGTGCGAACGATTTGTTTCGGGATGGCAAGCAAGCGGTTGAATTGGCCACCAAGGCTTGCGAACTGACGCAGTGGAAGTCTTGGTTTTGTATTTCCACTTTAGGCGCAGCGTGTGCTGAAGTAGGTGATTTCGAAAAAGCCGTTAAATACCAAAAACAGGCGTTATCCATGTTCGGAGCAACTGGAAAAGATCAAAGTGATGAGCAGCAGCGACTTGCCCTCTATGAACAAAAAAAGCCATATCATGAAGTTCTCAAGGAGTGAATATGGCTGCGCTGCCAACACGCATTGCCCCTTCAGTTTCGACATGAATTTTCAGCGCATCCTCAAATTACCGCTTCAAACAAACTCAAAAACCACGTCGGGAAAGGTCTTGGTCCGGCGGCGGTCATTCGTCAGGTGGGGAAGATTCAACACCGCCGCCTGGGCGCGGATGAAAAAATTCGGCAGCACCGGATCGTCGGAATCCTTGCGGCGATATTGGCGGAACGCCATACCCGCACGCCAGGTGGCATCGGTATCCAGCGGAATTTTTTTCAAAATCACGCAAATCCTCCCTCGCCCTGACCCTCTCCCCACGGAGAGGGAACAGCCAGCGACAGTTCCGGTTTTGCGAAAGTCCACCCGGTCGATTCCGATGCACGACATCACACGAGACGGCGGATAATTCTCCTTCTCCTGGGGGAGAAGGCCGGGATGAGGGCGGGCATCCCTGCGCGCAAGCGTCATTTAACTTTCCGCCCGCAAAGCTTTCAGCGCCTCGCGAAAATCCATGGGCAGCGGCGCTTCAAAGCTCATCTGTTCCTCCGTGCGCGGATGGATGAACGAAAGCTCGCGCGCGTGTAGCATCACCCGCGATGCGATGTAGTCCGTCAATTCCTTCAGCCGCGCATTCTGCCGCGCGCCATAGATTTTATCGCCGACGAGCGGATGGCCGAGAAATTGGAAATGCACGCGGACCTGGTGGGTGCGGCCCGTGTGGATTTGCACCTCGGCGAACGTCGCGGCGTTCAATCGTTCCAGCACGCGGTAACTCGTGTGGGCGGCGCGGCCCGAATCGTCATCGCGCGCCGCCATGCGCTTGCGGTGCGACGGATGCCGGGCGATGGCGGCGCGGATTTCGCCGGATTCGCGGGCGAGTTCGCCGCAGACAATCGCGTTATAAATCTTTTCCACCTGCCGTTTGGCGAATTGCGCGGAAAGCGCGGCATGGGTTTCGTCGTTTTTGGCGACGACGAGACAGCCGCTGGTTTCCTTGTCGAGCCGGTGGACGATGCCGGGCCGGGCGACGCCGCCGATGCCGCTGAGCGACCCCTGGCAATGATGGAGCAGGGCATTGACAAGCGTGTGTTCCTCGTGTCCGGCGCCGGGATGCACAACGATTCCGGCGGGCTTGTTCAGCACGAGCAGCGATTGGTCCTCAAAAAGAATGGCGAGCGGGATTTCCTCCGGCTGGGCCTCGGCGGGCATTGCCTCCGGCCAATGGACTTCAATTTGTTCGCCGGCGCGCGGGCTGTGCGTGGGTTTGACCGTGTGACCATTGACGAGGATGTGGCCCTGTTCCATCAGCCGTTGCAACGCGCCGCGCGAGGCGGCGGGAAATTTTTCACGCAAATAGGTGTCCATCCGCCCGTATGGGAGCGATTTTTCAACAGTGAAATTTTCCGTGCGTGCGGGCATTTCAAGGTGACAGGTGACAGGTGACGGGTGACAAGAAACGCAGAGCGGCCGGCGGCTGAAATGTTTTCATGCCATTTGTCACGTGTCACCCGTCACGGGCTTTGCGACGTGCTCGGTCTTCCAGGTGATGAGAAAAATCAGCCCCACGCCGGTGCAAATGGCAGTGTCGGCGACGTTAAAAGCGGGAAAATCAATGACGCGGCCGCCGCGTTGTTGCAGGTAAAAATAAAGAAAATCCACGACCGCGTGGCGGCCGGGCAGCAGGCGGTCGGCAAGGTTGCCGGCGATGCCGCCGAAAATCAGGCCGAAGGCAATCTGGCCGGAGAGCGTATGCGAACTGAAGTGGTGGCGCGTGAGAAACAGCGCGATGAGCGCGAACAGGGCGACCAGGGCGAGCGCGGCGTTGTTGCCGCTGAAGAGGCTCCACGCCGCGCCGGTATTACCCCAGTGAACCAGTTTGAAAAAGCCGGGAATGACCGTCTTTTCGTCGTCCAAAGCGAGTGAGCGCAGCACCTGCCATTTGGTGAACTGGTCGAGCGCAAACACCACCAGCGCGAGCGCGGCAATGCCGCGATTGGATTTTTGAAAGATGGTGGTGGTGGCGGCCACAAGGACAGTTTCAAGTTTCAGGTTTCAAGTTTCAAGTCCTAACCAAGTCCAATTCCCAAAGCGGTTCGTGCCCACTTTGGACTTTGGACTTTGAGTTGGAATGACTATGCTCCGCTCATGGCGTTGGCGCGCATTTTGGTGGACGGCTACAGCCTGCTGCACAACTGGCCGGAACTGGCTCCCGGCCGGCCGCGTCATTCGGCCCGCGTACGCGAGGAATTGGTTCATGTGCTCACGCGCTATCACGACGCGACGGGCACGCCGGTCACGATTTTCTTCGACGGTTCCGGCGCGCCGGCGGGAACCCCGCCGCCGGAATCGAATCCGGCGGTTGAGGTTTTATTTTCGTGCGCCGGGCAGACCGCCGATGACATGATCGAGCGCGCGGCGCACCGGTTCAGCGCCTACGGCGAGGTGCTGGCCGTCACGGACGATGTTGCCGAGCGCGACACGGTCACGGGCCTGGGCGGCCTGGCGTCGAGTTGTGCGAATTTTATTCGCATGGTTGAAAATGCGCTGACAGAATTGCAGGATGAATTGCAAAATCACAATCGGGCGGAACGGAACCGTTTTAACCGAAGTCACAAGCGCGATTTGAAATGAAGACATTCATGCATCAAAATCAAATGGCCCACCGCCCGTTCATTTTTGCGGTGGTGCTCGCTGGAATTATTTTGGCTCCGGCGGCGCGCGCGCAATCGGCGGCGCCGAATGTCAACAGCCGTTTTCTGCTCATTTTCGACACTTCGTCGGACATGAAGCGGTGCTTGCCGGCGGTGCAAAAGGCGCTCAACAACATGCTGGCAGCCGGCACGAACGGGCAATTGCATTCAGGTGACAGCATTGGCGTATGGACGTTCGACCAGGAGTTGCACGCGGGGCAGTTTCCGCTGCAACACTGGGAAGCGGACAGCGCGGGAATGATTGCATCGAACATCAACGCATTCGTCGGCAAACAGCGTTACACAAAAACAATGAAATTTGAGGCGTTGCTGCCGTCGCTGAATCAAATTATGGAAAGGTCCGAGCGGCTGACGGTGCTGCTTTTCTGCGACGGCCAGGGAGAAATCCACGGAACACCCTACGACGTTGGGATCAATCAAACTTTCCAGCAACGGCGGACCGAACGACAGAAGGCGCGGTTGCCAATCGTCGTCGGGTTGCGTTCGCAACGCGGCCAATACACCGGTTGCATGGTGAGTTTTCCGCCCCAGCCGGTGAGTCTGCCGGCGTTTCGTCCCTTGCCCGAAACCGTCCATGAGCCGCCCAAGGCTGCGGATGCGTCAACGCCACGATCCAGCGCCCCGCCGCTTATTATTGTTGGCACAACCATCACCAATCGTGTGCCGCCGCCCGCGCCGAAGCCGCCACCCGTGCCGAAACCGGCGCTGACCAATCCGCCACCGATGGTCATAACCTCAACGCCCACACCCGTGGTTGCCAACGAGGTGAAACCGGCCGCTGTGCCATTGACGCAAACCAGCGCCGTTCCCGCTCAATCCCTAATCGCTGCTGTGCCACTGGCAACGACAAACGCCATTGCCCCGCCGCCTGAAAGTCCTGGAATCGGCCGTAAAGGGGCTTTGGCCATTGGCGTCGCATTTCTGGCGGGCGGTCTGGTGGTTTTCATGTTCCGCCGCGTCCGCAGGCCCAGCGGCGACAAACCCAACGACCGTTCGCTGAAAAAGGAGTGATTCCGCCCGTGACTTTTGACTGCGGGTCTGGAAAATTCCCATCATGAAAGCACGGATTTACATTTACGCCATCGTCTTGGCCGCTGGCATGCTGACGGCATTGGCTGACGAACCCAAAACCAACACGCCAACCGGCGCAACCACGAGCATTCCCGCCAGCACCAACGAAGTTGCCGTCCCGCCGCCGATAACCGCAACGTCGGCGCCCGCACCCGCGGTTGTCCGCAAGGTGAAAATACCGGCGGTTGTGCCATTGACGCAAACCAGCGCCGTTCCTGCTCGACCCAACATCACCACAGCGCCACTGACAACGACAAATGCCATCACTCCGCCGCCGATGACCGCCTCAACGTCCGCACCCGCAGTTACCGGCGAAGCGAAACCGCCGGAAAATGAATCATTGACGCAAACCAGCGCCGTTCCCGTTCAACCCAATATCACCACTGCGCCACCGCCCGAAAGTTCCGAGATTAGCTGGAAAGGTGCTTTGGCCATAAGCGTGGCAATTCTGGCGGTGGCGGGCGGTCTGGTGGTTTTCATGCTGCGTCGCCTGGGCAAAGCCGACCACGCCAGCCTCATCACGCGCGCGATGGGCGAGCACAAGGATGAGGACAAGCACGAAGACAAGCACGAGGACAAGCCGGAGGAAAAACGCGAGAAGAAGAAAGAGACCCAAAAATTTCCGCCGCCGATGACTTGAAATGTCCAATTCCGTGCGTGACTTTTGGCCGCGGGTCTGGAAAATTTTGCGCCCATGAAAACAATTCATTTGCTGTGCGCGCTCGGCCTTTTTGCCGCCGTGACGATGGTTCAGGCCGAAGATGCTAAAAAAGAAGTGAAACCCCCGACCGCTTCGCCGGGCTTCACCAATCCCGCCAAACTCACTGAACAGGCGCCCGAAACCTTCAAGGCGCAGTTTGATACGACCAAGGGGAAGTTCACCATCGAAGTCACCCGGTCGCTTTCGCCCAACGGCGCGGACCGCTTTTACAACCTCGTTCGTTCCGGCTATTTCAAGGACGTCGCCTTCTTCCGCGTGATTCCCGGCTTCATGTGCCAGTTCGGCATCCACGGCGATCCGGCCGTCTCCGCGAAATGGCGCGAGGCCAACATTGCCGACGATCCCGTCAAAGGCAGCAACACGCGCGGCACGATCAGTTTTGCCACCGCCGGTCCCAACACCCGCACCACCCAGTTGTTCATCAACTTCGGCAACAACGTCAATCTTGACGGCATGGGGTTCTCGCCTTTCGGCAAGGTGATCGAGGGAATGGATGTGGTGGATAAGATCAACGGTGAGTATGGCGAAGGCGCTCCCGGCGGTAGCGGGCCGAATCAGGGCCGCGTCCAGATGGAAGGCAACACGTACTTGAAAAAGGATTTCCCGAACCTCGATTACATCAAATCCGCAACCATCGTCCCTGCCGCCGGCGTGAAACAATCAACCGACAAAACCTTATGAGCGAACAGGCAATCATCACCACCACCGAAGGCGAAATGGTCATCGAATTCTGGCCCGAGGTTGCGCCCAAGACCGTTGAAAATTTCAAAGCGCTGGCCAACAAGGGCTTTTATGACGGCACCTGTTTTCACCGCGTCATCAGAGGATTCATGATTCAAGGCGGCGACCCGCTCACGAAAGACGCAGGCAAGGAAAACCAGTGGGGCACGGGCGGGCCGGGCTACCAGATCAAGGCCGAGTTCAATGACCGCTCGCACACGCGGGGTGTCATTTCCATGGCGCGCTCCAACAATCCCGATTCCGCCGGCAGCCAGTTTTTCATCTGTCATGGCAACCCGACGTTCCTCGACCATCAATACACCACCTTTGGCAAGCTGATCAAAGGCGACGACGTTTTGGAAAAAATCGCCACGACGCCCACCCATCCGCAGGACCGCCCCGACAAGCGCATGGGCATCAGCAGCATCAAAATCGTTCCGCGCGACACGGTGAAGTGATTTGCGGCCGGGCCGTGCGACAAGCGCGACCCAGTCATTTTCTTGGCTGTGCGGCAACGCCGCCCTGCCAATTCAAATCTCCACCACCTGCCTGTATTCCGGTATGATGACTTGGGCTTTCGGTTTCATAGCCCGCAACGTTTCGGCGTGTGCCAGGCATTGCGATTCCTCACCGTGGAGGCAGAGTATTTTCTTGAGGCTGCCCGAGATCTTTCCGACGTATCGCTTCAATTCATTCCTGTCGGCGTGGCCGGAGTAGGTGTCCAGGGAAACGATTTTGGCGCGCACCGCCTGCGGTTCGCCGAAAATGTTGACTGGATTTTGCCCCGCGACGATCTGCGCGCCCAAGGTGTGTTCCGCGCAATAGCCGATGAACAAAATCAGATTGTTTGGGTTGCCGATGTGATTTTTCAGGTGATGCCGGACACGCCCGGCTTCGCACATGCCCGAAGCGCTGATGATGATGGCGGCTTCCTTCAAATCGTTCAGCTTCACCGAGTTTGCGACTTCGCGGATGTAAGTGAGATTTTCCATGCCGAACGGATTTTCCTTTTCATGCAGGAACCGGTTGATGGTGTCGTTGAAACATTCCGGGTGCAGGCGGTAAATCTCCGTGGCGTTCACGCTCAACGGACTGTCCACGAAAATCGGCACGCGCGGCAGTTTCCCCGCCAGCGTGAGCTGATGGAGCACATAGACAATCTGCTGCGTGCGCCCGACGGAAAACGCCGGGATGATGACCTTGCCATTTCGCTTCAACGTTTCCAACACAAGCCGGCCAACCGTTTCGTCGGCGGCGGTGCGCATGGAATGTTCGCGCCCGCCGTAAGTGGATTCAATCTGGAGATAATCCACGTTTTCCACCGGCTCCGGATCGCGGAGAATTTCATCACCGCCGCGGCCCACGTCACCGCTGAACAAATGACGGAATTCCCGTCCGCCTTCGCGCACGTCCAAAACGACCTGCGCCGAGCCTAGAATGTGCCCGGCGTCGCGGAACGTGACGGTCACGCCGTCCAGCACCGGAAACGGGCGGCCGTAATTGAAGGCGACAAATTGTTTGAGCGCCTGGTCGGCGTCGGCGTCGGTGTAGAGCGGCTCCACCGGCGGCAGTTTCTGTTTCGCGCGTTTTTTGGAGACGAATGCCGCGTCGTCCTTCTGGATTCGCGCGGAATCCACGAGCATGATGCCGGAGAGGTCGCGGGTGGCGAAGGTGCAGTAAATATTGCCGGGGTAACCCTGTTTGCACAGATTCGGCAGATTGCCCGCGTGGTCAATATGCGCGTGGCTCAACACCACGGCGTCAATCTGTTTTGGGTCGAACGGAAAACAGCAGTTGCGCTGGATGGATTCCTCGCGCCGGCCCTGGAACAAACCACATTCGAGCAACAGCCGCCGGCCGTTGACCTCGAAAAGATACATCGAACCGGTCGTGGTGCGGGTCGCACCGAAAAAATGGATTCGCATGGAGAAAAGATGCTGAAGGAGCAGTCAAAGTCGAGTTCTGAAACAGAGTTTGTGAAACGTGATGCGTGAAACGTGAAATTGCGAATCACATCCCACGTTTCACGCAATACGTTCAACTGTGCCGGCAGGTGATGCGCGCCTTGTGCAGGTCGTAGGGGGACATCTCAACGTTGACCTTGTCGCCGACGCTGATGCGTATGAAATTCTGGCGCATCTTGCCGGAGATATGCGCGAGCACTGGATGGTCGTTGGGCAGCGCCACCCGAAACATCGTGCCGGGCAGCACCTGGGTGACGTTTCCGCTTAATTCAATTGGTTCTTCTTTAGCCACGATGTATCGTTGAATTATAAAAAGTAATGCCATTTACCCCATGGAAAATCAACTTGTTTTCGCCGCAAAAATCAGTGGACATCCGTCGCCGTTTCGTTAAAGTCTCCGTAATCTTATGAAAAATGACAATATTACGACCTTTTTAAATCTTGTGCTGGCGGTGCTGGCGATTTTGGGCGTGATTTTCGCGCTACAGACGATCTTCCGCACGCGCGAGTTGCGTTCCCTTCAAATGCAGGCAACCCAAGCCAACGGCTACCGTATGGCCGTGGATGCGCTCGCACGCGACGCGGTCGCTTACAGCAAGCAAAATCCGAACTCGGACATCCTTCGCATTCTGCAGCCTCCCCAAGCCAAACCGGTCAACCGCTAATTGCCATGAATGAATCTGAAACAAATCTCCCCGTGCAAACCGAATTGATGGATCAGCTTGTCGCCTTGCGACATCAGGTTTTCACATTGCTGCTCGCGCTCGTCGTGGTCAGCGGCACGCTCACTGTCGTTTTATATCGGCAGGCCAGACTTACCAGCAAAGACATTGAAGCCATCAAACCCCAGGCCAACAAAATCATTGAGGACTTCAAGCGGGACCGGGCGGGCATGGAAAATTTTGTGAAGCAACTCACCGTTTATGGCAGCACGCATCCCGACTTCCAGCCGATTCTCAGAAATTACGGGATTGTGCCGCAGCCGCAAGCCGCCGCCGCGCCCGCCGCGCCTAAGAAGTAATTGACTCGAGCCGCGCGCCGCAGTTTGGACAAAAATTCGACTGTGGCGGACAACTATTTTTACAGCCCGGGCAAGCCGTGTGCGCCTTTTTATGGCGATAGTGGATGATTAAATTTCGTGTGTAAGGAATCCAGGCGACGATGTAGGCGAGAATAAAAACGGAATCCCGCTTGTGCAGCGAATAAGCCAGCAGCAGCAGCGAACCCGCCAGGCTCAACCACCAAAAAGCTGCCGGCACCACCACGCGCTTTTTCTTTTCGGTGGCATACCATTGGACATAAAACCGCGTGAAGAAGACCACGTTGCCCAGTTGGCCCACAATTTTCCAGACGCTCCAGTCAATGCCCAGCAGTTTGCCGTCGTGCCAGATCAAATTGTGCAACCAATCCATAATGGCCACAGCTTAAGCCTGTGACCGCCCAAACCGAAAGCGCAAAGCGCGTGCCTCGACTCAATATGGGAGGGACGGCGCGCCGCCGACCCAAACGTAAATTGGGGACGCCGGCATGGCGTCCCTCCCCATCACCCGCCCGCGACGATTTTGACAATCTCCAGCCGGTCGCCCGCGTTGAGCCGGCGCCGGGAAAATTCCGACGGCGCGACCGCCTCGCCGTTGTGCTCCACGACGACACTGCGCGGCAACAGCTTTTGCGCGACCAGAAACTCCTCAATCGAGCATGGCAGCTTCGCCTCGATCGGCTTTCCGTTGGCAGTAACAGTTTGCGCGTTCACATCATTGGATTTTCTTTGGACAAACATCGAACATCCCAGTTTGGCCGCACTTCGTTCGGCGTTCAACGTTCGATGTTCAGTGTTCGATGTTCAGGTCGTTAAAGCAGCGTCCCAATCTTTCCACACCGGTTCGTATCCCAGCCGCCGAATCAACTCCGCCACTTCACCGGCGGAACGTTCGTCGGCAATTTGAAACTGTCCGGTCGCGTTCGTCGCGTTTTCCGGAGTGGGCGCCCATTCGCTTGCGCCGGACGCGAGTTCCACAATCCGGCCACGCTCGGTGTGATGAATCTTCTCCTTGCCCGCGCCGGTGTAACCGCCGGGCTCGGTGTGGCTGCCCGCGCTGATCATCGTGATGCCGAGCGGAATCAGCCCGTCGCGCAACTTCGGCAATTCGCGCGTCGAAAGCACGAGGCCGACATCGGGAAACATCAGCCGTAGCGCGCAGACCAGTTGCGCCAGTTCGCGATCGCTGATGTGCGTAAGCGGCTGGAATTCGCCCGCGCACGGCCGCAGCCGCACCGTGGAAATGGTCAGCGCCGCCTTCCAGCAATTCCGCAGCAGATAATCCGCGTGTGCCGCCGCGCTGATGGCCTCAAACCGCCATTCGGCCAGTCCGTAAAGCGGGCTGATGCCGAGCCGCCGGAATCCCGCGGCATAGGCGCGCTCGGGCGTTTCGAGCCGCCAGTCAAAATTACGTTTGGGTCCGGCGGTGTGCATATCCGCATAAATTTTGCGGTCATAAGTTTCCTGATAAACCACCAGCCCGTCCGCGCCCGCTGCAACGAGCGGCCGGTAATCCGCCGCTTCCATCGGCCCGACTTCAAGCGAAATGCCCGGCCAATCCGCATGCAACGTGGCGATGCAATCCCTGAGGTAATCATTCGAAACGAACTTCGGATGTTCCCCCGCGACCAGCAGTAGGTTGCGAAAGCCTTGTTCCTTGAGCGCCTGAGCCTCGCGTTTGACATCCTCCAGCGACAGTGTCACGCGCAGGATCGGGTTGTCGCGCGAGAAACCGCAGTATTTGCAATTATTGACACATTCGTTGGAAAGGTAAAGCGGCGCGAACATCCGGATGACCTTGCCGAACCGTTGCTGCGTCATGACGTGCGAACGCCGGCCCATATGTTCCAGAAGTTCAGCCGCGGCGGGCGAAATCAAATGCGCGAAATCCGCCAGCGACAATTTCGTCTTCGCCATGCTCTCACGCACAGCCTGGACGCCGGCGGTCTGCGAACGCTTCACGAGCGGTTCCAGCGGCAAAGAATTGAATTCAGCGACAAAACTCACGACACCAACGTAGCAAATTGGCGGGCAAAGTCGAGGAACGAGCAAATTTTGGACTGCGGCGGCAAGCGGAGCGCGACGCCGCTTTGGAAGCTCTGTCCGCAGCCGAAAAGCGCTGTCGCCGCTGCGCTCTGCCAGCGCAGTCCAAAAGTTGCCGCCAAAGCCGGACATATTTTCCGGCGGCGGTTGAATTTGAAATCCGACTCTAGTGGTGCGGCGGCCTGGGGTTGTTGGCCTTGATGCGTTCCAATTCCATGGTTTCCAAAACCGCCGACTGGCGCTGCGTCTGTTTCTTCAAATGGTCCACGAGCCGGCCTTGTTCGACGACCACCCCGTTCAATTGTTCGACCTGATGTTCCAGGTGGGCGATGTGCGCCTCGATGCGTTCGAGCCGTTGCAAGTTTTCAGCGTTCATGGTTGTAAAAGTTCGCAGTTTTTCCAAACTAGGCAAATAACTTCAGCCGTTGCCAAACTGGGCGGCGGCCGAAAAAATAAAAGTGAAAAATTCGGTTCGGAAAAAATCCAATCGTCGGCATACGACGGCGTCGGTCATGATTCTTGGCGTCGGGTCGTTCGCGCACAGCATCGGCACGGCGCTGGCAGACACCGGAGTGAAGGTTTCGACTTATCTCACCCGCAATTACGGCCATTACCCGCCGTCGCTGGTCGGGCCGACCTTTTCGCGCAACGCCTTTCCCAGTCCGGTTCCGCTGCTCAAGAAAAACGGGATTGAGGTCGTCATCCCGCAATCCATTGACTGGGCGTTGCAACCGTGGGCGGAGGATTTGTTGCGATCCGGTCTTGGCATTTTCAGCCCCACGCGCGAAGCAATGCGGATTGAGCGCGAGCGCGATTTTGCCCGCAAGCTTTGCGCGGATTTCAAAATTCCCTTTCCGGCGGCTTACGTTGCGTCCAACCAAAAATCCGCCGAAAAAATCCTGGCGAAACATCCGCGGCCGTTTGTCATCAAGAACCCGCTCTGCTCGCCGACCAGCCCGATTCACACAATTCTTTGTGAGACGGTCGAGGACACGCGGGCATGGCTGCGGCATGTCAATTATGCCGAGGGCGTTTTCTTGCAGGAATACCTCGGCCGCGCCGAGATCGGGCACATCGTGCTGGTGAGCGGCGGCGAAATCCATTCGCTGGTCACGAACCAGGAATACAAATACGCCTTCAACGGCAACCAGGGCGTGATTGCCGGCGCGCCGCTGGGCGGACTGGTCGAACGCGATCCCCATGACAAATACGGACTGGCGCGCAAGCTCATTCATCCGTTGCTGCCGTGGCTGCGCGCGGCAAAGTTCAACGGGCCGTTGCAGGTCACCGCCGTCAAACGCCAGGGCCGATGGCATGTCATTGAATACAACATCCGCATCGGCGTCACCTCCGGCCCGATGATTTTGCGAATGCTAAAAAATCCGGCGGAAATCGTCCTGCGGACCGCGCGGAACCAAAAGCTGGATTTGCAATTCAACGAAAAACTCGATTTCGGCTGTTCGCTCACGCTGGCAGGCTACGGTTATCCTTTCATCCAGGTGCGCAGCCCGCATTTGCCGCTGGAGGTGGATGGCAAATTCGATTGCGACGTGTGGTGGAACGAGGTGGCGCGCGGCGCGGACCAAAAGCTCGTGTCCACCGGCCATCGGATTGCGGACGTGATAGCACTGGCGCCGAAGCTGGACGCGGCGATTGCGAAGGCTTACGCAAACATTCGCAAAATCCGCGTGGTGGGCAGTTATTTCCGGACGGACATCGGGCAAAGCTTGTGGCCGCCGGGAACGGGTTGACACGGATTGCACAGATTTTCTCGGATTGGTTCAGACCATTTTGATTCGTGCCAATTGATAAAATTCATGTCTCGATTTTTCGTGTCATTTGCCATGATTCGTGGTTAAAACTTCTTTCAAAGATTCAATGGATTTTGATTCGACAACTTTTCCGCTGCGCCCGGCGTGGGTAGAAATTGACCTCGCACGGCTACGACGCAATTTGCAGCTCATCCGCCGTGACCTGCCGCAAAACGTGCGATTGCTGGCCGTCACCAAGGACGAGGCTTACGGCCACGGGGCGCTCGACGTGGCTCGCATCGCGCTCGAAGAAGGCGCCTGGGGGTTCGGCCTCAGCACGTTGGAAGAGGCGATGGCGCTCCGCGACGCGGGCATCACCGCGCCGTTGCTGTTGCTCGGCGAACGGCAGGAAGCCGAATTGCCCTGGTGCGTGGAACACAATCTGACCGTCTGCGTCAATGAACCGCATACCGTCCGCAAGCTCGCCCGCGCCGCCGCCGCCAGCAACAAGCACGTGCCCGTGCATGTGAAAATTCACACGGGCATGAGCCGCTTCGGCGTGCGCTGGGACGAGGCCCTGCCGCTCATCGAACAGATTGGCGCCGAGAAATCGCTGTCGCTCGAAGGCGTGATGACCCACTTCGCGCAATCCGACGAAACGGACAAGACGTTTGCCAACCTCCAGTTCTCTCGCTTCAATGAGGTCCTCCGGGGACTGACCGCGCGCGGTATCTCCGTGAAACTGCGCCATACCTGCAACAGCGGCGGGTTCCTCGATCTGCCGCACGCTTATCTCGACATGGTCCGCGTCGGCATTTTGATGTATGGCGTTTTCCCATCGTCGGTCTGCCGGCGGATTCCCGGCATCGAGCCGGTCATGTCCGTGAAAGCGCGCATCGCGGCCATCCAAAAATTGAAACCCGGCGAAGTGGTCGGTTACGGCATGCGTTACACCGCGCCGAATGAACGGCGGATTGCGGTGCTGCCCATCGGTTACGGCGACGGTTTCCCGCGCGTGCGCAACCAGGGCGGCGCGCTCATCCACGGCCGGCGCGCCCCACTCGTCGGCGGCATCGCGATGGACGCGCTGATGGTGGACATCACGGACATCCCCGAAGCCCAGATGTGGGACGAGGCCGTCATCATGGGCCGCCAGGGCAGCGAGGAAATCACCGTGCATGACCTGGCAAAACTGAAAAACTCGGTGAGCTACGAAGTGCTCACCAGTTGGCGGTTGCGGCTGCGGCGAAAATCAGTGAACGGCAAGAAATAATTTTAACCACAGATGAACACGGATAAACACGGATTAAAAACAGGCCATCGGACACTCTGTCAGAAACTCGATTGCTTGGTTGATCAGTGGTGTGAACGCAGGGCGTTGAAGCCGCTTCGGTTTTTATTGGCAGCTTATCCCGCAGTATTGGTGCATACGGATCAATTTGGTGATCTGCTGGAAAAACTTCGCGACGTGAAAGGTCTTTGTCGAAGCGAACTAACTGCTGAAGAGTTGGCTCATGTGATTTCAGCAATCAATGAGCTTGAAGATATCATGAAAAAAAGGCTTGGTTCATGAAAATCCGTGTTCATCTGTGTCCATCCGTGGTTGAATTCCCATGAAACTACTTTTCTCCGAACAAAATTCCGACTACGAGCACTACCAGTTTCCCTACGCCATCTGGGCCGTGCCGGAGCCGGGCGAAACGCCGGCGGACATTTTCAACGCCGGCTTCCTGCCGTCGTCGCGCAACCTCGACCGCTTTTATCTCTGCCGCCAGGTGCGCGTGACCCTCGGAAAATTCAAGTCGTCCTCCGAAAACCGCCGCATCCTGCGCAAGGGCGCGGACATCGAGGTGAAGCTCGTGCCGCGCGACAAATATAATTACACGCCGGAACGCCGGGATTTTTTCAAGACCTACGCCGACATCAAATTCGGCAAGGACGTGATGACGTTCGAGCGGCTCGACGCGCTGTTTGGTTCGCCCATCATCTCGCATCTGCTCGTGTTCACCGACGCGAAGACCGGCGCGGAAACCGGCGTGGCGACGCTGTACATCGAGGGCCGGGACCTCGCGTATTACTACTACGCGTTCTACGATTTGAATTACTATGCGCGCAACCTCGGCATGTTCATGATGACCTCGGCGGCGGCGCTGTTCGCCGAGCGCGGTTTCAAGCACTTCTATCTCGGTACGTGCTATTCGCAAACCGCGCTGTATAAAACCCAGTTTGCCGGCGCGGAATTTTTCAACGGCTTCCGCTGGTCGGACGACCTCGACGAACTCAAGTTCATCATCAAGCGTGACAAAAAGGACCTTGCCCAGCACCTGCTGGAAACCGACGAATACCGCAAAGAATTTTACGACGGAGAATTTGAAAAGATTCGCGCGGCGAGTGAATTCCGGGTCAGGGTGAAGTAAGAACTTGTCGCCGTTGGCGGTGGCACCGGCCACTCGCGATGCCCGCCGACCACCGGCATTGATTTGGCCGGGTGCTAGAGAGAATTAGCCTTGGGTCGGTTGTAGAAATCTACTTTCCGACCGGGACAGCGGATTATTTAGTTTGGTGCCCCAAGAAATGGCGGCAGGGCTGTTATTTGGACGATACCGCAACAGGTTTTGATCTGGATTTGCCCGGTGTTTTTGAGGCTTCCGCCGCCTGAGACAGCAACTTTTCCACTTTTGAGACAAGTTCATCCGCGTCGAACGGTTTTACGACATAATCGGTGGCACCAGACTCATACCCGACAAGTCGGCTGATATGGCTGCATAACCCTGTCAACAGGAGAACCGGGATGGAGGCGGTGGCGGGATTCCCCCGCAACGTTTCGCAAACGGCGAACCCGTCCAATTCAGGCATCATCACATCCATGATAATCAAATCGGGTGACACCGTCTGGGCCTTTTTAAGCGCTTCAATGCCGTTGGTGGCCGTGCCAACGGCAAACCCTGCATTTTTCAAAGTGAAACGTATCACTTCGAGTTGATCTGGTTCATCCTCCACCACCAATATTTTTTTTCGCATAGGAACCTGGTTAACATGTGCCAACACGTTCAACGCCGAAAACACCACGGCACGGTGCAAATAATCGCCAGTCGCGGATTAGCATGAATGATGCCAGCAATGGCCTGAAAGTTGACACCGCGCGTTTCCCTGTTTCAGGGCATCCGGTAACCGCAAAAACCCCCCTGACGCGGGCGGATTTCGGATGAAGTGGAATAAATTGTACGCAGCCGATGGCCATCTTGTTTGTTCAGTTGAAGTTGAGCTGTTCATCGGCTATTTTGTCCAGCCTATGACATTGACGGAAAAATTGCTCGCGCGCGCGTCCGGCAAGGCGCGGGTGCGGGCCGGTGATAACATCTGGGTGAGCGCCGATGTGCTTATGACGCATGACATCTGCGGACCGGGCACCATCGGCATCTTTAAACGTGAGTTCGGCAAGTCCGCGAAGGTTTGGGACAAAAACAAGATTGTCATCATCCCCGACCACTACATTTTCACCGCCGACTCGCTGTCGAACCGCAACGTGGACATCCTCCGCGATTTCGTCCGCGAACAGGGCATCACGTATTTTTACGACGTGATTGACGATCCGAACGGTTCGTGGAAATTTGACGCCGCCAGGGGCAATTTGAAACGGCAGTTTGGCTCGCACTACGCGGGCGTCTGCCACACGGCGCTCCCGGCCAAGGGCCACACGCGTCCGGGCGAAGTGTTGTTCGGCACGGACTCGCACACGTGCATGGCCGGCGCGTTCAACCAGTTCGCCACCGGCATCGGCAACACGGACGCCGGCTTCGTCATGGGCACGGGCAAGTTGCTCATCAAGGTTCCCGAAACCATGCACTTCCGGCTCGAAGGCAAATTGCAGCCGGGTGTGATGGCGAAGGACATCATTTTGCATTGCATCGGCGAAATCGGTTTCGACGGCGCAACGTATCGCGCCCTGCAATTCGACGGCCCCGGCACGGCATCGCTGTCCATGGACGACCGCATGACCATCGCGAACATGGCCATCGAAGCGGGCGGCAAGAATGCCATTTTTGAATTCGATTCGCGCACGGCGGAATATGTGGACGCGCGGGTGAAATTGAACGGCACGAAATCCGCCTACGAACCTGTG
>Ga0265323_10000213_pt1 | contig 34497 bp, 18 predicted proteins | sample 41225metaG_FD_193580 | JGI IMG/M metagenome (GOLD analysis project Ga0265323, IMG submission 193580) | Rhizosphere microbial communities from Carex aquatilis grown in University of Washington, Seatle, WA, United States - 4-12-25 metaG | ecosystem: Host-associated > Plants > Roots > Rhizosphere...
ACAGGAACGAATTGCACCTTGGATGCCGCCCGCAACGGCCCGAAAAAACAAAGACAGCTTTTAGGAAAAAAAAGGCTGGCTGACGGAAATCTATTTTCGCTCTTGACCGCTCACGCTAATGGGTGACACCTATGTGACCCCTATGTGTATGTGTCGGATTCAGCGTCCGTTTTGCCGGATTAAATCGCGCAGGTTCAGGTTGAACGTTTCCGCCCGCTGCAATTCCTCCAGCGTCAGGTGCATCCGGTAGCGCCAGTAATGCGCGGGATTGGCGGGCACGTTGATGCGCTCAGCCACCGGGTCCGCCCGGCGCAGCTTTTCGTCCATCCCCAGCAAATCCTGCAACTGAAAAATGCTCCACATGGCCGGCGACGCCAGATGCTGGCGGATGATGGCCCGGACGATCCCCGGCTCGCACTGGCGCGGCGCCCCGCCCGGCCGGCCGAGTTCGGCATTGAAGAATTTCTGCGTCAAAACCCGGTCTTCCTCCCACCAGCCGCGCAGAGTGCTCATGTCGTGCGTCGAGGGCGTGACGACGCTCAGATACGGCGCGTCCGCCGGGCGCGACAATTTCCGGCCGGGCTGCTTGGGCATGCGCTGGATTTCCAGGCTCAACAAGCCAAGTGCTTTCATCAATTCCGGCACGCAGGCGGGCACCAGCCCCAGATCTTCGCCGCACATGAGCATGTTCGTCACGCGTTTCAGCGCCGGCAGCTTTTGCATCGCTTCCCGCAGCCAGAAATCATCCTGGCGCCGGAAGAAATAATCCACATACAACTCCTGGAGTTGTGCCCGGGTGTGCGGAGCGAGGGCATGGAAGGATGAAGTGTCCTCCATCGCGAATCGGAAATGAAACGATTTCCCCCGCGAATCTTCCGCTTCGAACAGGATGATGTTGCTGATCAAATCGAACAAACCGGTTTTGATTTTCGCGTTGCGCGCGTCCGATTCGCGCGCGGCAAAATATTTTTCCACCTGCCGCTGCGTGGCAAATTCCGGTTTCAACACCAGACGACCCTTTTTGTCCGCGTTCAAAAATTCGCGGCGGACGGCTTCCGATTCGTCCCCGAATATTTCCCGCAGCACCGCATCGGTGATGAAGGGCCGGGTGTAGCGGTCGCGGTCGAATGCGATGCCGCGCGCGGCAAATTCGTCCACAGCCACCGGGATGGCCGGAACGAAATGTCCCAGTATGCCTTCGACGGCATGGGCGGGGATGCTCCAGATGCGGAAGAAGCCGAGGATATGGTCAACGCGAAACGCGTCGAAATAACAGCTCATCTGCGCGAAGCGGCGTTTCCACCACGCAAAACCGTCCTCCTTCATCCGCGGCCAGTTGTAGGTCGGGAACCCCCAGTTTTGTCCCTTCACGGCGAAGGCGTCGGGCGGCGCGCCGGCCTGCGCGTTCGTGTGAAACAGTTCGGGTTGCTGCCACACGTCGGCGCCGTGGCGGTAAACGCCGATGGCAAGGTCGCCTTTCAGGACAATGCCGCGTTCATGGGCATGCGCCACCGCATCCTGCAATTGCCGGTGCAGGTGATACTGGATGAAATAGTGCCGGGCGATGTCATCGGCCGCCGGAGAATCTTCCGCCACCAGTGCCGCGACCTCTTTCGCGCGGTAGGTGCGATGGGCCGGCCACTGGTTAAAGTCCGGAGTCCCAAACCGGTCGCGCAGATGACAGAACACCGCGTACGGCACCAGCCAGAGCTGGTGATCGGAGAAAAATCGCCGGTAGTCCTCGCGCTGGAAAGTTTTCGCCTTCTCGGACGGGAAAATTTGTTTGATGAAATCGAGTTTGGCCGTCATCACGGCCTCGTAATCCAGCGCGTCGAGCGCATTCAATCGCCGCCGTTCCGGCTCCAGTTTTTTCAGCAGCGCCTGGTTCCGGCCGGTCGCCACGCGGCTGAGATTGAGGTAAATCGGGTGCAACGCGAACGCCGAGATGGCCGCATACGGATAGGAATCCGTCCAGGTGTGGGTGGCGGTGGTGTCGTTGACGGGCAGGATCTGAATCAATTTCAATCCGGCCCGGCTGCCCCAGTCCGCCAGCAGTTTGAGGTCAACAAATTCGCCCACGCCAAAACTGTTTTCACTCCGCAGGCTGAACACCGGAATCGCCACGCCTGCGCCCTTCCAGGTGTTGGCCGGCAGCCGGACGAATCCGTCGTTCACCAGCGTGTGTCTGCCCGGTGCGATGGCATCATACAAGAGCCGGTTGTCGCCGTCCTCGTAACGAACGAACGCCTTTTTTTCCACGTCATAAACGCCATATTTGTAGTTGAGCGGGAAGGGTTGTCCGCGAAGGTCCAGTTCCGCGGTGAGACAATCCTCGCCGGCAATCCGGTTCAGGAGCCGGGGGTTCGCCGTGCTCCAATGGCCCAGCGCGGCGGACGCGCCCAGCAGGCAAAGGGTCTGGCCCCTGACGAGCAACGGAGCTTTGACTTTGAAAGTGTGCGTTGCGGTGGCTGACGAAGGCGCCCGCACCTCCGTGTGATTTGCCTTCAACAGCACATGCCGGAACGGCTCGGTATAAAATGTGTTCTCAAAGAAATCCGCGCGGTTCCAGGCGTCCACCACCAGCACTTCGTCGTGCCGGAAGGAGGCCGGGGTGATCCGCTTGTTGTCCCAGTCCTCGACCATCGAGCCATCGGCGTTTCGCAGGAGGTAATGGTAGCTGATTCGGGCATCCGGCGTCGTTCCCCCGGACAGATGGATCGTGGCCTGCCAGAGTCCCGGATTGAGATACTGGAGCGGGATGGCCCGTTCGGCCCTGCCCGATCCGAACATTTCATGGTCCCCGGTCAGCCAGAGCGACTGGCCGGGTTCCGTGTGAAATCGCAACTGGAAAATCAATTTCATGGATTGGCGTTGCCGCCGTTGTTTGACCGTTGGATTGGAAGACTCGCTGCGTTCGGGCGATAGTCAATGACTTTTTGCTTTGGGAACGAGGTTTGAACAATCGCCCCGTCCCGTGCCAGTGTCTGGCGTCCGCATTGTTTGATGCCAAGGGATGATTCCAAAAAAGAAAGCCCCGCTTGCGCGAGGCTTTCAACCAATGCAATACAACCCTGCTTCCTACCTCTGTCTGCGAACGGCAAACAACATTGCCAGACCAGACAAACCACAAATCGCCAGGGTCGAGGGTTCGGGCACGGGGGTCGTGGTATAGATTGAATAGCCGACTTCGTTCTGGGTACCGCCCCAACCATTTGCGCCGACCAAGTTGCCGCCGAGCGCTTCCGGCGAGCTGTAACCTGTTTGAGATATCTGCATCCCAAACAACTCAAAGCTTTGTCCCGCGGTCAGGCCGACGTCGGAAAGATTAAACGCGAAAGTGTAAGTGCCTGCGGTGTCCACACCGGTCGGATTTACGTTTACGCTGTTGATGTAGTTAAGGCTGTTGCCGCCGCCGTTGGCCAGCTGCCACAACCCGCCAAAGTTAATACCGCTGTCCGGCTGCATGGCAATGGCGTAATTGGGAGCAAAGCCCGATGCAAAATTTAATATGCTCTGCTGGCCAACCCCGCCATACTGTGAAATCGCGCTGCGCAGTTGATCGGCATTGTCGTTGAAGCCTATGGTTGAATTGAATCCGCCGCCGCCGGTCTGAAGATAGAGCACAAACGCATTTCCGTTCAAATTGCCTCCGGTGTTCAAAGTGCCGGAAACAGTGACTCCATTATCGCTCAAAGACAAAACGCCCAAACCGATGGCTCCACCCCAAGCGCTGCTCCCATTGCCATTATATATTTGTGCCAAAGCGGATAAACTTACGGCCAAGGTCGCGACAATGCTGCAAATAATTGTTTTTGTGGTTTTCATATCATCAAATTTTTCCAAGGTTGTTATCTTCAGATTTTTCTGCGTGGTTATACTAACAGTGATACGGCCCCAATTGCCACCGCATATTCATGCGGTATGCCGGCCAGTTCCAAGCCTGGGTGACAACTCGTAAAACCAGATCGAACCGCAGCGGGACATGTTGGAAGCTCAAGACGGAGTCACGATGTCGCAGAACGTGCGTGGATGATCATGGTTTGCGCAGCCGATAAAAGACCGCGCCGCCTGATGGAATGGCGTTGATGTAAACCGTCGTCGAGTTGGTCTGGTATTGCGATGCCGAAACCTGATTCCAGGGCGGCGGATTTCCCGCAAGCGTTGCACTTGAATCCAACACCCATCCGGAATAAGAGTTCAGCCAGGAGATGGTCGCGATGCCGTTCGCTTGGGTGATGGCCAGTGTCGGTGAAATATTGGGGACTTGCGATAGAATGAGCGCGCTGTAGGGCCCGATGGTGATGCTGGCCGTAGCCGGACTGCCGCTGGCGGTCACGACGTAGCTGCCAATATTGCCATAGTCCGAGCCATAGTTGGTGGAGTCGCTGTTGAACTGGACATACCAGTTGCCTGCCGATGGAAAGTTCAGGTTATAATTATTGAGGGTGTCGTTGGCGAAATTGGCGATCACCACCGCGTCCTGGTTCGGGGCGGCGGATGTCCAGCGATGAAAAGCAACCAGCTTGTTGACGTTGTCCACTTGCAGCATGCTGCACTGGTCTCCTTCCAGCCCCGGAGTATAACCTTTCAAGTTGCGCCGCGCGTTGATGAGGTCGCGGTAAAGCCGGACGATGTGGCTGTAAGTGTTCGTTTTGCTCCAATCCACGGTGTTTGTTGTGCTGAAATGCTGATTCTCAAGCATCTCCTGACCTTGGAAAATCATCGGTATGCCGGGTGCCGTAAGGGTCACGGCGGCGCCGAGGGTGGAGCGTTTTCTCGCCCAGTAGCTGTTGGGCGTAACCGGATCAATCGCCGTCACCAACCGGACGCCGTTGCCGACTACATCGTGCGATTCGAGAAAGGCCACGCGGCCCGTACCCGCCGTGCCACCGTAACGGACGTTATACTGCACCGCGTTCGCAATCACGCTCATGTCGCGGCTGGAATCCGAGGCGTACGCCAGTTGCGTGGTGACCGTGCCAGGAAAGGTTGTATCCCAGGCGCTGTCGAATCCGTCGTAATTATACACATCCTCGGCAATGCTGATTTTACCGGTATAATTGTAGTGGATCATGGTGTTAATGGCATAGATAAGACTGTCCGCAGCGGGGATATAACTGCCGTCGTTGCCGTGCATCATGGTGTCGGGCGTGTCCCAGCGGAACCCGTCCACATGACATTCACTCAGCCACAGGGTAAAGTTGTCCTGAATGAAGTTACACACCTGATTGTTGCTGAAGTTTGGCCGCGTATCCCCCCAAGGCGTGATTTGAAGGTTGGTATTGCTCTCGTAGAAGTAAATGCCGCCGCCCCCGAGCGGGCCGCCGCCTGAATAGCCATCGAAGTTCCACATGTCCAGATCCGTTGGGCCGTAATGGTTGTGAATCACATCCAGCAAGACGGCAATGCCGCGGGCATGACATGCCCGAACAAAGGTTTTAAATCCATCCATCCCGCCGTATCCGACGTTCTCCACGGCAAATAGTTGGGCCGGGTTATAGCCCCAGCTGACATCGGTGGGGAACTCCGCAATCGGCATGACTTCGACCGCATTGACGCCGAGACTTTTCAAGTAATCGAGCTTGTTGGTGGCCGCCACAAATTTGCTGGGAACCGAGTTGGTGTAAAACGTGCCGATGTGAAGTTCATAAACGAACAAGTCATTCAGTGCCGGCGGGGCCAGGCTGTCGCCCGCCCAGTTAAAGGCATTCGGGTCATAGACGATGCTGTTGCCGCTCGAACCAGACCAGGTGACCAGCCGCGCGCGCGGATCTTGCTTCCAGAGATTTCCGTTCAAGTAGTATTTGTATTGTGTGCCATTCGTTATTCCGGGCAGATCCAGCGACCAGATGCCGTCGCCAGCCCCGTTGTTTGTCTCCTGGATCAGATGAGTCGTGGTTAATGACCAGTTGTTAAAATTTCCAGGAAGATAAACACTCGTCGCGTTTGGCGCCCAGACGCGGAAGGTGACGCCCGTTCCCTGTGCGTCATGATACGGAGTTGAACCCCAACCCGGCCGGCTGGATTGAGCGGGCACCGTTGTTGCCATTGCCAGCGCGGCGCAAACGAGGGCCAAAGCCGCCAGATTGGAACCAGCGGGAAATTGATTTTTTGATGCTGTGTGGACAAGATGATTTTTGTTCATGGCTGGTTTTTATCACCGGGATCAAGCCGTCCGACCCAAAGCTGTATCGCCAACGACAGCCTGCCAAAAAAATCAGGGCACGGGCTTTTCGCGAAAGCAACGCCATCGAAGAACGGCCATAAATGAAGTTCAATAAATCTTTTAATGGCGCAATGTGGTTGTGGATTAATCACGTCCCTGAAAAAACACGCGGCAACAACAAGTCTTCTGCGCCCTTGTTGAAGCTTGGGTCGCTTTGCGATTTTGGCTGACATCAGCTTGTCCATACCATGCTTTGGCCGTGATTGCTATCGCATGATTATGCGGTGGTTTATGTCGCGTCAGGGAGTTAATTTATGATCCAGGCCAAATGATGTTATTTCGGCGTATTGTCCCATGGTGCGTTGTTGCACTATTCCTGCCGGCTGGCGTTCAAGCAGACACCAACGCCAGCGTGCATACAACGTGGCTCTGGCACCTGCACCAGCCGATTTACTGGCCCGACCGGCGCCACTACAGCGCCGACCATTACGAAAATGCCTGGGACACGATTCAACAGCAAAATGCCGGACGGTTGCATCCCTCGCCGGAAGTGTTAAACACCATTTTCGGCGAGGCCGACCGCGTGAACGCCTATCAGGGTGAACCCGGCTCCACCATCAACGGCCTGCTCGGCTACCCCAACGCCGGCGCGCAGTTGAATTATTCCGGCGCGCTCATGGAAAATGTCCAGAGCCTCGCCGCTGCCGGCCAGCTTGGCTATCACAGCGGCTGGACCAACGGCAACCGGGCCGCGCGCAGTTGGACGACCAGCGGCGGCAAACCGCGCCTGGACCTGGTGAACTTCACCTACCACCACGCGCTCGCACCGCTCGTCAGCGACGAGACGCTCGAAATGGAACTGCGCATCCAGCAGCGGCAGATGCAGATTTTCTGGGGCACCAACGTGCCATTCTCGCGCGGTTATTTTCCCGCCGAGACCTGTTTCTCCGAACACATGATTCCGGTTCTCAACCAGGCCGGCATTGCGTGGACGGTGGTGGCGAACAATCATCTCGCGCGCGCCTGCCCGGACATGCCCATCGTCACCGGCTCCGGCGGCGAGATGTGCGACCTGCCCAATCCCGCCGATGAATTGAATCCGCCGCAGAGCGCGGGCAATTACCAGCGCACCAGCATTGCCCGTGGCTGCTCGCCGACCCAGGTGATGCCGTTCGGATTTCAACTGCACTACGCCCGTTATGTTGACCCGAACACCGGCACGGCCAGCGAAATCATTCTGGCGCCAAGCGACCAGGTGTTTGGTTGGGACGACAGTTACAGCACCTGGGATTTGGGGCAGATCGCGCCCATTGCCGCGCGCAACGACCCGGCCAAACCGGCGCTCGTTTTGTGCGCGCACGACGGCGACAACGCCTGGAGCGGCGGCTATTCCTACTACAATGAATGGGTCGGCCAGATGGCCGGCACCGCCGTTGCGGACGGCTATGAACCGACAACCATCGAGCAATTCATCGCCGATTTTCCGCCAAATACCAATGACGTCGTTCACGTCGAGGCCGGCGGTTGGGTGTTCGCCGACGGCGATTTCGGCTCGCCGATATTTATTAACTGGCACTGGCCGCCAAGCTACACGTCGAACGGCGCGAACGTGGTTGACCCCAGCCTCGGCACGAGCGACAAGGCCGACAACTGGCGCATCATCATCGCCACGGAAAACCGTGTGAAAACCGCGCAGCAGATTTCCGGCCTCACACCGAACCTTGACCAGGTGCGCGACCCCGGAAGTTTTTCCGGCACGCCCAACGGCGTCGAACTCGGCTGGCATTATTATCTGGCGAGCCTCGACAGCGGCTTTGTTTATTACGGCTGCACCGGCGATGAATGTCTCCGCGCCGTCGTCACGCAATCCAACGCCGTGCGCAACGTGGATTCCATCATCGCCGCCAATCCGGCCGCTGACACCACGCCACCGACGGTTTTCATTCCGCAACGGCATCCGTGGAATCCGGGCGGCACAAATTTCGGCGTGCAATACGGCTACAAAGTCACGGTGGAGCAAAATTCCGACTTTTGGATCTGGACTTACGCCTACGACGTTTCGAGCATAACAAACGTCAGCCTGCTGCTCCGCGTAAACGGCACGAATCCGCCGACGAGCGACCAGTTCAAGACCTATGCCGGCGGCTCGCTCACCGGCGCATGGCAGACCTCGAACATGACTCAGCGCGTCACAAATGCGGTGAGCGTGACACCGCAATACATCGCGGATTATTATTATATCAAAGTCAGCGGCATCTCGAATGCGTTCGTGGATTACTACGTCAGCGCGACCGACGCGCGCGGCAATACCAATAAATCACCCATCCAGCACGTCTGGGTCGGCGCTGGTTCCGGCGGCAGTTCAGGCGGCGGCGGCAGCGGCGGACCGGTATCGGTTTCCCCTGCTCCGCCGGTTGCGGGAAATCCCGTGACCATTCAATATGTCGCCACCGGACGCGCCATTGCCTCGGCCAATCCGGTTTACCTTCACCTCGGCTGGAACAATTGGAATCCGGTCGTCTCGCCCGACGCCGCGATGGCGTTCAACTCCGCATCCAACTGGTGGCAATACACCGTGACCGTACCGACCACCGCGGCGAATTTAAACTGCTGCTTCAACAATGGCTCCGGCACTTGGGACAACAACGGCGGGGCGAACTGGAACTTCACCGTCAGCGCAAACAGCAATCCACAAGCGCCATCGCAGCCGCAAAATCTTATCGTCACTTCGGTGCTGACAAACCAGATCAATTTAAGCTGGTCCGCCGACGCCGGCGCGGCCGGCTATTTCGTGAGCCGCGACAGTTCAACCATTGCGGCGACAGCTTCGACGAGTTACTCCGACACCGGTCTGGCGGCGAATTCTTCGCACTGCTATTTCATCGTCGCCTCCAACAGCGTTGGTGTTTCGCCGGCGAGCGCGACGGTTTGCACGAACACGACCGCCGTGACCGTCAGCATTCCGCCCTTCGCGCTGGGCGGTGCGTTTGATTATCCCGGCTACTTGCTCGCGAGCAGCGACATGGTGCTTTACGGCGCAGTGCGCGGCACAACGCTTTACGTCGCCACCTGGTCGCCCGGCACGAACGGGCCGAATGACCATTTCATTTTCGTCAGCGACCAGCTCCTGCCGGGCGCAACCACCGCCGCGCCGTGGGCCAAAGTTGGCACCATCGCCGTCGCCGCGAACAAGCCCTGCCTCGCCAGTGAAAGCCTGAATACCTACGTCAGTTGGTTCGTCAACAACGCCGCGACCAACTGGGCGTGCGCAAAATCTTCGGCAGTTTCCGGCGCGTTGGATGGCACCCTGGACTTGGTGGGCGCTTTCGGCTATCTGCCGACAAACATTTATCTGTGCGCTGCCGCCTACCAAACCGCCAATGGCGGCGCGCTCGCCGCGCAATGTCCCGCCGGTTCGGGACCCAACATTGACCCGAACGAATTCTTCGTCATTCCCATCGCCGCGCTGCGCGATTCGCCCGGCAATGGCACGTTCGACCTGCTTGACCCGGCGCGCGGATTCAGAATTTTGAGCGCGGGCGCAACTCCCGCCGGCCTCACTTTGAATTGGGCCACGATGCCGGGATACAGTTATCAGGTCGTTTACGCTAACTCGTTGTCGAATTCCTGGAGCAATCTGCCCGGCGCCTCGAACCTTGCCGGGCCGTTGCAGCTCAGCCTGAATTTCACCGACGCCCTGCCCGTTTCCGTCCTCCAGCGTTTCTACCGGGTGAAGCTCCTGCCGTAGGACAGGCGTCGCGCCGGTCTCCATTGTTTTGTTGGGTGTTGAATGTTGAGAGTTGAGTGTTCGATGTTTGGGAGCGCCGGCCTCCGGTCCAGCTCGATGCCAATTTGAACCGAAGCAAACGAAGGAAACCAAGGAAAAAATCTTCGTTATCTGCGTTCTCGGCGTCTCTGCGTTGACGGCGTTTCCGTTTGGTGGCGGCTTGGCAAACACATCCATCAAGGCTGAAAAGTAGCAGCCGACGGGAGTCGGCTCTGACTCAATTGGAATTTCGAATGAATTCAGTTTTGTGGCTCAGACGGCAGGGATGCCACCGAATACGGTAGGCAAGATGCCTGCCGCTACAAACCCAAACCCGTCATGCCGGAAGAATTCATCTGGGTGCATCTTGGCGCCGGGTAACGCGCCTGCCGATGCATTGATTCAATGCACTGGCGCGAAATGAATTTCAACTGCTTGCGGGTGTGTAACCGGCGTCGCGGGTAGCGCCAATTCAAACATATCCGCATCCGGCGCGCCGGTTTTGTCGCCAAAGGGCATCGCCGCCACGTCGCGGTTGAGCCGATGAACTGGCGTGTTGATTTTTTTGCCACTGACTTTGATTTGCTCGGGCGCCAGATCCTTCGGCCAATCCGCCGGCGGATGAATGCGCAAAATCCAGGCCCGCGTTTTTAATGCGCCATGATAAGTTCCGACAGCGGCGCCGATGTTCACGTGTATCATCCGATTCGCATCATCAGCCGATGCAGTAATGAGCGTGTTCCGGGACTTCCCGCGCTGGTAGGCAGTCGTCAGCGTGTCGTCCTCATACAACGTCGCCGTGTTCGTTTCGCCGGCGCGTGGATACAAGTCGAGCGTGACGGGGTCCCACGGCTTTTCGCCGGTGTATTGCATCTCCGGCGCCAGAGGCAAAACCGCGCCCGATTTGATGTAAATGGGAATTTGATCCAGCGGAACATCGTTGGTGACCATGACCGGGCCGGAAATCATTCCGCCCGTCCAGGCATCCATCCAGTTTCCCGGTGGTAGCCAGGCCATGCTCATGGTGGACCCGGCATGGATCGGCCGCCATTGCAGTTTCATGACCGCGCTGTATTCCATTTGCAGGTATTCGATGCGCAACTGGTGCGGCTGCCCGGCCGTCAACGCGACGGACGCCAGCGAGGTCGTCGCATCGTGCGGTCCCCAGGCGTCAATCACCAGCCGACCGTCAATCCACACCCGTGCGCCGTCATCCGCCACCGTCGCCAGCACGACGTCACCGATTGACGCCGGCACGGTGATGGTTCCCGTCCAGCGCGCCGTATAATTGTTGGTCGGCAGATCCGGCGCGGGACCGGTTTTGCTCCAATCGAAATCCACCATCGCATCCGTCCGCGTCAAAGCCGGTGCGCCGGAAAGCTCTGTGTCGGGGAAAAATTCCGCCTGCAAACCGGGCTGGCCGTCCGGGGTTTTCAACCAGTCCCCCGGCACAATTTGCAACGAGCCTTGCAGCACCGGCGCGACCAGGATGTTTTTGCCCAGCAGGTATTCATCGTCGCGGCCGGCTTCGGCGAAATCCGGATAATCCAGGTCGAGCCGGCGGAGAAGCGGTTCGCCGGTTTCATAATTTTCACGGGCGGCGGCGTAAAACACCGGCAGCAGCCGGTAACGCAGGTCCACGAATCGCCGCGCGACGTTTTCCGCCTCCGGCCCAAACGTCCATGGCATCCGCTTCAGATTGTGCGTGCAATGCGGACGATAAACCGGCGAGAGCGCGCCGTATTCAATCCAGCGGATGTATTCCTCCGGCGTCGGATTGGCCACGTGGCCGCCCAAATCGTCGCTCTCATAAGGGAACAGCGACTGCACCCCGGAATAAACCGCGTTCGCCACCGCGCGCCGCAAAAATTCCCATCCCGGCCCGATGTCGCCCGTCCATTGGAACGGAAACCGGTGCGCGGCCACGTCCATCGGACGTTTGCGGAGGCCGTTGTCAATGCCATCCACGTTGGCCATGATGAGCGGACGCTGCTCCGGCCGCACGCGCGCGGTCGTGTCGCGATACAGCCGCATGCCCCAGACTTCCTTGCGCAGGTTCGGAGCGGCAGGCACCAGCGCGACCCACCAGTTGCGGTCATACCACCAGATGTCGAGCCCGTCGTTCAGCAGACCGGCCAGGCCGTTGAAACGGTAATTCAATTCCTTCGCGTCCAGCCCGGTGACGTTGGTTTTCAACGGTTCGGGATGGTCGTTGAACAAAACGCGGACATTTTTGGCGTGGGCTGCAAGAAAAAAGCGCGGCAGGTTCGGAAACAAATTCGTGTTCGGTTGATAACCGGTGGACGCGCCCGCCCGCCAGCCGGTGTCCACCACGAGCACGTCCAGCGGAATCTGATGCGCGCGGTAATCATCAATCTGCTGCAACGCCGTTGCTTCACTGTAATCGTACCAGCGACTGTCGAACGCGCCGAAGGCGAACAGCGGCATCATTTCCGTCGGGCCGGTCAGCTTGAGAAAATCTTTTCGCAACTGGCGGTAATCGCCGCGCGGAACAAAAACGTAAACATCCGGCGTGTTGTTGCCCAGGTCCCAACCGCCGTTCGTCATCGGCTTGGGTGGGCCGCCTTCGCTGCGCTTCGGCGCGGCAGGCGGTGTCAAGCCCCACGGCGGTGGCACCAGCCGCGGCGAGTCGGCGAACGACCAGACCATCGGTTTGTCCGTTGGCGCCGGCAGCCACTGGCTGTTCGTCAGTTTGCCGTCGTAAGCATAAAGCACCCGGCCATTGGTGGATTCGACGCGAACACCATCCAAAGACCTGGCATTTTGCGGGACACGAACGACATAGTTGGCTGTATGGATCACGAGGTCGTTCCCGTCGGTGTTGGTGGTAAAAGCGGCGCCCGGCCAGTCGCGATTGACCACGTGAAACGTCTGGCGGTTCTCGAAACCCTGCGCTCCCTGCCATTCGATCCGGACCAATGAATCGGACAGCAACTGCACGCGGATTTCGCCCGCGACGACGTTTTGCGGACTGGCTCCAGCCATCGCCGGGCGGATGCCGGCGGCGAAGAACACCAGCGAGGCAAACAACAACCCGGCGTTAAAAATCAAATTCGCAACCAGTCTGGCAATGGACTTAAGCATTGGTATTAAGTGCCAGAGCCGGCGGCCCCCGCGCAACCGCATAAATATGCGGCCGATAAAAAAATCCGTCACACGGGCTGCTTGTGCCGCCCGGCTGACGGTTGCATAATGGCGCATGCTCCGTTGTTCAGTCATGTCCGGGTGGGCCGGGGTGTGGCTGGGGTTGATGACCCTCGCAACTCCGGCGCGGGCGGCCATTTTATGGAGCGATCCCGGCCCAACGCTGGTCCATGAAAACGGCGAGGGCACGGACATCCTCCACGGCACGGTCAAGCGCGACACCGCGTCGAGCGACACGCTGTATTTCAAATTTCACGTGGACCCGCTTTCGGATGTCAGCTCGGAACTGTATTCCGCCGGGTTCCAGTTGTTCGAAGGGGACACGGAGCGGCTGGGGGTGGGCAATTCGTGGAAGGCTTGGGCTTACAGCGCGTTCAACACCGACGAGACCGGCACGAACAACCAGGTTCCAGGCGACATGGATCTGCACTCGGCCAGCCCGGAATCCTACGAGCCGGGCAGTTTTCTGGAGTATGAACTCCCGCGCCGCGGCGTCGGACGCACGATCGTTTTCAAGGTGCAATACGTCCCCGACGGCGACGATCTCGTGACCGTCTGGGTGCATCCCGATCTCGCGTCCGGCGCCACGGAGGCCAGCCAGCCGGAAAGCCTGACCACGCACTTCAAGGCGGACGCCTCGTTCAATCAGATTCACCTGCGCCACCAAGGCGGCGGCGACGGATGGACGTTCAGCGACATGGCGATTGCGACGTCCTTCAACGACTTCATTATGCCGCATTTCTGGGAGCGGCGGTGGTTCATCGCGCTGGGGGTGTTCATTTTACTGATCTTGACGGCCACAATCATCCGCATCGTCGAGCGGAGAAGATTTCAATACCAATTGCAACACGCCACACAGGAACGGGCGCTGGAACGGGAACGGGCGCGCATCGCCCAGGACCTGCATGACGATCTGGGCTCGTCATTGACGCGGATTTCGCTGTTGAGCAGCCTGCTTCAGGCGGACAAGGACAATCCGGACCAGGTGACCTTTCACGCCGGCAAACTTTCCGAAGCCGCCAGCCAGACCGTGCGCGCACTGGAGGAAATCGTCTGGGCGGTGCGGCCCGGCAGCGATTCGTTGCAGAGCCTGGTCGAATACATTGCGCACTTTGCGAATGAGTTGTTCGAGAACAATCCGACGCGTTGCCGGCTTGATCTGCCGCACGATCTGCCGACAAAACCGCTGCCGCCGGACGTGCGTCACAACATCTTTCTCATCGTCAAGGAGGCGCTGACCAATGCGCTCCGGCATGCCGGGGCGAAGGAGGTTCACGTGCAGGCCAAGGTTTCCGCGGATGCGCTGGAAATTTTGGTTCAGGATGACGGCCGGGGATTCGAGCCGTCCATGCCGGCGACGGAAGGCAGGCGGCATGGCTTGGGCAACATGCACCGCCGCGCCGAGACCATCGGCGGAACCCTGGAATTACAAAGCACGTCGGGAAAGGGAACCACCGTCCGGCTGGTAGTCAATCTGGCCGATGGAACCGATCCCTGAAACACTTGAGTCCAAACGCCATTTGCCGCACATTCATGCGGTTGCAACACGGTCACACTATGGCAACAGTAGTGTGTGATCGCCACCATCGCCCAGAACATGCAAATCAAAGTCGCCATCGTGGATGACGATGAGGGGATCCGCACGAGCCTGGCGGCACTGATCCGGCGCGCACCCGCTCTGAAGCTGGCCGGCGATTATCCGGACGCGGAGACGGCCTTGAAGGAAATCCCGCGGCATCCGCCCGACGTGGTGCTCATGGACATCAATCTGCCCGGCATCAAGGGCGTGGAATGCGTGCGCCAGTTGAAAAGCGCCATGCCCGGCGTCCAGTTCCTGATGCTGACCGTCTATGAGGACAGCGATTCGCTGTTTAATTCCCTCAAGGCCGGCGCCAGCGGCTACCTGCTCAAGCGCACCGCGTCCGCGCGGCTGCTGGAGGCCATCCGCGATGTTCATGGCGGCGGTTCGCCCATGACCCCGCAACTGGCCCGGCGCGTGGTCCAGTTCTTTTCCAAACCGGCGGAGGGGGAATTGTCGGTCTCGCGGCTGACGCCAGGCGAAAGAGAGTTCCTCAACCAGTTGGCGAATGGTTATGCCTACAAGGAAATTGCCGATCGCATGAAGATCAGCATTGACACCGTGCGCAGCTATGTGCGGACCGTCTATGAAAAACTCCACGTCCACTCCCGCACGGAGGCGGTGGTGAAATACCTGCGCGGGTGACCGCACAAACATGTGGTAGACGATGCTTCAGTCGGGTCGTAAGGTCAGTGGTAACAACGAACCAAACTTACTTGATATATGAAAAATCCATTCAAACCAAATCTATTCAAAATATTCGCAGCGGCCGGATTGGTTGCCGCCTCGGTGTCCGTCTCACAGGCACAGTGGTATCTGACTGGCGATTTCAACACCTGGAACGCCAGTGCAAACCCGATGACAGCCGGACCTAACGCCGGCGAATACAGTTATACGATTACCGGCCAGACAGCGGGTACCTATGCCTCGGTAAAAGTGACTGATGGCACTTTCAACAATACCTGGCCGGGTAATAATATGACGATTTTTTATAACTCCACCGGTTCGGCCACCATCCATTTTTGGCCCGGAAGTCCGGGCGACGGCTGGCTGCCGTTTAACAACCGCGTGGGTTACGACGACCCCGACAATGATCCGGGTTGGGGAATGGCCGGAGGTTTCGATGGCTGGGATGGCACGCAGACCATACTGGCGTCCCTTGGCAATGGCGTTTATTCCAACAGCATTACCGTCACCACCGCCGCGAGCACAGATAACGAGTTCAAGTGGCAGTCGCCTCCGGGAGCGGGAGGCTGGACCCTAATCTATTTCGGTAACGATTTTGGCAACGGCGGAAACAACGCAGTATTTACCACCACCACTTCCCCGCAAACCCTGCCGGCCATTTTGGATTTGCCGAATGGCCGCTGGTTGGTTGGCACCGCGGTGCCGACGCCACCGACCAACTACATCACTTTTCAGCTTGATCTGAGCGCGCAGGTTGTTCTTGGCAATTTCACCAATGGTTTGGCGGGAAATTCCGTGGCGGTTGCCGGCGACTTTATTGACTGGGGCACGGACCATCAATTGACCAATGCTACCATACTAAACCCGGCGGATACCCGGACAAACCTTTATATCGGAACCGTCTCGTGGCAAACATTCCTGCCCGCTACCAGCCACTGGAAGTTCCGCGTGAACAATCTGGACGGTGGTTACGAAAACCCAGCGTCCACTGCTGGACAAAATCGTGTGTTAGTCGTCACCAGTGCAAACCAGGTCTTGCCGGTGATAAGTTATGATGACCTCAGCGTCAGCGACTTGGTGCAACAAGACACCTTGGTGACATTTTCCATCTATTGCCCGGATCAGACGGCGGGCGTCAGCGGTGTCACCTTTACAAAGGGCTCTGATACCATTTGGGTCAGCGGCGCCTGGTTGGGTTGGCCGACGTGGGGGTATGACGCCCTGCCTTCGAACCAACAGATGATTGAAGTTGGCAACTCTGACGTTTACACAAATTCTCTGGTTATCCCGCGGGGCAGTTCACTTGCTCTTACTTACAAATATAGTTTTGATGGACTCGACAATGAGAACGGCCAGAACACTAACCATATCCGTTACGTACGCACCTATGCGACGAGCTACGCGTTTCCGCAAGACGTCTGGTCGTGGACCGTTCTTCAACCCGGAAACGGCAATCCCTATCCTAATCCGGGAATCGCCAGCACGAACATTGTGGAACCGAGCTTTGGAAACCTGGCGGTTGGGGCTCCGTCCGGCGGCAGATTTCCCATCACCTGGCTCGGCCGTCCGGGAGTTGTATTGCAGAATTCGTCCAGTTTGTTAGGTGGAAACTGGAATAACAATAGCGCAACTGACGGCACGCAGGCCACCAACTGGCCCAATGCCGGTGGCACTCAGTTCTTCCGTTTGATAAAGAACTAGCAAGTTGAAGAAGAAATAAATAAGTGTCAGGAATACCCGGCTGGGCGTGTTGGGCAACGGCCCAAGCCCCAGCCGGCGAAAAATGTAAGCAGACCGGCGGATGAATGGATTCAGTCAACATGAAAAAGATGACAAGCAATAAATCACCAAAGGGCGCTTTTACCTTGATTGAGTTGCTGGTGGTAATCGCCATCATTGCCATCCTGGCCGCCATGCTCCTGCCCGCCTTGAGCGGGGCAAAAATCCGGGCCTTGGGTATTCAGTGCATGAACAACTACAAGCAACAGGGGCTGGCGTGGTTCATGTATATCAACGACAACGATGACAGACTGGTGACCAATTCCGATAGACACAACACCCCGGTGGCTTCGTTAAACTGGATCGACCCGGCCATAGGCGGGTCGGCAATTGTGCTGGATTGGAGCAACAGTCCCAACAACACCAATACTGCGTATTTGACAATTGACAGCATCGTTCTGGGAGTGAGGTCAGCTGCGCTGATGGGAAGCTATGTCGCCTCTTCGGTGAAAATTTTTGTCTGTCCGGCGGACAACAAACTTTCCCAGAAGCAAGGAATGTGGGATCACCGCGTGCGCTCCTGCGCCATGAACGGGGCGATGGGTGACGGTTCAAAGTACTTTGGCCTGCCGACTGGTGCCCCCCTCTGGCCACAATTCTACAATGCAAAAAAATTGTCTGACATGCACAACCCCGGGCCAACGGATTGCTGGGTGATCATGGATGAGCATCCCGACAGTAATGACGATGCCACTTTCTTCATCAACCCGGCGGATGCGAATGGAAGCGGATCCAGTTTCACGGAGCTTCCGGGAAGTTTGCACGCCAAAGGCGGCGGGATAGTTTTTGCCGATGGACATTCGGAGGTCCATGTATGGAAAGGCGGCGTTGACACACCGCCGGTTGTTTATCAAGCTTATGTGCAGAACGTCAGTGTCAGTGGTGATGCCGCCGCCCTGAATGATCTGACCTGGCTGGCCCAGCACACGCCGCTAAGGTGATTGCATGGGCTGTTCCTCTACGGGTTGTATCTTCATGCGGTTGCAAAAGCAAAACGCAATGGGTTTTAAATACTTATGAATTTCCATCGCTTGACCAAGGGTTTGCTTCCGCTGGCCGCCGCGCTCGTTTTATTTTCGCCCGGTGCCAAAGCCGACGCCGATGTTTCAGGCGCCACCGCCCGCACCGCGCCCGACTGGCTCCGGTCCGGTGTCATCTATGAAATTTTTCCGCGCGACTTTTCCCCGACGGGCAACCTCGCCGGCGTCACCGCCCGGCTGGATGGGTTGAAAAAACTCGGCGTCACGATCCTCTGGATCATGCCGATTCAACCCATCGGCGAAAAATGCCGCAAAGGCGGCTTTGGGAGCCCCTACTCCATCAGCGATTATTACGCCGTGGATCCCAACTACGGCACGCTGGCCGATTTTAAAAACCTGGTGGCCGAAGCCCATGCCCGCGGCTTCAAGGTCATCATGGACCTGGTGGCGGACCACACCGCCTGGGACAGTGTGATGATGAAACATCTCGAATTTTACAAACAGGACGCCTCGGGAAACATTTTGCCGCCCATTCCGGAGTGGACGGATGTGGCCGGACTGAACTACACCAACCCGCAGCTTCGGCAGTACATGATCACCATGATGAAATACTGGATCCAGGAATGTGACATTGATGGCTACCGTTGTGACGTGGCTTCCATGATCCCGACCGATTTCTGGCTGGAGGCGCGCGCCGAATTGAAAAAGACCAAGCCGGACATCATGCTGCTGGCCGAGGCGAGCAAATCGGAACTGCTCGTGCAGGCGTTCGACATTGATTACGACTGGCCGCTGCTGGCCACGCTGAACAAGGTTTTGATCAATGGCGCGCCGGCCTCGGATTTGCAGGCGTCATGGGAGGAGAGCCGCCGGCGGTTCCCGCCCGGCGCGTTGCACATGCGCGTCTCGGATGATCACGACGAGGCCCGGGCGGTGGCGCGCTACGGCATCCACGGGGCGCTGGCGGCTTCCGTGCTGATGTTCACGCTCGACGGCGTCCCTCTGCTTTACAACGGCATGGAGGTCGGCGACGCGACCGAATCCGGCGACCCGGCGCTGTTCGACAAGCTGACGATTTTCTGGCATCCAAAGGAGCGTCTGCCGCTGCGGAACATTTACCGGGACTTGATCCGGCTGCGAAAACAATACGCCTGTTTTCGGAACGGCGACGTGACCTGGCTGCGCAATTCCGACGAAGCCGACGTGGTCACCTTCATGCGCGCGGATGACCGGGACCAGTTCGTGGTGATCATCAACTTCTCCAACCGGCCAATCGACGCGAAAATCCGGGACCGAATACCCAAAGGCTTCGAGCCTGTGCGCATTGACGGGATCCCGGCCCCGCCGGCGGACGGCCTGTCCCGCCTCCATTTGAACGGGTTCGAGTGGCGGATTTACCACCGGGTGCTGCCGAAATAAACCTGCCCTCAATGCGTGCTGGCCAGGCCGCGCGCATTGGATTCCCCGCCGGCTTGCTTGAAGGTCACCACCAACAGCGTCAGCAGGGCGGCCAGTCCCATGCTCACGCCGCCCAGGACGAGCGCATTCATGGGTTCGCTGTGCAGATAATTTTTCAGGACCCATCCCAGCAGGCTGGAGGCGGCAATCTGCGGCAGCACGATGAACAGATTGAACATTCCCATCATGACCCCGACTTTTTCCTTCGGCAGCGACGGCGCCAGCATGGCATAGGGCATGGACAGAATGCTCGCCCACGCGATGCCAATGGCCGTCATGGAAATCAACAGATGATATTTGTCCGAAGTCAGCGGAACCGTCGCCAGCCCCAGCGCGCCCACGGCCAGACAGAGGACGTGCATCAGCTTGGGGCCGGTGTATTTCGTGCCCCACAGCAGCACGAATGAAAAAATAAAGCACACGGCATTATACGCGGCAAAACAGAAGCCCGACCAGGAGCCGGAGGCCTCCATTTCCACCGACCCGGGCGCGGCATGAAAAATATTCCGGGCCACCGCCGGGGGAAAATAGACCCACAGCGCGAACATCCCGATCCAGGTGAAGAACTGGACCAGTCCCAGTTCCCACATCCGCCGGGGCAGGTGAAAAACCAGCGCGAAGATTTCGCGCAGGCCAAGCGTCCAATCAAATTCCCGCGCCCGGATGGCGGCCAGTTCGGAATCGGACGGCGGATATTCCCTGGTGCTGAAAACCGTCCAGAGCACTGCGCCCATGAACGCCACCGCGCCGATGTAAAACGAGAGCCGGACGGAACTGGGCACATGCCCCTGCCCCGCGCCCTCGGAGGTGACGCCAAACCAGTTGGTCATCATCCAGGGCAACGCCGAGGCGATGGTTCCGCCCAAGCCAATGAACAGGGATTGAATGGCAAAACCCTGGGCGTTCTGTTCCTCGGGAAGATTGTCCGCCACCAAAGCCCGGAACGGCTGCATGCTGGCATTGATGGTCCCGTCCAGCACCCATAGCAGTCCCGCCGCCATCCAGACCGACGGGCAATTGGGCATCAAGACCAGGGCCAGTGACGCGAGAATCGCGCCGCCCAGAATAAACGGACGCCGCCGGCCCAGCCGCGTCCAGACGCGGTCGCTGGATTGCCCGATCAGGGGCTGGATGATCACGCCGGTGACGGGCGCGGCCAGCCACAGGATGGCCAGGGCATCGGCGTTCGCGCCGAGGTAACTGTAAATGGCGCTCATGTTGGCCATCTGCAGGCCCCAGCCGAACTGGATGCCGAGAAAGCCGAAGCTCATGTTCCAGATTTGCCAGAAATTCAGGCGCGGTTTTTGCATATCGGAATTATAATTGTGAAATTCCAGCTTGCGATAACACCGCGAACGATGCGGTTCAAGATTTTATTCCCGCATGTTTGTGCCATCCGCCCTGCGTGCGCCGGCGGCGGCGCGCAACGCGGGAAGTTGCCGGCCGGCAAAGAGCCGTTCGTCCTGGGGCGCCAGGCCCCGGTGTGTTTGGTGGCTCGCCACGGGAAAAGGTTGGCACAACGCGTCCCAAAAATCATTTTCCGTCTCAGGCTACGGTTTCTGATTCTTGCTCAAGACCATCGGGCCGACCCAGCGGGTGTTGTATTTTGCCATCCAGTCGTTGTCGAGTCCGGCCGGACGTTGCTGGTGGTCGTAGGCCTGGTCGTCCATGCCGTGAAACGGCAGCGGCTCAACCCGCCAGCCCTGGCCGACGTGAAAATCCGCGTCCTTGTCCCAGCCGACGGCATACAGGAAATAGTCGCGGACAAAACCGGCGGGTTTGGCCGGCAGTTGTTCCGCCTTGAATGACAGGGCAAGTTCATCGCCGCCGTTCAAAAGTACCAGTGCGTCGTCGCTTTTTTGGACCAGTTCGTCCACCGCGCCATACCGGGTGCACCAGCCGGACGGCGTGCGCCGCCAAGGCGGTTCGGATCGGAGCCGGTCGTATTCCGGCGTGAGCGGCAGCGAAGGTGGCAGCGAGGCAAACTCGCTGAAGCCCCGCCAGTGCAAATCACTGTGCCCGGGAACCAAAGCGGTCTGATGACTCTGATCCGCCGCAACCTTCTCGCAGACGGAGGCGGAATCCCAGTAGAGTTCAAACGCCGTCGTCAGCCGGAGCCGGCGCGCGCCCGGCGGCAGTTTTTTCTCCAGGTCAACGAGGATGGTCTTGGTCTTGCCCGCCGGCGTGCCCACGTCAACATCAACTTTCTTCCACGAACCATCCGGCAATTCGGCTTCGAGCGTCGGGAACGGAAACGGCAGATTCGGGTCGAGCGACGCCGCGACGTTCGCCATGCCGCCGCCGAAACGCAGCCAGCCGTTCAGAACGAGAACGAGCGGACGGTCAACCGGCAGATCGCCAAAATCCATCGTCACGGAAAACGGTTTGGCCAGGCCGCGCAATTGCGGCTCGCGCAAGCGCACGGGTGAAACCATCCGGCCATCCGTCTTCGCCAGCGCCTCGGTCACGTCCAGCCCGTCGCTGCGGGTGGCTTGTTTGAGCGCGGCCACCGGACGCAGGGTCCAGAGTTCGTGCGGCGGGAAAGGTTTGCCCGGATGCATTTTGCCCGTCGGACAAACCAGCGTTCCGGCCGGATGATCCACCACCACCAGCTTGGCCTCGTCGAGATAAAGCACTTCGCGGAGTTCCTCGGTAATCCTGACTTCATACGCGCCGTCCTTCGGCGGAAATTGCTGTTCGCCGCCCAGCGCCAGGAATTCCTCCGGATCGGATTCGACGTAGCGGGTCTTGCTGACCGGCAGTCCGAGCGGCGACGAGCCGAGGATGTCGGTCACAAATTTGAACTGCCGGCCGTCCCAGGCATAAAGATACGGGCACGATCCGCTGGGCAGCGTCAATTCGTCGAGCGTCAATTGATTGGTGGGGACCGCCACGTCCACCAGCGTGCTGGAGAGGTCAAACCAGCGCGTTTTAAGCGTGTCGAGCTTGTCGTGCCTGCCGACGCCGATCTCCAGGGGAAATTGTTGCATCGTGCGGATCGTCCGCCAGTTGCCGGAAGCCAGTTCAACGCGCACGCCGAGCGCGCTGGCATTGGAGCGATTGCCCGCCAGCCGCAGCTTCAGTTGCCGGTTTGCGTTGCCGCCGTCGTTTCGCAAAAACCGCAGGCCGTTGGGCGTGCTGGCGATCAGGTCCGTGTCACCGTCGCCGTCAAAATCGGCCGCCACCAGCGCATCCACCGGGCCGATTTTGTCCAGGCCGAGATCGGCGGTGACGTCGGCGAACCCGGCCTTGCCCAGATTGCGCCAGACCCGCACGCCGTTGCCGTAAGCAATGATATCCAGCCAGCCGTCATTGTCATAATCCACGGGCAAAATTCCCTTCGCCTGCAGTCCGCGCAACGGCAGGGTCAACCGTTCCGTCATGCCGCCAAAAAGGATGGTGATCTCGCGCTCGCCGGCCACAACGAGGTCGGCGCGCAAGTCGTTGTTCAAGTCGGCCACGGCGATGACGCTTCCCACCGGCCAATCCGCCGGCGAATTGGTTTCCACAAAAGAACCGGCGCGTTGTTTGGGGAAGAAAATGGGCGCCTTGCCGTCGCGGGTGACAAACACGCCCGGCACATCCGCGTTGTTCCAGTCTTCCACGGCCACGTGTTCCGCGCCCGCAAACGTTTTGGGCAGACCCGAATTGGCGGTGTTGTCCTGCAGGTAAAAGTTTCCGAGATTCTGATATGCGCGCAGCCCGCTGCCGTCCGGCAGGACCGCCAGCAGATCGAGTTTGCCCGTGAAATCGAGGTCCGCCAGCAGGCCGTCGCGCGCCTTCAGGTTTTCCAGTCCGGTGAACGCCGTGAAATCGCGGGCCTGGCCGTTGGCGGCAAATTTGAAGGCTTGCGATGCCTGGTCGCCGAGCACAATTACATCCTCAAACCGGTCGTTGTTCATGTCGCCCACCAGACAGCGGCGGTAGGTCACGCCGGATTTGGCGCGCAGGAGTTCGCCGAGCGGTTCGAACCGTCCGTTTTGATTGCCCAGGACGCGAAAACCTTTTTCGCCTTCCATTACAAAGAGGCTGTTGCGTCCGTCGTGGTTGCAATCCAGCACTGCCATCGGTCCGTGATAATTGGACGGCTGGCTGAACGCGGCAGCGGTGGCATCCGTGAAATGAACCGGCACGCCGCTACGTTCGGGTTGTTCCAGAACGAACGCCATCTGGGGTTGCGTGTACTTGCACCGCTCGAAGGTGGCCGGACTGCTCAAGCCACCGGGATTTTTGGCCAGGATTTTCTGGTGCTTCTGCATTTCCCGCGCGGCATCCTCCGCCCGTCCAGTGCGCTGATAAAGCTGGCTGAGCTGGTAGTGGGCGGAAGGATGTTCCGGCTCGAAACGCACGATGTTTTCAAATTCGCTGATGGCTTCGTCGAGATGACCCAGTCTCGTTTGCGCCAGGCCGAGTTGGAAATGCACCGCGGTCACGACGTTGTCAATTTGCTCGGATTGCTGAAGGGCCTGGACGGCCTGCTCGGGCTGGTTCAAGCGCAAATGAGCGCAACCCATCAGGTAGTAGGCCGCTGCGCTGTTGTGGTCAAGGTTGAGGGCCTGCCGGCATTGTTCGATCACGTTCGTGCAGTCCCCGGCAAGCAGGCAGGCGTTGGCCAGATTCAATCGCGCGTCCAGATTTTCCGGCGCCAGTTTTATCACCTGCAGGTAGGCGGCGATGGCATTGGTGGCGTCGCCTTTTTCCAGATAACCGTTGCCGCGCGTCATCAAGCGCGTATAGCCGGTTTCACTCCGGGCCGGCCGCAACAGAAGGATGCCTAGCGCCACCAAACCGAGGACGGGGACGATCCAAATCAAACGCTTTAACATAGGGTGAACAGGTTCAATCGCTCCCACCGTTCATGGCTGTCTGATCGTGGCGAGTGATTCGTGCCTACTTAACCGCGAAATGGAGCGAAGGGAAAGCGCAAATTTGGGGCGCGTCACAGCCGGACGCGATTGGAAACACTGCCTCCGTAACGGCAAGCTGTGATGCTCCCGTTGCAAGGCGATCCGCTTCCTTCGTGCCGTCCGATGGCCCGGCCACCGCGCTTTTTGTCCACTCATCCCCAAAGACAAGCCACTTGTCCCTGAACGATTTGGCGGCAAATGATTATCTTGTAATTTAATTCACAAACCGACTCTAAGCAGCATTAATGACGTTATAAATGCAAATTCATTGTCGTTGTTGACGGCAAATCAGATGCCTTCCATCCACGACGCCCGACGGTTGCCAGCCCCGCTGGCGCACGATTATTTTATGAACAACTCCAAAGGTTATTTGTGCAGATTCGCCACCGTCATCGCGGTTGGTCTGGTTTTGGCGCTGGCCGCCGTCGCGATCAAACGACAGCTCGCCAAGCCCGCCGCCGGCGCGCCGCGTCCGCCGGTGCCGGCGCTGGCTGTCACCCCGCCGATTCCCGCCGGGCCGGACGATTTGTTCGAGGATGTCACCGCCAAAGCGGGCATCAACTTTGTCCACCAGTTCTGCGACACAAAAATTGCGAACATCCTGGAATCCAACGGCGCGGGCGGATGCTGGATTGATTACGACGGCGACGGGCTGATGGATTTGTTCCTGGTGAATTCCGGCCCGCTCGACGGCGTCACGCATCATGTGCCCGGCACACCCTGCGAAGGACCGCGCCTGTATCGTAATCGCGGCGATGGCACGTTCGAGGACGTCACGAAAAAAGCCGGCTTGGGCGGCATGAACGGTTTGGGCTATTGCACCGCCGCCATCGCCGGCGATTATGACAACGATGGCCATACCGACCTCTATGTCGTCGGCGTGGGGCGCTCCTATCTTTTCCACAATCGCGGCGATGGAACGTTCGAGGATGTCACGGAAAAGGCCGGCGTGGCCAACCTCGGCGGCACGGGCCTCGGCGCGGTCTGGCTGGACGCCGACAACGACGGCAAACTTGATCTCTTCGTTGCGAACTACCTCACCTTCGATCCGAACTACCAACTTTACTACAATCCGGACGCCTACCCCGGCCCGCTCTCCTACAAACCGCAATTCAACAAGCTCTATCACAATCGCGGCGACGGCACGTTCGAGGACGTCAGCAAGGCTTCCGGTATTGAAATTCCCGGACACCGCGCGATGTCCGTGGCCGTGTATGACTACAACGGCGACGGGGCGCCCGACCTTTACCTTTCCAACGACGGCACGCCAAACCTGCTGCTGACCAACGACGGCAAGGGCCATTTCAAGGACGCGGGGCTTTCGGCCGGCGTGGCCTTCAACGCAATGGGCGAGGCCGCCGGGTCCATGGCCGCCACCATCGGTGATTGCAACGACGACGGTCGCGAAGACATTCTCGTGACGCGGCTCGGCTACGGTTCGCTTTACATGGGCACGACCAACGGGGTTTATGACGACCGGATGATGGCGTCGGGGCTTGGCTCGCTGACCGCGCAATTCGTCGGCTGGGGCGGCTGCTTCCTCGACTACGACAACGGCGGCAAGCTCGACATCTTCATCGCCAACGGCGACCCGCATTATCTTGTCGGCTGGGAAAGTTTGCTTTTGGAAAACCGCGGCGACGGCACGTTTACGGACGCGGCGGCCAAGGGCGGCACGTATTTCAAAACCAAAATCAACGCCCGTGGCAGCGCCGTGGCGGATTATAACAATGATGGCCATATGGACATCATCGTCACCACGATTGGCAACCGGCCTTTTCTGCTGCATAACCGGGACAAGTCCGGCAATCACTGGCTCACGCTTGATCTCGAAGGCACGAAAAGCAATCGCGACGGCTTCGGCGCGAAAGTAAAAGTAACCGCCGGCGGCAAGACGTATTTCGGCGAATCGCGCTGCGCATTCGGCTTCCTCATGCAAAGCGACCGCCGCCTGCACTTCGGCCTGGCCAAGGCGACGAACGTGGACCGCATCGAAATCCAATGGCCGAGCAAACAGGTCCAGGAACTGACCAACGTCAAGGTGGATCAAATTCTCAAGGTTCGCGAACCCGGCGAACGAAAATGACCGTGAACACTGCCAGCCATTTTCAAATTTCCGTTGTCGCCGCCAGCCTCGTCTTGCTGGCCGGTGCCGGTTGCCGCAAGCTTGTACCACCCGGTTCGCTGGTCCTGACGCAATCGCCGGTGACTGCTACTGCCGTTTCAGCATCGGACATTCTGGATTTGCGTTATCCGCCTGGCAGCCGCGTTGTGCTGATGGAATCGCCGCTTGGTTCCAAACGGGTGCAGGTGCTTTCGGAAGGACTGGCTGCCGCCGGTGATCCAATTGTTTCCTACGACGGCCAGCGTGTTTTCTTCGCGGGTAAAGCCAGCACCGCCGGTGAATGGCAGATTTATCAGGAAGATTTGGCGGGCGGGCGTCCTCAAATGCTGACCACGATGTCCGGCGGCGCGATGAGTCCGTCACTGCTTCCGAACGGAAGCCTGGTCTTCGCTTCGCCGGTGCCAAAAATCGGCGGGCCCAATGATAGCCAGCTACCGTCCGCACTTTTTGTCCAATCGCCCGGCGGCCGGCCGTGGGCATTGACCTTCACCTCCTACGCCACCACCGAGCCAACCATGCTTTCCGACGGACGCATATTGTTCGTTTCCACCACACCGCCGGAGTCATCCAGTTCCGCCGCCAGCCCCGCACTGTTCACGATCAATAACGACGGCACGGAAATCACTGCCTTTGCCGGCCCGGAAGATTCCGCCTCCGCAATCCAGCGGCCCCGGCTGCTCGCTGATGGCCGCGTCGTCTTTCTGGTTTCAAAGTCCGGTTCGAGTTCCGCGGCCTTTGTTCGCATGGCCCGGCCGTTTCAAAGCCGCGCGCTGCTGTTTCCCGATGTGACGGCGCGCGTCAGTTCGGTGGAGGCCGCGAGCAATGGCGATTTGCTGGTATGCGCCGAAAACACATCGGGTGCCAAGACTGCACTGGCGCTGTTCCGCGTCGGTCCCGCCGCGACCGCCTTGGGCGCGCCGCTGCTGGCCGATCCGGTTTGGAACAATTGCGAGGCAGTCGAAGTATCCCCGCATCGCCAGCCCATGGGCCGGCTTTCGACCATGGACCTCACGAAATCAACCGGAAAAATCCTTTGTCTGGACGCGAATTTTTCCAACGACCCGGCGGACGGCCAAACGTCCGTGGCAACTCATGTCCGTGTGCTGGCGCAAACGTCGCCGGGAAATATCAGCGCACTTGGTGAAGTGCCGGTGCTGGCCGATGGTTCGTTTCTGGCGGAAGTGCCGGCGGACGTGCCGATCGGTTTCGAGGCGCTCGATGAAAATGGCCGGATCCTGCGGCGGGAAGCGCCGATGATTTGGGTGCGGCCAGCCGAGAACCGCTCCTGCATCGGCTGCCACGAACCGCACAACCGCGCGCCGCACAATCATCGTCCCCTGGCCGTGAGCCTGCCCATAACAAGTCTGGGGCTGAAAAACACGGAGCCAACTTTAAGGAAATCCAACTGATGAAAAAACGCATCCTGGTCATTTTGTTGGTTCTGACGGGCCTCGCCGGCGTGGCGCTCTGGCTCCGGCAGAATTACTGGACTGATCACATGCTGCGCATGTCCCATCAGAAGAACCTGGCGAAAGTAACCTGTTTCAACTGTCACCTCGTTTCCACCGATCGGTTGCGCTGGGCCCAACCCCGGCCGCATCACGACGCGCCCGCCGGTCTCGCGGTTTCGCCGGACGGAAAGAAAATTTACATCGCCCTCGACGACCGCGATCAAGTGGCCGAGGCGGACACGGCCTCGCGGCAGGTTCTGCGCCGGGTCAAGGTGGCGGGCCGGCCGTTTGGACTGGCCCTGGACACGTCGGGGAAAAATCTTTTCGTCACCTGCCGGGATGGCGACCGGCTGGCGGTGCTGGACACACAAACCTTGAGTGAAACAGGCTCGATCCCCGTGGGCATGGAGCCGGTGGCTGTGGCCTTTTGCCGCACGGCAGCCGGAGACCGCCTCGTGGTGGCCAACTCGATGTCGGACGACATCTCGGTGCTCTCCGTTTCGCCGTTGCAGGAATTGGGCCGGCCCTCGGCGGGTCGCGACCCGTTTGCCGTGGCCATCACGCCGGACGGCACGCGGGCTTTTGTTGCCAACCGCCTGGTGCGGCTGGCCCCGGTCATGACGGGTCCCGCGTCGGAAATCACCGAGATTGATCCGATGACGTCGCGCACAGTGCGGCGCGAAACGCTGGAGTCGGCACATCAATCCGAAGGCATCTGCGCCGTGCCGTCGCAGCCCTGGATGCTGGCGCCACTCGTCAAGGTGCGCAATCTCGTCCCGATCACGCAGGTGGCCAATGGCTGGGTGATGTCGAGTGGACTGGCGGTCACCGACATCAAAACCGGCAACGTCATCCAGATGCCGCTCGACGAGGCGAACAATTTTTTCGCCGACCCGTCGGGCATTGTGGTAGACCCGGCCGGCCAGCGCGCCTTTGTTGCGTCCGGCGGCGGCGACATGGTCTCCGTGGTGGATTTGGAACGCCTGGCCGCCTGGCTGGAAAAAGCGGACCCGACGGCGAAACGGGAGGCGATTTACGACATGTCGCTGGCCCCCGAATACGTGACGGCCCGCATTCCCACCGAACGCAATCCGCGGCAGTTGGCGCTCAGTCCGGACGGCGGCACGCTGTTCGTCGCGGAACGGCTGGCGGACAGCATTCTCGTGGTGGACGCCAAAAGCCTGGCCGCGCAGGGCCGGATCGTGCTGGGCGACGGCGGATTGAACGATCCGATTCGCCGCGGCGAAAAGGTTTTCACGAAAGCGGGTTTCACCTTCCAGAATCAATTCTCCTGCCGCTCGTGCCATCCCGACGGCCACGTGGACGGCCTGAGTTATGATTTTGACACGAGCGGCATCGGCGACAACCTGCTCGACAACCGCAGCCTGATGGGTGTGGCCGGCACCGAGCCGTTCAAGTGGACGGGGAAAAATCCCAGCCTCGAGGTGCAGTGCGGCCCGCGCTTCGCCCGGGTGCTGATGCGCACTGACCCGATTCCGCAAAAGGAGCTGCTGGACTTGACGACGTACATCAAGTCGCTGCCGCCGCACCGCGTCGTCCGAAACATGGACGGCACGCTGACGCCGTCGCAGGAGCGCGGCAAGGCGATTTTCTTCGCCACCAAGACCCCGGGCGGCAAGGAGATTCCCCACGAGCGCCGGTGCTCGACCTGCCATCGCCCGCCGCTTTACTCGGTGCGGCTGTCTTTTGACGTAGGCACGGGAGGGATGTTCGACACTCCGCATTTGCTGGGCGTCGCCGCCAGCGCGCCGTATCTGCATGATGGCCGGGCTCAGACGCTGGAAGAACTCTGGACCACCTACAACACGAACGACCTGCACGGCGTGAGCAGTTACATGAACAAAATCCAGCTCAACGATTTGATTGATTATCTGAAAACCCTCTAAACCGAAAGGAATGCAAACCATGAAAACCATGTTAAATTCTCTAACGCTCGCGGCAGCGATGGCGCTGTTGCTTTTTTTCGCCGGCACGCCCGGCGCTCGCGCCGCGGAAACGGCGACGAACGATCTGCCGCTGCCGTTCCCGTTGATTGACCGGTTTGAAAACTTTCACATGCAGGACGGAATGCCCACGCACAAGGTCCACTGCGTGTTGCGCGCCAGCGACGGCAAGCTCTGGGTGGGCACCTACAACGGCGCGCTGGTGCGCGAGGGCGGAAAGTTCCGCCGCATCGGCGTCGAGGACGGCCTGAGCCACAAGATGGTTTTATGCATGGTGGAGGACAAGCGCACCGGCGACATGTGGATTGGCACCATGCGCGGGTTGAACCGCTACAGCGCCGGACGCATCACCACCTACCTGCAAACCACCTGCGGGCTGCCGAACAACGTGATTTATGGCCTGGGCATCGTGGACGACACGCTCTGGGTGGCCACCGCCGCGGGTCTGGGGGTGTTGAATCTGAAGACCGGCGAATGGACCATTTTCGACCACACCAACACCACCATGCACGAGCCATGGGTGTATTCGGTGGCGGGCGCGAACGGCCGCGTTTTCGTGGGCATCTGGGGCAGCGGCATTCTCGAATACGATCTGACCCGCAAGATTTTTACGGAATATCGCGATCCCGACCGCGACTTTCATTACGAACTCGTGCATGACGCCGGCCCAATCAACGATGTCACTTCCTGGGTTGCCTGGGATGAAGGCATTCTCTGGCAGGCGACTTATTTTGGCATGTCGCGTTACGACGGCTCGCGCTGGCGCACTTGGGAGGAGAAAAAATCGCCGCTGGTCTCCAATTTCATCAACTTCATCTGGGCTCATGGCCGCGTCGCCTGGGTGGGCACCGACCGCGGCGTTTCCGTGACCGACGGCGACACCTGGGTCACTTATCGCACCAATGAAAAGGGCGAAGGCATCGCTGAAATCACGCGACCGGGCCGGCCCGTCGAGACGCGGACGATGTCCACCAAACTCCCGAATGATTTCGTCCTCGGCCTCTGGGTGGATGACCAGGAAGCCTGGTTCGCCACCTCCGACGGGCTGGGGCACGCGATTTTCGCAGCTCCGCCGAAACCCGCCACAATCGCGGACGCCAAATAACCACCATTTAAGAAAGGTCACCAAATATTATGAAAACAAACTTCATCATTCCCGGCAGTCAGATGGACCGCGTCATCAACTATTCCGACTCGGAAAAAATCGAGCGTCGCGCGCTCGGCCTGCCTGCGTGCGAACCCGCGCCCCGCGGCATCATCAAACAACTGCCGAAAGGCCGGAAGGTGGTCGGCAAGAAAGCCATCACCGAGCCGAAGGTCTTGAATGAAGCGGCGGACTACGGCGCGGCCTTCGTGCGCGGGCTGCGCGTGGACCTGCCCGGCGGCATCACGCATTTGCTTTTCAGCGGCACCGCCAGCGTCGGCCCGAACGGCGAGACGCTTTACCCCGGCGATTTTCGCGCCCAGCTCTGGCGCACGTATCACAACCTCACCGGCCTGCTCGCCAGCGAGGGCGCCACCTGGCACGACATGGTCCGCACCACCTGTTACATCCGCGACATCGAGCGCGACTACGGCGAATTCAATTCCATCCGCAACGAATTTTTCCACGCGCTGGGGTTGAACCCGTTCCCGGCCAGCACCGGCATCCAGGCGCGGATTTGCCGGAGTGATTTGCTGGTCGAAATTGAAGCCATCGCCATTTTAATAAAGTAGGAGGTTGCCATGAAAAAACTATGCCTGATTTTAATCAACATGCTTGCCGTCGTGCCAGCCGGCTGGTGCGCTTATGCCGACAAGGAAGACACCAACACCAACTACATTGCCGAACCGGTCCTGCCGCAGTGCGCGCCGGCTGCGCAACAACCGGCGGGCGACTATCCCTATTACGGAAACGTGCCGGACGAAATGCTGCCCTACCGCAACATCAAGCCGTTCTACCAATACTGGCTGACGCGCCTGCCGTTTCGCGGACCGGGCAAGGATTATCCCGATCCAACCGGCCTGAAAACACTCCGGATCGGCCTGCTCAGTCCGCCGCCTTACGGCCCGGAAGCGGTCCGCGGCGAGATGAGCAAGAAAGGCGTGATGCTGGCAATCGAAGAAGCCAACGCCGCGCGCCAGCCCGGCGAACTGCCGTTTGAGGTCATCGAAAAAGCCGACTCGCCGCAGTGGGGCAGCGCCGCGAACATCGCCGTCGAATTTGCCGACACCAACGCGCTCGCTTTCATCGGCACGATTGACGGCGATGCCACGCACGTCGCGCTCCGCGCCACGCTCAAAACCGAGGTGTACATGGTGAACTGTTCCGATCCCGATCCATCCCTGACCGAGACGCAAATTCCCTGGCTGTTGCGCGATTTCCCCGACAACCGCCAGCAGGGTTATCTGCTCGCCCGGCTGATGGTGGAGGAACGCGGCCTGACCAAAATCGTTGTGTTTCGTGCCAACAACCGTCCGGGCCGCGTGGGCGTCCGGCCATTCGTGGACGCCGTGCGCCGGCTCGGCCATCCCGTGTTGCAGGAAATCAATTTCAAGGATGGCGACCGCACGTTCGACACGCAGGTGGCCGTCATCAAACAGGCGAATCCGGAAGCCGTGGTCTTCTGGGGCAATCCAGCCGAAACCGGCCCCGCCGCGGCCCAACTGCGGGCGGCAGGCGTGAAGGCCGCTTTCTATGGCTTTGACCGGCTCGCGGACCCGGACTTCGTCAAGCTGGCCGGTCCGGCGGTGGCGGAAGGCGCAACGGCCGCCTACCCTTTCGACTTGGAAAAAACCGACCCGGCGTGGACGAACTTTGTCGCGCGTTTCCAAAAACGTTACGGCCTGAAGCCGGACATTTACGCCGGTTATGCCTACGACGGCACGCAGATGCTCATCACCGCAATCAAGAAAGCCGGGCCGAACCGCTACCGGATTCGCGACCTGATGGCCGCCATTGACGAATACAATGGGGTGTGCGGCTACATGCGCTTTGACGGACGCTGGGACAATATCGCGCCGATTGTTTACGCCCAATATCAGCAAGGCCGGTGGCATTATTTCCCGCCGCCGAAATTAAAGCCGCACCAAACCGCCGAGAAGTAATTATTTACCAAAAATATGAGCAGCATTACCAGCCGTCATAACAAAATTGTCCTGACTGGCGGGGCCATGGTCCTGGCCATCACCGCCTCGGTGTGGGCGCAGGAAAAACCGTTCATGCAAGCGGGCACCTCCCAGCCGCCGCCACTGCCGCCGCCCAAGCCCGCCGAACCCGCCGCCACCGGGACCAATACTGTCGCCGCCGCGGATGCCAACCCGCTGAAGAAATTTTTTAACGGCGAGGTTCCCGACGCGATTGCCAAGGGGAAGTTCAACCTCAACGTGCGCCTGCGTTATGAACAGGTGGATGACGACAATGTTCCCGGCATCACCAAGAATTCCTACGCCCCCACGGTGCGGACACGGTTTGGTTACACCACGGCGCCGCTCTACGGATTTCAAGGCATGCTCGAAGGGGTGAACATCTCCGTGCTCGGACCGGAACACAATTACAATGCCGCCGGTTCGAATCACCAGGGTGCGCGTCCGCCGGTGGGCGACCCGCCGATGACCCGGCTCGACCAGGCGTGGCTGGGATACAGCAACACCAATTACGTGCCTTTCTCAGCCAAGGCGGGCCTGCAGCAGATCAACCTCGACAACCAGCGGTTCATCGGCGACGCCAGCTGGCGCCAGAACATGCAGACCTTTGAGGCCGTCGGCGCCCGGGTCACTCCGGTGAAGGATCTTAATTTATATTACAGCTACGTCTGGGACGTGAATCGTGTCTATGGTGATGTATCCGGCCTGCCAGCGGCCAACACGGATTTTGACTCGCGGTCGCATTTGATCAATGTGTCGTATGCGGCGTGTCCGTATGGCCGCCTGGTCGGTTACGCCTATCTGCTGGATTTGAGCAATTCCGCCCCCGGAGCCGCCAAGAATGCCAACTCCTGTGCGACGTATGGCGGTTACTTTGCCGGCGACGCGCCCATCAACGACAAGGTGATGATTGACTATCGCGCCGAATTCGCCTGGCAGGATCAATATGCCGACAATCCGCAACGATACAGCGCCGACTATTACAACTTTGAACTCGGCGCCAACATCAAGCCGGTTGCCATTGGCACCGGCTATGAAGTGCTGGGCAGCGGGGCCAACTCCGGCGCGGGCGGCGGGCGGCTCGGGTTCAAAACCCCGCTGGCCAGCCTGCATCCCTTCAATGGCTGGGCGGAAGTGTTTGTCACCCATCCGAACAACGGATTGCAGGACATCTATGAATACGCGCAGGTAACTTTGCCCGAGCAAATCCCGGTCCGTTTCATCTATCACAAATACTATGCCGATTATGGCAGCGGCGATTACGGCCAGGAATTTGACGTGATGGTTTCCAAAAAATTCGGCAAGTACTGGAACGTCATGGTCGAATTTGCCAATTACCTTGGC